>Ga0153959_1000025_pt1 | contig 106461 bp, 131 predicted proteins | sample TSFL043MetaG_FD_104685 | JGI IMG/M metagenome (GOLD analysis project Ga0153959, IMG submission 104685) | Attine ant fungus gardens microbial communities from Florida, USA - TSFL043 MetaG | ecosystem: Host-associated > Fungi > Mycelium > Unclassified | place: USA: Florida, Wekiwa Springs...
AACATGTGATGCTCTGTCCAGGTGCACAGACCATCATTTCCTGTATATAAGGCTTCATAGTCTGAGGATTAGACCTCAGACTTAACAACATCTTTTGTTGCTAAACTACTTCACATTTTTGAGTCTTTTGAAGACCACTCTTGCAAATCACAAACTAGTAAGTAACCATTTGTGATACAGCCAGTACCTAAAACGGTCAGAGATGTTAGGAAGTTCTTGGGCCTTGCAAATTACTATAGGCGATTTGTGAAAGATTTCGCCAAATTAGCTCAGCCATTGAATAACTTGACAAGAAAGGAGGAGAAGTGGAAATGGGGAGACGAGCAGCAGGAAGCATTCAAACAGCTCAAGCAGGTCTTCACGAGCAGACCCTTATTAGTTGCACCTGACATAGATAAGGAATTCAGAGTGGAAGCAGACACTTTTAACTTTGCAACAGGAGGGGTATTGTCGATCAAGTGCGAAGATAATAAATAGAGGCTGGTAGCATATATTTCTAAATCACTAAATGAAACAGAAAGAAATTACAAGATACATAATAAAGAGATGTTAGCTGTAATACAATGCTTGGAGGCGTGGAGGCACTTTCTGGAAGGAACTAGGAGTAAATTTGAAGTCTGGACGGACCATAAAAATCTGGAATACTTTATGAGCAACCAGAAGCTAAATCGTCGACAAGCGCGATGGGCTCTATATCTATCTAGATTTGACTTTGTGTTGAAACATATCTCGGGGAGCAAAATGGGCAAGGCAGATGGACTGAGTAGGAGGCCGGATTGGGAGGTAGGGGTAGAAAAGGATAATGAGGAGCAAATGTTGGTCAAGAAAGAATGGCTAAAGGAGAAGAGGGTTAGAAAGGCAGAAGTAATCATAGAAGGAGTGGACCTGTTGGACAAAGTGAGGAAGTGTGAAACAAAAGACAATGAGGTAATAAAAGCTGTAGAAGAAATGAAACAGGCAGGAGTAAGGATGCTGAGGGATGAAGAGTGGCGTCAGGAAGACGGGTTGATGTTGAAAGAAAGGAAAGTGTACATTCCCAAAGACGAGAAGTTAAGAGCAGAGGTAATCAGGCTACACCATGATATGCCTGTAGGAAGACATGGAGGACAGTAGAAAACAGCAGAGTTGGTGACGAGGAATTTCTGGTGGCTAGGGGTCACTAGGGAGATGAAGAGGTATGTGGAGGGGTGCAATGCCTGTCAGCGCAATAAGAATCAAACACAACTACCGGCAGGGAAATTGATGCCAAATTCAATTCCAGAGAAAGCATGGACCCATATCAGTGCAGACTTTATTACAAAGTTACCTTTGGTTTAAGGATACAACGCAATCTTAGTAGTGGTGGACAGATTTATGAAAATGGCACACTTTGTACCTACTACAGAGAGAACAAGCGCAGAAGGGTTAGCACAATTATTCAGAGATAACATTTGGAAGTTACACGGACTACCAGATAGTATTATTTTAGATAGAGGACCACAGTTCGCAGCAGGTATTATGAAGGAGTTGAATCATATGCTAGGAATCGAGATAAAATTGTCTACAGTATTTTACCCACAAACAGATGGTCAAACAGAGAGAATGAACCAGGAGTTAGAACAATATCTCTGAATGTTTATAGATCACTAACAAGAACAATGGCCAGAATGGTTGGGTACGGCTAAATTCGCCTACAACAACAAGGTACACACTGGAACTAAAGTGTCACCCTTCAAAGCAAATAGTGGACAAAACCCTAGGGTGGGATTTGAAATGAGGAAGAAGGGAAAATATAAAGGAGCAGAGAAGTTTGCAGAAAAGTTAAAGAATGTACAGGAGAAAGCAAAAGCAGCACTACAGAAAGCATAGGAAGATATGAAGCGGTATGCAGATAGGGAGAGAGGAGAGGTAGAGGAATATCGAGTCAGCAACTTAGTGCTACTTAGCACTAAAGACCTGAAGTACCAAATGGCTGGAAGACAAACAGAGAAGCTTACTGAACGCTTTGTGGGACTGTACAAAGTGAAGGCAATCATTTCTAGTAATGCGATTGAATTGGATCTGCCTAGTACAGTTAAGATACATCCAGTAGTTAATGTCAGCCGAGTACGACGGTATAAATTGCAAGTAGAGGGACAGAGAAAAGAAACGTCACAACCAGTGGTGATCAAAGGGGAAGAAGAGTGGGAAGTGGAGAAAATTATGAACAAGAGAAAAGTACAGGGAAGGGATAAATATTTGGTACGATGGAAGGGATGTATGGCAGAAGAGGACACATGGAAGAGTAGAGAAAATCTCAAAAATGCCATGGAATTGGTAGAAGAGTTTGAAAGGAACTATAGTAGAGAGAAAAAGAAAGAAGTAAGACGGCAAGAAACTAAAGAAAACAAGAAAGTGTTTAACAGAGAGTTGCCGGGAAGATACATAGTCAAATTGCTCTATGGATGGGGCAACAAGAAGTACGACCAGGAGTATTGGAAGCATATGGAGGAAAATTAGAGACGGTGGAAGAAAAATCCATTCTCCAGGTATAGTAGGAATCCATTCTTGAAAAGGATGGAAGAGAAGAAAGAGTATGAGGGAGGGAAGATAGAGAAATGGAACGAAGAAGAAGACAAGGAAGATCGACAAAGACTGGAAGAGGATAGAAAATACTTGGAAGAACTAGGAGACAAAAATCAGGATATGGGTGACCTAAGGGACCCATACAATGAGCTATGAAGAAGTCCTTGGGACAAGGACCCTTGAGAGGGGGGTGATGTTATAAAATAGCAGGTGAGCTAGACGATCCGCGGCAGCGGATTATTTTATTTCTTTTTCTTTTCTCATAAATATGTAATAATAAATGCGCACGGGACATCATGACTCAAAAGAGATGCATGGGATAAAATAGTTTAGACAAATACTTGTAAACACATATTCGTGTATAAGTAGCCAAGCCAATTAGCGGAAACTCTAACGAGTTCTCTTTGTCAAACTCTGACTTAGAGTGTGAGTGAGGTTAGGGTTACTCAACCACAACTTCAATCGTTACAACTGACATTGACTACCGGATGTATTTTAATTGTACTAGACAAATCCAACTCTATTATATTGCTGGAAATAATTGCCTTCACTTTGTAAGATCCTACAAAGCGTTTAGTGAACTTCTCTATATGTCTTCCAATCATCTGGTACTTGAGGTCTTTAGTGCTGAGTAGCACTAAGTTGCTTACTCTATACTCCTCCACTTCTCCTCTCTCTCTGTTCACATACTGCTTCATATCTTCTTGTGCCTTCTGCAGTACTGTCTTAGTCTCCTTCTGCACATTCTTCATCCTTTCTACAAATCTCTCTACTCCTTTATACCTTTCCTTTTTTCTCAGCTTGAATTCTATTCTGGGGTTTTGTCTGTGATTCACTTGGAAAGGTGACACTTTAGTTCCCATATGTACCTTATTATTATATGCAAATTCTGCTATTTCCAATCATTCTGGCCACTGTTCTTGTCTATGATCAATAAACATCCTGAGGTATTGTTCTAACTCCTAATTCATCCTTTCAGTTTGTCTATCTGTTTGTGGGTAGAATGCAGTCAACAGTTTGGTGTCAATCTCTAGTATTTGATTCAACTCCTTCATAATCCCTATCGCTGATAGTGAGGATGGTGGTAAAGGAAATTTAAGGTTCAATTTGTAAGGGGGGGAATGGGGTTTTGAATAAGAATATAAATGTGCTTTACTGTCCTTACAAAAGTGGGTACTACTGAGTTAGAGAATCAAAATCTCCAAGTCGTTCCATAATTGTGTGCAATCAAGTAGGTACTGGGGAGGTAATCAAATATAAAAGGGAAGGGCTCATGAGATAGTAGATACTTGTTATTAGACACTAGAATGAAAGAAGTGTTTTTAGTTTCCACTTGAGAGCACTCTCACCAGTCGGATCTCAAAGATGTGTGTTCCTCTCATACTGTAGCACTACCATCCAAGGTACTAGTCTAGTAAGCTGGCTCACCATCAATACAGCAGTCCTACCTAGATCTCACATTGATGGGGATTTGTAAAAGGTAATTTGTAGTTTGTGTATAGATAGAAATCTAGATGTGCTTTACTGTCCTTACAAAAGTGGATACTACCGAGTTAGAGAGTCAAAATCTCCAAGTTGTTCCACAATTGTGTGCAATCAAGTAGGCACTGGGGAGGTAATCAAATATAAAAGGGAGGGGCTCACAAGATAGTAAAAGTTTGTTATTTAGACACTAGAATAAAAGGAATGTTTTTAGTTTCCACTCGAGAGCACTCTCACTGGTCAGATCTCAAAGGTATGCATTCCTCTCACACCATAGCACTACCATCCAAGGTACTAGTCTAGTAGGCTGGCTCGCTGTTGATACAGCAGTCCTACCTAGATCTCACGTTGCCTTCATGCAAGCTCACTCTCAACTAACTATACAGTTGGCAACTTACTCTAAAAACATGTAGTAAGTGGTTTAGCTCCTAGTCCAAGCGAATGCCCAAGTCCTCCTTTAGAGTGAGTATCCCTTGAGGGAAGTTTTATAAAGTTTTTATAAAAGAGAAAAATAGAAAAAAAGCTCTTAGTTACTCAAGTTGAGGTTTAGCTCTAGAGCAACGAAGGGCAAAGATAGGGGTTTTTCTTCTTGCGCCTCTCCATGCTACTAGAGTATTTTATTAGTATTACAAAGCCCAGAATACAACAAACAAGATAAGAAAGAAATCCTCCAGATTACTCAAAAAAGCAGGTAGAATAAGTCGAGTCTACATCTGATCATGCAACAGTCACTCTCCATACTCTCTATCCATTTCCTACCAACTTTCTTTATCTTGTTGGCTGACCTTGAGCCTGTTCTAAGTGTTCTAGGATACTCGAGAGATTCTTCGGACATAGGTTCAACTGCTCTTGAGCATGTTTTCGTCATCAATATCACTCCTCTCTGCTTCCAACTCTCCTGATTTTTCTCCTAAACCTTTCTCTACTCTCTCTTTTATTTCTTGTCCTCATCTCTCAGTTCCTTTTTCTTCTTGTCTCTTCTTGATGACGTTTGGTATATCTTCGTCTTATTCTTCTATATTTAGATTGCCAATCAGGACTGATGTGCGACCTCTGATGATGTTTCTATTATAAACCAGGGGTCAGTTATCTAGTGACGTCATTATCAAGGAAAATACTTCTAAGGTCGAGTTTGTTCTTGAGAGCACTTCTAGAGAGGAGTCCATCTTATAGATATGATATGAGACCATCCAGAAAGCGTTATGAGGTACTAATAGTGGTGATCACAGCCACTACTCTGCTACTCGGATAGTGTTCTCGAGTACACGACCAGACTTCTAGTGGTTATGTCTGGGGAGCCGATTCTCTCTCAAGAACTGTCTATTATGATTATTAGGTTCTGATTGTCACTTATATTGCCAAAATTAATTGTCCGGCATGACACTGCATCCTTTCCTCTATATGCACCACACTTTATTTTCTCTGCTCTTCTACATACTGCCTCTCTGTCTCTCTAATCCCATACTTCCTTGCATCCTTCATACCACATATTACACAGCTGCTCCTTGCTTAGGAACCCTTACCCCTGGTTCTCCTGCATTTCTGTCCCTTTATAATCACATCCCCTGCACTCTACCAATGTTACTATCTCCTATTTTGTAGTCTACCCTTCTATGGTCATTCTCATTTCTCTTGGGGGCAGACCTTTTGTGCCACAATATTCTCAAACTTTCTTCCACACATTTGGTAGTGGTGCCACCTCTTCTCTTTTTCTTTCATTCTTTTTTGGGCATTCCCATTTTTTGTGGCCCTGCTCGTCACACCTAAAACATCTTATTCTATTTTCTACCGTTTCTTGCCTTCTCACTTCTTTTACACCACACTGCATTACCCTGCTTGCTAGGACCTTGAATCTATTCATCGACTTCTTCTTCTTTTCCACCCTTCCACCCTTATTCCTGCAGTCTTTGGCCAGATGGCTGAACTGCTTACATCCCCAGCACTTTCTCCCTTCTCTTCCTTCCAGCTTGGATCTCATTTTGGCAAGTACTTGCCAGGTGTTGAGCATTTTGCTCAGGATGTCATTGTACATCTCTAAGAACATTGCATAGTGTACTTAGAGGGGCTAGGTTTGTTGTATATGGGGAGTATGTGTATTTGTGGGTTTATTGACCAATGTTCTTTGGCTAACTATTTACCGACTACTTACATCTGCTAAAGCGCAAGTCTTTACCCAGCCAGGTTCCTACCGCCCTACTAACTACTGCTCTAATACTAGGGTTATACTATCACTTCTCAGGGAAGATCCCTACACTAATCATCTTCTTAAGGGTACAATGATGTTCTTCTGTGTGTACTAATCACAATGGACTAGCAGCACAAAGCTGATAAAGTGAAAGGAGTATAAGTAATTAACAAGCCCACCTGGTTATAAGGTCTGGTCTATACTAGGGCCCAAGTATGGTCTCAGTCATCCACCTCTGGAGTCTAAACTTTCCAGTCAGTCCACTTAAGCTTGTGGCCTGGTTATGAGGAGGTGACTAGTGATCAGAGTTAATCACTGGTTGAGGGTCGTATGTATGAGAGTGAGTTGAGCAGGAATCAAGACGATCAATGCTTTAGAAGAGAAACAAGTTCTAGTATAGTATACCGAGGTTGAGCTAACTTAGGTGCATACTCTATGTCAGAGTTGACAAAGAGAACTTGTTAAAGTCCTTGCTAATTGACCTAGTTACTTATACACAAATCTGTGTTTACTTGTATTTGTCTACTCAAATTATCTTGTAGACTCCTTTTGAGTCATAATGTCCCATGCACTTTATATTATTACATAATAAATGAAAAAGAAAAAGAAATAAAATAATCTGCCATCACAGATCTCCTAGCTTACCTGTCATTTCATAACATACCACTTTAGAATGAAGAGTGTCATTGCTTTCTTCTTTTACTATCATAAGACATTATATATCTAAGCTATCTAGGTGAGTAGTATAGTGTGATTGACTACAGCACTATGCTCGTTAGTACTCCTTTAACAGATATACATAGTAATAGATACTCACTTGTATTCTCTATGCTTTACCAATTGTATCATTCTATTCTTTTCTCTACTCTAAACTTATTCTCAAGCCTTTACTTGAGTGCTATAACCTAAGTTACTTTTTAAGGTTGTAACATTTTCCTCTGCACTAGATGCTTATCTTTACTTTCTTTTATTCCTTATGCTTATTTCTTTAATATGTAGTCATTTATTTAAGTAGACTTATCTACCATGGACTGCAAACAAGCACTGTGTAATAAATTGTTAATCAAAAAAAAAATAGAGTATGAGTTGGAAAAGAGATATATAAAAAAGAAATAAGGATGATTAGACTTTAATCTACAAGCTAAGGAATTACAATATATCTATACAAGTCTGAGAAAGGAGATGTACACAAAGACTACAATGTAATTCTACAAAAGATATAGACTAGGAGTACTTCAGAAAAGAAGAATTATTAAATGAAATGATAATAATTTAAATAATTCCTGATGTCTAGATGTGGATACAACAAATAACGGTGAAATAACCCTAGGGGTCATACTCTACCTAGCACCTCTCACTAATATTGTCATAAAGTCACCCATCCATCTTTGTTTCTCATTGTCCTTGAGGGTGGCACATTTGTGCATTCATTTATGCACTAGAAACATGACAATAGCATGTTTTCTTTGCACCCACTTTTTACTGAGGCTGGAAGAGGGCACTATCTAGAGGTTGAACTAATGGCCAGAGAGAATCCACCCTCAAAAAGAATCCTACGAACACTTTATCACTGAATGACACCCATATGGAAGAGCTCTTTATAGCTCACCACAAATACACGTGTTCCTCTACAAAATCCAGGTATCACCTTTGGGAAGTATATTAGGGCATGGTAGGTACAAAGACAAACTACTTTGAGCTCTCTCTCAGGGTAGGATAACCCTGGGGAAGTCACTGGTACCCTTGAAAAGGGGTTTGACCAGAGCACTCATCATGGTGTCCGTCACCTGATCCCAATGGGATTGTTCCATGACGATCAAGTTCTATGATAGGGGCTAAAGGCTAGGGTGGAGTGGTGGATATTGCAAATAGAAGGGGTGGGGAGGTCTTTAGATGGATAAACGTTTTTGGAAGGCAAATACTTGGAGGTAAAGAGTCTGTCATTTAGTGTAGTTTTCTCACTCTTCATTACCTAGGCTACTAACTACATAGTTGGTACTTAGGAGACATGCTTACAACACATGCCGCAGGGTCTGCCACCATGCTCCCAATTGCCTCCTGCTCATTTGTATTTAGAGTAGTTGGCTTTATAATTGATGATTTAAAAAAAAAAAGATACGACAAATAACCAAATCATGGAGAAAGAAATAAGTGCAGTGAGCTGAGTGCAGTAACACAATATAGGTTGCACAATAAAAGCAAATATTAGAGCAGAGAACAGTCAGAAAAACTCGGAATCTATAGATATACATGCTGAAAGCAGGGTAATGTGTTTGACAATATATTAATAGAGAAAATCATAGTAACACATCTACCTTACTATATATGGCTTATTTGGAACATCACGCAGAAGCAAGCCAGTTATAAATGTATAATAAACTCTCAATGCATTCCCGACAGAAGTGAGGACGATGGGTACAGAAATTGAGCAGATACAAGTTCTAGGTTGTAATAAGAGAAAAAAAAAGCAGACTATGCATGAGAGAAGTTAAGCCACTTCTAGCCCCATTCATCCGGGACAAAAGGTGTTACAAGATCATATGTATCTTCGTTCCCACCTCCTCCCTTCTTCTTCCCACCTCTTCCCATAACCCTCTTGAAAAGACCGCTTACGCCTCTTGAGTTCTCTGGCTCATCCGATTCTTGAGGCACAAAATCATTGGAATAGCATGTCTGCACCATCTTTGCCAGTTTTCGCAAGGGGCTAGATTCACTCTGCTTTCTAGAATCATCGAGCGCAGCTTGAAGGTATAATGCAAGGTTCGGGAATGTAATGGGAAGAGAAGGATAGGGAACGGAGCTGGTAGCTGGTACCGTGTAGGTCTTGGAAAGAGAAGTATCCGAAGCGTCTTTGAGCAATGCAGGAATACTCGAAAGCGTGTAAGAGAAGGGCAGATTGTTGACGTTGGTAGAGTTGTGCTTGGCAGCATTTAGTATATTTAGAGGGACCGGATGATCAATTGTGAACCATAAGATAGTTCGCCATTCGTCTGACATGTGATGAGGCTACAAATGAGAACTATCAGCATCTTGATGTAAACACAGCAAGGCCAATCTTACTTTGATGAATTGAATGACTGTTCGAAGTTGAAGTGTTTCATTCTTGTTCACGGCCATGGCTTCGATGGAAGGTTCTATCTTTGTGCTACTTAATCGAGCCATCAGTTTCAATATGTGACGCCAACTTGAGGCTTGGAAGTGCAGTGGTGGACACCGTCCATAGGGTAAGGAGATGAGTGTTGGCATTTGACCTTGCATAGGCACGAGCCTAGCAGAAATGACGGGTGGCGTGAATTGAATAGCTAAAATGATTCAGTATGAACGTACGATCGGAAAGGACAAGGACGAACAGACTCCAAGAAACAATTCAGCATCAATGAAAAGGTTTGGGTTAAAGACACCTGCACAGCTAGGATTATTACTCCAACTGCCGATACCTTTCATTGATGTGGTTGGTGGGTAACCAGCTCGAGAATCCAATGACAAATGATTTATGGGTGTTGCAAGATCATCAACGGGCGAAAGGGGAAGCTCGTTTTCAGTTGAGGTACGACCAGGAATTAATGCACTTAGAGAGGATACTCTGACTCGCTGCGGTCCATTTGGTGGTAAAGCAACAGCACTGAGACCATTAGATGAAAAAGGGACAACGAGTTGTGACGAAGCCCTTGCGATGGGATTACCTGTTGCAGAGGAATTTTGCACTAGCTCAGCCTTTTCTGGGGAGGTAGGCGAATCAACCGTGACCGAAGGAAGGAAGGTTGACCCCCGCAACGCTGGACCCGGATTGTCCGACATTACATCGCTGTATGTAGGAAGATTATTTGGTGTCTCAGGATGAGGGCGTGTGCTTGCACTCGTTGCACTAGAATTGCGGGAAAGATTACACTCAAAAGGCTCCTGGCTGTTTAGATGATCACTTTGACGTGGAACAGCAGTTTCTCCTCCCAATAGCTTCCGGGAAGATTTCTCTTCTTCTACCAGCCTCCCAGTAAAAGCCTCATCCTCATCAATGTACGAGTCGTCGTAGCTGAGGTCAATAAATGACGTAGACATAGGGCCTAGTCTTGATTCTCTTTCCGGTTCCGTAAGGAGAGGTATTGAAACTGAGAGACTTTCCCTAGCACCTTTGAGATATGGTAATCCGTCGTCACTATCGTCACTATCATTTGTTCCTATAACGGATTTTGGTTGAATCATGGACGGGAACGACGGCGCTGCAGAAGCTGAGCCCACAGCCGCAGGAGGACATATCTCAACTTCATCATCATTAGACAACGTCCTAGGGCATGAAGGAGCATCGAGTGAACAACGTTTTGTCGTCTGATGAGGAGATGTTTTAACGATCTCAGGAGTGGGTTTAGTCCCTTCATGCACCTGGAAAGTGCTATCTTCATGATCAAGCTTATCTGTTTCCTGTGCCTGTGAAGTGGTATCTTTCGCAGGAGTTTCCAAAGATGATGACGACGTGACAGAAGGACCAGCTTCCAGGTGCACATCAGGGGGAATAGCGAAAAGATTTGATCCAGTCGCAGATGACGCCAGATCGGGAGTGTCAGCGTGAAGCCGAGATTCGAAATCATCATAGCTTCCATTTGCAGTCAACATAGACGCAGCCAAAGCACGCTCAAGTTCTTCCTCCTCTAACCTCACTAACTCTTGCATTCTTTCTTCTTCCCTCTCAGACTCATCCTTAGACAGCGCCATCGCGAAGGCAAGGTCATCTCCCCCATCCTCCTCCTCCTGAAGCTGCTGGTCTGCTGATTCTTCGGCGACAGGTGGGTCGGTGGCAACGGCACCGGGTGGTCGTGGGATCTCGTCCGCAGTTGATGTCATGATTCCAGGCCAAGAACTTCCAGGATAGGCACCAGTAGATATTACCACAGGTCTAGCCTCTGACCCCGATCGCAACACAGGCTTTGGTGGTACAGGCGAAGAAGTCATTGATCGATACAAGGTTGGATGTAAAAGCGCGTGTCCTCCATTTCGCCTCGTTTCTTGGAGTGCGGGAGGTTTGGGCGGTACAGGAACAAAAGGCTCAGGTGTTGGCATCTGCACCTCGCGATGATTATAATATGAAACACTATAGAGCTGTTGTTCATGTGCAGGGTATAGCTGGGAAGGACCAGGTATAGGTTCGTCTGTGGAATATAACGGATCACTTCTTGTATATTTCTTGTTCTGAGGGAAGTAAGTGTTAGACATTGGTGTCGTCTGAGGGTTGCGTTGTCCAGGATAGAGCTGCGGAGGAGGATAGGGAGTCTGGCCTAGATAGGGATTCACCCGCGAAGACATAGTTGAAGGGAATGGGGAAGTTGCCGCTCGATGAGGTTGCCTGTGGTCAATCAAGCGTCTTTCCCTATTATTTTCACCTTGTAAGGTGGCCCGAGGCACTGCTCCATTGAGGTAGGGTCAAAGACAAACAAATAATCGGACCCATAAGACTTTTTGATACATCAACAACCGCCAAACTCACCAGGAGACTGGTTGTATGCTTGCACACGGTCAGCCATTCTGAACGATGTGAAGTTACGAGGAAAGTATCAGGATTGCTGGCACGGGGCATGGTATCAGACGCTCGTATCTACCCACGCCCATTGAGATGCCAGGGTGAGTGCCTGGGACCTTACAAGACCCAAAGCGAACCGAATGACGAGCCGAATGACGCCCAACCAAGTCTTGCTTCTGACATTCGTTGAGCGACAATGCTCAGTCTCATTTCATTTTACACATTGCCACTTGTGGTATCCAGATACTGAGGAGGTTCTTGCCTTGTCACCTTCCGAACCCAGTTTGAGGAGAATTATCTTTTTTTTCTTCGACAATTTATTACATAGTGCTCGGTCGCAGTCCGTGTCAATCTTCTTATCATAAGTAAAATTGACAGTGCCGTTAATCATATATCCGCTTCTGACTCAGCCTTTAAAGGATGGTGGTTGCTCGGCCGAGACTGACCTAGCAGGATGATGAGTATAGGATATGGAATCTAGTACAATACATATGCAGGGAAGACATGACAATGAGGTGACAATGAGGTGCGATAGTATGCTGAGATAATGTATGGGTGGTGAGAAACGAAGAGATGCGGAAGTGTATATCAGAGCGACAAAGTTGACAAACAAAAAGGAGCAAGAAATGACCAAATTGAATCATACTGAAAAGAATGGACCAAATCAAAACAAACCAGAATACCACTGAAATGATAATCATGAATGAACGTTGACAGATTGGGTATAAGGAAGGTTCGCCTGTGGGCGATTGGTAGCGAGAACTTTTGTATTGTTGCTAGACATCGTTGAGGTCTTAAACCCTAATTGTCGCATGGCAGCTGGTGATACAGCGTAAATCACAAAGCTTTATGGAATACTCAAAACCAACTGACCTAGCAAATCCACCTTCTGTACAGGCTTTGCTAACGAAGCGGCAAAGACATTACTTAGCTCATTTGGGTCCGTACTGCTATAGGCGCTGACAGCAATGATAGGTGTGTTCGTGTTCTTGCTGTTCGTACTTCGAATATATCTCGCAGCACCTTCACCGTCAACTGTGACACATAGCCGATCATTCGTTCCACACCATTAAATGAACAGTGCAGTTTACTCACGAACTGGCATATGTAAATCCATGAGGATACAGTCAAATTCTAGATAAGGTCAGCATGGCCCAACGCAGAAAACAAACCTTGACTTACTGATATCGCCCATAGCAACACTAATCGCCTCCGATCCATCGTGAACAACAACACATCGGCATCCCAAACGTATCAACAAGGTCTCTATAATCTTAGCTGTGATAGGATTATCTTCCGCCAACAAACAAGTCACTGCACGATCCGTTGGATCAGAGGCCTTCCTCAGATCTACCGAGTGCACAGATGAAGGCGGAGTGTAACATTCTTGTTGGCTACCAAATCCAACGGAAGAATTCCATGTCTCAGAACCTGAACCATCTCCAATACTTGACACGGAAGCAGTACGGAGGCGGCTCGGCATAGAATTTCGTCGATCCTCCATATAATTCTGTTTAAATCGCTCAAGTGCTCCAAACTCAGAGGTCTTGCGAACATGCATCCCATTTCCAGGTGTTGGCGGTGGCAAGCTCGTCCTCGAGGGCGAGGAAGCGATAGACGAAATCGAAGTTGCAGGTGAAGGGGGATTCGTCAACTGATTCTTCGAATCCAACGAGGTGACAACACTAGGAGGTTTCCTGATCTTCGCAGACAAGCTCTTCCTCCTGTTATGCGTTGGCTCAGACAATGCGTGGGTAAGCGGCGCCATCTGATCCGTCTTCAACTTCCGAATAACATCATCATTCGCTTGCTTCAGAATCGGCAGATTCTTGAAGCTAAACGAACCAAAATCGTCACTACCCGAACCCGATGTCGACTCTTTATTCGCTATGGGCACAGACATGGAAGGTGGTGGCATTGACGAACTAATGACAGGGCTTCCCTGCGATGATCGAGCGGCAGCAAGGGAAATAGGATCATCATCCTGAAACAACTGCGGAATAGCCCCCCTAGGATCAAAATAATCTGTTGATTCGGGATCTGTGACCTGGGGAATGAACGCAGCTTCTGTTGTTGTGACCTTTTCCCAATCAATTCCAGCAAAGAAAGGATGAGCCTTGACTTCCTCGGCACCATTAGACCCTAATCGTTCTCCAGGATCCAAGGTGAGCAGGCCCCTGATGAAATCACGCGCCTCTTCAGAGAACTCTACCCAGTCCTCATGCCATTCTATCTGACCCGACAGAATATTTTCGAACACCCTTTCAGGTGACTCAGCATGGAACGGAGGTATCCCATAAAGGAATTCGTATGTAATGATCCCAAGTGCCCACTATAGTTATGGCATAGGTCAACCAGTCATACAAAGCGAAAACAGCTCCACATACCCAATCAACCCCTTCATCATCACCTCGAAGACCGAGGATTGTCTCAGGAGCAAGGTAGTCCGGGGTCCCTACAAACTTTTGTTCGCCCGCCGAGGCAACACCGCCACCCGAAATTGTAGAATGGGACCGCAAGTCTGTTGTAAGTTCTGTGGCGAAGGACTGCTGAGGACTATCGTTGATTTTATTACGGCCAGTATGTAGTCCAGACATGGGCTCTGAACCACCCGACTCGCTGACATCATCTGTGATGGGCAAATAAGGCGAGTGTCCTGATCGTGAGGAGGTGGAGGTCGTCCGCTGGTTGAAATACGAACCTCCAGGATTAGTTGAAGGATCATGGGTGTAAACCAAGGGGGAAGATAGATATGATGAATCCATGGATGGTGGTCTTGATCGTGAATTGTATCTCGTAAGGGATCTTCCAAGCCCAGCTTGATTATGTTGACGCCCAAGAAGACCGATCCTACTCAGACCAAAATCAGTGAGCTTCAGATGGCCGTGTTGGTCAATGAGAAGATTATCAGGTTTGAGGTCGCTGCCATAGTACGCAAGTCAGCAAGAGCATATACACAAGTATCAAATCATACCGATGAATAATGCCTCTTTGATGTAGATACTCCAACCCAAGTACAACCTCTGCTATGTAATTCTTCGTCCATTCCTCTGGCAAACATCCCAGACTCTTGATCAGCGCAGCACAATCCCCTCCATTCAGATACTCCATTACCAGATACAAATTATCCTTACTCTGGAACGTGAAGTACAACTTGGCAACGAACGGCGATTCCGCTTGTTTCATGAGAATCATCCTCTCCGCTTTCACGTTCGTAATCTGATTTTTGGCAATCATGTCTGCCTTCTTCAATACCTTGATCGCAAAATAATCTCCCGTAGCCTTCTTCTTCGCCAAAAATACCGACCCAAAAGCGCCCTTGCTGATAGGTTTTATTATATCAAAATCTTTGATAGAAGTAGTCGTCCGTGCTATAGGTGCAGTGGGTTGTCGGGGAGAAATAGGGCCAATATTCGGACTCAGAAGAGGGTTGACAATTGAGTGACGTCGGTGGCTTCGCTTTCTCGAAGGTTCACGAGTAAGCCCACTAGTCCCTTCCCGCGCTGCGACTCGGGGTGACGCTGGCGGTGTGACGACAAACCTAGGCTCTAGAAGATTTGAAGCAGACTTACGAGTCTTTATCGTCAATGGACTAGTCAAAGATGGTTGAGAGGAGATAGCAGGTGTAGAGGGATTGACGACCGATGATTCATCCAAAAACATAGGAGGCATAGTGTCTTCCATTGTATTTGAAGCCACAATTGGAGCTGCTAGTGCCAATGGGGAGGATACAGACGAAGGGGTAGAAGATCTCGTATGCTGAATTTGTCGAGGGACATAACAAGTGATGGGATTGTTGGGTATAGGTATGCTCATTGGACGGGTCTCAGATGAAGAAACGAATGGTATCGAAGATGCAGAAGGCGGAATCACAGAATGAGAGGATGAAGTATGCGGTAAACTGGGATGTGTAGGCGAAACTGTACGAACAGTCAAAGAAGACGCCATAGGCGTTGGGTCAGATGATTCGCCAGCACATGCGTATTCAGAGGCCGTACTGGAATAATCGTCGACGTTTTCTTCAACTTGGACTTGTTCACTGTCGTGGATCTCAGCCTCACCAATTTCTAATAAATCATGTTCCTTCTCTCCTTCCTCACTTTCACTACTGCTTCCACTTCCGCTGTTTCCTTCACCCGAGGTCGCTAGGAAGGTTTCTATCTTGTCTTGCCACTCCACCCAAATCTTTTCAGAATACCTAATCGTATTTTGCATACGCACGACGGTGTCGATCTTCTGTCTCATCACACACTCGGCATCCTGTACCAATTGTGTCAACGCTGCATCTTCCACAGTGGGCTTTGACCATGTACGTATCTGAGTGATCTTGCGCTCAGAGCTCGGCGATAGGAACCGCTGCCTTTCAACCGGTTCATTGACTTCTTGTTCCTTGAGTGCAGGCATCGACACCTCCACAGCCACTAGTAAAATATCATCCAACTGCTCCAACAGCCTTTTTTGCATCTTCTTCACCCCAAACTTTTGCATTCTACTCGCACGAAAAAGTTGCAGGGGAGAGGAAACGATGGGATTAGAAGGAGGTCTGTATATGGGCATCCCACGGTATTCAGCACCATTGTTGATTGAAGTCCGATCTAGTGCACTCGTAATATTACGAATGGTATTACGAAGCTCGCTAATGGACTCGTTGCACTCCATGATCTCAGCTTCTAGTCTATGTGTTTCAACACATGTTTCACTGTGCTTCTCGAAATACCACTGAGGAATTTTGCATTCGCATATGCGACATAGAATAGGCTCGGTTTGGATAGGCTGACTGAATGGAAGCGGTGTCGATGGGGACTCCGTTGTACTATAATCAAAGGAAGCTTGGATAGAGGACGCTGGTTCCGGGGCAAGATCACCAGGTTCTATCACTATTGCACATCGCTCCTTCTCGTAACGGGGCGGCGCTATGGGCCTTACGACCCACATAGTATGAGAGGGTTGGCCATCCATGCGATCAATCATCAGCATGCCCTTGCCCTCCATTGTCTGATAAAGCTTCCCAAGAGAAAGATCACGTTCCATGGCGGGTACTATCTGAAGCTGAAACCGGACTTCGACAGTATGAGAATCATCCTCTTGCAGACGGTAAGTTGCTTCCTTGAACACGCCAATATCGTTCTGTGAAAGTAGATCCGATATCCGAGTACCTGACAACTCTTCAGGCTCAGTGCTATGTTTCGATGACAATGAGCAGCGAGTCATGAATTAAAAAACAAGTATGAATCTTACCCAACGACTCCTCTCCAGGCGTGATTGACCCAAAGGAAGTGTTCCCCATCCAGACTGAGTTCCATAACGATGTTTTGACTCTGCGCCGTTTCAACCTGTAGGCGCAAGCGTTCAGTAGCAAGGACCCGGGCAGACTCAGTTGGCTCTTGCAACGCCTTATCTGACTTTGCCTGAGCAGGCTCACAAGATACCAATGGAGTTGACGTCGGGGCCGGTGTTTTGGGACGAGCTTCTCGGGAGCGTTTCGTTTGACTAGCTGAACGCATGAGGCGATGTCTAGCTTGATCGTCGTCATTGAGACGAAAGTTGTCGAATTCGGCATCATCATCACTGACAGACTTTGTGACAAACAAGAGGGGCTCGTCCTCGGTGTCATTGTCATCAAAGTTCCAGAATTGCTTCTCGGCCTCCCACCACTCAACCACACGACTAAGACTAGCGACGGCGAGGAGGACCTGGACATACCAGTTCCTACCGTTCCAACCAGGATGGTCTTCCCAGGCTTTGCCTATATTTTGAACACGCTGGACCAGAGATTCGCATATTTTTGGCTGAGCAGTAAGCTGCGCGACCGTCATGTCAATGATATCCGTAGCAACACCTATGAGACCGTAGAGAGCGGACATGGTGGGATCGACCGGATCATCGATCAGGATGCGTGAGGAGCGCCTGGTGATGGCAGATTGGTTATAATCACTGAAACTTGCATGACCAGAGAAGGGGGGCAGAGGAGACCGAGAGCGCGAAGTCGAACGAGAACTCTGGCCAGAAAGAGTGGGCTTTGCAGTCATGTGGACACTGCGGGATAGGCGACGAGAAGGAGGAGCGCCAGAAGTCCAGGAAGTGAGTGGAGCAATGCTCGATGCATTTGTGAGCTTACGAGTGAGAGTGTGTTCGGGTAGCACTGCGGTGGAAGTTGTAGGGCTAGTAGATCCGAGGACACCTAAAGAAAGAGAGGGAGTAAGAGGTTTGTCCCAGGGAGTATTATTATGTCTACGAAATGAGGCAGGGCCAAGAAGACCACACGTTGGCTGGGAACCAGGAGAAGAGCGAGAATGAGTTAGGGGAGAGATGTTTCTTGGATTGTCTGTGTCTTGGAGGGCACGGGGACGAGAGCGGCGAGAGAGATCGGGCTCACCCTCTCCAGCGCCATCTGAGCTGTACTCGTTATCTGAGTGGAGGGCACTGGAGACTTCTGGGGCAAAACAAGGACAGGTGCCGCCGAGAGAATCAAGATCACCTAGTTGGGAGTCAGTATCGCCGTCCTGGGCTCTCAGCCGGTCACGGTCTATGTCGAGATCTGCGTCGCAGAGACGAGCCTCAAAATAGATGGTGATAGAATTTGTGACGCGGTGAAGCTCCCTGTCGCACTCTGCCTTTGCAGCTTTGAGACGACGGGTAACATGGCGCCTGACGAAGGGCATAGAGACGGTTGCAGGGGCATAGGAAGTAAGAACAGAGTCAGGAGAGAAGGCAAGGGGCGGGTTCAGCTGTCTGCGGAGGACTTGGGGGTCAGACATCCAAACTAGAGACACGACATGGAGCAGCAGACTGCCCGTTTATAATTAAATATAAATTAGTCGTTTTCTCCCACGCCTAGTTTTCAGTTTTCTCCCACGCACAGCTTTCCTTGTGACAGCCATGCTCGCCTATCTGCGCTCAGCTCTCCGCCCGCCTCACGTGCGCTGCTCCTCCTCCCTCCCCCCTGCCGCCCCTGCCCTCAGCAATGTAAAGACCATCTCCATCATCGGCAACATCGTCCAGAACGCTGAGACCCCTGACCTCGGTTCGTCTCTCTCCCAGTCTCTTTTGCCTCCAGCCTCATCTGTCAACAAGCCCTGGCTCGACACTGGCGAACCTTCTTCCCAGGAGATGTGCAACTATTTCTCCTCCTTTTTCTATTCTTCCTGACTGCTGATACAGATCGTCACCCCCAACAACCTCTCCAAGGACAAATGCACCGTTTCCCGTAGCTTCCGCTACCCCAAGGCCCCCCCTCCTGCCTCGGTTGCACGCTACAACGACGTTTTCCGCCAGCTTGACCTCGATCCCGTAGACTTTGCCCTTAAACCAAACGTCTTGTCTGCCTTTACCTCGGAAATGGGTAAAATCTACGCCCGCAACGTCACTGGCCTCACTGCCCGCAGTCAACGTCGACTCGGCAAGGCCATTCGGCGCTCCAGGGCAATTGGCATCCTTCCTCAGCTTAGTAAACCTTCCAAACTATGGGTTCCTAATTCCTATAAGCGTCGCAAAATAGCCATGTAATCGTCCCTCTTTACAAATAAACTCAGTCGAGCAATGGCGTAAGACTTGGCTCCATCGATCAACGCCGCAGCACCTCACTAGCCCGAAAGTCCTCTCATCGAATGATGATCTTCATCACACAACACCTTGTCATTTCCAAGTTCAGGTTGGTCGACTTTTACACGTATCCGACCATTCCATATTCAGACCAGAGCTCGCCATCCGTCTCATCAATTGACCAGACTCTAACAGATACGTCCTCGGGTCTTGCCGCTGCCATTTACCTCCATGCGTGAGAGTATCTATCACCGATCGTTATACACCTTCCTTGGGATAATTTATCTCTTACCATGATAATCCGTTGTGCTAGAACCACCATTCGAACTCGTTACGTCCTGAGACAGGAGGTCAAGCGGGACACGAGAATGTATTTACCTCCATAGGACAAACCGTTCTGACCGATCTGATTAAGGCAGTGTAACTCTTCAATCTGGTCTTCATCACACCTAACTGACCCTTCACACCAGCTCAGTGGTATGTAGAAATAATCCAATGATCTGGCTCAACATTAACAATACTACTCCCAAGTTCCGCTCAAGTTCCATTCCAACATCTTCGATCTCCATCCTTACAGAAAAGTCTCACAGACCCTACCTTTTTAACATTCGTCGTGACTAAAGCGCCACCAGATGAGAAATGAAAGCCAGTGTGTTGCCATACCAAAGACGGTCGCCCAAATCAAGCCCACACTTGCCTTGAATGACGATACAATGGTGCTAGCCTAGATGATTACCTGGAGTACTGGTGGTTAAGCGGAGCCAGGGTCATGAGTTATGACTAGGCATCGCCAGATTGAGTACGTCTAGAGCTGAGAAACTTAAGAATAACACACATGACGGCATCAATTCCACGAGTACTATTTACTCAAAGGGAAGGAATCACGAATCGCCTGCTGGTGATGGGACTTCCCCTACCCATCTCCGGGAATCATGTTACCATACCGTCTGCACCTTTGAGCCTAAATCACAGAAGACCTTCAATCATCTGATACATGCTTTAACCTATCTGTTCCTCACTCTTCCCCGCCTTCACCAACATTTATCCTTCCCAAAGCTTTCTCCAAGTTTTGATTCAATTACACCCTGCAGAAAGAAAAGATAGGTGGAAGTGAGACTGACACTCTAACTCTAACTTCGGGGTCTCTTTAGTGCCTTCCAGAAGATTGCAACGATCTACTACTGGTTTAACCAGCCCAACCCACAAAGAATGCAGAAGCACTCTGCAAGACAGACCAATCTTTCTTGCTCCAAACTCAGACATTCTCCAAGTCACCTTACTGCCTTCCTTTCATCAGCCTCCACTTCTTACGTGTCAGAATGGCTGTCATCCTACCCCAACAAGAATGTCTCCACCAGATGAAGAGAACATCTCGGCACGTTACTATATCCTGGACACCTCCAGTACCGATGGAGAAAGAATCCAGAAGATTTTCAGCACCAAACCCGTCAATTCAGAATCCGGGAGCAATCCTCTTATAGATTTTGCTTTTATGTCCTTCTGAAGGTGTTGATGGTGAGAACAGCGGTTTCTGACATGATGCGGTTATATTACAGGAGGGAATCATCTACCTCATGTCCTGAAACCCCTATCCCACCGCTCAAGATCAGGACAACTATAGTTCGGCCAACAACATCGTCCCCAAATTCTGTACGACTTGATCGCCCATGGCTTTTTCCACCACTTCTTCGAGATGGCGTTTTGGGTCCTGTTTTCCCACATGCCGCGTCTTGAGTTGTTCTGCAGTCAATGTCGATTCTTCTTGCACAGATTTATTGTAGGCTTCTGACAACGTTAACATCGACTGGAGATATCGGCCGTATTGATCAATTCAAGGATTTCATTTGACAAGTTGAAACATACCTTAATAGCTTCCTCATTCGATTCTTTATGAAGACGGAAATCTCGCAGTTTGAGACCTTCGGTCCAATTGCGTTTGTGTAGATTCATTAACATTGATTGCTCAAGGTCCGTTTTACGATAATTGACCGCAATTGAGTAATAGTGCCGGTTAAGCCCGTGAATGAGTGCTTGTATTGAGGGTTTGTTGATGTGTCCGATATTCGAGGTTGTTTGTCTGGGCTCGCGACCGGAAATGACGGTGTGAGGGCTAATAAGGCGGAACGCATCGATTACGACTTTTCCTTTGACAGATTGGATGGGGTCGATGACTACTGCTACAGACCGCGTGTTTAACGATTCGAATGACTAAGATGATGGTTAAGTACGTTTGTCTGCGCTGATTCGCATGTGCGAACATGACAGCAATCCCGTACCTGTTGCGTGTTGATATCCACACTTGACAGCCAACATCCAAAACCGGGATGTGAGTGGTACCAGCCCACAACCATTTCTGGCCTATGCGAAAAAAAAAGGGTGTTTGAGTTTGAAAGCAGGAAATGTGGATGGACAAAGTCTGGTGAAAATTAGAGTGCTCACCTTCCAGTCTGCTTGAGCATATCGACCATCTTGGCCTGGAAAACGTGATCGACAGATTCAACCGTAACCGTTGTTCCTGACTGTGGCATGGCAAATACGTCTATTACTTGGACAGTGTATTCATCTACGAATTCCCCTAGCATGAGACCCATGACTTCCATTGGCACTCCCGCACGCCCGTGTTTCAACATCTGTGATGAAGTGAATAGATCAGCAGACAATTTAATTATATATTGTCCTGATACCTTGAGAAGGGCTAGAGAAGAGATATGAATGACTTCGCCACTTTCATGGATTCAGCAAAGGACCTTGGAATTTGTGTGGCCAAATGCAACATACTTATCCGGTATACCCTGAGCTTCTCGACCTGCAGCGGCTCTGCCTGAAAGTAATAGTCCAAGGTCTGCATCCATCCTTTGCGCGTTTGTAGGGAAAATAAATGGAAGGCTAATTACCTGACCCTAGAGATGACGCGTCCGTGATCACATCAGTTGTTGACGTATTATTTATAGATATTTACTTAGAACCTCTGTCACAAGCAGATCTGTGAAACAATTCCGAGTGATGGACGGGATAAAATCATTCTTATGAGTGGTTCCGGGATTTTGAGGCTTTGCCAGCCTCTGCCCCATTCAACCGGCTATGACATCCAGTGAACTTTCAGATGCCCTTAATCCTTACGCTAGTCATTCAAGGTCACAACCACCTACGAACTACCCAGGTCCTTTTCATCAGAATGTTACTGACGTTCAGAATTATGTTCCTCATCGAAGTGAGCTTGAGCTCGCAATCCCAGAGGTTCAACCTCTCACTGTAGAAACACCGTGTGTCGTCTCACATTATTTATGCCTGTATACTTACCGTGTGTTAGACAGATGCAGATGATACCTCAACCCACGAGGGGGCTGTCTGTACCAGCTGGGCATCCCATTCACGAACTCATTCGGGCTCTCAATGCGACCCGAGAAGCTCAGGAGCGCGAAACTCAGAGGCGTCGAGCCTGGGAGCAAGAACAGGAACTTAGCTATCGTCAAAGGCAGGTCGAAATGGAGCAACAGATGAGCGAAATGAGACGGCAGATTGCCACGCTGCAAGTTGCCCTCTCTCAGACAAATGGTTCCTTGGTAGGTCATTTTGGCAGTCCTGCCCTTCCTCTCAGTGCCATTGGAACATCTCCGGCCTGTTCACCGAATATGAACACGTCCCATCTTGCCACGGGCTTGTTTACTCCACAGTACACCATGTCACCTGCAGTCCCCCCATCTCAACCCCACCAACCTAACCAGCCTGTTTCGCCTGTATCTCCGGTGCTGCAGAGTACTCCCGCTTATGGTACCCCTCATTTTGCTCAGGGCCCCTCCGCAGCATCTCATACGTCTATGACCCAACGTTTTTATGATTGTAATGTAGGCCACGAGTATCAACCCCATCGGGAAACAGTGCAGATGCAGCACTCCCCTCCTTTGCAACATCTCCCTACTCAACAATATCGGGGTACTCAGAACTTGCAACCGCAACCACCTACAGCTATCCTCACAAATTCTTTGCCCCCGCCTCAATCCAATACTCCTTCACCATCACCCAACGTCAATTCGACCGAAATCTCATTATCACCACGGTCTCCTCGTTCATACCTATCTCATGCCACGTCCTCGAGGGGTGGCAGTAAGCGCTCAAAGGCTGATTTGTCAACTACCAGTTCTGACACTGATTCCGGTAGCTCTGAGCCCAATCCCAAATATCGGATATGTCGGACCAACCATCACGACAGGCGGTGCCTGACTGTCCACGTGAGTCTTTATTCCCGTTATTCTTTGTATGCTCTCTCCTGAATTTTGGCTGCTAGCACGCTATGCGGGCGCATTTTCTTCGATTGATGCAGCTAGAACCGGGCCAAGAATTACCTGACACTCACATAGAGGGAGTTAACTTAGGGCCCAACGATCCCGTTCGATTTGTATGGGATAAAACCACGAGGCAGTCTGTCCATAACAGTCGCATGAAGACTCGTATTATGAACGATATCAGAGAAAATAGCAAATCGTACAAGCACGTTCCACGGAAGGATTTTAACAAGAAGATTCTAGAAGCGACTTTTGAGCAGTGCTTCGTCACGTTTAGGCAGAAATTCCGGTCTCAGAGGGATGCGCTGACTGCCCAGAATTTGAAGAAACGAGAGGATGTTAAAGCACGGAGAGCGCGGCATGTTTCTAGAAGAAAAATTGTGAGGCCATATCAGAAGATATCTATTGTAGGGTTCAAGCACTAATATATTCTATTTCCACAGAAACTAACTAATCGTGCCGATGCGAGGGAGAAGATTGAAGCATTACACCATGTGACATTTGATGGTGCCCTACAAATTGAATGCATGTCCTCAGAGGAGTCCGATTATGAGACAGATGCTACCGGAAAGCAGGTTTCTGTCCTTCGCACGCGAGGTCACGCCTGGCGGAGCCAAAGGCTTATTCGGTTCTATGGCATCCTGGATGAGAGCATGCCCAATAAAATGAAACGGGGAGCTGGGAAGAAGGAGCGCACCTGTGGTCCTGTCAAAGAGGGACTCGCTCTCCCACCGAAGCGAATCGCTAGCTGGATGATCAGCAAACGGTGGATGAAGGCAGCCCAGAGCAACCAGTCCGATCTTCCCAGTATCATGGGAAAGTTGATAGAAGAACCAGCTGGCTTTGAATGGTGTCAGCTTGGCATTCTGGGAGAGGACAGTGAAGCAGAATCTGAACCAGGACCTTCATCTCTTTTGCCTCCGCCTCAGAACTCGCAGCAACATTCTGTTATACAACATCCGCACCCACACCACCATCCACCAACTGGTTTCCAGATGCCCCAGGACATGAGCTTGAATTATAACTCTCAAGCTGATTTACAGATACCCCGACACTATAGTACAGACATCTCCTTAGGTTATGTGTTATCATCCTGATGTGTACATACGTAGTTGGATCAATTTGAGCTTTTTTCGGCCCGGGCTCTCATTGTGTAATACCACACCCTATGATATCCTGCTCATTTCAATTTTCTTTATTCGGCCATGCCAGCAGAGACTTCAGGTAAGTAGTCATCCTCTTTCCTCGGACAGATAATAGAACTGCTTGCAGCAAACTTCTGTGGGTCATCTGAACAGTCCTCTCTTCAAGTTCACCTATAAAGGGTATTGTTAAAGATACAACTCGGGCAAGAGAATACGTTGAACTTCATGACCAGATTCAAGTATGTTACTCCTGACCGTCAAAAATCAGTCGACTTCTAAGAACGCACGTAGACGAGTATCGGGCTCCTGGACTCTCTAGACTCATTCCTCTCGACGTTTCAGAAAGATCTCACAGCTGTTGCTGGTCAGATATCGGAATTACAGGACCGAAGTCAGGAGATTGATAACAAACTGAAGAACCGACGGGTGCGTTCTTACCTGACTCCCTAGCGCCATTTTCTGACTCAATGCGCCTTCTCATAGCGGATTGAACGTCCTCTTTCGAGCCTGATTTCTGAAATTACGATTCATCCTGCACTCATGATATTGATACTGGATACAAATGTTGGAGAGCCTTGGATCGACGCTGTGCAAGATTTTGAAAGGAGATTAACGCTGTCGAAAACTCGTTCGAGAGTGAAGGCTGCCAGAGACCTGGGCGGAGTTTTGGAGGGATTGAGGATTGTGGTATGTTAATGTCTCCGTGGTTTCTAGGTGCAAAACCAATCAAAGAGGATTTTCCAGGCTGCGACTAAGCTCAGAGCATTCTTTCTGACCTTATTCCAACCTATTCGAGCGAGCGTCACGACTAATTTGCAAGTCTTGCAGACGTCAGTGCTGCTTAAGTATAACCCACTATATGCCTTTCTCCATCGACAAGCCAGTGATGTTGCACTCGAAGTGCAACGGTCGTATATCGGAGCAGCACGACTTTATTATGAGACAGGTTTTCGTCGATACTCTCGTAGTCTCGGTTACGTCAAGGTGAGCTTCTATTTATGAGGACGTTAGGGCCTCGTCGCTAATTGTTCAACAGTCCCGAATGGCTGAGAAGTTTCAGAACATCGTGACGAGCAATAATGAGTGTGATACCCAGCTGAACCTCGATCGTCTTGCACATTCCAAGATTGACGGACCGACTGTAACGCTAGCATATATGGCCGATGACAAATCTTATGTGAGTTCAAGTCAATGATACCAATATCTAGTATCTGAATATTAACATAGAAGCAGCCAGTGGAGGCCATGTATAGATCTTTGATACTGGTCTTGATGGACAACACAACCGCAGAATACACCTTTCTCTCAGCTTTCTTCAACGTGGTACCGTCAATCATCGTCGACGAGTCCAAATTATCTCTAACACCCAGAGATTTACTTTCGCCAGAAGGAGTACTTCTGGAACTAGATTCTTCTACCTCAGATTATGGCAGACAGCGAAGTGGTTCTGCGACATTCAGCGATCTCGCTATGGTTCCGAATTCGAAGGAGGAGCAGGCGACTTATGATTCCTTATGGAGACAGATTTTTGACCCCGTGCTCGACTATTGCAGGGTGAATCTTCTATTCGCATCCATTAGTCTTCCATCTCATTTCCATGGTTCAACAGACATTCGTGCGATCGGTCTTAGAACCTAAGCCACCTGTTATATCATTACTGACGATGATTCGATTATCCGAGAATGTCGTTACTGAAGTACAAAAGCGACGCTGCCCACCAGGCGAGCATTTCATTTTTAGCATACTGATCCAAATGTGGCCTGTATATCGGGAATCTATGTCCGAGAGCACCGAAGTTTTGAAAAAATTAGCAGAAGGGACGACTGGAGGATATTTCAGTCGTGCCACAGTCACAACTGATGCAATGTTGACCACTGTAATTCCGGATACAAAGAAACACAGAATACGGGCTTACGCTTCTGATAGATGTGTCAGAAATATGTTGTGCTTTTCAATGCCTTTGTGTACTTGACCGTCAGCGATGAGGAGACAATGATTTTTGACAAGTACGTCCACTAACGCTTTGACCTTGGCTGATGCTGACGATGGCTTAGCCTCCTTAAAATACGGAACGAGCTGACAAACCTGATAATCCGACATACTATAAGAATTCCAGATCTCCTTAGTAAGGCTACCACAGTGTCAGTCATCATTGAAAGTGTTTTGCAGGGTTTTGACGTGTGTTCAATGGAGTTTTCGTTGCTCTCTGTGTCTAACTTACGCGATCTAGAAAACTGTACACCACACGGCTCACCCAAAATATCAGCAGGAGGTCGCATTCTGGGCGAATCTAGCGGAAGAGTCGCGGCGAAAGATCATATCGGCGGGCCAGGCGAGAAGGGGATAGGTATTTGAAGAAGTGCGGAGACTTATCTATAATCCAGTAAAGAAATGTAGAAACTTCAGTAACATTAATTTTATATTCATTAAAATAACACATCCTGCATCGGACTGCATCGGACTGCACATCGCGTAATAAATTGCTGAATTAATTTTTTTTTGAAAAACACATCCAGCCTACATAGCTCCACCTCTAAAACACCCTAATGACTGCAGTATTGAATGGAATTTATGAAATATTCAAAATTGGAAAGAATAGGCAAAAAGCCTATGTGTTATTTGAAAAGTTTTCCAAATAGCAAGATATGATCTAGGTAAACTAATATAAGTAGATTCTCAAAACAAAATACTTAAGGCTTTAGGCATATAGCAATGTGCTTAATAGTAATTTCCTTTGGCACTGGAATGTGCCAGCTCCATTTTCTACTGGTGAGCTCAATGATAATCAAATGCCGAGAGTTAAAGTTCCCATGAATGTCCACCAAAATTGGGTAAAACATGCAAATTCAAAACATAGGGTTCATAAAATATTCCTTAGTTACTTAATTAGATCCCTTGCTTTGACCTTGAGCCTGATGCCTGTACATCTGAATCCTCAAGCTGCATACTATCCCCAACGTGGCTTTGGCCACTTTTGCGGTCCACATGGGTTTTATCCAGTCACACCTTAGGCATCAACAAATCTCGAACTCCACATGAGGATCGACACGACGATGAAACCAGTCAGTTCTTTTGGAAGGCAGCAAATCATGTATTCGAGGCAGAAGATTTATTTATTCTATTGACTTCTAAAGAAATTATTATTATAGCCTGAAGGTGGACTTGGATTTGATGGGTGGGATGAACACTACTTTGTATCAAGCCACCCTCCAATGCTAGTGCTGGCATGAGTGCTTTCCAACGTCTTGTGTTGAATAGAGCAGTGAAATGAGGCTGCTGAAATCTCCCAGAATGGAGACCATTCATAGCCTCCATATCTATGGAGCCTTGGAAATGCTTGTAGACGACTTCGGAATGGACACGTTGGAGCTGTACATTCCCCTACGTGATTGCAGGTGTGTCAGTCCATTTCGACCCTATATGTTCAAGTGTAGAATACACCATAGAGTATATTTATCACTCTTAAAAGTGACTTCTGCACTTTGAATCTTGTTATGTTATCTGCAAGTGGCCAAAACCCATGTGGACCCCGAAAGTGGTCAAAATCACGTTGTGGGATAGTATAGCACCACATCAGGCTGAAGTTTTGCACTGGTGACATATTCCTCGCCGTATGCTCATTAAGTAGTGACTGTGTTGGTATAACGTTCCCTGGTCATCACACAAGCAGTCGACAAGCAATTGGTTACATAGTTATTGTTTCCAGTTCTCTCATCTCTAGGACCGAGCTATTCCCCATAGCTCTTTAGGTAAATTTGGCTGGTCAAACACAGAACTATTTACAGCACTGTCCTAGACGTCTAGCAGATGACTAACTGTATTACCTGACAAAGTATCAACTGGGACAACATCGTAAGTGAGCCATACTAGTCTGTAGTTAATGTATCTCACCTCAGTTGTCCGCTAGATGTCTGAGGTATTATGCTGTCCAACCTCTCTTCAGGATACGACCGTGGACATCCACTTCGACACTGATGCCCTTACTTTAGCGACGAACTTGCTTGATGATAGAATAACAGCATTTCAAATAGCTGAATTTTGGGGTGTTCTGCTGCAAGTTGACATTGCGTCTCAGATGATGCCCTGAAACTGGGCATAGGACCTTCCATAGAGAAAAAATCATGAGCTTATTGACCATTTCTAAAAATGGTATACGTCACATAGCTTGTCGCAGCGACTCTCGCTTGTTCTTCGTCGACCAAGGGTCATCCTGCTGACTACAATGGCAATGCCCATCACCCTGATACCGTCACTTACAATGGATGAGGAAGGTAACACATGCCTTCTAGTTCTGAATCTACACTGAATACGAGCTGATAGATAATATTCGACTTCTACTATAGATAACATTGTTCTTGCACGCATTACAAACGATGAACGACCTCTGAAACGCGTCATTAAGAAGTTCCATAATTACATCAATGCCAGTACCACCTCGACTAAGCTGGACGACACAGCCCAGATAAGGTCAATCAACGATACTAAGGAGGCCTTTCTCATCGAGCTTGCTTCACTGCAACTGCTATTGAAGAAGAGTGTGATGACATGCGAAGCCGAGACTAGACAAGTTGAAGAGTATCAAAAGGAAAGGCAGAATATTGGTATTACTACAATGACTCACCAATGGCTGTGATAGCTCACACTTGATCAATCAGAACAGGAACATGAGTCATTAGGGAACCAAATTAAAGAATTGAAAGTGGCATTAGAACAGGCACAAATACTTCGCCGACGGAAGATGGAGTATGACATCGTGGCGGAGAAAATATATACCTTACCTTCCAGGGAGGAGCTCGAGCAGTTGAGTCCAAAAGGTGACACGTCGACAATTGCGCTTACGTCGGTGTTAGAGAAATAGCATCTCTCGAGAATGATATGACTGCCATCCGTTCCGAAAACGAAACTCAAGAGAAGGCAATTCAAGGTCATAAGAGCGCACTTGACCTCATTGTTCATGAGCTCGTATCCATACGACACTTTGGAAGAGACAAAGACTTCGATTCTGGAACCCCTTCTCTTCGAGCAACACCCGTTCCAGAAGTAGCAGGAGGGCAATCAGTAGAAACCATCACAGAAATCTCAACGCGGGACAATTCAGTCATGCCGACACCATCAACTAGGGAAGACGCTGAAGAAGAATCTGAGTCACAAAAAATTACTAGTCCCGATCTCGACGATGACATCGAGATGGGAGAATTAGAGGAAGATCCAAAGGAAAAAGAGGCGGCAGTGAAGAAGAAACCACTTGTAGAGGAATTGGAGGAGGGTGAAACTTTTGACGGAAGTAGTGAACTCTCCGAACCCCCTGATGACAGTGAAGTAGAACTTTGAATTTGCATTTCTTACTTCAGTCAAAACTATCTGCTAGGTACTACATCAAAACTCATAAGATCTCGAGCACAGATTACTTCGTGTCCATACTTCTCTGTTGCTAGATTGCTAATAGCTTCCATTATTTTTTTGGAATCATCTGATTCATCACCTGCATATCGCGCGGAGAAATGATTTAATATGAGCTTCTTAGCGCGTATTCGTTTCGCAAAGGCACCAGCCATCTGCGGTGTTGAATGTCCCCTTGATCTAGCTCGTTCCTCGACTGAGTCATACGTATCCGTGGGTTTGGTGTTAGGATCTATGCCGGGGAGATGTGCATTTGTTGCTTCATGGATCAGTATATCTGCATCCCTTGCGAGGTTTGCGATCGGCGAAGGATCGTGTGTATCGCCTAGAATTACAAGTTTACGACCTTGCCTTCGTGAAGGCCCATGTAGTACTGTCCCGTCGGCCAGTTCGATGGAAAGACCTTGTTGAAGCTGTCGCATAACCGACATTGGAGTATTGGTCCTCTTGAGGTGCGGGACATATCTTGAAGGATCAATTTTTCCTGGGACTGGTGACTCGTTTATGACATAACCAATACAAGGGACTGAGTGGCAGATGGGCGCCGCAGACACAGAGACCAAAGCATCTGAATAGATGCTTTCCCATATCCCGTTCACCTGAGAGATGTTTTGGCCTTCCAGTTCATACAAAGATCGGGAGAGTGCAGTTCCATCGTCGCATTGGGGATCGGTCGGAGAACGGAGTTCATGGACAACATAGGTGCCATCCAAGTTCGAGTGAGTGAAGGACAGCGCACTACGGATGTATGCTCGGGTCCCGAAGGGTCCATAGATCTCAAGTTGCTATCTGTCAATAGTATCAAAAACGTGATTTTCGTAGAAAATGAAACTTACTGGTAGACAAGTCGATTTCGTTTGCATGCGGGAATCTTCGGTCCCCTCCGCAGTACCCCCGGCTCCGTTCATACAACTGGCCAAAAGAGGACATAAACCGAATATATGGTCGCCTAAAAACGATTTCTGTGAGCAAACCGAAAAGCATAGGATGTGCACATACTCCTTTTCATACACCAGGGGTAGTAAAGAGATAATTGTGCTGGAGATCAAGATACTTACCATGTGTATGTGTGATGAATATTTTCTTTATCCTGCTTCTCTTCACCGTTCTCGATTTTGAAATCTGGTGTTGAGTAGCCTCGCCGCAGTCGAAAAGCCAAACATCGGCACCAAGTCGCAACGCCAGTGAAGAATGATTTCTAGTCGCAGATGGCTGCGCGGACGCGGTTCCGAGAAACGTAACGTTGAAAACACCAATAGTATCTGCTGTAGCCCTTCCTCTAGATTCTTCAGCAGTTATCTCCATTTTAGGTAGCCTGTGGTTTGAATGACAGCTGTAAGGGATTAATCGTCTCGGGTTGACGAAGTCTCGTACATGAACAGGAATGTTCAGGTATTCTGAGAAACGATGTATGTATGCTGACGTTGAACGGTAGGCGCACTTGAGGATGGTCCACATGCTACTAAAACAAACTTTGTTTGGCCATGATCAAAAAAAAAACTGATGAGCAAAACTACTGATTAAAATCAGATATGTTCCTTGGTGCTGTGCAGAAAAATATTATAGCATCTTATGTAGTATACAAAATTTAAGAAGGGATACAAGACAAAAATATGCTAATCATGAACGAAGAGAATCGCACTAAAGTTAATAAATAAGGGATAATATAATACTCTAGACGAAAACATAAAGATAGAGTATTGTCGGTGAAACGGGAACTAGGGTATCTGCTAGGCGACCCCGAACATCAGTTTCACAACCTGATGCCAGAAACTGACTCACTTGAAAAGCTATGTCTTTCCTGCAGGTTTCAGTATTGAAAGCTGCGGTATTTATCGCATACGCAGCTGTAGGTGTCTGGCAGTAAGCGACCATTCATGCGACTCCAGGAGGTAAGGCTTACTCTTTTGCAGGCCTCTGGCAATTGGGGCACATCTTCTTCTATAATCACCACTTAGACACCACAAGACAACAAAAGATGATCAGCTTACCGAAACCCTTTTGAAGAAACTAGGAATCATTTTCAGGGAAATGGGTGAGGATGGCTTGGATGGTAGCAAGCGGATGGCTTTTAACCACGTAACTTATTGGCATAATGCTGTATATCTGTACAGAGAGACACAGCAGGAGCGCCGCCAAATCAGTATCTTTGAGCAAAACATCGGAAATGGACGCCAGCCCCAAGCAATTAGATCCTAGTGGCAGAGTGAGTCACTGGATTTTCTCAGCTTTGGAATGATTTAGCTACGAATCGTAGTAGGCTCAATTCACGAGATTGGACAGCAAAGATGGTAACAAGGGCCAGTGCTAAAGCAGATGGCTGTGGGTTAAACAGTTATACATGCTAATAACATTTATTAGGTCGTCGCAGCCGGCAATGTAGACGCGCGCGGGATAAACGGCATGAAAGAACGTCTAGATTACAGGATCAGGTGAGATCCTATAGGAGTTATTTTTCTTACCTATTCAGAACCAGGCCTTTAAGAGCACGAATCTCCCTTCGCAATGATTCCTCAACTGGACCTAGATTACCCACTGTACCGATACCATTCGTAGGAAGCTGATAAGGCATGAAAAGCTGAGAGCTGATGTACCCCGTAAGTTCAGACAAAGCTTCTAGGGCGGTTCGAAAAGTGTTGGACTTGGATGATCGATCTTTAGAAAGCACCAATTTCAACGAGGAAAGCGACACAAGTATCGGAGGATCTAGAGGTGGAAGAGCTATGTAGCTCCAGCGTGAAGGTGACTGAGACTGTTGTTCCACAGAAGGGGGAGGTAAGGCAGGATCAGCGGAGAAAAGAGGGCAACTCGAGAGTGATTCCCAGAGACGTTGCTAACGTAAGATTAGAGTGATAATTGGGAACAAGGTCACTCCTTACCTTATATTGAGAGCCATCAGGAGAAAGTAACCAGGGGACCTTCTCTTCTAGATAATGGAAAAGTTCCTCGGTCGTAGGTTTTAACCCGTTCTTTTCTCTTTTGGTGAAATCAGCCAGGCCGCAGCGCAGTGTTGTCACCAGAGGAACGACATCCAGCTTGACCTCCTGCTCACCGAAGGATGTAGTTACATCATCTATACAAGAACATTTAGAATATGGTAGAGGCTCTCTCCATGGATCGGCCTTCGGAAGAACAGACCAAACTTCCGCTCGAGTTTCTTTAAAGGTTGACAGTGAAGTTGTGAGTCGTCGCATCAGAGTGAGATGATGGTTTTTGAGGGAATGTCTTGCCAAGTATGATCGAGCAATTCGGGGTAGAAGAAAGCGCTATGAAGGTCAAGAGATACTTTATAAACCCCTTTGGCAAGGGTGCTCACATGATATATGAAGAGGAGAGCCGCCGACCCGCCTGCAAGCCACGAGAAAATTCTTGACAAGCCAAGTAGAAGATTGGGGAGGGGAGAGGGAGGAGGTTGCGGGTATGTACGTGGGGGGATTAGAGGGGCAGAAGCAGGCTAATCTCAAGTTCAAATTTTGGTTTCTTCTCTCCAAGGCATAAGCACTCACTATATCATGCAATAAATGGTCAATTTCTACCTCGTGGAGACCTTTCTCTCGGAGAAATTGACGTTTTGAAGATAGGTCCTGACCAGATATTTGCGGGGATTGAAGAAAAGATTTAGCTTTGGAAACTAACAGTGCTCTATCGTCCAGGAGTTGTGAGTGACGTGTCTGAGAGTCATTTGTTTCCTGGAGTGGAGAACTTTTTTCAGCATCGAGTGTGTTATCGCCTGGCAATTTGTCGTCAGTAGCCATAGTCAAGACAAAGACAGCTGGAACTGTAGTTTACGCCGTCTTATGTTACGTAACGACATTTGTATCTAAGTAGAGCGTAGTAGCCTGAAGCCCATCGACTATGTTTGATCCTCTCAACTCTACCGTTGCATTTGGCGGCGAAGTCTCTTCCCAGACTCCTTCCTGGCCAACGACCCCTCGTCCACCAGGCTCTCCGATTCCTAATCTTCGACCCGCTAATACCCCCGGTTCCTCTACACCTGACAAAGGCCCAACCCCTGGTCTCTACGGCAGAGAACCTCAAATTTACGGACAATCAGAACCGGGGTTCATTTCCCCGAATGAAGCAGTGCTCTCCAATGGTGCTACATTTGAGCGACGCGAACCATATCTGAAAGTCAGAATCACTGGTCTCGACCGCAATCGACGAGATATTTTGATCAAATTCGACGCACAAGTAAGTATATAAAGCATGAGATCACGAATTCTATCCATGAGGCTCCTAATAGACCAATCTGAGTAATTTCACTGGCACCAAATATCGTAATGTTTCGCGGTCGTACCTGGAATTCCAACAATTCTATGAATCCATTGTCCTCAACAATCCACAGACCATCATTGCAGCGCTGCCGCTGGCACAGACGTCTGCGCCTACGGACGAAGAGGATGATCGTCTCGTTAAAATTATGTTGCAACGATGGATGACTCGGGTCTGCGAAGATCCTATCCTTGTCAATGATGAAGACGTCCGCGCTTTCATAGAAAGCGATTTTGGTTACCAACCTACTCCTAAACCTCGTAAGAAAACCTCATCGGGCTTCAGCCTGATCCGACGACAAGTCCCAGATGAAGATGAAGATTTGCAACGTACTCGTTTCGAGTTAACAAAACTGGAAACTCAATTCTTTGATGCTGCTAAGGCTGTGGATAGACTAGCCATTACGAGAAAAGGTGAGCATTTTTTCTGAGTCGTGATACTTTGTTTAATCTCCATGAACTACCATAGCCCTCGCTACTTCACATTCGGAAATGGGTAACAAGCTCATAAATGTTGCAACTAATGAGGCCCATCCACCTCTCGGAAATGCCTTGCGAAAATTTGGGCGAGTTTGGCACAGCCTTGGAGACCTAGATCATGCACAAGCTATCAGTGAATGTGTCGTTGTAGCGGACTCACTTGGTTATCAAGGAATGAATGCAAAGTCCGCGAAAGAGACCCTTCAAATGCGAACTGGTGTCCTCGAAGAATATCAAGCTGCTGTCAAGGCGACAATATCTAAACGCCGACACATAGAACGCTTAAAAGCAAGCTCTAATATCCGGCCTGAGAAAGTAGATGAAGCACTGGTGGATATGGCAGAGGCATGTAATGTGAACAACCTCGTCAGATTTTTTCTCAAGCAGTTCTTCAGGCAGATCGCTACGAACAAATCCTCGCAAAGAGAGCAGAAGGCATTTCACAAAATCTACATCAGGCTCTCCGGACTCATAATCGTAACGCAAATGATGACATCACAACAGCACTCATTGAGCATGCAAGATCTTCCCTGATGTACGAACGACAGTCGCTGAAGGAGCTCGAAACTCTCCGAAGCGATGTTGCCAACGCGGCGAAGAAGGTTTCTTTTCCATCCACTGGGCCGCCAAAGCCCAAGGTCATTCTTCCTCTCGAGGATTATTCTGACCATCCTCGTTCTGCCCCAATAGCGCCAACGACAAACGGTGTCCATGTAGCAGCTCCCCCCACACCTTCTAATACGTTCAATCCACGCTCCAAGCCAGCTCTATTAGTTGATCCTTTGGCAAACTCACAGTCACAACAATCTGCGCCGTCTCAGATCCAAACCTTTCCAGGGCTAGATAATCCCTTGAGCCCAAGTTCTCTCGTCGCCTCTCAACAGACAGCAGTTTCAACACCAACTCTTGTCTCCCCCGAAACACAAGTTCTCCCACCGTCTACCCAGCAGACAAAAGTTGCTCCAGTACAACTCCCTGGCGTGGGATCCTCCTCACATCAGTCGCTACTCCATGCACCTCCTCTCGATCGCTTCGACGATGGCTCAAGAACTCGACCTGCAGCAGCCTCTACATCTCAACTAATAACCGCGACGCTGGTAGGATCGTCACAGACTTTTGATCCATTACGTAGTAATGCTATCCCTCAAGTTACCGCGACGTCATCATCAAATGCATCTACGCTTCAAAGTCAGCAAGCCGCTGGAATTGACCCTCTCTCTCAAGTCAGGTCACAACAAATGGCACAGGCCCCACGCATGCAGCCGACAAGATCGAGGCTGGATGCAAGAGAAGCTGCCAGTAAGCTGGCCAACATGTTCTGAAAGGACCAATGAGGCTTAGTGTACGAGAAAAAAAACTTCATTCATATATTTATTTTCATGGTGTGCTCATGTTTCCTGTTGAATTATGGATATATCTTGCAGATATTGTGACTGAAGTTTCAATGGTCTGAATTACTAAGGGAGACTTTCAGTGCCTTCTTTTCTGTAAAGTGAATAATTTCCTGCCTCCCTCCGACAAGGTATCCATTTGTAATCAGGGAAAGGTCCATTCTTCGTTAAAAATGATACGTGTACATCTCGATGCTATAGTTGTAGGCATCTGTGTCACAGGCATAGATAGACAAAGCTGTAATTTTACATATTTTCCTTCATTTGATGTTCACTTTCTGAGCTGCAGCAAGACTCATCCATCACAAACGTTTGGGTTGAAGGTATCACACCAGCGTAGACAATGGAAAGCCACTAGAAAATGTTTTTCAAAGGATACAAAGCTTGGTATCCTATCCAGATCTTTCAGATACATCTAATTGGCACTGAGCCAATGAGTTTCACTCTTCCAGAACATTTGATCCAGGACTAATAACCTATGTGATCCAGGGTTTCGGGCTCTTTCACTTGTGATTTGCATTTATCACAAGTAGTCCATCATTCATGTTTACGAAGAAGAAACAGTGATGCTAAGAGAATATAGTCCCATAAGGTCCCTGGTATCATAGATAGTCAATGTGGAAAAAAGGTAGTACAAACTCTAGGATTTTAGAGTGTAGGGCAGTCAGGGATTTTGAGATCTTTGAGCGTTCGACTAGGCAGGGTGATCAGTGAATGCGCTCAAATCCCTGATATCGGACAATCCACATACTCGCCGTTGAAAAGACCCCACCAGCCCTCGACTCCACCATAGACGTCATCTTTCCATTTCTCGTCACAGAACTCAAAGAAGAAATATCCAATGCCGTTCTGATTAGCTTGACATACAAAATTATCAAGGAAAATCTGGAAAGCAAGTAGTTGACATCTTCCCTATATAAAAAGAGACACTCTCACCTGAAGACTAGCCACAGAAGCATCTGAGCCTCCGTTGTTTGCATTGCCAGCATCGGATGATTTCTATCCACGTTTATCACTGATGGTGTCAATGATAACAGTTAATGACCTCATACTGTTGGCCACCCAGTTTCAGCAATATACATCTTGGGCTTGTTCGGAAGCTGTGAAGCAGGTTGGACATTCATTTCGTCAAAAAATTTGAAGACCCAAGGCGCGGCAGCTTCTGCTGTGGTGTTGGCAAACCATGCATGCACATTTGACATCTATCTTCATATATCAGCATGATTATGGCATGTACTAAGAGGCACAAACGAACGCCGTAATTGACATCTTCGAGGACTTCTTTGCTGAAGAAACTACCGGCATCAGAGTTTCCAATTTGAACAGCCTTGGGAAGTTGCAGATCCGCGATCATTTGGCGAGTATCATCAATATCTGCCTTGAGGATAGTAGCACCTAGGGTGATGGAGATCAATGCACTCGCTTCATGTTTATATTGAAATGAGATACTACCTTGTCTACCAACACTGCTCTCTGGGTTCCGAGAGCTATGACCAGTTAGATAACTAAGTCATGTCAGCGTCATGTCTATCCTTCGCGGGTTGCACCATACTTGAGCATGAACTCGTTTCCAACAGTAATTCCAGCCACATGATCGGTGCCATAACTTTGAAGAGCGTCTTTGATAGCGTCACGCTGCCTCTGATATACGGCAATATTATCTGATACGACATAGTTGCCGACATAGACCTGCATGTCGACTTTGGTCTGCTTAATCGCTTCAAGCTTTGCCAATGATATAAATATGTTGAAGATATTTTTAGAAGTCAGAGTGACGTACAACGAGAGCGGTTTGGTTGCAGTCTGCCCCATAGAGACGGATTCGACTTGTGAGTTGCGACATTAACTGTTGAAGGTTGGATCTAGTTTCTATGGTTTGGACGGAGAGAAGCGTACCTGGACGTCTTTGATGATATTTTCTAGGGATGAAGTTTTCAGCGCCACATACTGACAATCCATGCCGTACCACGATGGCAACGCACCAAGCTGAGCTCCACAATTGGGCATAAGGGCACCCTCTGGCGTGTATGCGATGCCGTAGAAGGACTTGTGCAAGCGTTTGTCTTGTTGGAATTGGCTTGGGTCGGAACCAACGTCTAATCTAGAGCCAGAGCCTCCAGAGCTTTTGACACGATGGCTGAGCAAGTACCATGTAACAACGCCGCCACATACGAGCAGCAGAAGCACGAAGATACAACATAGGACCTGTATTTCACGGTAGGCAGGAACATGCGAGGAGGAGTCATGAGTGCCGGATAAACTCAAGAGATATTTAGAAGCGACGGACCATTAGCATTGATTTCCTTCGTCGTGCTTTCTCCTTTTCGAGCGTATATGCCATTCCTCCGTCAAGGTTCTGATACCTGTCCGGCATCTTGGACCTAGGTCAAGCGAGTGTAGTAAGGAACGCGCAGTTCAGTGAGCCGATGCCCAGTAAGGTGTCAAACAGAAAAGTAGGTGAGAGTGAGAATGAGAAACTGAGCACCTCACTCCAACCCTGAAATCTATCCAACCCTGATCCCAGCTCTTGTTGAGAAGTCTATATAACGGTACATCCTCGTGGTTATCTAAATAAACTAATATATAGAAAGTCAAACGGTATCTTCCAGCCAGAGGGGCAACATGTGCCCCATTCGCAAAACCTTGGTTCGCAAATACTTATCGAGATCTTCACCATACACAGCATTTCCACCTATCAATGTAGCACCCGATGTCTTCTCTTTTTCCTTTTTCTGCGCAATTGTTTGTGCCTCTTTGTCCTCTGCCTTGTGCTTACACTGCTGCCAGCTCCGTGGTATCATGGGTACGCGTTCAGCGATCCTGATCCCTTCCTCTTCCAAGGCTTTCACTTTATCAGGGTTATTGGTCAACACTCGAACTCCTTTGGAAGCCGACCCCTCCGAATCTAGGCTCAGGTCGCGTAGAATGGCGGCTGCAATCTCATATCCACGCTCATCGGCTTTGTGACCGAGCATGAGGTTGGCAGTAACCGTATCATGACCCAGATCCTGCAAGTTGTATGCACGGATTTTAGACAAAAGGCCAATGCCTCGGCCCTCCTGCCGAAGATAAATGACAGCACCACGACCTGGAATGACAGTAGGATTTGTGGATGGTTGATCAGAAGGAACGGTGATAGGTAATGAGATCTGTCGGATGGCTTCATCTAGTTGCTCGCCACAGTCACAACGCATACTCCCAATGGTCTCACCAGTAAAGCATTCAGAATGAATACGAATAAGAGGTGGAGGAATAGCGGATTTGTCAAGTAGGGAGGACGAGAACTGAGCAGGTGAGGACGGATCAGAAGCATGCTGTGATGTCGGAGATAAACGTCCGACGTAGGCACCCCGGGCAATACGATCCATTTCTGTTTCGTTTTCGCTCCATATAGCATCCAACGAATGCGAGCGGATTGAAATAGCTGGGGATACACCTTCGGACAACTGGGCAGGATCGATGACAATGGCTAGGTGCTCCTTGTTATCGTGATTGTTGTGATAGAGATGCAGGAAGATAGGACCATGTGGGGTTGGCACACGGGTGCGTGCCATGCACTTGACCTGTACGGCAAGTGAAGTCTGGGTAAGCGATTGGCATTGGTGGTGAATGGAAACGATTGGTGAAGGGTGTTTCTCGTACGTCTGTGAGAGGTTGTCCGCGGTCTTGAGAGAGTCAAGACCATGCGGGAAATTATTTTCTTTGCAATGTCCGAGAGATGCAGCGCCGAGGCGTTGACGGCGAGGAGTCTGTCTGCTCACATATGCAAGACGCTTTCTTTCAGATTTGGTGCCGGAGTCGTCGGCAGACCATTTTGTCCAGTCCCAAGCACCCTCTGCCTGGGGAACTGCAACACCTGGGAAAAAATCATGATGGTAATGGTTGCGGGTGACATGGGGTCCTGAAGCAGCAGCCGCAGCGATCAGTAGAGGGTCAAGGACGGCGTCTCTTCTTTGTAGAAAAGATTTAGCCGTTGGACGGATGGGCGCTGTAAGCATATTGAAGAGAGCAGTATCAGCTGTTTCAGCAACGACCGGATGGTGGAGAGTAGCCATTGCGAAAGAGACAAGATGGGACACTTTTCGAGGACATGGAAAGACCTCAGCAAGCCACGTGCCGCCCGGCTTAGAAAGCAACGTCCGAGGCCCGGAACAGATTATTTGCAATATCCGAGATACGGAACAGTGACTGTGATTTATCACGTGTCTGTGATCTTGTTGTCATGCACTCGGCAGACTCGGCAGACACGGCGATGCGCCTTTCTCTTGTTTTATTCGCCAGGTAACGCCTTTCCCACCTCCCCACCCTGCTTGGCTTATCTTGGCTAGCTTTGTTACGGCCTCCATTCACGATATTTCCTCCCACTCTCCGCATCCTCCTTCCCATCCCAGTACACTCTACAGGTTTCCTCCTACCACCAGATCTCCGCCTGCCCACCAGACCCCACCTACTACTGTCCATGTTCCGATCCCCCCAGATCCCACAGTCAGCGATCGCCCTCGTCACCACAATCATGGACTACCAATACATATCTTCTTTGAAGTACTGGGTGGCCTCCTGGGACTCGCAGTCGTCGTGGGCTGTTCTCGTTGCTGCTACATTTACGGTGTTACTCCCAAGCGTAATCGCATAGTGGCCATACTTGAACGCCACCAGTTAGACAGAGAACTCGCAGGGCTGGACCGGTCTTCTCATCCTCTCAGGCGCGAGCTAACCCCACTCCCCGTGTACTTCCCCCCTCCCCCTACCTACGAAAATGGCACTTCGCCTGCATCAGACCCGCATTCTCACCCTTCATCTGCACGGTCAACGTCATCTGTCTACTCACATCCCCCGCGGGAACCCGAGAACGACTCATATGAGTCTCCAATACCCCGACCTGCTATACCCCTTGCTCCCAACGGATAGCATAATTAAGTGGTGCATTATCATTCTTACTATACTTTTACTATACATAACTTGCGTGATGAGTAAGGCACGACCACATTGAGCCTATTTTTGTGCTTTCTATAACGTCTGCTCTATGACATAATCAATATTTAGATTCAGATTGAAGGACAGTATGACTCATGTTGTAACAATCTTAGCTGTAGTACTAATAAGGCGAAACACTGGGAGATGATCCACTGATGATCCACTGGCTGTATATATTAGTAACGTGATGGTATTCTTTGTATTCTTTGGTATTCTTTGTACTTGCTGCTGATGTGCCGACGATCAAAAAGTGACCCCTGACTACTGTTCATTGTTGTGGCGCAAGCAGCAATACTGGTCATAAGTTCATGGGTTGAACGTTCATGCTAGCACAGCCATGGAGACCGTAATTTCGGCAGGGAACCGGCCGCAGCGGCGGAGCCTTAATTAAGCACGCGTCATTCTTGCCTTTTTTTTCCTTTTCCACATTCTAATGAACGTCCAACCTTTTGAGGCTCCTCATCAACATGTAAATGAAGCTTCCAACAGTGACAGGTCTAGTATTTTGCTGGCATAAACCATGATACTCCCTCCAACTGATTCTGGTTTGTTCAATATCATAGCTCGCCACAGGTGGCTCAGGCACCTTTTGCCTCAAGAACAACTAACGACTATCTGCGAGAATCTTCGATTGTGCCTCGTCATGTAGATATCCAACCTATTATAAATGAGAATCGAATTCTCTTTGAGGAAAACCGACGACTCACCCACATAATCAAACACGCTCATGAAAAACGGGAACACATGCAACAATATTACAATCAGAAAGTACAGGCTCTGGAACAACAAATCGTGACCCTACAGAGAGAGAACCAGGTGGTCTCAACCAGGGAGAGAAATCTAGCAGTTGGTCACACAGAATATGCACAGCTTCAGCAGGAATGCCTGAGGTTGCAGAACGAATGCATGCAGCTTAGAAACCATATCATCGGGCTCCAATCCCATATTACTTCCGCGCCAAATTCAATTTTGGTGCAGCCATCTTTGAATAGAACTCTACCGAGCGGTCAGTCCGTTCATCACTCTATCCAAGGTCCCTTGTGGCAACAGCAGGAGCTGGCATCTGGACAGCATATTCCGCCATCTGATTTTAATCAGAATCGTCCGAGCATTAGTATGCCCAGATCTTTGATGCAGAGACAACAAGGCAATCAGCAAGATGGCTACTCCCCGGACCAAAATATGCGACATCACAAACCACCCTGTAAGCACATGCTTCCTAATACAAAGCAACAAGATCTGACAGAATCCAGTCTTAGTATCGTCGGTATCAGTATGCAATTGTCGTAAGTTAGAAATGTCTTTCTCACGACGTGAATTTAGAGATCAGCATCACTTCCATCAAGAAGATCATCACAAGGTACAACAGAGGTGTGTATAGTTTCCACCCTTTTACATGATTGCCGATTTTACTTTCATAGATGAATGCCCATGGACATTGGATGTCAAATATTGATCATATTACTCAAGGAGTGGCCAACAACGCACCTTCATATTTACCCAGACGTCAAGTATCTTTTCCATTGCCAGAACTAAGACCACAATTACAACCTCATCATCCTAATCAACCCCAATCTCAGCCACAAGTCCGTATGCAACCTGGCCCTCCGGCTTCTGCACCACCCATAGATACCACATCCGTGATCAGGCCTTCAGGAAAATTTGTACCTTTGTCGGTAGCTTATACAAATGCACCCTCATCTGCGACCTCATCTTCGACATTGGGGTTGAGTAGACCAGTATCAAGGCCAAAAACGGTCGAGAATTCTCCTCCAAGTATGTCAGATTTCCCAGCCACCACCTCAAAGTACCATCATCGGAGATCGTTTAATACAGAAGTTTTGCCTATTTCGCAAATACGTTCACCGGCTGACCTGACTTCGAATACCTCTCATTCTAATAACTTCCGGTCTCCAATTAGTGACGAGTATTTGCGTACGCTTCATATAACTCCGTTGAGCTCAAGAGGTTCAGTTGGTCCGTCTGAAGGAGTGTCTGAAGTCATGACGCCACTTGATGCTGTATCAAGCACCACCATAAATGTTACTGAATCGCCTACAGTTGGAGGGAAAATGATGGTTCAGAAATCTGGGAACATGATGGATATAGACTCTGATGACGAGGTGGAGGTTCCGCTTCTGAGCCTGATGCGGAAGAAGCCGCGGTTGGACATTGCAGATGAACGTACACTTCCTGACCAGCAAACAAAAACTATCGCATGTACTTCGGCTGTTATACCTGTCACAGCTTCTGCTGCAATTTCCAACTCGCCTGAAGCTGCAGCTGCCGTCCCGGATGCTTCCAATAGGTCCGCGATTTCGAATGTGGAAAAGAATGATGATGTGAAGGATGATGACGATGAAATTGGACCTGACGGAATGCGATCTATCCGCTCCTGCCTAGATATTTTCACAGAAGAAGACAAAAATGGCATTATTTGTTTGCTTTGCATGTGAGCTTTTATTTCGCGAGATCTTTGCTCGAAAAATTAATCGGCATTTTTCGATTAGGTCTCGGCACTGCCAGGGGCTGATTACAGAACCTATTTCATTTGCATTGAATGCCACGCAGGAGGAAAAGGTGCAACACTTCCTTGATGAACATCCTACCTCTTGGCATAATCTGGTACATGGAACAGCTGCTCCTCTATATAGTAGTTGAAGAGTCGATAACCGATTGTTTTATGATTCGGAATATTTTTTGGGTAGTGCAAGTCAGAGTTGCACTGATGCTAGATTACACATGTATAGATACATGGTTATCTCTGACAGATTTTTTTTTCAAGCTTATGATCTCTTCCTCCATCCACATGAAAGGATTCATAGGCGGAGCTGGTAGTAGATTGGTATGACAGTTTCAAAATAGTTGTGGCTGTGCAAGGGCCTTGGTTCAAGAAACTCCTTGAATTCAATAGTATCCATAGACATGTTGACGTAACACCTCTTTGTTGTCCAGACACCACCTTGAATGATGTCACTTGACGGGAGAGACTTTGCGGTACTCTAAAACACTCCATCCGCAGGACCGACTATTGAAAACGAATGTAAGATGCAACTCACTGGAGAAAAAAAAAAAAAAATTTATCACCAGTCGTGACCTGCAACCTAGAAAATCTCTTTCGAGTTCCGAACATCAACGCCCTCTCCATTCCAGTTATCTTTCAATTTCTATTTGTCTGAACAAACTCGAAAAAAAAAAAAGGGAACTGCTCATAAAAAGATAACTGATCACTTGAAAAGATCTCAACTATGTGAAAAATAAAAAAAAACATTTCGGTATAGGAATGTCTCATGTTAAAGGAATAGGGGTAGATCGGTTTCCTTTCCTTTTCACAACCAACTTGAAAAAAAAAAAATACTACAATCAAGGAAAGTTAGAAAAAGAGAGAATTCGGACAACACACACATACAAAGATTTTTTATTTATTTTTTGGAACGATCCCTTCCCCCCCCAAAAAAAAAACCATCACGTAAAGATTTCTCAGTTCTCAATCCAAACCAGACCACATAGATCACTCAGAAACCACTCCCTCACTACCAGACCACAAGGTTATATAGGACGATCTTGCACACATCTCATACTTGTACATTGTACATTGTTAATATATATACAACACTACCTTTTTCCTTTTTGGATCCCCGCCTCCAATCAGAATCAGAATCACACACATAAAATGTCGACGTCGTCGGTGCCTCGATCAAGATCAACAATCAATTACTTTTGTTTATAGTAAAAACCACCACTCGACAAGAAACAAACAAATCAGAAAAAAAAGACATCAACGCCAACCAAACCCATTACACATTTTTCTCTGCCGCCCCTTTTTCTGCCGCCCCTTTTTTTCCCTGCCGCCCTTTTTCTACCGCCCTTTTTCTCTGCCGCCCTTTTTTCTGCCACCCTTTTGTTCTGTCACTTTTTTTTTCTGCCTACCGCTTCTTCTCCACCCTCCACTCCTTAAAAATCCCATCCAAACTCTTATAAATCAAATGCGACGGCAAACACCTAATAATCTCACCCACCCTCTCCTCAGCCTGCCTCTTCCCCTTCTCCTCTCCCACCGCCTTTTGCGCATACTCAATCGTCATCCTAAACACTGCCATCACTGCCAACGACACATGCGTCTGTTGACTCGCATGCGCAGACCCAGGCGTCAACGCTGAAAGTAACGGTCCCACAACAGACGGCCCAGAAAGCGTCGGCGTAGATTGCGATGAAAACGGCGTCGCACGCTCCCCACGCACAAGTCGCAGTAGAATTTCAAGCACGTTGTCAGTCTCAGTCATATGCGTCTTGAGGAATTTTTGACGTTCAGCAGTGACGCCAGCAGTCGAATTAGTGGCCCAGCCATCCAAAACCGTCCAAATCGTCGGGGGCTAGAATGGTATTGGGTGATCATCTAGATGTATGAAATGCCAACACCTACCGGGTCTGGATCCACCACATGAATCTTCTTTTCCCATCCTTCAGCAGCCTCCCCAGCAACCCAAAACATACGTCCAAACATACTTCGTAACCACTCTTGTACATCACCAGTCTTGGCCCACTTTGGCTCTGAAAGCGGTCTTTCAGTATCCAGATACAAAAACAAAGTAACTGTGGCAGGCAAAACAAGCCTCCAAAATGGTGGAAGTGTCATATCCGGGTTCGAGGTTGAAGGGTCGAGCAAAGCTGGGAGAGCAGTATATGATTTTGTCGCATCCGAGAGTACTTCAAACTTTGGGATCAAGTCAGTTTCGAATGTGTGAGTGTGGGAGAAGAAACCTTACGAGAATGCCCTTCAACTCATTCTCATTGAGCTTTGTAACATCCATAACAACTTCAATGATCCCATCTTGTCTTAGCACCTTCATACTCTGCACAACCTCTGCATCAATGACCATCCTCCTATTCCCACCTGCATATGAAATCGAGATTCTGTTCGCACTAGGCACTCTGAGTTTTCCCGCACCGCTATTTGAAGGCAATTCGTTTTTCGTTCCAGTACCGCCGCCCTCATCCGAATTTGACGGCGTCGATAGCAGAGTGGGCGATGCAGGCGGTTCAGGTAGATGGTCCAGATGTGTTGAGTCGCCGTTACTCTGTTCATGACCAGGTTCGTGTTCATGGTCAAGCTCGTGCTCGTCCAGTTCCTGTTTCTCCAAATCGTGATCAATCTGGGTATCCTCGCTTCCTTGTGTCTCTACGTCCAACAGCGAACTCTCCGTTGCATGTCCGGTCACAACATCCATCAATGTTGGAGTAACTTCAAGTGACTTGACCTCGAGATCACCACTCTCGCAGGCCTGTATTTGCTGAGCATCATGGCTCTGTTTAGTATGGTTAGTAGAGGTAGAAGTATCAGTAGCCACCCCTGTTGCTGCCCCGCTTTCAGATTCCACGCTATGAGAAAAAAAACGAGTGTGTGAGTTGAAAAATCAGATGATACAACATCAAAGACGGACACAGCTATCGCGCCAGTTGCAGCTACAGCAATAGCGGGAGTAGTCTCTGACGCCAAAGTGACAGGCGCAGATGACAAGGAGACACCACTATTCACAGGAACAGGCAGAGAAACAGAATTGGAAATAGAATTCAAGCCAGTTGCCTGTTTAATAGGAACAGGACTGCCTCCGGCGGCGACAGAAGAAGTCGGTCCATCTGACTTCGAGATATTTCCAATAGCAGTAGCTACCTCGATTTGAGAAAGCTCTCCCGCATGTGGACGAGAGGCAGACTGTTCAAAAGCCATAGTCGGCAATGGAGGTGCAGGATCAGACGGAGGACGAGCGATGGAATCGTTCTGTACCGTATTCCCATCAACTGCACTTTGTGCAGAATTTCCATCATGGCCGTCGTGAGCATACCCTTGAAAAAAAAGCATTCGTGTCAGTCTCGTGCGGCGGGAGACAACCCCATCGGCAGCTGAAGCGTTTGGAGCCGCCGGGACACACGATGGGGAGATTTCAAAGGCACGATCCACCAATGTTATTGATCAAGAAAAATAGGCTCACCATGGGCCTTTCCAACGGCGTCCTCGTCCTCGTCATTGTCATTGACATTCTCCTCATCATCGTGAGGAGGCTGAAGAACGCCTTCAGCTTCAGCTTCTTCCTCACCTTCCACGATGGCAGCCATGAGCCAATCCTCACTTAGAGTGTCTGGCAAGCTCGGTGCGAGACTTGCGGGGACACTGGACCGATCGTTGTCGGTTACAGAAGCAGTATTGTCGGCATTTTCAAAACCGTTGGTATCCATCTGAGGAGGTGGCGGTGGGGCCGCACGACCTTGCTCAATATCTCCATCGTCATCCTCAAGCTTCTTGCGCTTTCCTTTCCTGACATCTGAAGTTGACGAGTCTCCATAATGATTGGAGGAGTGGGGAATGGGACGGGCGTCATCGGGCGTGACGGGAGTATGAAAGTAAATTCGCATTCTGGAGGGAGGAGGAGAGCTCTGGTTAGAATCGAGGGGGGTGGAAGGAAGCCCTGATGCTGTTTGAGGCAGATGTTTTTCGTCGGTAAGAGACTCGGCATGGACTGTGGGAGGCTCCGTACTAGGCTTGGTATCCTCTCTGGGAGTGTCAGTAATGGAAGGCTCCTGTTTGATGTCGGACTTGATATCTGAGTGTTTGCCCCAGGCCCAAGAGATTTCCGGAATTTTGAGGCCGACAATCTTGAAATCGGTGAGTGTACGTCGGTTTTCCTTACCGGTGCCGCCCGAGTTGGCAGATGTTGAGCCGTCTTTGGGGTTTGAAGCGGGGTCTTGTCTCGCTGATCGGTTGGAATGTTGGTTGCGATTGCGAAAGTTGTTCTGGTAGTTGGAGCCTGGGTTGAAAGAACCACCTCGGCGGTTGTGGAAATCCTTGCCGCCGAAATTTCTTTGGGAACCGTGACCTCTGAGCGAGGCTGGCTGGTTCGCGGAACGGGCGCCGCCTCCCGGAAAGCCGCCGCCGCGACCACGGGGTGCTGAGCCACCTCTTGGACCGCCGACAGAGGGGCCGCGACTGAGACGGGTTCCACCGCCGGTTGCTGGATTCCTGGCAGAGGAGCCACCTCGTGGGCCACCAGCGGAGGAGTTGGAGGGATGGGAGCCCCCGCTGCGGTTGGCGGGGTGATTGGGGGCAGAGAAGGAGGGGGCGGGTTGGTGGGCTGAAGAGGAAGGCTGGTGGGGGTGGCGGTTTGAGTTGGGGGCGGACTCGAAGCGCTGGCGCTTGGCAGGGGGGAGATGCTGGGGAGAGGTGTGGTGGACATGGCGGTGCTGCTGGGGGGTGAAAAAGGAGGGCTGGGGCTGGGGCGGGTGTATGTACTGCTGTGGGATGGGCTGGGGCTGGACGTGGGGGACGTACTGCTGGGGATACGGGGCGGTGGGCTGGTAGGGATTGTAGGAGGGCTGAGGGGGAGGGGGCGGAGGAGGAGGGACTGGGGGCTGGACGGGGGGTGGGTGGTAGGTTTGTTGTTGTTGTTGTTGCTGGCGCTGCCACTGGGCGCCGTAGCCGTAGTTGGCGTAGAGGGCGCTGTGCTCGGGGGGCGGGCGTGGGGGAGGCTGGGGAGGAGACCAGGAGTAGCCGACGGGCTGGGCGTGGACATGGGGGTGGTGGGCCCAGAGCGCATAGTCTGGGTGGGCGGGCTGGGGCGGGGGCGGGCCAGGAGGCAGCGGGGGCTGCTGAGGCGTGAAGGACGGCGGCGGGACAAATGGATTTTTGTTCATGGCAAAAGACAAAAAGACTTTCAACTCCGACTGGATCTATCTACCCGGCACCCGTGGCAGACGCGCTCCAAGCACCCGTGCCTGCGCTGCCTCGCGTCGTCGTCGGTGCTCGGCCTGGCGCACTGGGGCTGTCAGCAGGACAGAGGGGAGAGGGAGGACGTACTGGAGAAAAAGTCTCGGTGGAGGGAATACTGTTTCTTGACTTGTTTTTGCTTGACTTGTTCTTGTTCTTGCTTGACCTCATTGACTTGTTCTTGTTCTTGCTTGACCTGTTCTTGTTCTTGCTTGACCTGTTCTTGTTCTTGCTTGACCTCATTGACTTGTTCTTGTTCTTGTTCAACTCGTCTTTGCTTCACTTGCCCTTGCTTCACTTGCACTTGTTCAACTTGCCCTCGCCCTCCTTCCTTCATCCTGCTCGCAAAGTTCACATCCTCCAAGTGTCCTTCACACGTGTACAAAAAATCCTCATTTTTGATCGTCGCAAGCACCGTCGTCGTCGGCCGCATGCACACAAAACATCCCCTCGCCGTCCCTGCACTCTGCCATCCCTCGTCAGTACGAGCTTCCCACGCAGCAAGTCTTCCGCACCCGTTTGTAATAGCGGTTCTCAAAGGTCATGCCCATAAATTTTCCCATCGATGACAAAAGTCTCCCACCATCTTTTCTCACTACCCCCATGTCTCACACTATCAAATGCAAGGCCGCCGTAGCCTGGGCCGCTGGCCAGCCTCTCAAGATCGAACAGGTCGACGTTGCCCCTCCCCGTGCCCACGAAGTCCGCATCCAAATCCTCTGGACAGGTTCGTCTCACCAACTCGTCCCCTTCACACCTCACTTCCCAATCTAGGCATCTGCCATACCGACGAATACACCCGTAGTGGCAAGGATCCAGAGGTCCATTCATATCACTCCTGACCCGTTCATCTACCCATCAACTCTTCACAGGGTCTCTTTCCTGTCATCCTTGGCCACGAAGGAGGAGGCATCGTCTGTCTGATTTCTCTTCCACCATCTTGCCCTTATCCCGTCTCCAGGTCGAATCAGTCGGTCCAGGCGTCACCAACGTCGCCGTCGGCGACCATGTCATTCCTCTCTACACTGCTGGTCAGCCTATCCCTTTCACCCCACCCTCCATCTCACCCCCATCTAGAATGCCGCCAATGCAAATTTTGCAAGAGCGGCAAGACCAATCTCTGTGGCAAAGGTCCGTTCTCCTCCTCTCCACCTCAACATTCAACAACTCTCTCTCCAGTCCGTACCACTCAAGGCCGTGGTCTCATGCCTGACGAAACAACCCGTTTCTCCATAAACGGTCAACCCATCCATCACTTTGTTCGTTCATCCTCACTCGAAACCGAAACAGACAACCTCAATCGTGTCTAGATGGGTACTTCAACCTTCTCCCAATACACTGTCGTAGCAGATGTCTCGGTTGTCGCAGTCGAAAAAAAAGCTCCCCTTGACAAAGTTTGTCTCCTCGGCTGTGGGATCACCACCGCCTGGGGTGCAGTCACAAAACAACCAGGAGTTGGTACGTCCTAGTCCTAGCCCCTCCCCAAGCCCACTCTCATCCTTCTCCTAGGCGGCTCGTCAGTCGCCGTGTTTGGATGTGGTGCCATCGGTCTTGGAGTCATCGCTACTTCTTCCCTCGTCGGCGCATCCCGCATTATAGCAGTGGACGTCAACCCAGATAAAGAATCCTGGGCTAAAAAATTTGGGGCCCATGAGTTTGTCAATTCTGCAAAGCTCCCAGAGGGAAAGAGGATCCAGGATTATCTAGTCGAGATCACGGATGGCGGTTTGGATTTCACTTTTGATTGCACTGGCAATGTACGTGGATAGCCTGCGTGTCTATATGGAGAACTGATGTATCTATAGGTTCATGTCATGAGAGCTGCATTGGAAGCGTGTCACAAGGGATGGGGTGTATCTACTGTTATCGGTGTTGCTGCTGCTGGCCAGGAAATTTCTACTCGACCGTAGGTGCTGTTTCATTCGCTCAATACATACATATTGAATTGACCTCCTCTTCAAGATTCCAACTCGTCACTGGTCGTGTCTGGCGAGGAACGGCTTTCGGAGGGGTCAAAGGCAGGACCGAAATTCCAGGGCTTGTCCAAGGTAAAAAAAAATGTTCCGAATTCAATTGGGCATTGAGGGATTGACTTGTTTCTTCCCAAGATTATCTTGATGGAAAAGTCAAGATTGACGAGTATGTCACTCATCACAGAACGTTGGACGAGATCAACCAAGGTTTCGATGATATGCACGTAAGTTTCCGGTAAATTTTACTTCAATTTTTTTTGAATCGGAACACATTGTTTCAAGGGCGGTGATTGTATTCGTTGCGTTGTCGATATGTCTTAGGTGGACGTTGCATTACGAATGTACGTATAAAACATGACAAAAAAAAAACCTCGGTAAGACGTCGTCTTGTAAACCCTTCCTCCCAAAGAACAAAAATAAAATAATCTATACACCACGTTCTTGTAAGCTTCTCATCAAAGTCCTCGTTCCAACAATAGCTTTCCAGAGCACGACAAGAGCAACTCTGACCTCCCGTCTCCAAACTCGACTCTTCTTCCACAGAGCACGAAGAAGGACGAGTAGACATACGAGAAACGATATGTCTAAACATAACCTCCTCGCGACTACCATGACAGGCGATCGATTCGTAGCATCATCACTCGCCAACAACATCCACCCCAACCGTCGCACAACCGAAACGAGGCGTGCTAGAGGATTGAACACGTGAGACCACAATCCCAAATCGTGGTTCAAATTCGAATCCCATTCTCGATAGGGATAGACGTGTGAGGGTGATGATGATGATGATGATCGACCATGAGCGATGGTAGACCCACCACCACCACTGCCTGCTGCTGCTGCTGCAGTCGTACTACCGAGAAGCAAAAAATCAGAGTGGGTCGTGGTTTTGGGTGGTGAGCGTTTGACGAAAAAGCTAGATGCGGATTTTGGAAGAGAGGAGGAAGAGGATTCTAAAATGTCTAAACGTTCAGTGAGAGCGGCCAAGTGGGCTTGAACATTTTCGATAGTCGTTTCGAGCGTCGTTTGTTGAAAAGCTGGATTTGGACTCGGTCCATAAAGAAGAGGGTGGTCGTGGTGTTGGGGATGATGTGATTCGATGTCTTGTCGTCGGGGTATGGTGTTGGTGATGAAGCGAGGAGAGTATGAACGTGGGTTGGGTACGGATGTGGAAGGAGGTCGTGCGTACCCGGAGACTGCTGGTGTTGAAGCAGAGGAAGGAGCGGGGAATGCAGAAGGTGTTTTGAAGGAGGGTAAAGGTTGTGTGTCCGGTACACCTCCCATGCTGGATGTTTGGGATAGAACAGAACCGGTGATTGGAGTTTGATAATGATGAGTGGAGTGTGAAGAGTGTGGTCGACGGGATGGTTGATATTGGAGGTGCATTTGTTCGTTTTCGGTTTCGTTTTCTGATAATGACTCGTCGGAGAGGGTTTGCGTGATGGGGTTGAAGTGATGAGGAGTTTGTGGTGACGGAATCGGTGGTAGTGGTGGTTGTGGTGGTGGTAGTGGAAAGGTTGTTACTTGTGATCTTGTGGATCCGGAAGATTCAGACTCGGTTGATCGCATTGAAATACCTTTGTTCATTGGAGAAGGTGTTGGAATTGGACATGGGGAAAGAAAAAAAAAGAAAAGAAAGGGTGCGTACGACTCAAGACCAAGTTTGAAGGATCACCAGCATAAGATTCGAGTTCTTGAACTAGATTTCGGGCGGTGGTTTTGTCTGAGTAACGTCTTAATACCTAGAGGGTATGTCATCAATCAACAAAGAGGAAAAGGTTGAGAGAGAGAGAGAAATGATACCTTGAGAAGCGTTTCGACATATAACCATTTGGCTTCGTACTGTTCCATATCCTTATGTTTAGCCCATGCATCCCTAAATTCTCCATTCACATCAGAATTTTGTTTTTTCGCGGAAATGAATCGGGGGGAGGGAGGAAGGGTATTAACCATTTTGCTCTCCCGAGCACATCTAAGAAAACAGGACGAGCCGATTGAACGTTTCCGATGGTAGCTAAGTCCAAAAATCCAAGTGAGAATTCCACGCGGTGGGTTTTTTTTTGAAGCGTTGAAGCTAGTTTTTTTAGAATTTACCTTGCTTGTACAAGCTATTTTACGATCAAACGTTAGAACTGAGAGTCGAGAAGCCAAAAAAAAGAAAAAGGGTAGCTTTACCTGTACATCTGTAACTTTTCTTCATAGTCTGTCTGGATAGGTCCAGTTTGAGGCAAACTCTGGACGATCTCAACTGCGCGATCGAATTGTGCGTCAATGAGATGGTGCGTTGTTGTTGTTGTCGCCATTTTGGGAGGAGAAGTAGGAGTGTTTGAATACAAAGAAGCAAGAGAGAGGGGGGGGTTAGTTCAACGACGATGATTTACCACGTGAAATTCGACTCTTGAGGTCCTTGGCCGGCAGTGAATCTCGTGTGCGTGGTGCGTGAGCGTCGGCCGGAGTTTTCCGTTTAACAATGAAACCAAAAAAAAAACAAAAGGTTTTTTTCTCATTCGATGCCAATCTGATTCTCCAACGCTCATTGATCCATGATGGCCACGGGAGAGAAAAAGCTTCCTCAGTTTGTGGATAACTCTGTTGCGGATACAGGGAAATCAAAGGAACGGATATCACGCTGGAAGTTGGCTCTTTTGGGATTCTTCGCTGCTTTCGTCGTATTGAGTTACAGGATTGATGTCGCCCATGTTATTCACTGGCGTCAAGGTGGTCGACAACTAGCCCTACCTCATCGTCTTTCTCCTAAAGTAGCCGAACGAGCCTTCCTGTGAGTAATATCTACTGCGACTAAACACTCGCTAATCATTGAACGGCCTTGTATGGGTCATCAGCCACATTCCCAACGCTGAAAGCGCATTCCAAACTTCGAGAAAATATGCGACACATCCCCATCTCGCGGGGTCCACTGCCGATTTCGAAGATGCCAAAACCCTCCTGTCTCTCTTCCAGACCGAATTCCACATCCGCCGACCTCACACGGAACCTGTATTTCCAGCTGGATCCAAGGAATCTCGCGATGCGACGTTGGGGTTGACGTCGAAACCTGCTTTGGGTAGGAAAAAGAAGAAGGGTCCTACGGCTTGGATTGATGTGTATTATCCTGTCTTGAACACACCGTTGAATCGCAGCCTTTCGATCGTGAATGATCAAGGTAGTGTTGAATGGGAAGCTGATTTGGAGGAAGAGGGGGATATGAGAGATCCTGAAGCGAACATGTATCGGACTTCAGTTCCTGTGTGGCATGGACTCAGCAAAGATGGCGATATCACAGGCGAGCTCGTCTACGCCAACTACGGAAACCAAGAGGTGTTTTTCCAACGCTTTTTTTTTTTCATGAAGACAGGTTTTGAAGTGACTGACGCTTTTTTTTTAAACAGGATTATGCACAACTTGTTGCCGCAGGGACGAACTTTACGGGTAAAATTGTTCTTGCGCGTTATGGAGGTCTCTTCCGTGGTCTGAAGGTAGAGTCACTCTTTTGCTTTCCAAAACATAGTCAACGTGAAAACTGTTTTTTTTTCTCTCTCTATAAAGATCAAAGGCGCACAGGAACTCGGAGCTGCCGGCGTTCTCATCTACTCCGATCCTCGCGATGATGGTTATGTCACGATGGCTAATGGGTATGTTGCATACCCAGGAGGTCCTGCTCGTAACCCGACATCCGTTCAACGAGGTTCCGTCCAGTATTTGTCTATGTATCCTGGAGATCCGACCACACCTGGATATCCGTCGTATAAGGATGCGAACCGTACTGAAGGAACCAATATCCCTGCTATCCCCAGTCTTCCAATTTCCTGGGCCAATGCCCGACGCCTTTTGGAGGAAATCGGTGATGTGTACCTAGAGGATGAACGAGGTAACAAAAGGCTCACTGGAAAGGCTAGCCAAAAGCGTGTTAGACTGGTCAATCATGGTGAGCATGACCCTTGGTCCTGGCGAAGATTGTGACTGATGTCTAGGGCGAAGTTGATAACAAGGTCACTCCTATCTGGAACACAATGGCCGCTATACCTGGACATATCAAGGATGAAGTCGTTGTCATTGGCAATCACCGTGATGGTGCGCACCAGGTTTTCTGCATTTGAGATATAGCTTGGTACTTAATCTGTTTCAGCATGGGTCATGGGTGCTGCGGATCCCTCGAGTGGCACGGTATCCTTGCATGAGATTGTCAAGGGACTTGGGCATCTGTTAAGAATAGGTTGGACACCTCTCCGAACTAGTGAGCTTTCCGGTGGTCGGATCTGAGGGCGCGCACTGACCTATTTGGCCAGTCATCATTGCGAGCTGGGATGCGGAGGAGGTTTTGTTCTTCAATTGATCATCGGGTCATGAACTGACCCGGACTTGTTAGTATGGTCTTATTGGTAGCACGGAATGGGCCGAGGACTTTTCAGATTGGATTGCGAAGAATGTGGCCGCATACCTTAACGTTGATGTCTCCGTTAGCGGCTCACGATGGAATGCTCAGGGATCACCTTCTCTTGCTCATCTTATCAAAGAGGTCGCTTTGGTTATCGATCATCCAACTTCTCCTGGAAAGACTCTGTGGGACGCCAGAGAAGATGAAGGACCCTGGAAAGGCTTCAATCTGACGATTGACAAAGAGTTTGCAATAGGGTACGGTAAATTGGAAACAGAACGACAAGCACATAAAACGAGCATCGCTCCTCTTGGAAGTGGAAGTGATTTCACCGCATTCCTTCAACATATCGGGGTATGAATGGATATATTCATAACCTTTTATGATGTGTTGATGGTTATTGTAGGTTGCAAGTGCTGATCAAGGCTTCAGTTTTACTGCTTCTGATGCTGTATATCATTACCACTCCATCTATGACAGTCAACACTGGCAAGAAGTATACGGTGATCCTGGTTTCTACCGCCATGTACGCTATCTCTATCGTTTATCAAAAGGCCTTTTGCTGATGTGCTGGTAATTTCAGGTTGCTGTTGCTAAACATTTGGGTCTTATGGGGCTGAGACTGTCTGATTCTTTGTTGATTCCTCTGAATACGACTCAATATGCCTCGGAACTAGGCGATTATCTTGCCCGGTAAGATTGGTCCACCCCTCAGAATATTGATCAACAAACTGATACCACTTTAGGGTAGAATCCCTTGTCGAAGCCAACCTTGATTCCCAGCCTGATTTCACCCCTCTCAGGGAAGCGATTTCCAATGTCCAAACTGCCAGTACGAAGCTGGACAAGGAAAAGCAAGAAGCCCTTGAGGCCTTTGAGAAACTTCTCAAGCACCTCCCTCCCTATCCATCCACCCTTCTTCATAATCTACATGGGCGACGTCATACCTGCAAAAGTCGGCTCAGTGGCTGGAGCCCGCCCCCACAGACATTTGGACGTCGCTTCAAGGACTGGGTCAAGTCTATTTTTGGATTCCCCTCGACTGACATCACAGCTGCATCCTGGGATGTAGCTAAGCTATTCAGTGACGATACTTGGGAGAGTGTGCTGGAATATGCTCATGCCACTTTGAACGACGATTCTCAGTTTCCGCCCTGGTTGCCTGGACCCGTGAGAAGATTTATTGAGGCTGCCAGGAGGCTTGGAAGATCGAACAAGAAGCTGATTGCATTTGAACGTGGGTTTATTTCAGAGGGTGGAATCAAGGACAGGGAATGGTACAAACACTTGGGTGTTGCGCCTGGAAAATGGCTAGGTAAGCCGTTGTAGTACAAAAAAAACATTTCTTTTTCCGAGTTGTCATGTTGATTGATTTGGGCCCAAGGTTATGGCGCGACGACGTTTCCGGCACTCACGGAAGCGATTACGATTGAGAAGGATTTGAAATTGGCTGAATATGAAGTGGGGAGGCTTGCCGAATTGATCAACAAACTTGCTGAGACTATTGTGCCTGTTTGAAGTCATACTTTGTGATCGTGTATTAGGGATTCAAACACTAAAGGAATTGGAACTTGTGGTCTTATCTGCCACTCATTTCTCGAGATTGGCAACAGGTGTATCCATCACTTGGCTAGGGTGAAAGTCAAATATAATCTACCATCCGATGGTAAGCTTAGATGAATGCCACGTGATCAATGGAAACGCGTCACCTTTTACGATCCGATCCAATCTGGCAGTGCCGCTTGTACGCTTGTACACTTGTAGGCTCTCCCCTTGACACATTGTTCGTACCATGGTATGTCTAGTTCATGCAAGTCTTTATGTTCGCAAACTATAGATAAAATACTCTTTGAATCTAGTTCAGAAACACATATGACTCTGATAATACGGTCTTTTCACCTCAAGGTCGACTTCATCAAGTCGAGTACGCATTAGAAGCTGTGAAACAAGGATCTGCGGCTGTTGGTCTAAGGTCAAAGACGCATGCAGTGTTGCTGGCCCTCAAGGTTGGTAGTAATCGAAGGGTTTGAATGTATTAATGAGTTGTTGATGTGTATATAGCGATCAACAGGAGAGCTTGCGTCGTACCAGCAAAAGATGTTCCGGATAGACGACCACGTCGGAATTGCAATTGCTGGTTTGACCTCGGATGCTCGTGTATTGAGGTAGGGCCCATTAAGACGACACGGTCTTACGGTTTATGTGGTCGTGACGCACCTTTTTTTTCTAGCAATTTCATGCGACAACAAGCTCTGTCGTCGAGGATGCTTTTCAATCGCGCTGTGCCTGTCAATCGTCTTGTGGATGCCATCGCCGATAGTGTGTTATACTTTCTTTTTTTGTTCCCGGGTCAACTACATCATTTCCAATAAATGACTGATTCACTCCCTTTATGGTTTTTTAGAAGCACAAGTAAACACACAAGAGTATGGGCGTAGACCCTATGGTGTTGGTTTCTTGGTCATCGGATTCGATGAGTCTGGACCACATCTATTTGAGTTCTCACCTTCGGGTAATTCGTATGAATATTACGCGATGTCGATCGGAGCGAGAAGTCAGAGTGCCAAGACCTATCTAGAAAAACATTATGAAGAATTTGCAGATGGTGAGTTTGGGTCACGTCTACTAGGAGCTATAGCTAATGACTTTGCTCTTAATCCAGCATCACTGGAAGATCTGGTTCGTCATGGACTCCACGCCCTTCGAGAAACGCTACAGCAGGATAAGGAGCTCAATGTGAACAATACTTCGATCGGCTTGATTGGTCCTAGGTGTGAATATGAGACAAAAAGTACACAGCCAGCGGGTACTTTCAGGATTCTTGAAAATGGCGACGTGGACCCATTCTTGCAGACCATGGTTGCTAAAGATGCCGTGCCGGCTGCTGCTACTAGCGGAAGTAGTGACGTACAGATGTCGGGATAATCATATGAGAAAGTGTATTGCTAGTGATCAGCAGTTGTAGTTATTTAGTCTCACGTATCGACCGAATTACAATAAGCATATCGAAGCAATTATGGAGAACAGGGAATCTTATTAACATCAACTCCTGTTTTCCAGGGGATCATCCAACTTTCGGACCCTGTGTAGACCGCAACGTGAACTGACGCCAGTATCTTGCTGCTGTGCTTGGTCGGCGCAGCGTGATAAGAACGTGGACCATAGCACTCAACAAAGCAACACTACCGGCCTGGTGTGAGGCAGCAAGAGGGATGGGAACCAGATACAACAAGGTCGAAATTCCTAGTAGAGCTTGAAGATTGACCATACCGAATGCAACAGTGGTTGCTAGGCGTGTAAGAGGAGGTAGAAGTGTGCGCATCGCAGGACTGCGAGAGTGAAGCCATAACAAGAGGGTAGATGTATACGTTGTAATCGCCTACACGAAGGGAGAAATATTGTAAACGCTTGCGAAGCAGGTGTTCGAAGAACGCACCAGGACACGGTGGTCAAATTGAACAGTAGTAGGATTTTCAAAGATATTGCGCCACCAAGTATCTGATTTGTCGGAGTTCTTTGCATAAGATTCTGAAAATAGCTCATCTGCTGGCGGAGCTAAACGGCCGCCCATTAGAGGAAATTCGTTATAGAGCAATCCAGCATCAAGGCCAGCGACAAAGGCGCCTTTGTCCAATCTATATAAGCAATGGAATAGGTGGAGCGCGTAAGGTCGAAGTCGCACCAGAGAGAGCTGTCAAGAACACCAAACCAGTCAAGCCCCATGAAAGCCGTTTGAACCTTGTTACTTTGGGGTCCGCCAGAACTTTGGTGAGCGTCTTGATACCATCTTTGCCATTCTCAATCAAACCACTCCAAGCCTTTCCGTTCGCAAACTTTGAGTCCTTCACAATTGCCATCCCATGCCAAAACATACCGACATACAGCAAGAACGCGGTTCCTAGATGTGCGGCAAGTCGGTACTGTGACACTCGGGGAACAGCTCCTGTAGTTAGAATTTCGTCCTCGAGCCCAGATTTCACCATGTACCATCCCAGCACTCCCTGTACTCCGATAAGAAGCGAAAGTCCAGTCAAAGAATATGTGAGACGTTTTGGAATCTGACGCTTGTAGACAAAATAGGCAAGGGGAAAGATAAATGTGAGGCCAATCACGCGGCCTAGAACACGATGACCCCACTCCCAGAAGAAGATGGACTTGAAGTCAGAGAGAGTCATGGAATGGTTCATACTGCATCTCACAAGATGAGCAGGAAGCACACGAGGACAGATGTGACATACATCTTGAATTCCGGAGTAGTCTTGTATTTCTCGAATTCCTCCAACCATTCATCATGAGATAGTGGAGGAAGAGCACCAGTGATGGGACGCCATTCGGTAATGCTGAGGCCAGATTCTGTGAGGCGTGTTATACCACCAACGACAATGACAGCGAAGACGAGTGTGGATGAGAGAAGGAGCCAGCGACCTACGCCTGGCGTCGGAAGGATTGGCGCAGAGGTTGAGGGATTGACTTTTGGTAATTCTTTCGGAGAGGGTGAAAAAGCTACGGAAGAGAATCTGTGGCGGAGGGAAGAGACATGCAAAATTGGAGAACTTGGTGAGTGCTTGAAGACCTGGCGTACCGACTTGAAAAGATAACCACGGGCTGACGGTGAGCCTGCAGCCAGCGCCCTGGAATATAGTCGGGTATTCAAGCAAAATGACCTCCTGCACACCGCAGCCAACATGCTGGAGGAAAATAACGGGACTAGATGAAATCTTTTATCCCCATTAGGGATCAAAGCGCGATCGAATGCGCTGACCAATCCCGCCCTTGCTTTATTCACCTGGAATGCTGCAGTTTACGCTAGCCGTCCGTCAATATGTCGCTCACGGCCGACTTTCTGGAACCGCAATGCGCTTGTACTCAACACCTGCACCTGACCTCTCCGAGGGTGAACGGGAAATACACCAGAAACTGACAGACAAATTTTCGCCATCTGCTCTTCGTGTGCAGGATATCTCGGGTACACTTTTTAGAAATGGTTTTTATAATGTGGAGTTGACAAATATTGTAGGTGGTTGTGGTACCTTCTACGCCATTGCGATCACCAGTGAAGCATTCCGAGGTCTCTCAATGGTGAAACAGCACCAACTAGTCAACAACACGCTCAAGAGCGAGATAGAGACAATACATGGGCTCCAGGTCAGTCATCTAATCTCTCAAAATCCTCTTGTTGATTTCCTGTGTTTAGCTTCGGACGACCGTACCTACAGAATAGACCAGATTGCATCACCTGCTTGGTATCCTTTGGTGGGAACACAAATGAATTGATTGCCTGGAACCCGATATCTCGCCCTCATTGACCTGTTCCATCTTTGACGTCCTGCATCCTGCTCATGCCTATTTAAAATACCAACCTTCAATTATTCACGATGCGGCAAACCCTTGCAACGATATCATATAGTATGGATAATTGATTTACAGCGCGATACCCCGTTTTTGTCAAAATGCAATGTCTCCGACTTGCCTTTTCTTCCCTTGCACCACATCCCGTTCAGGTATCTTCTGAAGTCTCAAGAGTGTTATTGCTTCCCTGTTGTATACCTGTCGATTTGGGTCGTCAACTTGTATCCAAGTAAACTTCTTTTTCAGCAACGAGAAAAAACGTTTATCAGCCTAGTGAATTTGAGATACGACCATATGGCAAGGAATCGCACAGACCAGGCATACCTTTCTACGCTTCTTGTAACAAAACAGAATATAAGTAGTTGGATTTGACAGATCCACAAGTGTTTGCACTAGCAGCGGAAATGCGGGTTCAAAATATACACAATCAGCCACCAGGATAATGTCAGGTTGGGACGGAAGATTTTGAGGTATTGACTGTCCCCTTCATGCCTGTTGTTTCAGGGACTGTGCTGGAAATGACAACAATACTGACCAGTTGAGTTCAGCGACTTGAACATTTTCTTCTAACGAATTAAGTTTAATATTTTTGGTCATGGTGCTGAGTAACGGCCTATGCAATAATAATGGAAAAACCTTGAGCAAACCAACCAGGTAAAGAGGAGAAAAGAGAATGACAGACGCTTGGTCCGTAATGTACACTTTGCATGATGCGTCTAATTTACCTGCGATAAGACCAACGAGTCCTGTCCCACTTCCGAGTTCTATTATCAACCTGCCTGCCAACGGATTGATGGTTCTATATGTCTGTGTCAGATAGCTAGATAGGACCTTGTAACATGATCGCTCCCAGTTGACTATAGTCCCAGTGCACAAAGAGGGGACGGACCTGTCCAGCTGGCCAAGCGATTCCGCCGCATCCTGGTGCAGAATCCACGGCAAGTTTGACAGAAACTTGTGGCTCTCTCACTTCGCCAATAAAACCGTTCAGCGCCCCATGGGATAAAGAGAAAATGAGATCCAAAACACCACCCGACTCCGAGAAGTGTTGGTGCGGCAATACGGCAAGTAACTCTGATTTGGATTTTGATGAGCTGGCAGGCTCTTCGTCCTCGTTTATCCCTAGTTCTGGCTGATACACAGGATTGAGAGTGGTAGCCACCGCAGGTAGTTCTGAACTAGCGAGTGATGAGTTATCTGTGGCCATGGTTCCGAGTATAGATTTCGATGACTATTTTTCTATTCTATCTTATCTTATCTAATCTCGAGTGTTGAGGGAATCACATACAATGAACTGGATATGGAAATAATATCTGTTGTAGAAGGATAATTACTAGAAGATGGCAGCTGCTCAAATCGTGGTTGTGTCCAAGTTATGAGCTAAGGGTCAACTTGTTGGGTTAAGAATGGGCATCGTAAGATGGGGGAAACTCGTTGCAAATGTGCAACGTATATCTTCTCTACATAGACTAATTATCTGTATCTAGAACAATAAAGACATGAAATATTGTTTTGCCATTGTCTTTGTGTGTGTGACGTGGATCGCCTTATACACGTCCAAGTAGTTGTAGACTTGAATATCAACTAGGAAATATGCAAATTAACAACTATCAACCTGATGGTATTTTGTCCATTTATTCGGTCTACTGCCCCACTCGCAAATTCTTCGCCCCCTGAGTAATCACATTATTTATGGATTCTTCCTTGTCATTTCCTTGCACCGACTGTTCTGCCTTGTCTTATCATCCTATATTCTTATCTCCCTTAACATCTGATACCCCGAACACGGAGGATTTGCGTCTCGTTGTCAGATCATTCCTGTAATATGAAGACAATCTGAATTCAGGAATGGGTCCCATGTTATGTGGAGGCTCTTGGATGCTGGTAACAAGGCAGAACACTAGGTCATCAACCTCAGAGTCAACAATAATCAAGTCTCTGTGCCAGGATCACAGTCCGCTGATGGTAGACGAGATGAGATGGATCTCAGTCAGGGCTAGAATACAAAGTCCAGCGGGGCCTTCCGGTTCATGGTAATATGTCATGTATACGCTTCACTATTATCACGAAAACGCCTGATGCGTGTTGCGTGTGGACTTGTCAAGGGTTAGTTTGAATTCTCAGATGCCAGCAAACTCTGACTCTGAGAATTGTTTTGTGCGATGAAAACCGCTGGAATCTCCATACTCTCGATACTCCTGTACACTTAATACAATGTTCAATTTCCTATATTTTGGCACAGCGAGGTCCGACTTGGAGAGAGCGTTTCGAAGCTGTGATAAGGGGACGTAAGTCCAAGTCAAAAGACTTATTTACGGCTTCCACTAAGCGCTGCTGTATTTAAACACAGTACCAGAAGACGTCCAGCTTTTGGAGCAGCCCTCTTCCTGCTTCCTTTGTCATACAGCCCCTGTGTTAGCTCCCCAGCCATCTTCGGCTCCATTCTAAGATTGTTACGGCCCACGCGAATTAGCCCATCTCGTCCCAAATCTCGACGGCTGACCATGAGTGAATTATACGAGTTCATCGTTGAGTGGTAGGCTTCTGAATATATTGTCTCCTTCTCACGTTCACTGGTCTTTCTAGGCCTTCGGCGACCGCCCAATCTGTAATTGTAACAGGCGACTTTGACAAATGGTCTAAATCTCTTTCGCTCTCCCGGTCTGCAAAAGACACTTTTACGACTACTATCAAAGTGCCTTACGGTCGCCCCACGCGATACAAGTTCATCGTTGATGGTGAGTGGGTGGTTCAACCGGACCAACCCACAGAGTTTTCGCCTGAGGGATACTTGAACAACATCCATTATGTACCGCCAAAAGCATCACCTGAAATCAAACATTCTGCGGGCAGAACACAGGATATGTCTCTTGATACCATTTCTTTGAAGGATACAATCGTCGCCAGTGCCGGCACGTCAGGTGCTTTGGCCTATGTTACATCTGGTATCGGTGAAACAGTTCGTAGTATTGTCGGGGTGGACCCATTCAATTCCAGCCAGGTATGGACGGTTGAATACCTACTCTGATTTATTGTTCCGTGCTGATCACATCACTAAATGCTCTCAGATTGCCATCCCGACCCCGATCACACCAAGTACTTCCATCGGCTTCCCTCCTCTAAATGCATCTGGTGATGCAAGGGAGTCAGCCACCTCTGCAGCTGCCTCTGTGGTCAGTTCGCCCGGATTTACTCCAATTGAATCGGTATATGCAACGGAAAATCACACGACTGATCCATCCGGCAATGAGGAAGATACTGGCACCTTCGTTGGTGCGCGTCCGGTTCATGTTCAGGTGATCAGCAAGGAAGAAGAAGAAGGGATGGACACAGAGGCTAGCCAAGAAGTCTCTACCTCACCCAGTAATACCTTTTTCAATGTCGCTGGACCATCTACGAGTGCAAAACAAGTGGCCAAAGTCGGGGTCTCGGATGAAAAAGACGAAGAGAACGCCGTGGTCAAAACCACTGTACCTATCACTGAGGTCGATTTTCCTCTCTCGACTACACCCATAATTGTTGCAGCGTCCGAACCCATAGGAAATGGACCGACTTTTTCTTCAGGGGAGTCGGTTAAGGACGAGATGGCTGTCTCCACTCCTACTTCTGGTAGAACACCAGAGAACCCTTCCGAATTAACGGCAACTCAAGATCTTTCCTTCGCTTCTACTCGAATCCAGCCATCATCTCGCCCAACAACACCTTCTGGTACCGCTGCCCCAACAGAGTCCGCGACATCGACTCCTTCATTCGTCCGGAGATCCAAGATTTTCCAACTTGGCAAGAAATCTTCATCCAGGCCCTCAACCATGGATGGAAGGACGGATGAGTTTGGCGTTCAAGATGGCAGCGAAATCGTTGGGAAGAAGAAAAGAAAGTCCTCAATCTTTCAGAGCCTGAAAAAGTTATTCCATCACGAACACCACGAACACCATGAGACGGACAAGGAGGAGAATTCTGAGTCATTAGCTTCTCTAGGTTGATTCTTTGTTATTCTTTTTTTTCGCTTTAGGATTGATTTGGATGTTGTTCTGGTTTATTTTCTCTCGCCTCATACCCACCCTGGACATACGGATACATTTGTGGTCTCCACCCATCAACCCTATCATTTCAATTTGTTCACAGCCTATTTATGCATGTATCCCTCGGATAACCTCTACTCGTTGGCTTTCTGTACACATTCTCTGGCTCTACTCTACAACGATACAATCTAAATTGACCAACAAAACTCGCTATCCAAGAATTTCTAGAACGATGCCTAGAAATCGCAGTTCAGAACGAAAAACAGCGACAGACCGATATATCAATGTACCTGCTGCGATAGTCTCCCCACCTCTTCGCAGTAAGACTCTTCCCATATCTTTGTTAGTTGAAAATTGTTCCAAGGGAATACCCTTCAATCCCGCTGTGTTTTCTGCACTTCGTAAAGATATTTCTACTTCTGCAGAGGCATTTTTTGTTAGAACACTGATGCGCAGCTTCAGCAAAGGTATAAACTCAGAACAGGCTAATAAAATTTACCGAGGATTCTTTTTCTTGACCTCTCCTGTTGTCCGATCGATTAAGGAAAGGAGCTTGCTGGTTGTCGCAGGGACATCTCTCGACTGATTGAACAACTCCACCTGGACATAAGATCTAAGTAGCCGTAGTTCTGGGGTATAGCAGGCAACCTACAGAAGTACCAGCGGTGATCGGTACTGCGATATCGAACACAATTATCCGCGCCGTAAATACGACAGCCAACGGAACAGCTTCTCCAGGGAAACACAGCACGCTTCCTATGTTCAGGTTAATGGGATCAATGTTCGCGAGAGCAATTGTGACATTGGTCCCTGCTATCGCCCATTTCACAAAAGCTTCTTCTACTTCAATCGCTGGTCAAGTAAGATGAGTTTGATTAAGCAAGGGGATCAATTTGACGTACATTGAACAATGCCGGTCGCAGAATCATCACCTGGCATAACACGCACTTTTTCGCCTATTTGCACGATACCGCCCGCAATACGGCCAGCAATGTACATGCCAGACATACTTCGTGTTTTGAAGATATTGGAAATCGGCAACCGAAAGGAACGAGTATAATCGCGCGCCGGCGGCTCCATTTTATCTTTGGGGCAAGCGCTCAGACAAGAAAAATTTGAAAAAATATTACCGAAAAACATACCGAGACAGTCGACGAGTGTGGGCCCAGAATACCATTCGTTGAGATGTTTGGCATCCTCGCCCTCACGCCCGATGAGATTCATGCCAAGCGTTGCACTCACTGGTACAAAACTGGTCTTTGAAGGAGAAATCCCTGATTGCGCAAGGAACGGTCGTAAAGTTGATTCGATCTCGTTATAACGCACTTGAGTCCATTTAACCTAAAAAGATGTTATTGAATTACATACTTAATCAATGGATACGGTCAACCTACTAGATCGAGTTTATTGACTGCCACGATGACCTGACCAACACCCAGACTTCTCACCAATAAAACATGTTCTCTCGTCTGACCGCCCCTCTCAAAGCCGGCTTCAAATTCACCAGTCGCAGCATCGACGACAAGCAGTGCACAGTCGGCCTGAGAGGCACCTGAAATCATATTCGGGATAAAGTCTTTGTGACCTGGTGCGTCAAGAACTGTGATCTGACGATGACGTGTATTGAAGAATTGCTGCGCGATATCCATTGTAATACCACTGTTCGTAGTTAGCTTGTCGAGAAGGGTATAAGGTGTTAACCTACCGCTCGCGTTCTTCGGTCAAGCCATCCAGCCCCCAAGCCCAGCTAAAGCTGCTTTTGCCGGCTTTCGAGCTACCACGTTCGTTCGCCCGCTTAGTCTTTTCGTCAAGTCTTCCCAGCTCGTACAATAGCCTTCCCATCAATGTCGATTTTCCTGCATCTACATGACCTAAAAACTAAATCTCGTTACATGAAAAGGAGAACGATAACTCACCAATAACGACGATGCTGACAGCCTTCTTCCCGTCAATCGAATCAGTGACGGCTCGCTGTGCCTCCAACAGCAACTTCTCCCTCATCAGGCCAGCTTTTGGAACCTCAGGTGATTCCCCGATTCCTGCTGTCTTTACGTTCAAACCCAAAGCTATTATATCTAGGTCTCTCTGATCTGGATCTCTATCCTTGATTGGTGCTGTAATCTTGTTATTTTTGCCAGTACTAATACTAGTATTGATGGTGATGTTTGTGTTGGCAATATTTTTCTTCTTGGGTGCTACAGTGCCTGAAGGCGTCGGTGCTCTTCCTACTGAACCTGCAGTGGATCGGTGTAATAAATTATTTTGCACCTTCCCTCGTCCTTGAGCGACTGTCAGAGTGAACATTAGTAGCCATAGGAATACAAATATAAAAATAGCGAGATAGATGAATGAAGAACGAGAATGGGTGAACATGGGTGTTATTCAAGATCTGGAGCTTAATGGCGATGTGTTAACAGGTTTGATATGTTTCGACTGAGAAAGAGACGTTCCACGACGAGCATTGAACACGATATCATCCGGACTAGGGCTGTCAAATGTGAAAGTGGAGGGTGATGTGAGGCTTGAGACAATGGCATCTCTCTTCCTGGCATGCGAAGGTGGTCCTGACCCAATTCCTCCACCTCCATTCCGTCTTTCTGACTTGATTCGTTGGGAAGGCTCGCAAAGCAGCGAGTCGTCATCACGTACAAGGACAGAAGCAAAGGCAGAAGGCAAAGCCCTTGAGTGTGATACACTTTCAAAAATGGGGGAAAGAGAAGTGACAAAGGGCTCTTCAAGCTCTGGGGGCGTTTTGACCATGGGCTTCTCACCGTTCTTCCTGACCTTCATAGCAAGCTTTGATTTGCTTTGCACCTGTGTAGTTGTTGCACTTGGAAGAGGAGTGACATCTAGTTTCGGAATGAAAGCGGGACGTTTTGGATCAGTAAGAGTGAAGAGGCTCTGATAAGACGTCGTGATGGCGGTTGTGGCAGTGGCACCATTAGCCGTGGGGACAAAGTATTCCGTCTTGGATGCCGGTAATTTCGGTGCCTTGCTTGCAGATATTTTTTGTTGTGCCAGGAGAGCAAGTTTCGACAGTGATTTTGTAGGACCGGCCGGTTCATTGGACACGTCAGCTGCAGGGGAAAGAGATGAAGCAGGGGAGTGAGGCATAGGCGTGATAGTGGAGATCGGTGCTTTGCGAGCCGATGCTGACTTGACTCCCTCAAGAGTAGGTCGCTGATTCTGTAGAGTAAGTATCGGTGACTGTTGTGGAGAGGAGCGGGTTGACTGGATAGATCGCAGTGGCACGCCTTTGACTGGTGACGGGGATTGAGGTTGCGCCAGAGTCAACTTGGGTTTTTCGGGTGGTGTGACATCTTGGTCTATGGCCTCCAGCTGAAGGGCAGCTTGAATTGCTCTCTGCACTTGAGCAGTGATTCCGGACACTTCCGTTTCTTGGGAGGATGCGTCTCTTGATGTAGCAGAAGAAACAGAATTGATTGCAGTACTTGGTGCAATATCAGAAAGTGGGGAAGGTCGAAGGGCAGGAAACGTCTTAATTGAGCCTGATACAGAAGTGCCATCATCCCGCGAACTACCTGGGAGTGAACTAACGGCGATGCTCAGGCGAGAGTTCACCAACGACGCGAGTTTTGACTTCTTGGACGCAGTCGATGGCGGTCGGTCAGGAAGTGGTTTCTCCTGTGGAAGGGCATCCTCAGATGAAGGAATCGTAGGTGTGGTAGATGACGTCCGAATCGAAGGAACAAAACTGGACTCATGGGACACTAGCCTCTGGCGATGAGATCTCTCATTCAAGATGTTCGCAAAAAATCGTTGAGTCTGAGAATTATCAACTATAAACTCGTCAGCAAGAAATGAGGACACTAAGGTAGTATGACATACCAAGTTCCTCTCCATATGAGGTTGTCCTGCTAGAATCTGCTCCACCTCTACTTCGACACGAAGTCTGCAATGCCTGAGATTGCCTGCTGGGTGACGGAACTGTCATATGCTCAGGCTGCTCAGTGCACTCAGTCTTTTCGGTAATTGTGCTCAGCTCCGTCCAATACTGACGGGCAATGAGCGATTCTGCCCTTTCTGAATCCTCTATCGCGGGGTGAGGTTGCTCTTCGTATGTCCCTTCTTGCTCAACCAGATTCTTAGCCTGCTGCTGGGCAAGAATGATCTTGGGAACGCGCGAAAGATCTTCATTGACACCCATGTTACGGCTTTTCCAATACTCTAAAGCCGAGTCATCCGTTTCTGTTGAGAAGGTCCGGTAAGTAAAAGATTGAGGTCTACTGCTTGGAGGGAAAAGGGAGGTATAGACAGGCACCTTCTAGTGGCAGCTGAATGTTATGTGGGAGAGGCAAGGATATGCTAGGATGCAAGGAAGGAGACAGTAAATAGCTTGATCAGCTCACCTTTCCGTCCCTGTGCAACCCGTTGACGGTCTTGTCTCTCTATGATTCATTTACGTTATTCTTCATGGAACAGAGCAATAGAGCACGTATATCTCGCACCAAGTGCCCAATCTATAGCCTTCTGAACATCGTAGTACTCACGCCAGAGACAATCCTTCAGCTCTTTGTCGGAAAGACCTGATGTCTGCGCGCTTCCTATAATTTCTCGAACCTGGTCGAGGGCGTCATATAACCGATCTGGTATAGTATGTCAGGATCAGTCTGACTGAAGATAGACGATCAACACACCTTCTTCTTCCTGTGTCATTGGTTCCTCGCCTCCGTCAGATAAGGCATCATTGTCAAGTTCATCTAAGAGATTCAGTCTATGGAAATGGGAGTTCAGAAACCAACATACCCTCAATATTGAGATTGCGGATATCCCTGTGTCTGGACATTGTTGAAGGCGCTCGAGGGACGTTTGATGAACCAGCGGGCCGGTGGCCAAATACATCATAATAAAGCGGGTTCAAAAACGGGTCGCGGCAAGCAGGTTCATAGCTACGCGTCTTCTACATTATGTTCAGCGCTCTCCGTGTCCTTAAATCGTCCTCTCTTACCAATGCCTCAAGGGTGCAATGTGTTCATCTCTTCAGTGTGTTGGCAGACTAACACGTACTTATAGGCCTTCTCAACATCACAATCCCGCGCGGTGGCCCAGTTGACTCTCATTGGAAATATCGCACAAGATGCTGAGGTCAGGGTCTCAAGGAAAGACCAAGAATTTGCACTGTACGTCTCTACAGTCTCAGTTTCTATACTGTTTAAATGCCACCGAAGGTATACCGTTGTGACAAACAACAACATCAATCAAGACGGCGGTGAGTGGGCGACCTGGTTCAAATCTAGTCTGAATAATAACTTTGTTCTTAGAGTATCGCTCCGTGCCTACTTTCCACCGAGTTGTTTGCTTCGATGTGACCGATATCGAGCGCATCCGCAATTTGAAAAAGGGCACCCATGTTTTCGTCCAAGCAGACTTCAGCATTAAGGAACCTGAATCTGATGCCCATGGACAGAAGCAAATTAACTTGGTCCACAGTATGTCTTTCAAGTGTTTTTTTTGATATTATGATTTTTCACCCTTCAATTTCAGGTAATTTGAAGGTGCTTAGGACTCCCAGACCTCCGCTTTCAGAGTCAGAGTCGGACACCCAGATGTCTGAAAACTTCTGATGGGGTGAATTGATACTTAGGATAAAGTGAAATAATTCGATGTTTATTCTTTGCACTCGTCTTCAATCTGCTCGTGATGTTGTTCTTGATTTTCGTGATCAAAATGAGATCCTTCTGGATGTCGTGGCGGCTGGTCTCCGTTACCATATCCGCTCTCGGATACCCATTCCTGGAACACAACTGGATGGAACAGGTGGAACGAACAAGTAGATTTGCAATTGCGTACCGAAATTGATGGATGAGGGAGTACTGGACCTGGTTCAGGCATACCAGGTGCCTCACTGTTTCTTCGCAGCTTCTTTATGTAGTCACGGACTGTGTTGACGACAAGCTATGCACAATCTTTGAGCTAACCATTGGTACGAGAATCAACTCACATTATGATCATCCTGAGATGAACCAGAGTACGCTGCAACAATTGCAATGGGGCAACATGGTGCATTCTGACAGACATCTGTACCATCTCTTCCAGGGAACAGTTAATGCATACCTCCAACCAAATTGGAAACGCTATACTTGCCGTCAAATTTCCTGCAATAATCTGAACAGAAACTGAGAAAACTCTCACCTCCTCCAGTGACTCTTGTATCCTCGTCTAATCCTATCTGCTTAGCAGTTTTGCCCATCGCAGACATACCCTTTTCTACGAAATAACTGGAATGACTGGTTCTCTTCACCACATCGACTATCCCCTCCAGGCAAGCCCAAGTATCCAAACTGACGTCAGCGATTCCATTTGGATGTCCTAAATCACCGACTGTGCACGAGAAGAGGGTGTGCCCTGCAATGGTCTGAATTGATATCACAAGGCCTTTTCCTTTTCCGTGACGGGAGGAGGCGCGGAATCGTTTTCGGATCGACAATCCCTGTAAAGTTCAAAAGAGAGTGAGATGCTGTGCAAGAAGTTGAGTGAAGGATTGCGCCTGTACCAGTGTGATAGCGTCGTCCGCAGAAAAGGTGTGGAAGCGGTATGTGTTCTCTTCCGAGAGTGCATGGTTGGCAAGATTGGCGTCTGTTGGGACTGCCATCATCTGTATCCCGCTGAACATTTAGCCTACACCGCAAGCTAAAGCTAACAGCAGAAAACAGGAATGAAATGAGTCTGAACGACGTAAAAAATGGAGTATAGTGTGAGGCGCACGGTGATGGTATCTTGCCATGAGGCAACTCTGTCTATCTTCCATTTTCTATGGCTTTCGACCAGTCCACAATTATTTTGTTGTATCTCTAACCTTCTCGAAGTACCAATCGACCACATGATCAAGTCAAACTTGAAAATCTAGGATAGATGTGTGCGCGCACTCCCGGTCCGGTTATTTGTACTTACCTTAGAACTTGACATTCTATGGAATTCTTCAATGATGTCGGGTCCTCTCTCAAACCTTCCCTCTTTGAACTCATCGCACAGGAACAGCTCCGAGACCTGCTACAACCGGCACTAAAATATGTTCTTGCGGTGGGTCCTTCGTAACTCGTCAAATTCAGTATGACTTGACAAACGACCACCAGGTTTTTGCTCAAAGATACCCCCGTTATCTATTAAGAATAGTCAATCGACATGAGGAGTTCTACGCTACTATCATGCTTGTCATTGAGGAGTTCTACTTGAGGAAGCACAGTAAGCTATGCAGCCTGAATATTGATGGTTCAAAGGCCCACTTTGTAGATGCCTCTTTTGCAGAGAACTTCTATGGGTTGAAACGGAGACGGAGACCATTCATTGAAATGGAACGAGCGAAAGCTGCGGTCGGAGGGGTCCCTCAGGGTGAAGCCTTAACAAAATCTGAAATATGGCGCTCTCTCGGGTTTCTGGTGTGCCGTGATTTTCTATGTCTTTGCAGCAAATCATGAGTGGATTACCATCAGGTTGGAATACCCTACTTGCGTGCAAAGGCTCACGATTATTATGAAGAGCTGGGTGGTCCCATCAGTTCTGACATTCTTGATGAGGGAATGGATGCCAGACAGTTGCGGACTTTGACAGAAGAGGTGCGTGACTGAAGGCTCATGATAAAAATTTGCCTTTGACCGCTCTTGTAGAGCTGGAGGGGAAAGTTCCGTCGAATATTTAAAGCTACCTATCCTTGGGTGAACATGTCTTTCGAAGTGTGGTTGCTGGTTTGGAACATCGCCTATCTCTTTGACAAGACTCCTTTTTATCGGCCATGGTTATCCTGGATCAGAGTGGATCTCCGTCGTCTTGGAGTTGAGGATTTTGTACGTATGATCTCTCAGAGAGGAGCTTTCATATCCTAACTCCTCTTATCCAAGCGTGCTGCTAGCCTTGCCACTCAAAACCAGCCTTCTCCAATGCGAAAGTTCAGCCTCGTTTCTCGTCTATGGAGACTTGTATCTACTGCTCCTCGTCTTCTACTCGATTCGCTCCGCCTTTTCCTACCTACTGCTATATTCTTCATCAAGTTTCTCGAATGGTGGTACTCACCCAGTTCACCCGCGCGCACACTAAATACGTCACCACTTGGCCCGGCAATTCCTCCACCACGAATGCTACCTCCTCATCCACAGGGCATAAAAATTGACAGGCAAGCATACGGCATCTGTCCCCTATGTAGAAAACAGATCAACAACGCGACCGCACTCTCATCTGGTTATGTCTTCTGCTACCGTTGTGCGTATGATTATGTAGAGAGACAGGGCAAGTGTCCTGTGACCCTTTTACCTGCCAGAACATGGCAGCTTAGAAAAGTGCTTGTGTGACCTTGTCCAGGTTGATTCCTTGACGCACGTTCGTTGGAGTAACGCGACCATATTTGTGTAGATGAGATAATCGAAGTTTGCACCTGTAAATGAAAGAAAATATCATTCTGAAGGCATTTTTTCAATATTAAATGATACTTGTGATCAGGAGGTGATTGAAACAGTATACACGTGTATTGCTAAAGACATAGGGCCTGAAGTGAAGGATGATTTTTAGGCAACAAAAACACTGATTTTATGCCTATTCATTCATCTTGCCGCGCGCCCCTTCGTTGACTCCTGCTTTCATTTACTAAGTGCCATTCTCATGAAAGTGAGTCTATTTACGACTTTTTAGAGGCTTCATCGCAAATTTCTTTCCTGCGAAATAGTTTGGAAAGCAGATCCAAGCGCAGCAAGTTCCAGGATGGTCGAATTACTATCTTGACTATAAGTTCCTCAAGAAGATCATCTCGTCCCTCGCAACAAATCGGCCCGCATCTGAAGCTGCTGCTCTAGCACTAGGCCTCCGCGTCGACGATGTCCCAAACTCCATCCAGGGTTCTATAGCGAGTGATCTCCCTTTGGTAGCCACACCACGCAGTTTAGTCGAAGAACAAAACTCAACCTTCATCTTACCCGGGAGCGACAGTGAGAGAGGACCAAACTTTCAAGCTCATAAAGCTGCATTTTTCTTCAAGTTGGAACGAGAGTTAGAAAAAGTAAGTCAGTAGTTACTCGAGATTAAAAGGTACTAATCTATTGATTCTGTCTCAGATCAATGCATTTTACCTACAGAAGGAGGCTGAATTAAGGTTGAGGATGGAGACATTGCTCTCGAAACGGAGGGCGGCAGCAGCGAAGGGGATACCTGATGCTACTGACACGGCCACTCACAGCGAGTGGAGTGCTGTTGGAGAAGGATTTCGCCTGTTAGAACAGGACCTGGGGAAACTACAGGTACGACAGTCCAGTCTCGGTGGAAAAGTCACATTTGTATTTAAAGTGACTCGAAGTCTTTTGTGGAAATGAATGGCATCGGAGTTAGGAAGATCCTCAAGAAGTATGATAAACGATCAACTTCGACGACCAAGGAGCTGTACTTGGCACACCAAGTTGATGTTCAGCCGGTTTTCAATTGCGAGGTTCATTTTGACTCTCCCGAATTTTATATGACATACTGAACTCTTGTTACAGCTCATCTCGGAGTTATGCGATACTGTCGCGGCATGCTTGCTGAACCCTGCAGACCTTTCCTCAGGGCTCAAATTCGAGGGTCCAGCAACAAATGATATACTCACTCAACAAATCTTGTCTGACAGCAGTCTTCCTTCAGGTCCGCTTCGAGATCTTGAAAAAAATTTCCGTCTTGCTATTGCCCACTCGGATGCAGCCGCCATCAAAGACTGCGTGCATTTTTCCCAGAATTTAGGGCAGCAAGGTGGTAAAGGCGATGTGACTCGAATACTTTGGAATACAATCATTGAAACACCCCCAGACTTGGCAGAATTAATCTTCTCTATGCTTTCTGACCCCTTTGATTTCCAATTTATTGATGACATCAATGGCCGTACTTGTCTCCATGATGCCGCCATTGCCGGTTCTTGGCGATTAGTTGCTCTCTGCATACAGAACAGTGTCGAGATTGACAAAGGCGACGTATATGGTCGGACCCCATTACATTACGCTTGCATGAATGGCTATCCACAGATATCCCAGCAACTCTTGGAAGCAGGATCATCACCAGACGCTCTTGACCGTGACTGCTATACTCCGTTGGTCTACGCCACTCTGAAGGGCAATGTAGATTGCGTACGAGTACTATTAGAACAGGGCAAAGTTCCGGCCCAATCAGCATTTTCACCCAGTGACCTTGATCCGTTGTCCCTCGCGAGTCAGAGTGGACATGTTGAAGTTGTTAATCTTCTGCTCAATCATGGTGTGATCTGTGTTTCAAATACTAACGGCGAGTATCCTATACATCTGGCGGCGCGAGAAGGTCACGCAAGAGTCTGCCAACTTCTTTTGAACATGGAGGGCTGGGATATCCCTGACAAATATCATGAGTGGACTCCTCTTTTCCACGCCGCACGGTATGGTCGAGCAGATTGTGTCAGAATTCTACTTGAGGCTGGTGGTACACCACATATGAAAGACGAGTTAGGGTTAACAGCTGCCCATTATGCAGCTTGGTATGGCCACCTCAATTGTCTAGCCTATATTTTGGGCGCCATTCAGGCAGACGCGAAATCACAGAGGACGATTTCCCCCCAGCGTAGCTCCTCGACTCCAGAGACAGGACCTCTAGGAGATTTTGAGATAGACTCTATCCCTTTACTTTCCTTACCGCCGCCTGCCATGCCACATCGTGTCTATGGTCATAATTTCCTTGACCGTAATCATCTTGTACAAATCACCGTTGGTCACAACTCTTCAATTCAAGGTGTACGACTTCATCATCGGCTCATTAGCACAGCATTCAGAGATGATTATCTGGTTTCTTCTGCGCCGCTAAAACTGGTGATGACGACGATGTTCCCTCAGGTCTCTGCACCTTATAGCATCTCACTCCCCCAGAAAGGAAAAGATGCATTTGCATTTCAGATACCCGACTTGGAAAGCTTGTCACTAGAATTCTCAGTCTGCCCGAATTTCGGGACGAAGACTATCGGGAGAGCTATTGCTTTGCAATCGTTGTTCAGAGACTGTACAAGCGGGATACATGAATTTACACTCCCAATCCTGGACACACGTTTGCACGTCATCGGTGAAGTATGTGCTTCTTCCACTCTGTCGATTGCGGATTGCTTACTTCAAGTAGGTTGACTTCGCTATCAGCATCATCACATCTTTCCAAGGCGTGCGATTGGAAATGGGTGGGGGCGTAGAGACTTATTGGAAGTCCATCGCACTTCATGCCACACCGCGTACACAACCGGGATTTCTTCGCCCATCGGGATCAAGGCCGAGTCGGATTGGCTCCGCCCACACTTCCCCCGCACAGGGCATAACTTCAGCTAGCCACCAGGCACTCCCAGTCACTTCGCTTCAAGATGAGTATCTCTACGTAATGGTCCAAGTTACGAGGGATTTGTATCCAGTTGCATGTTCTGATTGGATGCTACCGGAAACGGAGTTCGAGTTGACTGTGAGCGACATTACCATCGCCCAATTCAAGGTGATTTCCAAGAGATTGGAGAGAGATGTACAGTCGATCATTGGTGATCCTTCATGGTTGAGGACAATTAAGAGGTGGATGGTTCCTTTGGTTGACCTCCTACAGGCTAGTACATTCAAACAAGAGCGTTTATTGGTTTGACTCAGAGACTATCCTGCAGATTCTTCCCGCTCACATCAGCATTTGTATTGATCTGAGTCTGCCGTCCAATATTCATTCACATGTTCGGCCGATAGGTCTCAATGCTGGAGTGGATGCTGTTCTGCGAAACATATTCGACAATTCGTCGATGTTTAACAGAAACCGAGTCATTTTCACTTCATTCAATCCAGATATATGTGCTGCACTGAATTGGAAACAACCGAACTGTGAGGCATCAGTCTAGTTTGGCTATGGAAAGGCACTTCTAATATTCAATAGATCCCGTGTTCCTATCATCGCGATGTAGCAAAAATAATCTTCATCTACCTACTTGTAGCTACCAGATGGTAGATGAGAATCATGATGACAGACTCCGCAGTGTGAGTGCTGCGGTGGAGTTTGCGAAAGATAACAACCTCCTCGGTGTCTTTGTGGATGCTGAGCTTCTCGTAAGGTCTACGCCCTCGGAGAAAGCCATCACTCACACTCAGACTTTTGCCTTTGATTATTCAACAGCGTCAGGTGCCTTCGCTTATCAGTGCCATGCGAAATTCTGGGCTGATAGTCGGCGTCCATGGGTGCTCTGCAACCCTTAATTCTCTAACGAATGAAGACCACGACCCTATTGACGCTTTTATTTCGGAAGAAGCACTCGTTTCCTTCTTGGATCATTCAATTACTCATGAATGCGTTTGAGTTTTCTCGCGTGCGGAACCCCTGAAGAGAAGGATCTTTGGTCGTCAGACTCATGTACAAGGCATCCATCGATAAACAAAAGTCTCGGAGTTTGAAAGCGAGCTGTTACTTGTCTGTGGGCCATAAATTCACACTAAAGATCGATGGTCTCTACTGTATTATTTGGGTTATTAGAAGGCATTGGATTAACTTCGACGCACTGCAGCGAAGCAAGTGAAACACAGGAAACGGGAGGTAAACATTAATCAATTATCGTCGAAAATATCAAATTGAGGCGCGATATAACGAGGCGTAAGATCCATTATTAGCGAGGAGTTCTTCGTGAGATCCGAACTCAGTTATGGTCTAAGAATTCGTGGGAGAAAATGTAATAGTCAATTCATCTGGGGCAAGCATAGAGTCGCAGTCATGAAAATAACAACGCACCCCGTTTTCCATCATAGCCACTTTATCTGCGCGTCGTGCCGTAGAGAGTCGGTGAGTAATGAATATGACTGTCTTTGATCTTTCTCCGTTAGAAGTCTTGGAAATTCTGGTGATGGTATCAAATATTTGACTCTGTGCATGGGCGTCGAGGGACGAGGTCTATTTTGAGACGGACAACAATGGTTGAATGAGTTTACACACCAAAACCTAGTGCCGTGAGAAAGATACAACATACCGGTTCATCAAATATCAGAAGGTCGACATCAGGCTCTGTGGCCCTCATAAACGCGCGTGCGATCGCGATCCTCTGCCACTGTTGGGAAATATATGGTCATGTCAATGTAGAAAAGGCAGTGTAACTGCTTACTTCGCCTCCTGATAAACCATGTCGCTGTTGATGGTTCCAGCCTATCATTCCAGGATACGGAATTGACTCGAACCCGGGAGTCTCCAACACAGTCCTGAGGCCTTTGGGCAGCGACCCAACAAGTCCATCTGCTTCAGCAAGATGGACAGCTTGCCTGATTGCGGGTATACACCCGATTTTTCCGACGTTCCCAAGTCCAACATTTTCCTTGACGGTTGAATTGAATTTGGAAAACCCCTGGAACACAGCACTGGTATGTTTATGGTAATCTACAGGATCGAGTGACCTGATATCAATCCCATTGATAAGGAGCGTTCCCCTGTCAAAGTCCAGTATTCGGAGCAAAATTTTTGCAAGTGTGGATTTGCCTGTGTAATGAATCGGTCGTGTTGAGTCCATCGAAAAAAAGAACCGCGTACCTGAACCATTCAAACCGACAATTGCAAGTATTTCGCCTGCACCTATTGAGAGATTAACATCCTTCAAAGCAGGTTCGGTAGAACCTGGGTACGAATAGGAGAGTCCTCTACAAAGTCCAATTCATTGATGTGATGGAAAGGATAGTTCTATACGCACTTAACATCTAGACTGACTCCACCAGGTTGTTGGATATAATCGACAGCGTCCCCATCTCTGGGTTCAAGTCGTGGTTTGAGCTTCAAACTTGCGCAAAAGGCGGACATCAAGAAGATCCCCTGAAAAGCCATCTTTGTTGTGGTAACTAGACCCCTTGATGCACAGATGATCGATTGGACCGAAGTCCGATAGACCGTAATCGAACCGAGACAGGTAGAAGAGCTCTTGAACAGTACTAGTAGAGGTATCTGCCATGTAGATTCCAACGTGAGTTTTCCGACCGTCAGGTGAAAAGCAAGATACACACGTTCTGTAAAGCATAGATCAACTCACTCAGGTTACTCTGCGCGAGGTGAGAAGTGTGATAAGGTTGTGTTGCCTCAGCTTCGAGAATCACTTTCCGAGCGTTTGACCAAGACTTCAGTATCCACTCCCGTAAACCGAAGAGAGCTATTTCGGGTCGGCAGGAGTCACTGTAAGCCAAATTTCGCATCTTTTCTAATCTGTCTGCGGCACAGGCTTCTCTTGTGGTCGTTTGGGGGTCAGGAATATTTGTAGGAGCATTGTACCATGAAATATATGTTGGCAGAAGAGCTGAGATGACAATCAAGACAAGAATGCTACAGTGCAAGGGAGCATTCGTGAGAGATACAATAAGAAAGAGATGTGATAAAATCTCGGTGAAAAGGGAGATGATTTGCAAGAAGTCCAACGGTGAGAGGAACCCAAAACCTGTGCCGCTGAATGACCGCGAGAAAAGTTCGGATTCCTGCAATAGGTCACGCACTAGGGGATCCATCAAGGCTGGAATATCAAGCCGGACACGGTGTTCCATTTGCTTATGTTCGATATGAAACCGCGCTGATTCAAGTACAATTTTTTCATTTGATGTGCTAATAACGCGACGACGATTATCAGTTCCCCAGGTCTAGCGTGAGCATAATGACTTACGCAACAGCATCCAAAGAGCCTTCCAGCAGTCTGCGGAAGACCTCCATGGATATCAGGCAGAGAAGACGAGACCATGTGAAAGAATCTGATGCAATGAGAGCGTAGAGCTAGTAACAGAAATCCTTTGAGCAAATGTATGTTTGGTTGAGTAGGAAAAATTCAACCTCGTCAACGATCAGAGCCTAGATTGAAAAGTTAGAGAAAGAAGAAAAGCCTTTAGATAGGAGAGCATGAACCTGGGAGTAGCCTCGAATTGCTGGGAAAAGACTCCTTGCAATGTTGAGGGACAGCATGAGAGAGGTTCTCAGTGGATTGAGGTCCCACAATGACTTGAACTGAAGTCAAAACTAGTTAGAGATACCTAAACGATGTACATAGAGGGTTTTCAACACACAAATGCGTAGCTGGTCCGACGGGTTACATAAAGAGCGAGTCGGGCATTCGTCGCGTTGAGTGCCCGTGGTGAACCAGGGACAAGCAAAATCCCATCTTGGCCTGGGACCTTCCTGGAAGCGAACCAGGCGTCGAAGACTGAGTCTGGCAGGTCCTCTAGAGCAGGTTTCTGCTTAGAGTCATGCATGGGACGGGAGTGAGAGACTAGTTGTGCAGGAAAACGACAACATCGGGCAGCAAGGGTGTGGTACATGAGAGAACAGCACCAAGAAAGTGGATTTTGTTGATGCATCGAGGGTCACAACCTCACTGTCCAGACTGGACCAGGACAGAAAAAGAGTTTTTGGGTCATGCATAATATATATGAAATACAGCGGTCATTCATGTCCGTATTATTGCGATGCGGGATAGTTGGGCAAGAGAATCTCACAGCCCAGGATGACGTGCGCATATGGCCAAAGCGACCCAATACTCGGTGCACAAACATCATAAACACATCATAAACATAAACATGCCGTCCGCCTTCTCCCATTTGGCATGCACTGCCACTCCGATTGAAATCAGATTTGCATTCAGGCACGTGCTCTCGTCTGTCTTCGTATGTCAGTTTCTATTTCCTATCTCCTCTCAACAAGATGGACACTGGCATGTCGAACTCAGCAGTCCTTGTAGAGAAACTTCAAAAACTCAAGTTACGTCAAGAAGACTCTACCGGTGATGCCGCGCCTGCAATTCCCTCGAACCCGAATAGCAGCCAAGAAAAGGACGAGGAACAACAAACGCTCTACCCACGCACTCCGCATTCTCATGACGGTTATGGCTTCAAGAAATCTGGATGCAGCACTTCTCAGAATCCTGATCGAGTTGAATCAACCTGTGTTCGCCTGGATCAACTAATACCAGATCCCAATGGGCTCGGTTGGCCAGGCAAAGTCCCTCATTCTTTTGTACTATCTACGATTCTGATATGATATTGCAAATTACTAGCCAAATCTACTATCTCGCGCTTGAATGCAACCGTAGAAGAGCGTCTTTCCCGAGAACGTAAAATGGCATCGGCAGTTCGTACTATCCTCGAATGTATCGGAGAAGATCCAGATCGCGAGGGTTTGTTGAGGACGCCTGAACGATATGCCCAGGCTATCATGTGGATGACAAGGGGTTATGAGGAACGGCTCGCCGGTATGAACTTACTATCTCCGGACAATGCCATGCATTACTGTGAATGACAGACGTCATAAACGATGCTATATTTGCCGAGGACCACGACGAGATGGTACTAGTTCGAGACATTGAAATTTCCAGTCTTTGTGAACACCACTTGGTGCCTTTCATTGGCAAAGTGCGTCAAGAACTCATATGACCCAATGTCTTGTTTTAAACGTAACACCAGATTGCTATCGCCTATATTCCTGACAAACTCGTCCTTGGAATTTCCAAGCTTGCTCGCATAGCGGAGACTTTCAGTCGTCGTCTGCAAGTCCAAGAACGCCTCACCAAACAAGTTGCTATTGCCGTGCAGGAGGCCATCAAGCCTCGCGGTGTCGCCGTTGTGATGGAGGCCACGTGCGTTCCTACGTATTCCCAAGCCAATATTAGTCTGATCTCAGTTATCTAGTCACCTGTGCATGACCATGCGTGGGGTCCAGAAACCAGGCGCCATTACGACAACATCTTGTATGCTAGGTTGTTTCCGAACTCAACAAAAAACACGGGAGGAGTTTCTAACCCTGATCAAATGCCGATAATTGGTCCTGCGGTAGCTCAGCCAAATCACCCGTTGGAGTAAATTATCTAATGTACAATGACGGAATGCTAGGATACAAAATCAGTCTTGTCGTCCACGGTTTCGATCCCCAGCAGAAGGATCGATCGGTAACACTTTGCGTGCGAACCCATGTGAGCTACTCGAGGCATTAGATGGCTGTAAAGCTTGGTTTGCATATCGATTGCGGTTGATGCGGAGCCTTTTTACTTGAGTCCCCTCTCCCGGCCCCGCAGGTAATTCATGTGCCTCCTTTTCACGGTCTGTCAAATCGACTTAAACAGTCTTCTCGATATGAACGCCCGACTAGTGCTCACCAGAAGCCGTCCGCTTTCTCCCGCTGCCGTCACGATCATCATCGCGTCTTGACAAAGGTTCACCCCGATAACCACTAGGGCCTTGAGGTGGAGAATGTAACAACCCGAAGTCCTTTTCACTTATTCTTGACCTTAGACTATTTGGAGCACGAGAAGGATCAGGTGCAGTGGGAGCATTTGGTGGCGGTCCTTTAGGCTGATCACGGCTGTCTCGGTGGCGGTCACGACCAGAGCTAATGTCGCCCTTGTTATTACGTTCGCCACTACCAATACCGCTAGCCATCGCCCTTGGTGCAGAGGGTGTCGGAAGTATACGAGTTTTGGGGGCATCAGGTATTTTCTTTTCAGTGGCAGGCTGAGGGAATAAATTGTCAGGACATTGAGATAAGCCTGTAGAATAAAATGGAATAGCAACCTTATCTAGGACAATCCCACGGTTGTCTCCATCGTGTATTTCGCGGTCCTTCCGCTTGCGTTCCGGTTCCCGGTCCCGTTCATCCTTCTCAGGTGGACGCCTGCGGTCATCGCGATGGGAGTCCCTGCGTGAACTTCGCTTGGATCCGCGTTCAGGCTGTTTGAAAAAACAAGGTATGTGGGATATATCGGCATCCAAAAGAATATCACATACATCATCTTCTGTCGGGCGGCGCCGTTTTCCAAGCAAATCTTCAGGACCACCATTACCAATACGATGACGGGGATCAGGACGCATTGGAGGATTGCGGTCCTCATTAGTGACAGGGGTGTTGACACCACTTGGCTGGCTTCTTATGAGTTCCTTGCGTTCCCTGTCCTTGTCGTCGCGTCTATGGCGATCCCTGTCTCGATCGCGTTCCCTATCTCTATCACGCTCCCCTCCCTTTTCACGATCTCTATCCCCATGTCCATGTCTGTCTCTTCCTCGTTCCCTGTCTCTGTCTCTGTCATCTCTGCCTCCATCTCTGTCTCTTCCTCTATCCCTACCGTTCCTCTCACTCCTGTCATGTGTAAGGCTATCGCGTCTGGCCATACTAGTACCATGTTCACGACCCTCTTGTCTACCCTCTCGTTCTGAGTACCTGGATTCATCTTGTCTGGGACGGCCACCGCTTCCTTTGCTATCGTTACTGGGGTTGCGAGTACCTGGACGACTGACTGGCGAGGGAGACCTCCCATGAGGTGAAGACTCAGCCGATTCAGCATGGCTGTGCTGAGAATCTAATCTCTCAGGTCGAGAAACAGTCAGTCTCGCACTTTCACGTAGCTCATGCGCAAACGTAGTTTGACTTGGCACGGAGGGTGGAGGCATATTTGCGATGTTTGATTCAATAGCACGGCTGGCGCGTGAAATTTCGTGAGGTTCTCTCACCTGCTGGTGCAAAGGGGCAGGAAGATTTGGCCTGTGTACGTCAGAATGAAGCATTGGACTGCGACGGTGACCAGGCCCAGTAGGCAAGCTATCAGAAGGGCGATGGGGCGGAGGTGTAGGTATATTGCGATGATCAGGAGTTGTATCCATCTTTACCAGAGGCGGATTTGGCCGAGGAGAATCCCGTGCTTCTGTGCGGACCCGTCTGACAACCTCAGGCCGAGGGATGCTACATGTCCAATCAGCAGATGTTCATGACATCAAGAACGATTCAATCACTTTTCGATAGAAATTTTAGATGATGTACTTTCAACTGCCTTTTCCGGAGTAAGCATTGAGGTTATAGGCTGCGTTGACGTATTGCTATTCGTGGGCTGAATGGTGGCGCGAGGGCCAGAAGGAGTCAAGGAAGGAGTATGTAAAGATCGCGACGGTGTACTGGAACTGCCATTCTGTGCGTGAGGACCTGCTGGGGTTACATTGCGAGATTTTTCTGGTATAGATTGAAGGATTCCTGTAGAGAGCCGTTGAGGAACAGCCCCATTCACCTGTTTCTGCGGATTTCATATGATACGAGATCGAGAAAGAAGTGTAGATACCTTGGTGGTTGCCTTGGGCGTTGCCCAATAATGCTCTCGTTTCTTGAGACTGGCTGAATAGCTGGACAGAGAGATTGAGGGGCTTGCAGGTCTCAAGGATGATATACATACGCCTTTCCAAGAATTTTCAGATCACCACGTTGTTCCTTCTCGAGTAATTGGTCTATGGCTCTGTCGATGTCCGTTCCGCAAGGTAGAACAACAACCAGAGGAAAAACGGGAAGGATTTCTTTAAGGACGATGATAGCATTATATACGTGCATGTATTCTTCGGTTTGAATACATTCGATAAAGGCCTGATCAAACTCATTGAGGGACACAAGGGATACTTCTGGAGAATGACAAACCTTGCTCAGTTTACGATGCCACTTGCGTACAACAGCCATGAAACCCTCATGCTTTAGTATGTCTGGAACATTACCAGGTTTGGACATCATGCTTCTTTGAAAGCCTGGATGAGGCAGAATTTGTCCATTCTTGGTCGTCTGGTTGTCTTGTTCGTAGATATGCTTGTTTTTATACCATGTCAGTGTATCGTATAAGACACCACGTAAGAAGCGTCCTGCAAGTGATTCAATGTCAGATACTGCTGGCATCTTAGGAGAGATACTACCATAGTTCCGAGCTTCGTATTCACTGCAAGAGAAGAGCACGACTTTGACATGTTCACCGAGTATCTATGACCTCTATTAAGAACGTGTTCGACACAACTTCATGAAAGACTTGCTCTGTCATATAAACCAAGCGTATGAAAACCTGGAGTGCCCATTGTGTGCAACACTTTGATGAATTGAGCGCAAAAGTCGGCATCCATGGGGGAAAGCAAACATCGAGGCTGTATGCAGTGTTCAATAATAGAGGTAGTGACCAAAAGAGCAGATTTAGAAGTTGCTAGAAGATATTCAACAAATGGATATCAAGATCAGAGATAAGACTCACAATGACTGAACCAACTAAGCTTCTCACGGGCCAGGCGCTTGATAGTGAATGATCGTGAAGCACTCTGTTCCTTCAATTCCTCTGACAGAAGATTTGCATAGGAGTTGTACTTGTCACGTCGCTGGCGATGGATGGGAGCGATGAGTCGCCTAGCCCTGTCGGAAGATCTATCTGCGGAAATATACTTTGAATCCTCTTGCCGACTCAGATTCCGTAGATTCGTCCCCTCCTCGGCATAACGGGTAGTAGGTGGAGCGAGATCATACATTGACAACTGCCAAAATGTGAGGTAAAATCCAGGGCTACTTGCCATCAGCCCATCGAGTAACAGCATTCAAAATGAACGAGTCCTCACCCAACGACGTCATAAGCATTTCCAGGGGCTATCTTCCTCAAGTCCTCGAAATACTGAACAAGTTCAGGAAGCCAGGGGCTCTTTGCGTTGATCAGATACGCAGGCATCATTTCTACTACTTTGACACGTACCTCAGGCGTCCGGGAAGTCTCTCCATTAACAACGTCGACATCCGAGCCTACACCCTCCATTGTCGTCGATTCAGTGGCGGGAGCCTTTTTACCTGGTGTTTCTGAGGTGGAAGATGGAGCGCCCAAAGCAGGCGATGCAATACGAGAGCTAGCGCTTGAAGGCTCTCGTTTGGCGGTCAGGGCAGCCTTCAACCTCTTCTCAGCTTCCTCAGCTTCTTTTCTTTCTTGGTCTTGTGCAGCCAGGGCCTGCTTCTGAACAAGGAAATGAGCCGAGATGAATACCTTGTCTAGGCGGCAAGCTTACCAATAAGGCAGCATTCCATACAGGGCGGTAGATTTGCATGCAGATGGGTGCACATACTCCATACTTCCCCCCCAATTCAACTAGGGAAGGTAAAACTTTTGTTGCATACACGCCAGGCGGGATGGCCAGCGGGGACGTGAGCAGTTCAAGATATTGGACCAGTACACCATGGGTCTAGAAATGGTATAAGTATTGTATATCATGGCCCAGGTCAATTCAAGACTCACTGCATCGAAAAGACTGGCGAGCGACTTCAGGTGGGCGTCAGATGCCCTAAAAATACAGGCTTGGCGCTGTTGGGCGACCTGTATCAATAGAGGGAGAGCCAAGGATGGCGCTTCCAGAAGACTTTTCCCCAATCTTTGAGGACCTCTCAGATTTGACTCGCTAGTGTCAAAACGAGCGCCTCGAGTTTCAGAGGCGATAGCTTCTATGCGAAGAGTAGGTCCTCCTGCCATTGCTGCAATTTGTGCTTCAGATAAGCTTGGCAGCGGCTCAATCCCAGCCATTTTCCAAATCAGCTCTCGAAGAACAACAATCTCGGTAGTCTGACCACTCTGAAGTTGATGGGCCACATAACTTAACACAGGATTTAGCTCGGCACTGTAACGGCGGAACAACATGCCAGTGAACGAAGCTAGACCTAGGGCAAATATGAGCAACAAGGAAATCAGGGCAATCACAATATCAGTTACTCTGCAACCAATCAGCCGTATTAACACCATCGTCTTTGACTCGATCCTTGTTTGGGTTTGCGAGGGCATCGAGTATAATAAAGACCAAAACATCGAAACCCATATTTGTGACATAGCGCAGTGCTTGGATAACAACACTTGCAAGATTGTCATAGGCCATGATCTGGTTCACAGCATTTTGGAAAAATATGCAAGGGTTGGAATGGGCCAGCTTTGCTACAGGACCCGATAAGGCATCAATGGAATTATGGGAAAGCCGACGTAAAATTCCTTTTGATTCCTTGTCAGCCTGCACAAAGCGAATTCTGAGTTCTGGGTGGCTCTTATACACTTGTGCCTTCCATTCGCCATAAAGCTGCCACCGGGCTTCCTGAGGGAAGTGGCGGATGATGCTCCACACCTCTACTGTGCAAACAGCATTGCCGCGAATCAGAGGCAGGCCTGGGATAAGGTAATTGCGTAAGATCTTGAACCAAAAAATTCGAACAGGGTTCAAAGGGTCTGGCTTGCCCACGGGTTTCTTGGTCTGTGGGTCAATTTGAGGATTCTATAAATCATATTAAACTGGAATGCAAATTAAGCCCTGGTTACGAAGTAAGCGCACCGTCGGGTGTAGATGCTGTCGTCCAAGTCGAAGAAATTTAGTCAGAAACAATGGATCCCGAGAGACATGGATGCCAACGAATTGCATGATGGGCTCGATAACATTTTCCAGGTCGTCCAAGGTCACCGTCATCGGAATTCGGTTCGCCCAATCAGGAAAAAAGAAAACAAAATCAGTGTTGGCAGTGCTAGGAGGAGTGGGTGCCCAAAGCGTGAGTAAAGACTTGCGAGCAGCCGGTTGCGTGGATCCAGAAGGACCAAAACGGAGGCGTGGCCTGAGGAAATTAGAATTTCGTTGTTTGTTGGACATTGTCTCATAAAAAGGTTCTAGAGAATGCTTTAAGACGCGCAACAAGAGGTCTGCAAGCTCGGGGAACACATCCACGGCCCAGTAAAATTTGGTCAGGATTGCAAAAGCTGGACGGAGTGCTCCAACAGAGAGAAGGGCATGAAGCAGGCCAATTTTCTGATTTGTATTCTTTGCCTCGGTCCTTTTGCTCTCTAGTTTCGCAACAACCTTGGCCTTTGCTTGCGACGATGATCCAGATTCCAGAGGCGCCGCCATCGCCAATGAACTCATTCTGGCAGCTGATACTCTGGTCTGGACATCGTCAAGATACTCCTTGCGAGTCAACTCCATATCATCGTCAGAAGGTGCAAGCTATACTCCATTGAATTTAGAAAGTATGACGATGAGATAGAACAGGCATACATGGGGATACAAATCTTCCAATGAAATGAATTTCTCGCGTATGAGAATTGCTGCTGCGAGGTACAAGTTCTTGGGCGTCATGCCCGCGACTTCTGGGGCCTATATGCATCGATCAAGAAAACCATTCATTTACTATGAAAATGAGCATCTTACTTGGTAATATGCAAATTTGAATCCAAGGACCTGCGATAGCACTCTAGAACTATTCGGATCCTCGATGTCGCCACCGTTATGAGAGCGTTCTTCGGCAATGATTAATACTTCGTCTAAACACTTGCCTTTGAAGCCTTTTAATGGAATAGTTGCGGTAGTGGGAACGGGATCAATGTCCATGGCAGTGTCTGCAGAGACAGGATCTAACACCCTCTGGTATGAGGCTGCCCAAGGGGAGAAGGACAGTAGTGCAAGGAAGAAAGTATAATGTGTCGCAAGGTTGGACGAGAGGACGTCAAGAATCAGATCAAGCGCTCTGTTAGGGTCAAGGTCAAATTTGCCGATGAGACTGATGACTTTGCCCCAGACATGATTTGCGCGAGCATGAATGTCTTTGTAGGTTTCTGTCGGCGCACCGTTGAGAGAAGAATGAGGAGGACCCATGCCACTTGTGAGCTCAATGACAAGCTTGCTGTAACCTTCAGATTGTTCCCGTAAAAGATTAAATTTGTTCTGTTTATAGCTGTCGGATGAAAAGATGTTAACTTTGTTTCCAGGACTTCACTTCCATTATTTGACACGCACAAAAGTCCCGTCCTCATTCTAATCTCCTTCTTTCCCATCATACCTTCATCTGCTATGAGGCCAACGCTAGCCAAGACATTGAGGTCCAAGCGTTCCCGACAAGACTCTGATGAGATGATGCCAAGGTCCTTTACGCTCGTTAGTCTTTACAATAGATACATCTGCACCAAGCATACCAAAAGCCTTTTCACAATGACTTGCAAGCCCTCTTTGTCTTTTTCCGCATTTTGTTTTGTTAGCTTGGCTTTTTCTATCGTGACCGGGGTGGCAGAATCCCCAGCACTCAAAGTAGCTTTGACATCGTTGGAAACCTCGTCTATGACCGCGTCGACAGACCATATCATGTCAATAATGTGGTCACCCAACATCGCAATGCGAGTGCTACGTTGTTGTGACGAAGACGAAGGCAGACAGTCGACGACAGACTTGACAAAATCAATGAACTGCGCTTGGGATAACGCATGCTCGGAAGGCCACGTCAAAAGAACAGACATCAGGAGAGTATGATATCCGGTGGTCAGAGTATCTAGCCCATTCAGGTCAAGGTGTGGTTGGGCGAGAATGTTTCGACTGTGGCAATTGTAAGAGAGAGCAAGGCACAATGAGTAAAGCTCACCATTCGGATTCACCACCTCTAGTCCAGTTTGCCACACATGCTCGTACTGCGTTGATGATTTCCATCGCAGGTCGTCAAGACCGTGAAAGGTAAGTATGAGTCGTTGTGACCGTCTATTGACAGAACGTATGGACTGGGCCTATTGTTTGGTAAATCCTTGAAACCAAATATACTCAGTAATCAATTATCCTGATTTCGAATCTTGCAGAAAAAACTTAATTAGAAATTTTTACAAGGACAGGATAACAACCACAGTATATGAAAGAGGTCTCAGCACAAAGTGAAACAGAGAGTGAGCTACACTCTCCAGAAATGAAATTACCAATTCTGATAAATACTCTTTCTACAATTTTGACCTACCACTGTCAATAATATGACTATTCTAGCCATGAGAGCTTCAATATGTTGGGCCAGGTTGAATCCTGTGCCGTTGATGCCCTCACAGATATTTCAGCAATACATTCAAAACAGTCCAGTGCTGGAATATCAAGTACTACACTAAAAATAGGTTATGTTTCATATTAAATATTTTATCTATTGTTCTAGGTAGAGATAAATAAATGTAGTCACCTTCTTGTCCTTTAACCACCACCATCCCCCTCTGGACCCCCAGAGGGATCATATGATACCAAAAATCTTACATTAATATTGTCGTTATTCACCTTCCTCTTTATATTCTGGTCTTCCACAATATTGTTTATTTATGTCTGGCTCGTGATTGTTGCGACATATGTTGGATGCATTGTACCAGTCAAGGCTCTTGCTGGTGGAGCTTTTCTTGCTTTTGTCTTCTAGAGAGCAGCATCCAAAACACAGATGGTAGTCTGAAAGGATCATACCAAGTTAACACTGCTGTCCAGGTGGTTTTGTAATCCCCTAATCAAAAACCCAATAGTAGAGCCCCAATGCTTGAAATATGGGTGGGCTGCCTTCACTTCACCTTTACCATTGTAGGAAGTCACATAGGTTGGGCTTTGACAAAGAATAGGGAATGTGTTGTTGATAGAATGAACTGACTCAGGCTCTTTTCATAGAGCTTTGACTCACTGAGAAGTCACCGGTACCTACCTGAAAAGGGATCTGACTGGAGTACCTGTTTTAGTGTCTATTCACAAGTGTTATGTGCGAGGAGGGTTAGTCTGGTTGCAAGGTATGGGGAGCTAGGGGGAGGATCGAGACATTGGCAGGAGCATATTTTGGATACTGGTATCTGTTATTTAGTGTACAATTTCTTCTCTACCTAGACTACTGACTACAGTTGGGGTTTGGGAGACACACTTACAACATGTGTCAGGGGTGTATAGCTACCTTTACATAGTGCTGCCATAGCCTGCCTACATGCTCCATGTAATAAATTGATGATTTAAAAAAAATAGATATAGTGGAGACATTATTTTACTACTCATTCTTAACTCAACATCCAGATGAATTATTACTAGCATTTTTTGATTCTGCTAATCATAATCTATCTTTGACATGTGTATCATAGGTGACATCTAGAATGATAGTGTTAGAGCAGAAATAGAATTGAACTATGATTTATAAGTAAATGAAATTACTCTGAGGTTCAAATTGAAGAGTCCAGAGTGTTGGGATATTGAGTTGATGTTATGATGAAGGTACAAGAACCTTCTAGAATATTTTATTTTTTTTAGTATATAAGATTGATAGCCAGTTATTTTGTATTCATTGGTTTACAATAGAGTAGAGTATTCCAAGCCAAACCAACTTGTGACTCTGTTTTTTATTTCATGTTCACCCCTCACTACCACTTAGATATGCTTCCACTCTTCATTTTCTTTTCTTCTATCACATCTTATCTCTTTCTACTTACCTAATATATCTTTCTATTGTAGTTTAACAGTCCTATAGACTGCTTCCTGTTCTTGTGAGTAAAATCTATTTCTGTAGCTATCTATCAATGATTGATAGACACATTTGATAGGTGATCTATGATGTCATGGTTCCTGATAATAAGTCCTATGTGCCATAGCTCATCTTGTAAGTAGTACTTTGCACTCTTGAGTCTGTTCTGAGTGGTATATCAGTCCAAAGACTAAAATACTGACTATCTAGAGAAGTTAGGTATTAGTTTTGTGGATTTGAGGTATTTGATAGTGGTGTTCATGGCCACTACTCTATCTCTCGAGTGTGTTTACACTGAAAAATACAATCTGAGTGTAAAGACTCAAGTTGTGATTGTAATAACTCTAATCCAAATCTCACTCTATGTCAGAGTAGACAAAAAGAACTCGTTAGAGTCCTCACTAGTTTGTTGTACACTACTTATATACATTTGACTATTTGTACTTATTTACTGATCCAAGCATATTACTTAATTAAAAGAAAAGAAAAAGAAAAGCAATATAAATATTGACTTAAAGGAATTTAGCAGTTCATGATACTGAGTATATTATAGAAAAGTATAAGAGCTGTTGTCCTCGTTCTGGAGACAGATTAGTCTTGTTAAAGTACTAAAATATTATATACTATAACAAGCTCTCTAACAGATGCAGTCAGTAAACCACTTCTGGACCTTATTATACTCAACCAATCCCTTATCTACATCTCTACACTGAACCTTACAGATATGATATAGTCTGAGTAAGTGGCTAGTCAGGCTTTCTAAGTCTGTTACTCTGCTAAAGATCATTCAAGTTGTCATAAATTGCCCGCCTGAACCAAAAATAGTAAGGTTAGAAGGATGGGAAGAACGGGAGCTATTCTCGGATGGACTAGACAAAGGATTCTAATTATAGAAAAGAGAGATAAGATAAGATAAAGTAGGATCACATGACCTAGTCACATAATAGGTCACATAATGGAATTTTCTGAAAGGTTCAGTAGTTACTTAAGTGTACACATAGACAAATAGGAAATGTGTATAAGTAGGTAGCACAATTCACCAAGAAACTCCATCGAGTTCTCTTTGTTCTCTCATAAATGTTGAGTGTGATAAGACAGTTGTCTTGACTAGCCTTGTCATTATACAAGTATCTTCATAATTTGGCCTTAGAACAGGTAGAGTATCTATGAGAACAAACTACCTACTCAGTGTAACAATTGAAGTCTTGGTGAGTAACCTTAACCTCACTCACACTCTAAGTCAGAGTTTGACAAAGAGAACTCGTTAGAGTTCCCGCTAATTGGCTCAGTTACTTATACACGAATATGTGTTTACAAGTATTTGCCTAACTATTTTATCCCACGCATCCCTTTTGAGTCATGATGTCCTGTGTGTAGTTAATATTACATAATTATTAGAAAAAAAAAATAATCCACTGTTGCGGATCGTCTAGCTCGTCTGCCGTTCTATAACACTCAGTCTTTTATTAAGATCAACCCTTACACACTCAAAAACATCATTTTCTATGATCTCAAGACTTCTGAGATGAAGGCAAGGACCAAGAAAGCTCTCTCCTATCACTTTTTACTCTAAGTAATATATTAAAGTTACAAATAAAAGAGACTCAATTAAAAATAATAAAAAAAGAAAATCTTTGTCATTCTCAATACTTTCCATTTTTCTCCTCCATGATACAATTATATGGTTATGATTAATGTCATCTCTTGTCTCTTTAGTACCTTCTACCCTGATCATGTGCTCTTACTTTACTTTTATTCCTAAATTACTTCCATTGCCTCTGCACTTCCCAACCAACTTTTTCCTATTCTGACAGTGATCTAGAAATAAAATTTAATATACATAATTAATTTGACAAGCTAAGATCTTATATCTCATATTTATTTCTGGGCTAAGTTCAACATTGATGAGATCAGAATCTACTGATAAACTTCTGATCTGTCATTTTATCATTATATTTGTCTAAATTTGTTTTAGATCGAAAGTTGATAGTACTCCAAAGATAATTTCAAACCCTTGAGTTTAGAGAGTTTACATTAGTAGGCTATCTCTAAAAAACCTGATGCTAGCTCATCTGTCTTTCTTTCTGAGGTATTTGCTGTTATAACAGATGACAATCTATTAGCAGTCTATTAAAGTATCCTTTTATTAGGACCAAGCCATGCCTGGGACTTTGTAGAAGGGCTCTAGAGCATACTCTGATTAAGAATATGAGGTTATAAGGCTTATTTCATATCATAGTTCTATGGCAAATTTACTGGTAGTATAACAATATTAGCATTATATTTTGACCTGTGGAGATGATTACTGTTTGATGATGAACCTCAATAATTATGATTACTGTGGACTAGAAGTACAATTTTAAAAGAGGTATTCTTGGATTTTTTGTATAGAGCTTTTTTTAAGATCTTGGATATGAGTTTAGATAAGTCAGGATTAACAGTATCAGAGATAGTAAACTTGTCAATGGTAAATACAAAAAGATTCCAAGAGTTGGGTAATAATATAAGAATTATAATAGAGAATTCTGATTTTAGCATAGCTTATTCCTGGCACGCAAGCTGTTGCTAAAGCTTATAGAAAGTATAGATATGCTCTTCAATATCAGTTCTTTTTTATAAGAAACAGTGATAGAAGTGGTAAAGGAAATTTAAGATTTTGTTTTGTAAAAGAGAAAATATAGTTTCGAATAAGAAATAAATGTGCTTTACTGTTCTTACAAAAGTAAGTAATACTGAGTTAGAGAGTCAGAATCTCTAAGTCATTCCATGATTGTGTACAATTGAATAGGTACTGGGGAGGTAATCAAATATAAAAGGGAAGCACTCACAAGATAGCAAACACTTGTTGTTAAACACTAGAATAAAGGAAATATTTTTAGTTTCCGCTCGAGAGCACTCTTACCGGTCAGATCTCAAAGATGTGTTGTAATAACAAAGTAGTCAAGACAACTGCCTTATCATACTCAACATTATGAGGGAATAAAAAGAACTCGATGGAGTTCCTCTATGAATTGCTCTACCTACTTATACACATTGTCTATTTGTTTATGTGTATACTTAAGTAACTCCCTGTAATTTTTCCAAAATGTTCTTTGTCATGTAACCAAATCATGTGACCCCATTTTATCTTATCTTATCTCTTATTCTATTTTTAGCACACATTGTCTAAACCATCTGAGAATAGTTTCCATTCTTTCTATTCTTCTAGGTGTACTATTTTAGGTCTGGGCAGGTTACTGTCTAAGGTACTAGTCTGGTAGGCTGGCTTGCTGTCAATATAGTAGTCCTACCTAGATCTCATGTTGCCCTTATACAAGCTTGTTTTTAACTGACCATAGAGTTTTATATAAAAAGAAAAAGAGAAAAAAAGCTCTTAGTCACCCAAGTCAAATTTCAGCTTTAGAACAATGAAAGACAAAGATGAGGATTTTTTTTCTTGCACCTCTCTATGCTACTAAAGTATGATATTAGTATTATAAAGTCCAGAATGCAACAAACAAGATAAAAAAGAAATCCTTCTGATTACTCAAAAAGGCAAGTAGAATGAGTTGAGTCTGTATCTAATCATGTAATAGCTATGCTCTGTATTCCCTATCTATTTCCTACTAACTTTCTTTATCTCATTGGCCAACTTTGAGCCTGTTCTAAGTGTTCTAGAGTGTTCAAGAGGTATTTTGGATATTGGTCTGACCACTTTCAAGCATGTTGTTATGCTACCAGCAAATTTGCTGCGGAACTGTGACATGGAATAAACATTATAACTCCGCTTCCTAACTGGAATATGCTCTTAGAACTCTCTTACAAGCCCCAGACATACCCTAGATTTCCAACAAGATACTCTTACCAGATGGCTTCCAAGCTGTCATGGGCTAAAATAGTCTATTACTTCGAGAGGTAAGACAGATAAGCTAGTAGCAGAGTCTTTGGAGTTGGAACATCTCACTGGGCTTCTGGATACCAAGACTTTAGACTCTTCTCTGGAATGCTAGCTAACCTCAATCCAGAACGGACTTAGACAAACTTAGAACAGATGTGATGGGTCAGAAGTCTATTATGGATATGTAAGTTTATTGCATATAGCCTAACATCTAGAAACAGACACTACATGTGGATCAAAGATGTGAACATGATCACATGATACTAGAGTTATTTCTAGACTGTGTTTAGAGCTGGAAGAAGCTAACTAAGGGAGACAGAATGAATAGACCGTAAAGTCAGATAGTAGTGGGACAGAACCACATAGATAGATTTAGGAGAGTAATGTGTAATCGGGCAGCAGCGCTGTCATTGTCCATAGGGGAATACTTTGGAGGAGAGTAGTAAGGGAGGCTAAGGGAGATTGCATTTTTTTTCTTTCAGTATAATTGAGTCTTCTCCATTTGTAAAGTTTAATATATTACTCAGAGTAGAGAGTGATAGGCAAAAGAGCCTTGTAATAAAACAGCAGGTAAGCTAGGGGATCCACGGTGGCAGAACATCTTATTTCTTTTTCTTTTTCTTTTATTATGTAATAATATGAAGTGTGCAGGACACTATGACTCAAAAGGGGTCTGTGAGATAATTTGAGTAGACAAATACTAGTAAACACAGATTCATGTATAAGTAACTAGGCTAATTAGCGAGGACTCTAATGAGTTCTCTTTGTCAACTCTGACTTAGAGTATGAGCTTAGATTATCCCAATCAATGTTCACTACAAGCCTTTTTAGCTCTTGCCTTTATCTCAGAAGCTCTAGAGGTTGTTGTATGCAATGTTCTATGAGTGTAAGAGTTGATCTTGGTAAGAAACTAGTTAGGACAACTTGTACTCTAAGTTCCTACTCACTCTAGAGCCTAATGGTGAAGATAACTTAGACAACTTTCAGCAGAGTAGCAGGTTTGGAAAGCCTGGCTAGTTCTTCACTCAGACTGTATCATATCCATAAGGTTTGGTATAGGAGTATAGATAAGGGATGGATTGAGTGTGGTAAGGCCTAGGAGTGGTTTACTGACTACATCTGTTAGAGAGCTTGTTATGGTATGTAAAGGTGGACACCTTAGAGAGATTGGTTTGCCAGGTGGATCTAAATCAATCTTACAATCTTTATGCCATTTTTAGAATTACAGCTAAGCCATCTTTGTTTAATCATTTCTTTAATATTCTTTTTCTTTCTCTCTCTTACCAACTCTTTAGCATGCAATTGAGGGCTGTTTTAATATCTCTTTTGTTCTTGACGTAGTGAAACTACAAATTCTCTTTTGCCCCCTTACAACATCTTCGTTGTTGATATCACTTCTTTCTATTTCCAACTCTTCTGATTCCTTTTCTAAATCTTCCTTTAGTCTTTCTCTTATTTCCTGTTCATATCTCTCAGGTCCTTCTTCTTTCTATTACTTTCCAATAACTTTCAGTGTATTCTTCTATATTTGGATTACCAATCAAGACTGATGTATAGTCTCTGATAGTGTTTCTATTATAAACCAAGGGTTATAATAAAATAGCAGGCAAACTAGAGAATCCATAATAGCAGAATATTTTATTTCTTTTTTATTTTCTTTTATTATGTAATAGTTTAAAGTGCATGAGACACTGTGACTCAAAAGGAGTTCATGAGATAATTTGAGTAAACAAATACTAGTAAACACATATTCATATATAAATAGCTAGATCAATTAGTGAGGACTCTAATGAGTTCTCTTTGTCAACTCCAACTTAGAGTATGAACCAAAGTTATCTCAACTGATGTTCACTACAAGGATCAGCTACTGAATAACATCATTATTAAGGGAAATACTTCTAAGGTCAAGTTTACTCTTGAGAGCACTTCTAAAGAGAGTTGTCATAAATTGCCCACCCAAACCAAAAATAGTATGGCTAGAAGGATAGAAAGAATGAGAGTTATTCTCAGACGGTCTAGATGAGGAACTCTAAATAAAGAAAAAGGAGATAAAATAAGATTATATGACTTGGTCACATGACTGGTCACATGATAGAATCTTCTGGAAGGTTTGGTAGTTACTTAAGCATATACATAAACAAATAGAAAATATGTATAAGTAGGTAGCATAATCCACCAAGAGACTCCATTGAGTTCTTTTCATTCTCTCTAATGTTAAGTGTGATAAGTCAGTCGTTTTGACTAAGCTTGTTATTACAGAAGTCTACTTTATAGATATGATATGAAATTATTCAGAGAGCATTATGAGATACTGATAGTGATGATTGTAGCCATTACTCTGCTACTTGGATAATATTCACAAGTACATGACCAGACTTTTAGTAGTTATATTTAGAGAGCTGATTCTTTTTTGAGAACTATATATTATAATTATTATGTTCCAAATGTCATTTATATTACCAAAATTGTTAGAGCCCTTACTAATTGGTTTAGTTATTTATACACAAATATGTATTTACAAGTATTTGCCTAGTTATTTTATCTCACATGTCTCTTTTAAGTTACAATGTTCCACACATATTCCATATTACCTAATTAAAAGAAATAAAAAAGAAATAAAATAATCCACTACCATAAATTATTTAGTTTGTTTATAGTTTTATAATACTACCCCCTCTCTTATGTTTTCTTATTGTTAAGCCATATCAACAATTTATGGCAAAATAATAATATTTTAGTACTTTAACAAAGCTAATCTGTCTCTAGAACAAGAACAGCAGCTCCTATATTTCTCTATAATGCACTCAGATTGTATCTTTCAGTGTAAACATACTCAAGAGATGAAGTAGTGGCCATGAACTCCACTATTAGATATCTCAAACCCATAAAACCAATACTCAACTTCCTTAGATAGTCGGTATTTTAGTCTTTAGACTAATATACTACTCAGAACAGACTTAAAAGTACAAAATACTACTTACGAGATAAGCTATGGCACATGAAACTCATTATTAGAAACCATGACATCATAGATTACTCATCAGATGCATCTATTAATCATTGATGGATAGCTACAGAAATAGATCTTATTTGCAAGAACAGGAAGTAGTCCATAGTACTGTTAAACTACATTAGAAAGATATATCAAACAAGTAAAATGAGATGAAATGTGATAGAAAAGAAGAAAATAAAGAGTGGAAGTATACCTAAGTAATAGTGAGGGGCAGATAGTCTTAATCAGCTACTATAAACTAAAAATAGGCCCTTAGTCTGGGCTAAAGACAAGTTGGTGACAAAGAAAACAGCTCATGAGAGGACATTTTGATGTCAAAAATACCTAAGACATTATTCCAACAATGTAGGACTAGGTTAATGAGAACTGGAGAAGATTGGTTGTATGAAACACATGGACTTCAATTTCATTTCAAGTGGCTTGGATTCATTCTCAAGTTTCCATTTTTTTTCTATTTTTTTATTTCCTTATTTGTATTCTTAATACAAAATACTCTAGTTGTGAGAAAGACAAAAAAAAAACTCTGCACCTGCCTTCTGAGCTCTAGAGTCATAAAGTCACAATCTTGAGTGTCTTAAATGTTGTGTGTATCCTTACTGTAATGGTAAACTAGTTGGGATAACTGGCTTATCACACTCAATGTTTGAGGGAACAAAAAGAACTCAATGGAATTCCTCTGTAGATTGTTCTACCTACTTATACACAATTTCTATTTGTCTATGTGTATGCTTAAGTAACCTCCTACAATCCTTCCAGAATGTTCCGTTGTAAGGGGGCAAAAGAGGATTGGAAGTTTTACTGCATCAAGAACAAAAAATATTGAAGTAATCCTCAATCATGTGTTAAAGAGTTGGTAGGGAGAAAAAGGAAGAAGAATATTAAAAGAATAATTAAACAAAGATGGCTTAGCTGTAATTCTAAATATAGTATAAAGATTGTAAGATTGATCTAGATCTGTCTGATATCCAATTACTTTAAGGTATCCATCTTTATATACTGTAATGAGCTCTTTAATAGATGTAGTCAGTAAACTACTTTTGGGCCTTATCACACTCAATCCATCCCTCATCTATACCCCCATACCAAACCTTATGGGTATAATATAGTCTAAGTGAAAGACTAGCCAGGCTTTCTAAACCTGCTACTCTGTTAAAGGTTGTCCAAGTTATCTTCACCATTGGGTCCTAGAATGAGTAGAATATATAATACAAGTGTCCTAACTAGTCTCTCACTAAGATCAACTCTTATACTCATAGAACATTGTATACAATGATCTCTAGAGCTTCTGAGATAAAGACAAAAGCTAAGAAGGCTTTCTCATGCCTATCACTCTCCACCCTGAGTAATATATTAACTTTACAAATGGAGGAGACTCAATTAAACTGAAAGAAGAAAAATACAATCTTCCCTAGCCTCCTTTACTGCTCTCCTCCAAAGTATTCCTATCTGGGTAATGACAACGCCGCCGTCTGACTACACATTACCCTCCAAAATTTATCTATGTGGTACTGTTCTACTACTACCTGACTTCACAGTCCATCTATTCCATCTCCATCAGTCAGCTTTTCCCAGCTCTGAACATGATCTAGAAATAACTCTAGTATTATATGACCACATCCTCATCTTTGATCTACATGTAGTATCCACTTCTAAATATTAGGCCCTATGTGCTAAACTCATATATCTATAATAGACTTCTGACCTATTGCACCTATTCTAAGTTTGTCTAAGTCCATTCTAGATTGAGGTTAGCTAGCATTCCAGAGAAGAGTCTAAAGTCTTGGTATCTAGAAGTCTAGTAAGATGTTCCAACTTCAAAGATCCTGCTGTCAGCTTATCTGTTTTGCCTCTCAAAGTAATAGGCTATTTCAGCCCATGACAGCTTGGAAGCTATCTGGTAAGAGTACCCTGTTGGAAATCTAGGGTATGTCTGGGGCTTGTAAGAGAGTCCTAAGAGCACATCCTAGTTAGGAAATGGGATTATAATTCTTATCTTATGTCACAGTTCTACAACAAATTTGCTGGCAGTATAACACTATTATGTGATTTGTCATGTGACCAAGTCATGTGACCCCATCTTATCTTATCTCTTTGTTTTATTTTTAGCATGCTTTGTCTAATTCATCTGAGAATAGTTCTTGTTCTTCCTATCTTTTTAAGCATACTATTTTAGGTCCAGGTGGGTTTATAATATTCACCCAGAAAAGAACAGAAAACTCATTCACAAGTGTGACTAGAACTGCTAGAGAGACTTGAATAGCCTTGTACCCTAGGAGGTAGAACTCTTGGTGTGTTTTGGGATAGGACTCATCAGTCATATGGTTGACTGTAGTGAAGTGCCTTACAAAATACAGTCAGATCTGAGACTATACTGCTGGATCAATGGCAAACCAGTATAGCTAGACTAAGATCTAATGAAGATTATTACAGTATGAGAGAAATATATATTTTAGAGATTTGTCTCAACCCAGAACTGGCACACTTTACAATGGAACACAAAAACATATTCTATTTTATATTTTATATTTTTATCAAGACTGTTTTTTTATTGATCTTACATTTTTTCTACTTTTGAGACAACTTTTGCATCTTACAAGTATACTTTTAAATTGTGTTTCACCTCTCAAACACTTTCCTTATTTTTCTGAGTTAATTTCTCTCCACAAACAGCACTCAAGGACTAGTATCATTGTTTTGTCTATGGTCCTAGCAATTCTTTTGTTTGTTTTGAAGCTGTTTTGTACTTGAATACCACCAACCAAGGAAAATACAAAATACTCTTGTCATTGTTCCCAAGGATTTTTATAACTCATTATTCTAGTTCTAAATATTTCCCATTTCGTCTTTTTCTTTTATTTCTTTTATCTGTAAGAACAGATTTCAACTAACTTTTGTAAATGGATTTCATTTCCATCGCCTCTAATTCTCTTTCAACTTCTTCTAATATTTCTACTTGTGTTTCCTCTTTTCTTACTCATATAGTAGTTTTGTTGTGTACCTTCCTGGCAATTTTCTACTAAAGTCTCTTCTGTCTTTCTCCTCTTATTGTCGTATTTTCTCTTTTTTTCATATTGTTTGTCAAACTCTTTTACTGCTTTCTTAGTATTCTTTAAGTTTTCTTTACTTTCCCAAGTATCTTTTTCTACTGTATACCCCTTCTATTATACCAAGTATTTCTCCTTTCCTCATACCTATCTTTTATTCATAATCTTTTTGACTTTCTATTTTTCTTCAATTATTACAGGTTATAGTGTTTTCTTCTTCTACTTCTCTACTTAGCTTGTATATCTTTGTACTCTACTTACATTGACTACTAGATGTATTTTTACTGTGCTAGATAGTTATAATGATAAGCTCGTTGAGATAGCTGACTTATTATACTCAACATTAGAGAGAAACAAAGAGAACTCGATGGAGTTCCTTTGTGAATTACTCTATTTACTTATACACAATTTCTATTTGTCTATATGTATGTTTAAGTAACTTTCCATGATCCTTCTAGAATTTTCCATCATGTGACTTATCATATAATTCTCATCTCATCTTATCTTATCTCTTATTTTATATTTAGAATCACTTGTTTAGTCTATCTGAAAATAGGTCCCTTTCTTTCTATCTATCTAGTTATACAATTTTAGGTTTGGACAGGTTTATGACAGTAGTTCTAATTCTATTGCATTTGTCAAGACTATTGACTTAACTCTATAGAGTTCAACAAACCTCTCTATAAGTTTTTTTATTCTTCTGCCTACCATTTGATACTTAAAATTCTTTGTGCTGAGTAGCACTAAATCCCTCACTCTATATTCCTCAACTTCCCTTCTATATCTATCTACATATTTCTTCATATTTTCCTGTACTTTTACTAGCATTGTCTTTACTTCTTCTTGTATCTTCTATATTCTTTCTACAAACTTATTTGCTTCCTCAAACCTCCCCTTCTTTTTTTGCTCAAATCCTATTCTAAGGTCTTGTTTACTATTTGCTTTAAAAGATGATACTTTTGTTTCTATGTGCACTTTGTTATTGTAAGCAAATTCTGCCATTTCTAATCATTTAGACCATTATTCTTGTCAATGATTAATGAACATTCTCAGATACTATTCAAGTTCCTGATTTATTCTTTTCGTTTGACTGTCTATTTATAGATAGAATACCATTGATGAAGATGGTAAAGGAAATTTGAAATGTGTAGGTTTGGTTTGTAGGGGGGAATAGGATTTCAGATAAGAATATAAATATGCTTTACTGTTCTTATAAAAGTGGGTACTACCAAGTCAGAGAATCAAAATCTCCAAGTCATTCTACAATTGTGTGCAATTGAGTAGGTATTGGGGAGGTAATTAAATATAAAAGAGAGGGGCTCACGAGATAGTAAATACTTGTTATTAGACACTAGAATAAAAGAAATGTTTTTAGTTTCTATTTGAGAGTACTCTCATTGGTCAGATCTCAAAGATATGTGTTCTTCTCACATTGTAGCACTACCATCCAAGGTACTAGTCTAGTAGGCTAGCTCACCATCAATACAGCAGTCTTATCTAGATTTCATGTTGCCCTCATGCTTGTTTTTAACTAACCATACAGTTGGTAACTTACTCTAAGAATATGTAGCGAGCAGTTCAGCTCCTAGTCCAAGCAAATGCCCAAGTCCTCCTTTAGAGTGGATATCCCTTGAGGAAAGTTTTATAGAGTTTTTATAAAAAGAAAGGGAGAAAACAAGCTCTTAGTTACTCAAATCGAGTTTCAGCTCTAAAGCAATGAAGGACAAAGATGGGGATTCTTCTTCTTGTGCCTCTCTGTACTACTAGAGTATTATATTAGTATTACAAAGCCTAGAATGCAACAAACAACATAAGAAAGAAATCCTCCAGATTACTCGAAAAGACAAGTAGAATGAGTCAAGTTTGCATTCAATCATACAACAGCTGCTCACTGTACTCCTTGTCCATTTCTTACCAACTTTCTTTATCTCATTGACTGACCTTGAGCTTATCCTAAGGGTTCTAGGGTGCTTGAGAGGTTCTTTAGACATTAGTCCAACCACTTTTGAGTGCATCTTCATTGTCGATATCACTTTTCTCCATTTCCAACTCTCCTAGCTTTTTTCCTAAACCTTTCTCTATTCTCTCTTCCACTTCCTGTTCATATCTCTCAGGTCCTTCTTCTTTCTATCCCTTCCCAATGATGTTCAGCATATCCTCGTCTTGTTCTTTTGTATTTGGATTGCCGATCAGGACTGATGTGTGACCTCTAATGATATTCCTATTATAAATCAGAGGTCAGTTATCGGATGATGTTATTATCAAGGAAAATGCTTCTAAGGTCAAGTTTGCTCTCAAGAGTACTTCTAGAGAGGAGTCTGTCTTATAGATATGATATGAGACCATTTAAAAAGTGTTATAAGGTACTAATAGTGGTGATCGTGGTCACTATTTCATTACTCAGATAGCGTTCTTGAGTACATGACTGGACTTCTAGTGATTATGTTTGGGGAGTCAATTCTCTCTCAAGAGCCGGTTATTACAATTATTAGGTTCCAACTGTCATTTATATTGCCAAAATTAATTGTCCAGTATAACACCATTAACAACTTGTTGTTGATTTCTAGCATTAAATTTAATTCCTTTATTACTCCTGCTGCATAATGGTGGTCCTCTATCTGAAATAATACTTTTTGACAGGCCATGTAGCTTTCAGACATTATTTTTGAATAATCTAGCTAATCTCCCTACTGTCATCTTTTCTGTAGTAGGAATAAAATGTACCATTTTTGTTAACCTGTTTACTACTACTAGAATAGAGTCATATTCTTATGCTAATAGCAACTTTGTTATGAAGTCTACTAGAATGTGACTCCTGTAGTAAACGTTGGTCAAGATAACCTAAGCTCACACTCTAAGTTAGAGTTGATAAAGAGAACTCATTAGAGTTCTTGTTTAATTGGTCTAGCTATTTATATACAAATACATGTTTACTAGTATTTGTTTACTCAAATTATTTCACAGACTCTTTTTGAGTTATAGTGTCTCACATACTTCAAACTATTACATAATAAATGAAAAATAAAATAAAATAAAAATTACAACTTTCTAGTTGTTTTGGGATTGAGTTTGACATTAGCTTGCTAGCAGGTGCTTACATCCAATTTTTATTTCTCTGACACAAATCACATTTTTCTATATATTGTTTTACCTCCCTACTCACTCCTGGTCATTAGAAATTTCTGGTAACCAACTCTGTTGTCTTTTACTGTTCCTTATGTCCTTCTATAGGTGTATCATGGTATAGCCTAATTACTTTTGTCCTTAATTTCTCATTTTTAAGTATGTATACCTTTCTATCTTTTAATATTAACCTATTACTTTCTTTTCATTCTTCATCTCTTAGGACTTTCACTCCTGTCTATTTTATCTCCTTTACTGCCTTAGTGACTTTGTCATCTCTTGCTTTATTCTTTCTTATCTTGTCTAGAATATCCATCTCTTCTATTACTATTTTCAATACTTGTGTTACTCTGATCTCCAACTACTCCTTCTTTATTAGTATTTGCTCCTTGTTAACTCTTTTTACTCCTACCTTCCAATCTGGTCATCTGCTTAGACCATCTGTCTTTCTTATTTTTCTCTCAGGTACATGCTTCAAAATAAAGTTGAATCTAGATAGATATAAAGCTTATTTAGCTTGTTGCCTATTTAACTTCTGATTATTCATGAAGTATTCAAGGTTTTTATGATCTGACCATATTTCAAATTTCCTCTTTGCATCTTCTAGGAAGTGTCTTTAAGCCTTCAAGTATTGTATTATTGCTAATATTTCTTTGTCATATATTTCATAGTTCTTTTCTGTTTCATTTAATGACTTAGAAATATAAACCACCAGTCTTCACTTGTTGTCTTCATATTTAATAGATAAGACACCTTCAGTTGCAAAGTTTAAAGTATCTGTTTCAATTCTAAATTTTTTATTTAAGTTGGGGACTACTAACAATGGTCTCATTATGAAGATTTCTTTTAACTACTTAAATGCTTTTTGCTAGGCTTTTTTCTATCTCCATTTCTCCTTCTTTTTTATTAATATGTTCAAGGGTTTTGTTAGTGCTACAAAGTTTTTAATAGACCACCTGTAGTAATTAGTAAGTTCCAAGAACTTTCTGACTGTTATAAAACGGCAAGTGAACTAAATGATCTACAGTGGCAGTTTATTTTATTTCTTTTTCTTTTTCTTTTATTAGGTAATATTAAGTGCATATGGGACACTGTGACTCAAAAGAAATGCATGAGATAAAATAGCTAGACAAATACTTGTAAATACACATTTGTGTATAAGTAATCAAACTAATTAGCGGAAACTCTAATAAGTTCTCTTTGTCTACTCTGACTTAGAGTTGAGAGCTGCCTATCTGAGTTACTTGGGTGACTGTTCCTTATACTGACATTTCTGATCATTTTTAGTTCTTGTCATGAACCATCAAATTTCTCTAAGACTTTATTTATTTTTCTTTTATTTTCTTTTAATCATTGGATATATAAGAACTTATTATCAAATCAGGAATGGTAACTTAATAGAAAAATACAAGAGAAAGATAACATGTACAAATAAATAAATTGTATAAGTAGTGTAAAACAATTAGCAAGGACTCTAACAAGTTCTTTTTGTTAACTTTGACTTAAAGTATGATCTTAAGCTAGCTCAGCTAATGATCATTACAGTTCTGGCCAGTTCAACATTCCCTTTATCTTCTCTTTCTCTATTTCAATCTTTCTCTGACTCATTATTACTTTCAGAAAGTTTACTTTGTTTGTTTTTTATAAATACTTTTCTGGTTTCATGTATAAGTCATTTTCTTTTAACTGCTTTAACACTTCTGCCATAGTTTTGTCATGTTCTTTTTTGTCATCTGTCCCTACCAGTACATTATCCACAAATACAGTCACTTTTCCTTCATTAATTAGGTTTCACATAATTTTGTTCATTATCCCTTGAAATATTACTGACAAGTTGGTTATTCCAAAAAACATTACCACTGGTTCAGATGACCTCATATGTATAATAAAGACCACCTTTCACTTATCTCCTTCCTTAATACATACATTATTGTAGCTCCATCATAAATTCATTTTTGTAAACATCTTTTTATTTCCCATGGTATTTACTAGGTCTATAATCAATGGCAATAGATAGTTATTTTTTACCGTTTACTTATTGAGTTTACAATAGTCCATAACTATATGTTTGCTTCCATTCTTCTTTCCTACAAAGAATATCAGAGAAGTCTGTGGCAACTTTGAAGGCCTTATATACCCTTTTCTTAAATAGTCTTTAATGAAGTTATAGACCTTCTCTCATTCATTTCTAGAGAGTGGATATATTTTAGCTTTACTAGCTTTAAAGTCTTCCTTGAGATCTATAGTGTGATCCCAGACTTTTCTTGACAGCATCCTCTTAGACTTTACTTTCTCAAATATTTTTAGTCATTTATAAAACTATTGAGGAATTATTATCTCCACTTTCCTATAGTTGTTATAAACTGTCAAATTTCCTAAGTCAATATTTATTTTCTTTTTCTTTTTCTTTTTTATGTAATATTAATGGATCAGTAAATAAGAGTAAATAGTCAAACATGTATAAATAGTGTATAATAAATGAGCGAGGACTCTAATGAGTTCTTTTTATCAACTCTGACTTAGAGTGTAGTTTGGGTTAAGGTTACATAGCCTAAACTAAGAATCGTTACAATAGTCTAGTTCTATTTTTTTTTCCCTTTCCTAATTTTCCTTTTCATTTGTGTAATGAAACTAGAGCATTGTCATAAATCGCCCGCCAGAACCAAAGATAGTATGGTTGGAGGGATGGGAAGAACGAGAGCTATTCTCAGACGGACTAGAC
>Ga0153959_1000028_pt1 | contig 105630 bp, 133 predicted proteins | sample TSFL043MetaG_FD_104685 | JGI IMG/M metagenome (GOLD analysis project Ga0153959, IMG submission 104685) | Attine ant fungus gardens microbial communities from Florida, USA - TSFL043 MetaG | ecosystem: Host-associated > Fungi > Mycelium > Unclassified | place: USA: Florida, Wekiwa Springs...
ACTGATATGATAAAGAGGGGTTCCCAACGGTCTTATTAAGAAGAGAAGTGATAGGTTGATTTTCATTATTTTCAATGAATTCAATTTTTTGGTTTTTATTGAGCGTAGCTTTGCTGAGTAGAGAAGAGGGTTCTGAAGGAAGAGAGGGGAGCGGTTTATTTTTATTAAAAACGTTTGATGTCGGAGGATTAACTTCAGTCAGAATGGGTTGGCGTTTAACAAACGGATTTCGAAAGCTCGGAAGGTTCATATCAGTTTCCCTTTTATCGTTAGCTTAACCTAAGGTATGTAAACAATAAGGGCTATTTGTTCCATATAAGTTAAAATATGGGGACTATCTTCTTTAATCTATTAATAATTAAGGTTTTTTAAAATCAGACAGACGCTGATACATAGCGCCTGTCACTGGCTGAAGCATTATAAAGCTTTAAGTTTTTCTGCAAGGGAAGGATCGCCCTCAAGCAGAAGGAGCAGCTTACGAGCTGGTCCTATTGGCTTTCGTGTACCGTTCAGCCATCCATTAGCAAGTGATGGGCTAACACCTAAGCAAACCGCCAGCTGTTCGGCAGTGACGTTTAGGCTTGATTTTATCTTCCAAAGGTCAGGCCGCGTAAAAAGTCTTGTGATCTTTGCCTTTTCTTTTCCCTTTTCAGGAAAGAGAATGGACCCTGAACAGTTTGTTGGATTGATCATATTCATAACAAAATTTTCCACGTTTAAATGATTACTGAGCCGTCTTTCTCAATGGCAACAATGACCAGTTCTAATCCTCCTGGCTGAACAATGGTGAATCCATCACTATGAACAGTCGTGAAACCTTCAAAAGAATAATCGTCATAGTCTGAGATTAAAAAGCTTTTTTTTTCTTGCGCCGTACTTGACCGCTTAAAATGGATATTAGAGTTATAATAACCGATAGTGCCTGACAAATAATAATTTTCATTCCAGGCGGTAATTTCTGAATCAGTGATGCCACAACGGAAACGTTCTAATTGACCAGTTCTGTTTGTCACGACAATATTATAAATTCCATCAACCATTATCATTCCTTCAGTTCTGAATAATCGGTAAAGGAGATATTCACAGGTAACTCACAATCTTCATCAAGATTAATGGCATAACCGAAGGGAGCAGTTTCAATTTTTCCTGTGAAGCGGAATGATTGAAAATCTCCTAAGAATGGAGAGCGTTTATTTGAATCCAGTCGTGACACGCCGAGTAACACAGAATCATGATGAATTGAGCCATAAACGTTGTAAGACAGAGCTTGTCCTAAAAGTTGACCGTCACGGACCAATACTCTTATTGAAATGGTGGTTCCATTTAATGCAACCATTGTTAACTTGTAATATCCTTCTTCCATAACAGTTTTCTCTTTTACAAAAGAATGAATCATCCCATCTGTCAAGAAAATAATTTATCAGACTGAGCGATTTTGAATGAGAAAAAACCGATTAGAGCTATTGTTTAAACTGTGTTATCTGCGATCCTTCCTGATGCGATCTCTTAGTATCAGCTTGTTATTTTCTGAAGCAAATTGTTTCGGTTTGCTCGGATTTATTTTAACCGCCGTTTCCTGAATCAAATACTCTCTTCCATCAAGATAAGGGGGAGGGTACAGTTTGCCGGAACGAACCCAGCGCCTGACCTGTTCAATTGAACGCGGTTTTGGTTGACGTTCATTCCACTCGCGCAAAGTAATATAAGCCTTCATCAATCTAACTCCATGACAAAAAGCGCCAGAACGTCAGAGACGGGCGCATGAAAGAAAGAGTGTTATCGGGGTTTCAGAACGAGAAAAACCCCGCCGAAGCGGGGGAAAACAAAATAATAGAGGATGAGACTACCTTTTGTTTTATTTCCTTCCCTGGTGGGGAAAACAAAACGTTGCTAAGGTATCGGGCTTATTCGATGCCGCGATTACCGTGAACCATATCGTAAGCGTACTGAATACCAATACCGAACGCGCCTGAATGAGCCTGTGAGATTTCCATAGTTGCCGGATAGGTCTCTTTACGTTCCCAGTCACGCTGAAGTTCCAGCAGGTAGGCAGTTGAAGTGATCGGCACAGCGCCAGACTGGATCATACGATGCATCGCCATAACGTGAGCCTCATGAGACATATCGCCTGAGGCGTCAGCAACTACATAGACTTCAAAACCTTGCTCAAGCAGCCCTTGAACCGGACCGTTCAGGCAAACAGAGGTCCACAGACCCGCGATAACGATACGCTGTTTGCCGGTTGCGTTAATCGCATCGACAAAATTCTGATCTTCAATCGCGTCAGAAGTGGTGCGGTTGATATAGCTCTTCGTGTTCGGGAACACTTTAGAGACCTCAGGGAAAACCGGACCCGCGAAATCACTACGGCTGATTGTAGAAATAATGGTTGGAACATTAAACGCCTTGCCGGTTTCTGCAAGAATTGCAGTGTTAGAACGTAAAGAACCGATGTCGATTGACTTTACGTTAAAAGCCATCTGAGACTGATGATCCAGCAGAACTAAAGCGTGGTTATGCGGGTTCAGAAGGTTCTTAGGCTCAACGGCAACAGCTTTAATATCAGTCATGTGACTTCCTTACTATTAGTGGTTATAAAATTAGGTCTACAAGAATCTTATTTGGAGGTCATCTTGTTGACGGGAAGAACTATAACTAATTTTATTCATCAATGTACTTTCACTTTTGCAAAAACAACTTTGAAAAATAAAGATAGTTTTCGCTCAGATGAACACATTGTTATTTAACAGGTAAGGAGGCGAGTCTTGTACAAAATAAAACCAAATTCACATGAAATGATAATAATTGACATATCCGTATGGTTTAGGGAAATGAGAAGCAAAAAAAAAGCCTGAACGGATGGGTTCAGGCGTAAATTCACGACACTTCCAGTTTTATTATTATGGAGAACATCAACAAACGGATTCTAAAGAGGGGGGGGTAAAAGAGATACTTTCAAAAATCGCCTGTAAGATGCGGCATAATTGCAGAATTGAAAGATTTCTTTAGAACCCGCCTGAAGTTTCAAGATACGACAGGCGGCTTAGAAAACGTGTCAATCTATGCGGAACCATCCTGAAATATTTCGTCTTCATGCTTAGCGATATATTCCGCACAGTGATTAATGAATTCCCTGATCTTTGCGGATTTCCTTACCTCCGGGTGAGCGAGAAACCAAAGTTCTTCCTCAATATCTGGAAAGACCGGACTCAGGCGAACGAGGTCATCATAATGGCGAGAATGCATTACAGGCATCAGACCGATCCCCATACGATTATGAATCGCACTGGCAATACTCAGAACTGAATCGCCCCGATAAACAATCCTCTCTTTGTCCACATTAGCTTCAATCCACTTGTGCGCCCGGAGACGAGAAAGAGAGGGTGTGAAACCCAGCCAGCGGTTTACCTTGAGTTGGTCAACGCTGAGGGTTGAGCCTTCCCATTCTGATTTATTGCCATAAATCGCCCATTTTGCGATCCCAACTTTTCGACCGGAAAGATGATCAGGAACCTGGTTTGTAGCTCGAAACGCAATGTCAGCGCCGCCTGTTTCCAGGTTCACCTCCTCGTTTCCCACGCTCACAAAGAAACTGATTTGCGGGTTTTCGAGAGAGAATGTTGCAATGAGCGGAGTAAGATAATCCTGAAGAAGTGCGTCGTTTGTCGCTATGCGGATTTCACCAACATAACCACGCACCTCCTCAGTGACATTCGTTAGTACGCATTTCAACTGATCTTTCATGCTTTGCGCTAACTGAATCAACTCATTTCCGGCATGAGTTGGTACATACTGAGTTCGGGTCCGCAAGAACAATGGCAAGCCTAACAACTCCTCAAGCGCCCCAAGACGACGAAACAAAGTAGAGTTGTTTATATCCAGAAAAGCTGAGGCGCGAGAGAGGTTCCCGTATTCTCCAATTGCCTGAATGATCTTCAGATCGTCCCATGAGAAACGATTGAGAAGCTTGTTCATTTTTTACCCTCAAAAAGCTCTACTTGATAAAAAGAACAACATGTTCGCTAAAAAAAACGGAAAAAAATTACCGATCTAAGCCTTTTTTCAGGAAATTTTCAGATGGTGATTTTAAGACTTCGAAGTATTGTCGCTTGTAAAATTGGCGAGGCAGGTTTGATAAACATCTGTTGCAATAATCATCAAATTAGGTTCATTTTCGATGTGCTGAGAGCAGTAAGAGTAAAACTGATTTAGATCCTTAACTGTCTTCGCACGAGGTGCGGCGTCACAGAAAGAGTCCACCAGCTCAGCAGGTGTGCGCGTCTCTTTATCGATCCACTTCGTTTCAACGACAGGCGTTTGATTGATGACAGCATTGAGATCAGAGGCTGTTTTTGGAACCTCAACAGGCGTAACATCACGTTCGATTTTTGGTCCAATTTCATCAGGCGTATACACGCCCAGGATGACATCAGGCGCAAAGAGGCGCGCCCAATACTTAACAGCAAGGTAAGCGATCTGTTGTTTGGGAGCTGTAATCCAGAGCGGTGAGTTTCGGACCTTGATGAACTCAAGATAGAGAGGTTCACCCCAGGTGATTTCGCTCTCACCTGCCAGAACAGCTCCAACACTGACGCATAGTCCTTTTTCCGCGCTAGCGCTGCGATCGCCAGGTCGATATTTTTCCCACGGACCTTCGTACTTATATTTGAATCGTGAACTCACAGCGTGAGAGCTGGTAACGATTGCGTTAACGAGCTGAGCCTCAAAACAGAGCTGACCATTTACTACGCTCGTCTTTTGCGCCACTGAATACGGGTTCATGTTCCACTGAACCGCCTGAAGCGCCACAGCAAGACAATCAGCAGGCTTTCCGACAAGATGATTAGGAATCGAAACACGGCTTAACGCCATTTGCTCAGCGAAAGCCTGAAGTTTCTCAAGTGTCGTCGGCGAAAAAATGGCTGATCGCGTATTCGATGGATCGTGAACAACAACATCATTCATAAAAAATCACTCCGTTTATCCCATTCGGGACGAGAAATTTCCTCTATACCGCCAAAATCATTTGTCTCGATTGCCTTAGCAAAGCGCGTCAGGTCAGAACGAAAGAGGTGAGTTCCGACCTCGACGTCGTAGGGTGTCAGTGAATAGACCCTGACCGGATAGCGACCACACTCAATCGATTCACTTACCACGATGAAAACGAATATAGGTGTTTCACCGTAATTCTGTTTAAACCCCTCACGATAAAAGGCGTCCTGAACGTGATAACGAAACTCAGCGATGTGTCGTGGAAAACGGCTAATCTCGCTCACCTTCTTCACATCAATGATGACCGGCATCGAATTTAAGAACTTATCAGGTCGGCAGCGACACAAAACGCCTGTGTCGTTATCGTTCCAGTACATTGACGCCTCACAATGGCCATCCTGATTCAGTAACCATTTTGCTGAGGGATGCGCAAAGGTTGAATCGCGCATTATCGAGAGTTTGCGCCAGTTCTCCTGACTAAGAACAGACTTTCCCTGGTTTCGCATATCAGCAAGAAAATGTTGTTCCTCTTTCTTGCCGTCACTGGTTCGACGGTTAAATTCAGGCGAACAGACAAAGCGCGATGAAAACTGATCAGGTTCAAGCAACGCACAATGAAGAGCCGTTCCCATGATCAGAGGTTCTTTTTTTTCATCGTCTTCTGGCGCATCTTTTCGCCACTGATAAACGGCCATACTGATCGCAACATCATCGAGCTGTGATTTACTGATACCGGCGCCGCGATGGTAGTCCTCATTACTGATAGAAAAATAAACGCCAGGTTCCATCATTCCTCCCTGGCGTCTCTATCAAGAAAAATCCCAATCGCATATTCGCGAGTGACGCGAAAGGTGAGCGCATCCCAAAAAAATTCTGAGACCATTACCTGAAAATCAACGTCACTCATATCAAGCCAGTCATGAGCCTGAGGAGTAAATTCAGAGGGGTTGTAATCTGCGATTGCAGAAAATAAAGGGTTGAAGGATTTTAAGGAATGGAGCCGTTCAACCTCTTTTCGGATAATGTCGAGGTCTTCATTGGTAAGTCGGGTAATGATTGCGTTAATGGTGCGGTTATCATTGAGTGAGAATTGCATGAAAGACCTTCGGCATGAAGCCATTCGAGCATAAGAGAAATAAACTCGAAGTCGCTAAGGCTCTCTGTTTCCATTCTGGCGGGGCCACCAGCACTATTAATAAACACTCGGATCTCCTTTCTCTTTCAGCAACGCTATTAACTTATGATACTGCTTAAGAAAATAGTGATGACATTGGGAATAAGAGAACTGAATGAGAGTCAACATAATCATCTTTTCTCCTGAAAAAGAAAAGGCCCAACTGGGCCTTATAGTTTTTTAGAGTGATGCGCAAAATTTTTTAAACTCCATCGATATTTTATCAACTTCCCCCATCTGATCATAAAGAGTATCAAGCGTACTTTGTACGGCATCGTTCGCAGTATTCAGCCGAATAATAAATTCGTCGATTTTGGGCTTAATGTCTTCAGACAAAACCTTTGAAACTCTGGATTGGTCCTGTCTATCAGCAGCCATCAACATTTCAAGCGCACGTTTTCGAAGATCATTTGAGTCATCTTTTACATTCCCCGAGGTTGCGTTTTTAATCGGTAATTTTTCAGGTTTTGTTGCTTGAGGCTCTATGATGTCCTGAATCGAAGAGACAGAGGATGCATTGAGATAATTTTTTTCAGGTTCATCAACAGAGTCATCTACGTCATCAACAACCGCTTTGTCGTCGAACTCGGGGATGGGCAAAACATTCTCCTCAACTGGCATGGTTATTTTCGGCGCTTTGCCGTCCCAATCAAAACCGGGAATAGAAGTGGGTAGCCCAAATTTTTGATGAAAAAAAAAGGTGGTAAGATTTCCACCGTTTAACGGTCTGGCCTGAATGACATTGATACAATCACGTTCGTTCAGATAACGGATCAGAATATCTTTATCTTTACGGCTGAGTGATGCAAAACTTTTGACCTTCTGACTCATTTGGGGAAGACGAACACCATCACTCATTTTCTCTACAAAATTTTTAACCTCAGCAAGGGGTCTCCAAAGTTTATTAGGCAGATTTAAGGCAGGCATCATAACTCCAGTTTATAACCAAGTGATTCGTTATAACGAAACGTTCAAAGGATTCCTTCGTTAGGGAAGGGCTTCGTTAATCCATCTTCCAGCAGACTCGGGAGGTATTAGCACCCCTAACAAAATTCTCACAAAACGGGTGAAAAATTTGAGTTAAGTTTGTTAAGGAAGAGTGAGTAGGAAACACCATTCAAGGAAAAAAAGAATCATAATCTGTGTGATTTTTTTTATGCATTCAGACCTAAGTATTCATTCAGCCATGCTCTTTCCAAGAGAATGCCTGGATGAATACACAGTTCGCACCCTTGCCATTCCTCCTGAACCCGCCGGGCGACCGACGAATGAAGTTGCGCCGTTCAACGCATTAATTAAATCCTAAGGGATTGGATAGGTCAACTACTCAAGTCGTTATCGAGGTTTCAGAATGTGACGGAAGTCGCGAAATGGATTAGTTAAAAAATGCACAAAAAAAAAGCCTGAAATAGAGATTTCAGGCTTAACATATTGAGTTTGAAGGTTATAAGGTACGTTGCGCGAAAATTATACGCCCTAAGATAGTAAGGTCGTTCATGTCTATTTTTTCTTCAGGATATGAAGCAGCATTGAAGGTTTTCATGGTCAGTTCAGCCGGACCAGAGCGATAAAGAGTCCGAATGCGTTTCCAGTCACTTTGATCAAGAACATAAATCTTACCATCAATAACCTTGTGGTCATTAACATTAACGATAACTTTTGAACCCTCCGGTAACACCGGATCCATGCTGTCACCTTTAACGACAAAAGCAATCAAATCAGCCTGGGACGCGTCAGCGAGAGAGCCTTTCAAGTCTTCGAGATTTATCTCCATTGTTGGGCCTGAATACTCAGTAAAAGGAAAGGGCAGTGATGAAAAAGCGCTTTCAATATCAGGGAGAAGAGGGATAACTAACTGATTGTCTTTCTCACGAATAACGACTGAAGAGCCTTCCGAAATTTTCCTGTTCGCTTGTCCTGACGGGTATGAATTTGATGGCACGCCATCATCAAGATATTGCTCACCATTACCCGTAAGTAACCATTCAGCACGGACTCCAAGCGATTGAGCAATCTCAACAATTCGTTTACTTGATTTAGCATGGCCTGAAACAATTTTGTAAACTGTTCCCTGCGTAACTCCAACTCGACGCGCCAATTCCCCTTGTGAGAGTCCTCTCTCAATCAACATGGCCCTTAAGCGGTCAGCAAGTGACATATCAGTTTCACCTCTTTATTTCCAGATGTTGAAAAACAACGACCTGGAGAGTTATCATTTGCATTTCAACGAATACTGAGGTATTTAAAACCAGTGAATGACATCATTCGGTTTGCTATCAAGCAGTATGGCAGCCAAAAGAAACTGGCGGTTGCTTGCGGTGTCACGCAAGGGGCTGTCTGGAAGTGGTTACACGGTTACAACGCGATTTCACCTGAACATGTCAACGCGGTTTCTCGTGCGACAAATGGTCACTTTCAGCCCCACCAGATCCGCCCTGATTTACCCGAACTGTTTCCTCGACCTTAGTGAAACAGTTCAATGCTCTTTAACAATCAGCATCATTTGAAAAGCGATTACTTTCGTATTCGCTCAGATTTCGCGCATTCTAGCGCAAAAAAAGTGAATACAGGATGGTGGTTCCTATCGTTATCGGAGGCGATGTCTATTACATAAGCGTCCTTCTGTGAATCTTTTGTAACAAAAGTAAAACCTGAGTAGTTTTCTTATCACAAGGGACCGCTTTCTGTATTCGCACACATACCAATGACAAGAACTAGGAGATTACCCAATGAGAGATACACAGATTCACACGGCTTTAAAGATTGAATCTACTCTCGTAAACGCCATAAACGTTCATGGAACAGAGACAATCGCGAAAGCTATAGGGATCGACCGCTCTCAGATTTCTCGTTGGAAGAAAACGCACATCCCAAAGTTTGCGCGGTTTCTCGCCTTTATTGGGTACGGGGTTGAGGATGATGATTTGAGAAGACTGGCGAAGGAGGTCGCTGAATTGTTGATAAAAGAGATGCGGTCATATCCTGAGGGTTCTGATCGCAAAGAGACAAACTAAACAGCAAAAACATCGATCACACTTTCTTTAAATCTTCAAGAAAATCAGAAGGCTATCTGCCGAAAACCTTCTGTTTCTCTTTACACACTGATCATCTGAATCCACATAAAAAAAGGTTCACCATGCGGAGGCGAACCTTTTAGCTGAATATCAGAGGTGAACATTATGAATCCTGATTCTTCACGCCGGAATTGTACCATCAAAAGTCTCATAAAACGCGCAATTTTAAGCAGTACAAATCATAAGGTTATTTTCTCAAATCAACTTGTGGGAGACGTGTCATGAAGCCACGTTTCACACTCTATGATTTTTCTGACATAACCAAACCACAAGGGAACAAAGTGATAAATCAGAAACAGGGACATTTCTCGCTGTTTCGAAGCCTTTTCTTAAGTGAATGGTCTCACGATCCATTCAAGCTTGCCGTTTGGGTCAGATTGCTTTCTGAGGCCGCATTTCGTCAAAGAACTGTCGAGTTTCGAGGCGTGGCCTGGACCCTGAATCCTGGTGAATTGGTGACGACTTGCAGAATCATCGGATCTCACATCCTTGATTCGAATAAGAAACCGATCAACAAACGGCAAGTTTTACGGATCCTAAAGTTCTTTGAACGCGAAAACATGATCCAATTGAACAGTTATCCATCAGCTTTAGTCGTTTTTATTATCAACTACTGTGATTATCAGACGATCACTTTATCTGAAAAGGAAGGTACACCCACCGGCACACGTCCGGGTATACATGACGGTCCACCCGGCGGTACACCTCCAACATCCGAAAAATGCAGTATTGATGCGGGGTTATGGGTAATTAGTGATAATGCCTTCGGTACACCCAACGGTACTCCTAAAGGTACACCACACGGTACACCTGACAGTTCACAGAACAATACTGATACTAATACTGATCTAAAAAAGATCTCCTCGTCTCGGACAAAAAACATTGGATCCAGGAAAGGATCCCGATCTACCATTCTGGCTGAAAGGGCTGTCAGTTCGCCCTCTGGCAAATTTTGGGGAACATCGGAGGATCTACGTCTTGCCCAATGGATATTTTCGCTTGTCAGTGTTATTGACGGTTCAGCAAAAGAACCCAGCTGGGCTTCATGGTCAAATGACATTCGACTTCTGAGGGAATCAAAAAATTGCACGCATAGGAGTATCGCCGAAACTTTCAAATGGGCGAATTGTGATGGATTCTGGCAAACGAATGTGTTAAGTCCTTATAAGCTTCGTCGGCATTGGGAGAATATATTTCCTAAAAGTCAGCAAGCGAAACAAAAAACATCAACCACCAGAGTTCAAAACGAACTTGATTTTGATAATTCTGACTGGGCTGAAGGACTCACATTATGAAGCAAATCGCGCAAGCCATAAAGAATCGTGATGCGCTTCAACTTTCATTAATTGCACAATCTAAACCTTATAAAAAATCTGAACAGATCCCGAAAAAGGCCATTGAGGTTTTCAACGATTTATTCAAACAGCTCAGGGCAACATTTCCCGCGATGATGTCGATGATCAAAGATCAGGAAATGTTAGATGAATTGCGCCGTCAGTGGGTTAAAGCTATCGCTGAAAATGAAATCTATCATTCTGACCAGATTGAAGCCGGAATGAGAATGGCCAGGAAACATGAAAAACCGTTCCTTCCTTCTCCTGGTGAATTTATCTCATGGTGTAAATCTGAATCAGCAAATCTTTATGGCCTTCCATCGGCATCAGATTTATATGATTTGGTGATGACATTCAGAGGACGTCGATTTCAATTTGCCAAACCTGAGGAATATCCCTGGAAATCTAATGCTGAATATTGGCTTGTAACAGCGGTTAGTTCAAAAATGTCATCTGGTCATCTGACTGTTAACGAAGCGCACAAAGTTTGTGAGCATGAAATAAAAAAGCTCACGAAAAAAATTGATAACGGTTTTTCCATTCCCGAGCCTGTTCCTCAGGTACAAAAAAATGTTATTGCTTCCTCGCCAGAGGTTGCAAAACAACACATCGCTAAAATCAGAGCAATGTTAAAAGCCAGTCACTAACGAAAAGGGGGATTCATTTCCCCTCTATTCCCTCTGTACCTTCCAACAAAGTGACCTCTAATGAAATTGAACCTGCTTAATGGGGATTGTCTCGATATTCTGAAAACTATCGATTCTGATTCCATTGACAGTATTGTGACGGATCCTCCCTATGGGCTTAGTAAAACTCCAGATATGTTTGAAGTGCTAAAGCGGTGGTTAGAAGGAGATGATTATTTTCATCGTGGTAATGGTTTCATGGGTAAAGCGTGGGATAGTTTTGTACCTGGTCCCGTTATCTGGAAAGAATGTCTGAGAGTGCTTAAACCTGGTGGACATCTGCTGTCTTTTTTTGGTAGCAGAACCTATGACTTAGGCGTTACCGCTATCAGGCTTGCTGGTTTTGACATTCGTGATCAGATTATGTGGATCTATGGCAGTGGGTTCCCTAAGTCTCTTGATGTCAGCAAATCTATTGATAAATTGGCTGGAGCGCAAAGAAAAGTTATCGGTCAGGAATATAATTTTGGGGTGACAAAATCCAGTGATGGAAAACTTGCTTTTGGTGATTATGCTGGCTCTTGGGATCTGTCATTACCAGCCACTGATGAGGCTATCAAATGGGATGGATGGGGAACGGGTCTGAAACCAGCTCATGAACCGATTTGTATGGCAAGAAAACCTTTCACAGGTAATCTTGTTGATAATGTCCTGAAGCATGATACAGGCGCGATAAACATCAATGCCTGTCGCGTTGAACCAACGAACGATAACGTGAGCGGGCGATGGCCTGCAAATCTATGTCATGATGGAAGCTATGATGTGCTCAGCCTGTTTCCACAAACAAAGTCCAGTAACAAACGATCTGCTGAAGGTCGTGACAAAGTTGTACAGGGTACAACTTGGTTAATGAATAATCATCAAAGCTGCGAATACGATGATTCAGGAAGTGCCTCACGATACTTCTACTGCCCAAAAGCTAGCAAATCAGACAGGAATGAAGGTGTCACATCCGCTTATGTATCTAATGCTGAAATGACTGGCAGGAAAGAGAATTCAGCAGGTCTTGAGAGTCCTCGCGCCGGAGCCGGTCGAAAATCAGGTGGCCTGAATTTTCATCCTACTGTGAAACCAACAGATTTGATGTCATGGCTTTGTAAGTTGGTCACACCTGAGAACGGGACAATTCTCGATCCTTTTATGGGAAGTGGTTCAACTGGGAAGGCAGCTGTCATCAATAACTTTAACTTTGTCGGAATCGAAATCGACAAAGATTATTTTGAAATAGCGCAACAGCGCATACATTTTAAAAATGATTGCTGTAAGGAGAGGTAATGAATATCCCGCCTCAGGGGATCCGTTTAACTAGCCAAAATTTTATTACTGTTTCTGAATCCATTTCTGAAGATCTGCGAAGAGGGCGATCCTTTCGTCTTAGACTTGAACCGTGGTCAGAACGGCGAACTTTATCACAAAATGCTTTATTTCACGTCTGGATGAAAGAGCTGAGTGATTTCTTAATCAAACGTGGTCGCTCACAATGCTCACCGGAATGGTGCAAAGATGCTATGAAATTCACATTTCTTGGATTTGAGACAAATACTTATACCGATGTCAAAACAGGCGCTCAGATTGAGAGGGAATCGTTACGAATGACCTCTAAGCTTAGAGCTTCTGAAATGCATCATTTCATGACGCAAGTTCAGAGCTGGTCACTTGATATTGGGTGCTTTCTCAAAGTTCCAGCGACCTCAGAATTTTTTGAGTTATCACGAAAACAAGAGGAATGACGATGTCTGGAGGTGATGAAAAGATTGTAAGTTTTGTTCAGCGATATGACGTGAATCATGACATCAATGAAATGAAAAATTTTGTTGAGGCTGATAAGCCTAATGAGTCCAGGTTCTGCCCTCATACAAATATCCTCGTTGATGAATTTAACCGGTCAATTCGCTGTCGTCTCTGTGGGCAGGCTATGGACAGTTTTGATTACCTCCTTTCGCTTGCCAAAAAAGAAACCAAATTGGATTGGGAATTGAGGAGGCTGAGGTCGGAAATCAAAAAATCTCGAGAGAACCTTCAAAACTTACAGCGTGAAGAGGTCAATACGCGCGCCAGAGTCAAAACCGCTCAGTTCAGATTAAATGATGTCAATCTTGCTCTTCATGAGGCTGGTGAAACGCTGATAAAGATAAAGGGGTATCATGGATCACGAAAATCAGTTAATGGCAAAGGAGGTTGAGGAAATAATCACCAAATTTCTCAATCAATTCGAGAAAGGGACAATAGATGATATTTATACTAATTGCCGGAATGCGATTCCGTTTTTTTTGCTAAAAGATGTCATCTTTCAGATGTTCAAACAACACAAGCTTCGAAGGCGTAGGGGGCTAAAGGACACGACTGAATATCGGCTGACATCTATGTTTCCCGATTTTGGCTGTTCATACCGACCACGAAAGCCATATTCACCCAAAAAAAAGGATGAAAAGAAAAGTAAAAAAAGACCTGTCACTGAATCCTGTCGCGACAATTCAGTCGTTTATCATTTCGATCAATTGCTAAGGAAAACGAGGTTGTAAAATGAAAAAGTCATGGTTTCAGCATTACCCGATGAATGAAATTGAGGCCAATTCATTGATCAGGGATTATAAAATGCGTGGCGTTTCAGCTGAAAAAACATTGACAGCAGACCCACGATTTTATGTTGTCAGTGCCTTTTTACCTGTTTCGCAATACATCCCGCGCTCAAATAAATCCTATATCAATTCGTTCTGGCAATAATCCGTTCAATTTAAGCCAGTTTAAAAACTGGCTTTTCCTCAGCGTCGATTGTAAACCTTCTAACAGAGAGTTTTATAATGGCGAAACCAAAAGAAAAAAACTGTCCAGTTTGTAATTCCCTTTTTGTTCCCTGGCTTTCGACTCAACACGTTTGCGGAAATTACAAATGCGCTCTCGAATGGAATCGACGACAGGAAGAGCGTTATCAGCACCGCCAGGAAAGAAAAAGACTACGCTCACAAATTCATCCCAAACAAAAAGAGTGGGGCGATTATAATCGCGAGGCCCAAAACGCCTTTAACAGATATATTCGTATTCGTGATGCAGGGTTACCCTGCCATGCTTGCGGTATACAACTCAACGACAATGACCCTAATAAATCTGGTGAGTTCGTAGATGCCAGCCATTTTCGTTCTCGTGCGAGAGCTGCACAGCTAAGGTTCAATACGTTTAACTGTGTTACGTGTTGCTGGCACTGCAACAGAACACTTTCAGGCAACATTCAAAATTTACGAAAAGGGCTGATCTCCCGCTTTGGTTTATCCATTGTCATCAGACTCGAATGTGACAATCAATTTCACCATCATTCGATTTCTTATCTGATTCGGATTATCGATATATTTACCCGCCGTGCGGATCATCTTCTAAAGCTCATGGCGAGAAAGGAACTAAGATGAATCTTGAAAAAACAGTTCGTTTCCATTTTCCAAAATCCTCACCAATTTCACCTGTTTCACCTTCAACTGACGAAAACACACTCAGAACTCCTGAGGTAATGGCTGCGTTAGGATTTGCTCAGGCTGAAGCCGGATTTGGTATGTCTGCTTTTTTTGGGAAGATGGGTATCAGTCAGAACGATAAGAATAGGGCAGTCACGTTTCTGATGAAAATGACTCGTTCTCGTCTCATGAAAGTGCGGATGACACTCGACCTTTCAGGGCGGCAACGAGCCAGAATGATCTACCTGATTTCACTTTTCGCTTATGAGGATTACACCCGTTCCGCTGCATCACCTGAACATCGTTGTAAGAGCTGTAACGGTCGTGGATTCATCCGAGACGTCGAGCAGATCGCCGCAACTGGCCAGAGAGTGATGAAAAAATGCAGTCGGTGTAATGGCCTCGGTTTCAAACGTGTGAAAGCCAGCGCATTGTTTAAAGCGCTTAAGGCCATCATTCCTGAGCTTTCACAGCCCACTTTTTCACGTCACATAAAACCAATCTTTGAGGAGTTGATTCAGGTGTGTTTTAGTGAAGAAAATCGAGCTAATAACGCCTTAAAAAAAGTTTCTCATCAAAAAAGTTATTAAAGAGTGCGAAAATTACTTTCGTCAACTTGAATGATTGAATAAAACTGCATAAGCTGAGCGCAGAGAGTCAAAAAACCGCCAGATGCTTTCTGATTCAACCTCCTTTGTGTCTGTGGCTCTCACACTCCCGGCCTTCCTTTGTGAATCCTGATTGTTGATTCCAGGTGTTCTGCGTTCACTATCAGCAATTGTGGTTCATAACGGGAGGGTGGGGAGACGCGGTCAAAAAGAGGGCGATCAATCCTGATCGCCCTAAGTAAAGCAAATTGGAATCCATCTTTAGACGCCGAAGATAGCAGTCGGCGGCTAAGAGTTTACGTCTGCTCCTTCAGAAAACGTATTAAATTGAGCTATTTCTTATTATTCGCATTAACTGGAAAGTTGATTAAATTTTAATCCGGCTCTTTTTTAATCATCTGTTAATTGCAAAAATGCAAGTATCTAGTTCTTCTGTCCTCGTTAGAATTAGCTCACACCCCATCGTTTTTATAATAATTTTAGTGTGAGAAATCCTTATGGAACTGACTAAAAATCAAGAGTTCGCCTTTGCTTCAATTGCGAGTATGTCACTGATTTCTTTTACCAATGGTGAACCAACAGAAAGCGAGCTTGAAGAAATATATATCCAGATTCATGAGTGTGAACGTCTTCAAAATGATATTGATTTTTCGCTTGTAGCGCTCGATGAATGTCGTGAGCGATTAGAAATAAACTTTCAAGATGGTCACGATGCAATTCTTGACGATATTCGTGAATTGAAACTAGGTCATGATGAATCCGTTGAAATCATGAACATGACGTTAAATGTTGTAAAGAGCAATAGTGAAATTCCTCCCGAAAAAATGGACACTTTGAGTGAAATTTGTCAGGCGATGAATCTCTATAGTGACGAATTCAATTTTGCAATTTAACAATAACAATGAAATACCCTCATGAGCGACATTTGCAAGCTTAACCCGGCCGCAAGGCTGGGTCTTTTTTTCGCTCAGTTCGGTTGGTTGCGGGGAGCAATTATGTTTACAATGCCGCCTTCATAACAGCGTCGGTGATGTAAAATGCGATACCCTGTCGATGTCATGCCTTGTTCTTGTGGCTTTCTCGCTTTCTGTCCTCTCATTCCAGAGGCTGAAGGTCATGGCGAAACGCGTGAATCTGCGATTCAAGCGTGTCATGATGCGGTGATTGCCTCATTTGAAACGTTTTTCACCCAACGCCAGATGATCCCGTTACCCTCCGAATCCGGGGCGGATTTCATTGAGATAGCCTCAAGCGTGGTGGCAAAAGTGCTTTTGCTCAACGCAGTCCTTGAGCATGGGATTTCAAACACAGAACTCGCAAACCGGCTCGGATTATCTCGACAGGAAATCTCACGCATTTTCAATTTAAACCACACAACTAAAATTGACACTATTCAGAAGGCTTTGGCAGTATTAAACAGGCAGCTTCTTTTAATCGTTTTGTGACATCATCCCTCTGCGTTTTTATTTACGAGCCTGAACATAATGTTCAGGCTTTTTTTTTACCTCGCTTTGCCCAAGCGATTCTAAATCAGAGAGCCTTTCAAGGGTGAGTCAGGTGGGTTCGCCTGTCTCTCTCTGTGGGTGTTCTCCTGGGCACTGGCTCACCCTCAAAAGGAATGACATGTTTAATTTTTTAAAAAAACGCGCTCGTCGCGTAACCAGTGACATCAACAAATTCGATAAACGCGATCTTGCTCAGGCTGTTGTTAATGCGGCCTGGCTGGTGGCTTATGCTGACGGAAGTTGTGACCCCCTTGAACGTGCCAAAATCGACCAGGTTCTGAAAACGAATCCAGTCCTGTATAATTTCACAAGCGAGCTTGCTGAAATTTCAGGGAAAATCATTAATCTTCTTGAGACAGATTTCAAAATTGGTCGTCGTGCTGCATTACGTGAAATCGAAGATGTGAAAGGGGATCAGCGCGAGGCTGAAGATGTGCTGGATGTCGCAGTGGCCATAGCCGGTGCTGATGGTGAGATCGAGAAATCAGAACTCAAAGTTCTCGAACAGATTGCGCTTATCTTAGGGTTGCGTCTGGAGAACCATCTGGAATGAATCAGTATCCGAAGAATCTCTATTTTACCGGATTTATCGCTTTTTTCCTCGTCTTTCACTTGCTCGGACAAATTGGATCAGTTTTCTCTGATGTCGTCCTCCTTGTTGCGCTTTACATCATGATGAAAGACCGACAGTCATAAGGTGATTTATGTCCACTGAGATAACCGTGAACGAGCTGATCGCACGGATTAAGGTGATGTATCTGGCTGTCTTCGCAAATGGCGAGTTTGATGAACAGCTTAAAGAGACTCTTAATAACGAATTCGAAGAGCTGTCCCTTTGCGATGATGCACGATTTATGTCTCGCAAATTGGCGCAAAGGATTAAAGCTGAATTCGAACGCGATTTTCATGGCACGATAGATCAGATCTTTATCTCACTTGAGCCTTTGTCCGCACGTCCAGAGTGTGGCCATTTATTGCTCATGCTTTATCTGTCTATGGTAGAACGAGACAGCGAAATGACTGACGCTGAGGAGGTTTTAGGAATGGAGCTTGCTGAGACGTTGAATCTTGATATCGATTATTATCTGACAAATCGCACAGACTAAGCATTTTTTCCAGTTTTGCGAAGTATCGTTTGTATCCTAATCCATAAGTAATTAAATGACTACCTAAGGAGACGTGATGCAACAAACTGAGGAAACGCTTTCTGTTGAAGATAAAGATTTGCTTTATGGTATTGTCCTTATCGACACGATTTATTTGATCGCCTTTGCTGAATCACGTCCGACGTTGCGACAGATTCAGCTGATCAAAAAGATTCGTGCTGAAGAACCTATCTTACAAAACAGCAAAATGATTAACGACATCATTTCGCTGTCACTCGAAGACAAGCTAAAAAATGATTACTTTCGGACTTCAAAGAACATTCTTGAAAATCTGAATACAATCATTAATGATTTTGAACGATGTGAAAAAGTTCTCGATTATGCGCAACTTATTGCGATGGCTGGAGACGAAATCACACCGACTGTTCAGAACCTGCTTGATCGGATCAGTGATGCGCTTTATTTGTGAGGGTAGGCCATGAATTTAAGTCATAAAAAAAAGCTCGTCATGGTGCGTGATGAACTTTTAAAAGCGAAGGGTTTCCTGGAGACCGGAAACCCTGAGAAGGCAAAGTTGAGTGTCATTTCTGCTTTGTGCTTTGTTGATATGATTTACAGAAAAGAATCAACAGAAAAAAAAGATTCAGCCGAAACGATCAGGTAACGGTAGAGTCATTAAGTCTGTTTTGTGGCGGCTGGGATAACTTGTCTCAAACGCCACAATACTTAGGTCATAATTGATTTGTAACTTAAGCCAAAAACTTGCATCGTCTTTAAAATACCAGGCTAAACGCTCACATAAATCAAAAGGGATAGCCCGTTTCATCTCAATGACTTCAATAATTGTTGAATCGCAATATTTTATAATAGTACCAAAATCCAAAACAGATATATGACGATCTCTCAATCTGCATTTGAGAATCAGTCCAGGATGGGGATGAAGTTTTTCAGCCATAAAAAGTAACTCCTCTCAATGAATCGAAGTTACTTTAGCTATTTTACGAATTGTTACCTGTCATTCTGAGCTATCCTGGAACCGTTCTGGCAAAGGGTATATCGGGACGTTCTCAGCTGTTTCAGTGCGTCTTGCTCTGGAAATATCATGCCTGGCCTGCATTTCTAGTAATGCTTCAGGCGTTGAACTGATTGCCTTTGCAATTTTGATAGCAAGAACAGGCGTTAATGCAGATTTGCGTTTCAACAATCTGTGAATCAACACAGGGGATTCACCGATATCGAAAGCTAACCTGTTCTGTGAAACATTCAGGATGTTGAGAAGACGCTTAATTTCCTCTCCAGGATGTGGCGTTAATATTCTCACCATTTCAAATCCTTAGGTATTGACGGGAGTATAAATCTTAGTGTTTCCTCTCTTTAAGTCGTGTCAATGTGTGCGAATGTGTATCTCGATTCTTGAAGTCGTTTAAGCGCTCTGATATTCCTAAAGACTTCAACCTAAGTAGAGATAAAAGTTAATGTCTGACACGTTAAAATACGACCTGGTTATTCATCATTTAGAAAACGGTAACACTAAGCTGAATACGCCTCTTCACTGGTCAGAATATGACTCTAAAGGCGAGATTATCAATGCTGGCGTAAATGGCTATACAGAATTTCCTATTCCGCTGCCATCACGGATCATGGTCAAAGGCAACCCAAAACGTTCAGTTGGAAAGGTCGGAATCAAATCAATTCTTCGTTCTGATTGCGATGAACGTGAAATGGTTATGTTTGAAACTCTCGACACTAACAAACCTTTGTCACCTGAACATGAAGAACTATTTGACCGCTTAAAAGCTGTCATGAATGATTTTGCACCCGATGACGGTCAGTTTATCCTCAACCTGCATTTCTTGCCTGATGACCCGACTGATGAAACGGAATGTGTTGATACAGAGGAAGGTGAGCAGGAATTAGCGGCTTTACTTGCACTTTTACATTTTATGACTAAACCTCATTAACCCTTGCTCAGGATTAAAAATGGATGTCGTCATTAATGGTGTTCAATATTCACCAACAAAACGCGTTGATTCTAAAATCGGTATCGCTATAACGACTCATAATCGGCCAGACACGTTAATCAAAGCGTTAGAAAATCATCTAAACTTTCTTCCGGCTGGCGCGAAAATTGTCGTGATAGATGATGGTTCAGCAGTGCCGGCGACCGTACCTGAAGGAGTTCATCTTGTCAGGTTCCCTCATTCACGCGGGATTGTTGCCGCTAAGAATGCGAGTCTGAAAGCGCTAATAGATGCAGGTTGTGAAGAGCTGTTCCTGTTTGATGATGACGCATGGCCGATTTCACCATCATGGGAACAGCCATACATTCGTTCGCCAGAACCGCACCTTTCCTATCAGTTTTTGGATCTTGCCATAAATATCAAGATTCGGGATATTGCTGTTTTATTCAGCGACAAGCAACACATTGCATACACCGGACAGCGTGGTGTGATGTTGTATTACCATGTTTCAGCGATCAAACAGGTTGGTGGTTTTGACCCGATTTATGAGCGTGGAATGTATGAACATGCTGACTTAGCGCTTCGCATTTATCATTCAGGCTTAACCAGCTGGGCCTTTGCTGATGTTGTCGGGTCAAATCGTCTGATTTACTCGCTTGATGAACATCTGAATGTTAAGCGCTCCGTTAACCGCGCAGAGCGAGAGCAACAAGTCAGAAAGAATGTTGGTATATACAACCTTCGCATGAAGACCGAATATTGCGATTTTGTACCGCTCTCTGAGGGTTCAAACGTTGTTTTGACCACGTTTTTCACCGCGAATCCTGACCCGCAGCGGAATAAACGTTTGGAGCCTAACCCTGTATTACTGGACGCATGGTCTAGTTCAATTCAGGGAGCCACGCCCATTGTTCTCGCTGACCAGCTCAAATCCGCTCCAAAGGAGGCCAGCCTTCATCGCGTCCCTGAATCGAATATCAATGTCTATTTTTTGCGATGGTTGCGGGTTTGGGAATATCTCCGGGACCATCCCGACATTGAGAATGTTTGGGTTACGGATGGAACGGATGTCGTCATGCTTCATGAACCCTGGACCAAAATGATCCCTGGGAAAATCTACGTCGGTTCAGAACCGAAAACTTATGCTGACGACTGGGCAAAAACTCATCATCCCGAACGGATTTATCAGGAATTCATTTCCATTCATCAGGATGATGTCATGCTTAATGCAGGTTTATTAGGCGGTTCGAGAGAAGATGTAATGATGTTCGCTCATTCAATTCTTCGAATTTATTCCAAAGTCGAATCTGAGAATTTTTGGGATAAACGCAAAAAGCCCTTTGCGATGGGTGACATGATCGCTTTCGGCATAGTCGGATATCGTCACAGGGATCGACTGATAACAGGTCCACTTGTTCACACAGTCTTTAAGACGAATGGCACAGGAAAGGAATACGCGTTTTGGCAGCACAAGTGAAATTTTGTGTAGTGGGCCATCATTCTCGTGAAGTGCTCGCAAAACGGCTTTCAGAACGGCTCGATGCAACGTTATTCATTGACCCAGGCAAGAACGGCAGTAACTGGAACCATCGTCGGGCGCTCGAATGGGCCTCGACTCAGAAAGAACGAGTGATTGTCCTTGAGGATGACGCTTTAATTGTTGAAGGCTTTGATGGCCTGGTGAGTTCATGGCTCGACCGATTTCCTGACAACATTCTGAGTTTTTATCTCGGTACTGGCAGACCCCCACAACGACAGATAGAAATCGCGCTGCGCTTAATTGATGCTGATAAACATCAGCTTGATTATGTTATGTTCGGAAAATTGCTTCATGGTGTCTGCTATTCGATTCCTCGCCATTTCCTGCCGCGAATTCTGGAAGGCTGGGATGAGCGCCTGGGCGCGGATTATGCAATCAGTGCAAACTATAAGGGAAGGGTGATTTACCCTGTCTTTTCACTAGTTGATCACGCTGATAGTGACATTGTTGAAAAACATCCTGATAAGGCTAAGCGCCTGGAACGCCGTAAAGCGTGGCGACTATACAGAAATGAGGGAACATGGCCAGACTGAGCACGTTGAAACCACGTCTTTCAAACCTCAATCCTCATCGCCTCAAAACGCTCAAAGTTGCTGATAAGAGGATAACCGGCGTCACGCTTCAACAACGGCGTCTTAAGATGTGGAAAGCCGATCCTCGATGCGCGATTTGCGGCAAATTGACAGAATATCCTCATGGTTTCGAGCTGGACCATATAACACCGCTTTATCTTGGCGGAGAGGACATTTTAGAAAATACCCAAATACTTTGTTGTGGTTCCGATGGATGCCATAAGAAAAAAACAAAGTCTGACTTTAAACGTTGAATTTTCTGAACTGATGAATGATCAATCATTCATCATTTGAGTCAATTCTGACAAGTAAGGGTTTGCGATGATTACAAGTCCTCAATCATCATTGCTCGGTGGCCCATCAGTTAATTCAGGCTATATTCCTCCGAGCACATGTGAGGTGTCAGGAGAAGACGGCAAAGCCATAGTAATTCAGCCTCAACCCGATCTTTCTGATATCGATTTACTGTTAAGCCGTCTTGATTCCCGCGTTGTTTATTCAGGTCCACCACATTTGTTTTGGAATCAAAACGGGATTCTGCAAACCTCAAACATAAACGAATGGCCAGTTGAATATCAGAATGGGGTTGCAATAGGTCGCAGCTTCCCGGAACCTCAAACGACTAACTATCTTCCGAATTGCCGTGCAATTGCGCTTTCGAATAATGTAAAGGCCAGTGCTGATTTTGATTTGATAGTCGGTGAAACAAGCGCCCCTGATGGTGGTGCGATGTGCCTCCTTCCAGTTGCTTCAGCGTTTTATCTGATTTCACAAGATATTGGAGGCGTTGATCTGATTCCTGGAACACCTTACACCCTGTCTACTGAATGGAATAGACTTGTTTTTCCTGTAACACCAACAGCAAACAGTGTTGTTCGGATTTGGATTGGTCGCAACATTAATGATGCTTCAGGGAACACATTTGTATTTATTGAACCGTCTTCGGCACTGAATATCGGTGATTATGTTTTTTCCTGGTTTGCAAAAGCTGGAGATGAAGTCACTTTCCCCGCTGGATGTGGGATGATTGAGAACAGCAATTATCCTTACGCAACATCTCCGATAATCACTGAGGACGCTAATCAGGGAATTCGCACAGAATCATCAGTATCCATTGCTCAGGTTGGTGATTCGCAAAGTATTGTTATTGTTTATGATGATTTATCTCTTGAGGTCTATCCTTTCAACGGTGCTGATTCAGTTTCCCTTCCATTCGCTACTTTTAATTGGGGTGAACGATACATTACACGGATAAAGTATCTGTCTAATGTTCCTGATTTATCACCCATAGACTTGACAGCCGAAACGCTCGATTCGAGGGTTAGTTATTCAGGCCCATCACACACTTATGTTGACTCATTCTCAGCTCTTGCAACATCGAATGAGAATGAATGGCCTCTTGAATATCAAGATAGTGTTGCAATTGGACGGCACGAACCTGAGGGGCAAACTATAAATTATGCTCCTGATACTGTGGCGCTTGATATTGCGCCGCCTGGAAATTCAGCAACATGGATGTATTCTCAAGGTTCAACTATTACCTATGGTGCTATTGAGACAAGTCAGTTCAATATCATAAACACTGAAACACCTAAAATTTTTATTAATGTATATAACGAATCCGAGGCTCGATTTTTCTTCTCTCCAGATGTGAATCCAGGGACTGATTCCACCTGGCAACGAAACATTTTAACATTTGAAAATACGACTGAATCAACACTTCGCTTTTATACTCAGCGTGAAGGTGCTACGAGCTATCTTTATCAGCATTGTCCAGGTGTTCCAGTCGGGAGTTTTGTTGCTTCAGTCTTTCGGCGGCTTACTGATACTAATATGCAATCAGAAGCGCCGCAGCTTGAGATAGGTACTTTCCCGACATCTCCAATTTTCAATGACAGAAACGAGCAAAATACCCGTTTAGCCTCTTCTGTGACTGTAAAGAATCCAGGTGGTGCTAAGAACATCGTCCTTCACTTCTCGGATGGAACACGCTCAACAGTTCCGTTCGTTAGTGATATAGCGACTTTACCTCTGGCCTCTCAAGCATGGGCGACACGTTATATCACTCAAATCACATTCAGTAATTAACTGATAAGAGGATTTATGTCTGATTTGGTTAACCTAACTCAGGACGCTATTCAGATAACAGATGGCTCCAACGGTGCTCATATTTCAATTATCAGCGGTCAGATGTTATACGCTGATTCAGCTGATAGCTCAGCCTGGCATACTCTAATGGGAACAGTTTTAGAGATTCGCCCACCCGTTGTTACCTATATGAAAGCGAAGGCTTTAGGTGGTGTTCAGATGGTAGTAACAACATGGAGTGAATCATAGTTCACTTGTTTTTTACTTATCTTTTAATTCTACAACCGAGGTTTAAAAATGGAAATGCAACAACGATCAATCCTGGCTATTGCAAGTAATGCTGGGGATGCAATGGAAGAAGCGCTCAAAAATCCTTTCTTAGTCCCACTGAAAAACAATAAGTCAGTAGTTGTAATTGGGAAAGACAAGTTCGATGAATTACAAAATCTTGCTAAATCAAAGAATGATGAAGAATAGTGACTGAAGGTTGATATGGGAAAATGTGTCTTATAATCAAGAGCTTATATTGAATTGAGTTTGCAGTTATTTCTCACCGAAATAAAAAAATTCTATCTTTGATTCTTTGGGGGGGGTATGAAAAAAAATAGAAATGCAAGCTTTTTTAAACCTCGCCCCCAGTCACTTAAATTTTTTTTTTGGTTTATGGGGTGATCTACCGTTCACTATAGCCGGTAGATCATTTACTAATCAATCCTCTCAAGAGGCTGTCACACAGAGGAGGGTGATATGACACAAAAAACTGTTTTCCTTCCCGCTGTAGAGCTTGTCACGATGACAAGTCTTGAGCTGGTGGATTTCATCAATGATGTTCGCGCCAGTAAAGCTCAGCTTGAAGGATTGCCTTTCCCCTGCAAGAAATTTTCGAAACTCAGTCACCGTAATTTCACGGCTAAAGTCCCGAAGGTACTGGGAGGAACATGTGCTAAATTTTTAGCAGATGTTCCTTTCACAACAGGCCAGGGAGCTGTAAATACACGTAAAATCTACAAATTCCCGCGTCGAGAAGCCTGTTTAATGGCGATGTCATACGATTATGACGCCCAAGCTAAGGTTTTCGACCGAATGGACGAGCTTGAGGGGCGTGTTAATGTCAATTTAATGGACTTTTCAAAGTTCAAAGACATGACCGTTTCTCAGATGCAAGACAGAGTCACTCAGGCTGAACGTTTTTCATTTGAGGAACATGGCCAGAGGGGAAGCGGATTGATGACGCAAAGAAAGAAAGAAAAAAGGATGATCGCCAGTGCGATTGATGTTGTCGGAAAAATCTCACAACTTGAACTCCCAGGTTTCGATCTTGAGGTTGTATAAAGTTCATGACAAAAATTGAGTTTATTGAAAAGAACATCATCACTGAATTAACTCGCCTCGGATATGACCAAACAGCAGTAAATATCGGTGCAAGAGAAGCAGTTTCATATTTTCGTCGCGCATCAACAACAAGTAAGAACGGTAAAATCTTTGAAGATTGCTTGTTCCATGCAAAATTATTCGCAAAAAAGCACGCTTCAAATAAAAAATAAGAGAGAAAAAGCATGTTAACCACAAAAAAAAGGAATTTTGCCGAAATCTGGATGAGTGGTGAGAACAAAACTCAGTCAGCTATTAAGGCTGGTTACAGTGCGGCAAGTGCAAAATATAAAGGCCATGAACTTTCTAAGAATAAAGATGTTCTTGCTTATATTGAACGTCTTAAAAAAACTCAGGTTAACCCTGATACTGTTCAATCTCCTGAAGAGGAAGGTGTAGTTGAACAAGCTCAGGAAAAACAGATGCCAGAGCTAGTGAGAACTGAGAAAATTGAAGACCCCCTCGTCATCATGCGTCGAATCATGAACGATCATTTGTTCACTGATCCTAAACTCTCGCTAGATGCAGCAGCGAAGCTTGCTCCCTATGTTTCAGCGAAAGTAGGTGAGGCGGGTAAAAAAGAAGCAAAAAATAAAGCAGCTAAAAAGGCGGCAAATTCTTTTACCGCAATGACCCCGCCTAAATTGATTGTCAATAATTCAATTTAGTTTTTCAAAACGGTCTCAGTGGCGTCTTTTTCCTGTTTGAATTTACGAAGATATTCAGCCATTTCTTTAAAATCTCCTCCAAGCTCTTCAAGAACACCGATATATTTCATTTGATAGGGGAGACTGAGTGAGGAAAATATAAGCCCAAGCATGAATTTATTTAGCTCAATGTTTTTTGTGATTTCCTCAGTAGTCTCATAATCTTTCACTAATTTAAAATCATCAAGTAACCGATATGATCGCATTGAATAAACCTCAAGTTAAATAAAGATAGTATTTAACTTAAAGACTAAAAGATTCTCATTCTGAGCTTTATTTTACTAAGGTTAAAAATGGTTACATGGAAGACCGATTGTCCAGATTGGGAATCTCGGTTAATCAACAGGCAATCGATCATACCCCCACCAATTTTCCCCGAGATTGCGAACGTCGGGTTGAGTATATTCAAGCGATTAACAGTCTCAGATCTGCCAGGGAAACCCACATTCGGCGAATGTAGTGATCAATTTGTCTTTGATTTTGTTCTGGCGATTTTCGGTGGTTACGACATCGAGACTGGCAATCAGATGATCCGTGAATATGGATTACTGATTAGCAAAAAAAACACAAAATCGACAATAGCAGCCGGAATCATGCTGACAGCGCTTATCCTGTGTTGGCGCGAGGATGAAGAACATCTGATTCTTGCACCCACGAAAGAGGTTGCTGATAACAGTTTCAAACCTGCTGCATCAATGATCAGGGCTGATGAAGAGTTATCCGATATTTTTCATGTTCAGGATCACACCCGAACCATCACGCATCGTGTCAACCGGAATTCGCTAAAGGTCGTCGCGGCTGATACAGATACAGTTTCAGGTAAAAAATCTGGACGAATTCTTGTCGATGAATTATGGATTTTCGGTAAACGCGCCAAAGCTGAATCTATGTTCATGGAAGCGTTAGGCGGTCAGGTTTCGCGAAATGAAGGCTGGGTCATTTTTCTGACCACTCAAAGTGATGAACCTCCAGCGGGGATTTTCAAACAGAAGCTTGATTACTGGCGAGACGTCAGGGATGGGAATATTGAGGATAAAAAAACCCTCGGTATTTTATATGAATTCCCTCAGAAAATGATCGAAAGTAAAGCTTATGAGGATCCCGATAATTTCTACATTACTAACCCGAATATCGGTCGGTCTGTTAGTCGGGAGTGGTTAGAAGGCGAATTCAAAAAATACAAAAATAAAACCGATGGAACGTATCAGCAATTTCTCGCGAAACATCTGAATATTGAAATCGGGTTGAATCTCAGAAACGACAGATGGCCAGGCGCTGATTATTGGGAACAGCAAGCCGATCCGTCAATCACATTCAATTCAATCCTCTCTCGTTCCGAGGTCATCTGTGTTGGTATTGATGGAGGCGGTCTTGATGATTTACTGGGGCTTTCCATTGTTGGACGTGATAAACACACAAGACAATGGTTGTCATGGTCTCATGGTTGGGCAACACGCAAGGCAATAGAACGCCGTAAGAGTGAGGAAAGCCGTCTTAACGATTTTGTCGTGAATGGTGATTTCACCATTATCGAAGAGGTCGGTGACGATTTCATAGAAATCAGTCAGCTCGTTCTTGAGATTTTTACAGCAGGTCTTCTTGATAAGGTCGGTATGGACCCGGCCGGAGTTGGAATGCTGCTTGATGCGATGGTTGAAGCCGGAATTCCTCAGGATTCAATCATCGGTATCAGTCAGGGTTGGCGGTTAGGTGGCGCAATCAAAACTACTGAACGTAAGCTTGCTGAGGGAGCGTTGATCCATGCGAATCAGCCGTTAATGAATTGGTGTGTGGGTAATGCAAAAATTGTCACCTCAAGCAATGCAACGCTGATAACCAAACAGGCGAGTGGTGTTGGAAAAATCGATCCGCTCATGGCGCTATTTGATGCCGTTTCACTGATGGCGCTCAATCCCGGACCGACGAAGAAAGATTACTCTGTCTTTTATTTATGAATTCTTATTCAAACCACCACGGATAAAAGTCTGAGGGGTTGTCGAAACCGTTAACAATCCTGCTTGCAAGTTCAGGATTGTTTTCTGCTTCTTTAAAGATTTTTTCCCGATTAGGAGTTACAGGTGACAAGACTGAATTAGTCCAGTTGACGACATGTGAGGCATAATTCCAGAATAAACTAAACGTTTTTTCCATCCAATCAGGATTGAAATCGCCTTCATGTTTTAGTATTTCATGCAAATAAATATCAGCACATTTAGCAGCAGAATTAGCACCTTGCCCAGTTATTGAATCATTTAATACAACTGTATCGCCCATCCCTAAAACTGAGTTTCCTGAGGGTAAAGTTAGAATCGGATGACGTACAATCGGTGTAATCTGACCTGAAAAATATCCATTCGCATCAGTTAATGTTGCCTCTCGAAAGTAATGATAATCATCAGGAAACCAACGTTTTAAGGCTGTTAAACTAGTTTTAAGATGTTTTTCAGGTGTAACATTATTTTCAAAGCAATCCAATGGGCCGCCAGGAATAGCTTCAAATGTCATAATTTCACAATTACCTGTCAGTGTAAGTGCTGGGAAGGTAATGAATTCGCCAACATCAGGAATCAAAGTAAATCGAATTGAGTTTGATTCGATTTCAGGGTTGTTAACATAAGTTAAGGCAAGTTTACGTTGAGGTTTTGAGAAGCAAGATTCTTTATTATTTATTTGGAAGGCTGAAGATAAATTGCCTCGTCCAGTCGCAACGATGACAAGATCATGCTCGTGAGTCAGAGAATCAAGATCGAAAAGATTAATTGGTTTTTTGATAAAACTCCCGCCCATTTTAATGAACATTTTCATTAGGGAAGCAATTTTTAGTCGCTGATCTACTGAACATGCAGGCTGTTTGAGTTCTGCATCGAAAGAAATGGCGTTATATGGATTATCGTGTTGAATGATGTGGAATTCACTAGAGATTAACGGCGGAGCTTTCCCTTCCCATTGATTAAGACCTAACTCACGTTCGATAGTGAGAGCAGTATTGAACATGCATTGACTAGACATGACTTTACCGCAAAGTAAATCTTTACTGTCTTTATCACTGAAAAGTGTAATTTCAAACCCATGATGCAATAATCCTATAGAGAGCTGTAGCCCCGATTGACCAGCCCCAATGATAGCTATCTTTCTCATTCAATATCCTCCAGGTAATCATTTCGAAACGATGAGGAACGATAGTGGCCTGATTTTTTGGCATATAACAGCCTCCCTGAGGCTAATTAGCTTCAATGGATCCGTTTTTTTATATTCAGAATGACAAGATCATAAATTTCGATGAAACAAAATTCTCACAAGGTATATACATTGTATATTATCTTGATGGTAAGTTAAATCGCCAGGTTTTTTGTTTAAGGAATTTTAATGACAATTTTATTTCTGATCGTATTGTATTTTTTACCAACATTCATAGGGATTATTCGTTATCGGTTAAACATTTGGGCGATTATCCTGACGAACCTTGTGTTTGGCTGGACCTTAATCGGCTGGATAGTCGCATTGATTATGGCTATCAAGTCAGATGAAAATGACAGGTTAAACCACGTTATCAAATTGTTGGAAAAAAGGAAGGATTGAGTTAAAGGGCCGCAATAGCGGCCTTTTTTCATATAAAATCGCATAGATTATGATTTTTTTATCGTTCCTATTTGTGAAAATTAATTTTTTGAAACATGTAGGGCATAAAAATGAAAAAATCTGATTTAATCATTGATCTAATTTCCATGCGAAAGAGTGGCGAGTTTTATTCTGACGAACTTTTGAATAATATCGGCGTAAAACATGGGCGGAGTATTTACATGCCCATGATAAATTGTTCTATCTATCTTGATTGTGAATATACATTAAGTGACTTACCATCCTTTATTAAACCCTATCGTTATGATTCTCACGGGTTTTGGAAGTAAATAATAAGGAGCCTTGCGGCTCCTTTATTTATTCCTTCATCGGATTAAGATCATTTTTCTCGCAATAACATAAATAGTTTCTGAGCGCTTCATTACCTGCGCTGTGAATATCCTGTTCATAATAGGCATAAAAGGAAGTCATTGCGCGCATTTCGACAAAATCTCCAACATAAAACCCGAGATGTTCATCATAAACAACTTTTGCTTTATGACTTCCGATAATGTAATAACGAATGCCGTCAACTTCTTTATACTTACTGCCATTTAGAATAAAAGTCTTAATCTTTTCAACTAATTTTTTAATCATTATCTTTCTCTAAAGTTTTTTGAAAAGAGTGGGAGGGCGATCAGATCGCCCAAAATTTTTAAATCAAATTCTTGATGACCTGGGGAATACTTGGGCGACCTTTGATCATGCAAGTACAAACAAAATTTCCCTCAGCCGCAATGACCCCATCGACGAACATTTTCTGAACCACATTGACACGAGTCGGTTTTTCATGTTTTTCAACATGACAAGTGATGACGACCGTTTCATTTCGATGAACACTTTTCTTGAATTTCATCTTGTATTCTAAAACGACATACATATGACCTAGTTCAAAAAGTTGATCAAGATTGATTCCGAACTCTTCGCTGAAGTAGGCATGACGCGCCCATTCAAAATAAAAGGGATAAAACAGGCCATCCATTACCCCTTGAAAGTCAATGTGCTGAGGATCGACAGCATATGATTTAGAAAACATCATTACTCCTTAGGTTTTTAAGAGACAAAGGGTCGCGAATGTAACGAGAAGAACGACAATCGCGAGTAAAATTTGTTTAAATTCATTCCACCTCTGAAACGAATCCTCTGAATAGCTTACCTTCTGTTTTTTTTGTGTTTTATCCAATTTCTTACTCGTTAGTTAATGGTGTTCTTAATAAATAAGCTCGCACCTTAACAAATCCATTTCTCAAAAAATGAACAAAGTAAGCCCGTCTTCGGGCTTTTTTTGTGTCTGGAGTCTGGCGATGGAACATCAACGCGCCGTCAGTTTGTTGCAACTTAAAGCAGTCAATGAGAGCACCAGGCAAATAACAGGCGTGGCAACAACGCCCACCCCGGATCGTTATGGTGATGTCGTCATGCCTGACGGCGCTCAGTTCAAATTACCGATCCCTTTGCTCTGGCAACACGACCATCTATCCCCGATTGGGGAGGTGACATCCGCTCGTGTCACAGACGATGGAATTGAAATAAAAGCCCAGCTCGCTCGCGCTGATGCTCCCAGTCAGCTCGCGGCGCGTCTGGATGAAGCCTGGCAATCCATCCGGCTGGGATTGGTGAAAGGGCTTTCTATCGGTTTCAGACCTATCGAATACGCCTTTATTGATGATGGCGGTATCCGATTTTCATCATGGGAGTGGTACGAACTTTCAGTTGTGACCGTACCGGCAAACGCCGAAGGAACGATCTCAACCGTTAAAAGTATCGACCAGGAGTTACGCGCCGCGTCTGGCAACCCAGTTTCTCCTCCCAACAACAATCCCCGAGTTGTTCACCTCAAGAAAAAAGCTGGCGTTTCAGCACCTGTAACTAAGTCAATCAAAAAGAATGAAGGAAATAAGATGAATATTGGCGAACAAATTAAATCTTTCGAAATGAAACGTGCATCACTGGACGCTGAACGCGCTGAGGTAATGGAAAAGGCTTTTAAAGATGGCCGTACTCTGGATGAAGAGGAAACTGAAAAGTACGACGAAATCACTTCTGAGGTGAAAAGTGTCGATGCTCACCTTTCACGCCTTCGCGAGCTGGAATCTCAGAAAGCCTCAACAGCAAAACCCGTTCAACCGGCCGCAGGAGGCGACACGGTGACAACGGTGAAATCGGTCCAGGCACCTTCAATCATTCATGTTGAAAAAAAACTTGAACCGGGTATTGGTTTTGCCCGAATGACCAAACTTCTCGCCGCCGCGAAAGGCATGAAATCAGAAGCAGCATTCCTGGCAAAACATCAATATCCCGACGACATCAAGCTTCAGAGTGTTATGAAGGATCTGATCAGTGCAGGGTCAACGACTGATCCGAACTGGGCCGGAAATCTGGTAACAGTTCAGGATTACACGGCTGATTTCATCGAGTTCCTTCGTCCTCAAACAATCATCGGTCGTTTCGGTGCGAATGGTATTCCCGGCTTTACCCGTATTCCGTTCAACGTTCGTATCAAAGGCCAGACTTCAGGCGGCGCGGCGAACTGGGTAGGTGAGGGTAAAGCTAAGCCGCTGACCAGCTTCGACTTCAGTCAAGTCACGCTGGGATTCACCAAAGTCGCAGCCATTGCGGTTCTGACTGACGAAGTCATTCGTCTTTCAACTCCATCAGCCGATTCCCTTGTTCGTCAGTCTCTGGCAGATGCCGTGGTTGAACGTCTGGACACCGACTTCATTGATCCGACGAAAACCGCTGTTGATGGTGTTTCTCCGGCCTCAGTGACTAATGGCGCGGCGTCATCTGCATCAACCGGTGTTCCTGATCAGGATGCGAACATTGCGCTGTCAGTGTTCATTGAAGCGAACCTGGCACCGACTGGCGCTGTCTGGCTGATGTCCAGCACAACCGCACTGACGCTTTCACAGCGTAAAAACGCACTCGGTCAGCGTGAATATCCTGACATGACCATGTTCGGCGGTACGTTCAACGGTCTTCCTGTTCTGGTGAGTCAATATATCGACGACTCTCTGATCCTGGTGGATGCGCCAAACATCTATCTGGCTGATGATGGTGGTGTTGCTATCGACATTTCAACTGAAGCGTCTCTGGAAATGCAAAGCACACCAACTCACGATTCCCTCACCCCGGCACCGATTGAACTGGTGAGCATGTTCCAGACAAACAGCGTTGCTGTTCGTGCTGAACGCTGGATCAACTGGCAACGTCGCCGCGATGCGGCTGTTTCAATCATCACTGGCGTTGACTACAGCGTAACAGCGGGCAGCTAAGGAGATAGACGGGGTTCGCCCCGTCTTTTTTATCATGGTCCCAGTAAGATATTTAAAAAATACGCATGATAGTTATGCAGGACAAAAGAAATTTATACGTAGCGATCATGCAATGGTCCTTGAATTAGCTGGCCTTGTCGAAATTCTGCTTAATGTAGAAAAGAAAACCCGAGGCAGACCAAAGAAAGTTATGTGATCTGAAGGGGTTCCATCGATGTTTAATTTTCTTCGCAGAAAAGCAAAGGAAGAAAAGAAAGCCCTACATTCAATTAATTCGGGTGCATGGAGTCGGATTCTTGAACCCTATGCTGGAGCCTGGCAACAAAATATTGAAATTCACCTTGATAGTGTTTTGGCTTACCCGGCTATTTTTAGTTGTATTTCATTAATTTCAGCTGATATAGCAAAAATGCCAATGATGGTAAAACGCCGTCAATCTAACGGCATTTGGGTTAGGGGGAATAATCCTCAATTATCTCCTTTGCTTCTTAAACCGAATTTCTATCAAACATCGATGCAGTTCTTTGAACTCTGGATGATTTCAAAACTTGCGCATGGCAATGCTTATATTTTGAAACTGCGTGATGCCGGTGATCGTGTTCAGCAGCTCAGGGTTCTGGATCCTCGTCGTGTCATCCCATATATCTCTGATGACGGAGAAATTTTCTATTCGATTTTGACTGATGAACTCAACGGTCTTCCTGGGAGATTATATGTCCCAGCCCGAGAGCTTATCCATGATCGATTCAACACCTTTTTTCATCCTCTTTGCGGCCTTTCACCTGTTTATGCCTCCGGTCTTGCGGCGATTGGTGGAGAGGCAATGCTGAGAAATTCAGCCCATACTTTCAAAAATGGTGGCAAGCCTGGAGGGATCATTACCGTTCCCGGCTCTGTTGACCAGGACAAAGCCAAAGAAATCAAAGATAACTGGAACTCAGGTTATACAGGTGAGAATGCCGGGAAAACTGCGTTACTCGCTGATGGAGCAACGTTCAATGTTATCTCTCAGACTGCGACTGATTCGCAGCTGGTGGAACAACTCAATCTCTCAAACCAGCTCGTGGCCTCAACCTTCCGAGTTCCACTTTATAAAATCGATACAGGTCAGACACCCTCGTATAACAACATCGAAGCACTTGAACAAGCGTATTACTCGCAATGTCTTCAGGTCCATATGACAGCGATTGAAGGGTTGATTGCTGACACGTTCGACCTCGATGAACAAACCTGTGTTGAGTTCGATCACTCGCGTCTCCTCAGGATGGACACAGCAGCACGATATAAATCCTATGGTGACGGAATCGGCTCAGGTTTTCTTGCACCGAATGAGGCGCGTATTAAGGAGAATATGCAACCTGTTGAAGGTGGTGACACACCTTATCTTCAACAACAAAACTATTCTCTCGCAGCACTCGCAAAACGTGATGCTCAGGAAAACCCATTTTCTACCGGCGCGACCTCAACTGACACCACTACACCGAATGATGACGATCCGAATCCAACACCAGGGAATGATCCTAATCAGCCTCCCTCTTCAGATGATGCCCGAGCCTTTACCGAACTGATAACAACGCAACCAAATTTATTCACGGAAGCTCCTATGATTACAGAACGAGAACGAGGGTTTGCGGAAATCATCCGGCAATCGATAGATAATCGTTTGAAAGAGGCAACCGAGGAATTAAAAGGGGAATTCGATAATCTACTATCAGAAAAAGAAAATATTATTGATGTTCAGGAAGAAGTGATTAATAAGCAAATGGAAGAGGGTAAAAAATTTTCTGATTCACTCGATAAAATTGAGAAATTACTTGTCCCATTGTTAGAACGCGTCACTGAACTTGAAAAAAGCGAAATTGACGAATCAGCAATTGCGGCTAATGTCTACGCTCAAATTGAACAACCTGAAATTCCTGATGTTAATTTGATGGTTAAAGAGGCAGTGAGTCAAATTGTCTTACCTCAACCTGAACCATTACCTGATATTAAAAGCATGGTTTTTGAACAGGTGAGCGAATCTGTTAAAGTTTTACCCACTGCTGATGATTTGTCTGAAATGGTCAGGAAAGCCGTAGGTGACATTGATTTACCTGAACCTGAACCTGTCATTCCTCCAGACATCAATGAAATCATTGATGAGGTCGTGGCCAGGCTGATTCTTCCCACACCTGAACCGCTTCCTGATATTGATGGCATGGTGAAAAAAGCGTTTTCAGAAATCTCAATCCCCGAACCTGAACCACTTCCCGACATTAAACAAATGATCGCTGATGCCGTCAGTCAGATTGTGATCCCTGAACCTGAGCCATTGCCTGATATAACGGAATTAGTGAAAAAAGCTGTTTCTGAAATCACTTTACCTGAACCGGAACCCTTACCGGATATTAAGAAAATGATTTTTGAGGCTGTGAATGGAATCGATATTCCTCAGCCTGAGGCATTACCTGATATTGAAGCAATGGTGAAGGATATGGTCAGTAAGATTGAGATCCCGAAACCTCAGCCTATGCCTGATTTCAGGGAAATCATTAAATCGGCAATTGCTAACATCAAATTTCCCAAACCCGAGCCGTTGCCTGACATTGGCCAGTTAATTCGAGAGGCGATTGGGCGCATAGAGATTCCGATCCCTGACGTGAAGCAGCTGGTGGAGGAGGCGATTAAAAATCTTGAGCTTCCTGAGCCTCAACCATTGCCTGACATCCAGGCACTAGTTCGTTCTGAAGTTGCTCAGATTGAGTTACCTAAACCTGAACCAGTTGCAATTCCTGATTTTCACAAAATGATTCAGGATGCGGTCTCTGAAATTCAGTTGCCTGAGCCAAAAGATCCAGAACCTCTTCCTGATATTCAGCAAATGGTGAAAGAGGCGGTTGAGTCGATTGAGATCCCACAACCGAAAGAACCTGAACCGTTGCCGGACATCGCCATGTTACTTGAAAGGGCGGTTTCGGAATATCCGATGCCTGAACCTGAGCCTTTGCCCGACATCGGTGAAATGGTTCGAAAGGCGATTGATGCAATTAAAATCCCGCAGCCGAAAGAACCCGAACCTTTGCCGGACATCAAAGCGTTAATCTCAGAGGCAGTTTCACAAATTCGCTTGCCAGAACCTGAAAAGATACCTCTTCCAGATTTTGACGAATTGGTTTCTCAGGCGGTAGAAAAAGCGATGACAGGGATTCATATTCCTGAACCATCAAATGGCCAGGACGGGAAAGACGGACTTCAAATTGAGGTCATCCCTCAAATTGATGTGAATAAAAGCTATCCTCGCGGAACCTACGCCATACATAACGGAGGCTTGTGGCGAGCCTATCAGAACACAGCGGGATTAAGCGGTTTTGAATGTGTTTTGAATGGTCTCAAAGACATTGACGTAACAGTTTCTGATGATCGTCATTTCAAAGTTACCCTATCGAAATCGAACGGTGAAACTGAAGAACGCGGTTTTGATATTCCGGTGATGATTTATCGAGATGTTTATCATCCTGGCACCAAATATTATCCTGGCGACTGTGTAACGTTCGGTGGTTCCATCTGGCATTGTTTTGAAGAAACCAGCGACCGGCCAAACGACATCGGTTCTTCTGGCTGGCGTCTTGCAGTGAAAAGAGGCCGTGACGGGAGATCTCGTGAATGATTGCTTTCGTGACACTCGATGAGGCTAAGGCTCATCTTCGCATTGATACAACGGCGGGTGATGATGAACTTCAGCAAAAAATCTATTCAGCCAGTGCCAGCATTCTTGATTACATCCAGAGTTCTCGCGATGTCCTGGTTGATGATGATGGAGAGGTGATAGAGGGAACTAATGAACTCGACCGGGTTAAAATGGCAACATTATTACTCGTGGGAATTTTAGATCGGGTCCGAAATGGGGAAGAGGAAACTACATATCATCAGGGTTATCTTCCCTTTACTGTCACCAGCCTGATTTATTCACTTCGAAAACCCACCATCATATGAGGAACGGTAATGGCCTGTTCAGGTTGTGCTGCGCGTCGAGCGTGGATCAAGAAAATGGCCCGTTTAGCCTATGAGAGAGCATTTGGAAGAAAAACTGATCGAGGCGATAAAGGCGCAGACAGAAGCAATCACACGACTCGCTGAATCGAACGAAAGTCTTGTTGCGGTTATTTATGATTCGTTAATCGCTGAAGAAGTTGAACATGCCACTCAGACTTATCTGAACGGCAAGCCGCGAGGATGAGTGATGCGGGCCGGAATTTTGAAACACAAGATTGATCTCCAGTCGCATGAGGATGTTCAGGATCCGGTGACAGGTGAAATCACTGAAATTTGGGAAACTCAGGCTTCAGTCTGGGCAGAGGTAGCTCCACTTTCAGGACGAGAATTCATCGCTGCCAATGCGATTCAATCTGAAATTCGGGTTCGCATTACTATTCGTTATCGTGATGATGTTAATAGCGATTGGCGAATTCTGTTCCGTGGTCAGATTTATAACATTGCAGCAATTTTGCCCGATCTTTGGTCTGGTCTCGATTATTTGACACTTCCATGCACAGAAGGTGTTAATAATGGCTGATGGTCTGGATTTTTCAATAATCGGCGTGGATTCTCTGTTAGGTAAGCTTTTTGAGGTGAGCGATGATGTTCGTCGTCGAGGCGGTCGCGCCGCGTTGCGTAAAGCTGGGATGATCATTGTTAATCGTGCTAAGCAGAACGCCGCCAGATTTGATGACCCTCATACAGGTCGATCTATCGAAGATAACATTGCTCTCAGATGGAACGGACGTGAGTTCCGGCAAAATGGGAACATCGCTTTCAGGATCGGCGTTTTACATGGAGCAGTGCTTCAGAATCATCCTGATTTGAGTGAGAACGCGCCTACTCCTCATTGGCGTCTGCTTGAGTTTGGGACAGAGAAAATGCAGGCAAGGCCGATTATGCGTCCTGCTATGGAGGCGAGTCTCAATGATGTTCTACATACGTTTTCGACAGAATATGAGAAATCCTTAGACAGAGCAATCAAACGCGCTCAAAAGAGGAGTAACCCGTCATGATGGGTGCGCCCATATTTGAGGTTGTATTCAACGATCCGAAAGTTTTGAGTTTATTGGGACCAAAGATTTTGAGATTTTATGATTTTGCCAATAAACCTGAAAAACCAACCTATCCCTACGCAACGTTTCAAAATTATGCCGGGTCTCCACAAATGTTTTTAGGAACATTGCCTGATGTCGATACATTCTCACTCCAAATCGATATTTTCTCACTCTCCTCAAGTGAATCACGCAATATTGCCTTAGCGATCCGGGATGCAATAGAACCTCACAGTTATATTACGCGCTGGGGAGACCAGGTCTTAGATGATGAAACCAAAAGTTTTCGCTATTCATTCGATGTTGACTGGATGGTTCTCCGTCAATCCTCTTAAACCAACCGCCTGAGGCGGTTTTTTTTCGTCTGGAGAAATTATGTCGGTGTTAACGCAAGGTACACAGTTATATGTTTACAACAATGTCAGCGTGGGCGAAATCGAATGTATTACGGCGTTTAACCCAGGATCCTCTCCGGCTGATCAGATTGAGGACACTTGTCTGAGTGAGAAAAGCACGCGAACTTATAAAAAAGGTCTTCGAACGCCTGCCCAGGCTTCATTAACGTTAAACGCTGATCCTAACAACGCTTCTCACCTGATGCTGAGTAATCTGGCAGAAACAGCAGATCAATCCGATTTGGTGTTTGCTATCGGCTGGAGTGATGGTGACACTGAACCCACTGTTGATGATTCAAATTCCGATGATGCTGTTGACGGTTTAATTTTACCAACAGATCGTACTTGGTACGTTTTTAAGGGGTATGTCTCGGATTTCCCTTTTGATTTCCAGGCGAACACGGTTGTTCAGTCAACGGGAACCATTCAGCGATCAGGAGCAGGAATTTGGGTTCCTAAAGTTGCTGATTCAGGGTCATGAGCACAGATTGATAACTTTCCCATGTATCTACAAAGTATCATTCCCTTCATTGAAGTGAAGGAATGTGAACGTGAAAAATTTAAAAATTGGTGGTTGTGCGGTTGTTGTGGCGTTGGTAGTGGGTTATCAGTGGTATGTTCAAGCGAATCCTATTCCTCAGGATGAACCTGTTATGTCTCAGAGAGAAGAGGTGATTGACAAGCTCTCTCATCTTTCGACAACGCTTCCTGTCAAACAGGTAAGAAAAATCGAAACCAATGAGAAGAACTGGCATTACCATTTTGAACATGATGATCTTCGCCAGACCACTACTGAATTCGGCAACAACAGTTCTTTGAACAAGCATGTATTCAGCTTTCCTTATAACAAAGGCGCCTGGTTGAACATAGCAACCACCAGCAAGCCGATTAAAGATGTGAAAGCCTATAAACCTCGCTCTTCAATCAACAGGGTATTCTTAACAACAACTGACGGTCAGTTTCTGTGTGAATATGACGGTTGTTATGCTTCTGTCAGTTTTGATGGTGGAAAGGTTGAACGTTTTCGTGTTTCTACACTTGTCGGTTCTGCAAATAACATCATGGAGGTCATTGACGGTCAGCGGTTTATGAGAGAGGTCAAACGCCATAAATCAGCGATAATTGAAGTCGATTATTTTCAGAATGGTTCTCAACAGTTCAGATTCAATCTGAATGATGGTGTGAAAATCATGTATTCATCATGATAAAAGATAAAAACTAACCCGCTTCGGCGGGTTTTTTTATAGGTAAAAAATGAAGCTGACCATAGAAAACCTGAAAACCTTAGGCGCGTTTACCGGAAGACCTGTTGAACGCGAAATTGAGTGGCAGCAGGGGGAGGACACGTTTAAGGCAACGGTGTTTATTCGTCCTATGGGTTATCAAACTGCTACATCTGACATCATGGCGATTGGTGGGAAAATTGATGGTATTGCCGGACGAATCGCCGCATCTATCTGCGATGAAGAAGGTAAGCCGGTTTTCACTGTTCAGGACATAACCGGAGAAGCTGATCCTGATCGTGGTCCTCTCGATGGTGCATTGACGATTTCGCTCTTGCTTGCGATTCAGGAAGTGAATGATTTGGGGAAGGCTACAAGCTCACCGAAGAAGACGAATTCTGGTGTGAGCTAGTGTTGAACGGTATTGGCGGCAAAACCATTGCTGAGGCAAAAGAACGGCTGTCAATTATTGAATATAAAAAATGGACGCTTTACCGAAACAAATACGGCTCTCTAAATCCAGGGTTGCGAACTGAATGGGCGAGTGGAGTCATTTCCAGTGTCATCGCAAACACCAATCGTGATCCGAAACATCCCGCCTTCACGCCTACTGATTTCACCCAACATTTTGATGAGCCGGAACCGGAACAAGAATCTGATCAGCCGATTTCTCTCAAAGAGGCCATGAATACATGGCACTAATTCACATCCTCATTCTAATCGAACACTGAGTTGTTTTTACGGGGTCAATATGGCAGCGAGATCGCTCGGTACGTTAACGATTGACCTGATAGCGAAAGTGGGTGGCTTTGTATCTGGCATGACCCAGGCTGAAAGGTCGGCTGACAAATGGCGCAAAAACGTGAAAGCCGCCGCTTTAGATGTCGGGGCAGCGCTCGCAGGCGTTGCAGTTGCCGCAGGCAGCGCCGCAGCGGGGATCGGTTCAGCTACACTTTCGCTCGTCAAGAATACTGCTGACCAGGTGGCAGAAACTGATCGATGGGCCAAATCGCTCGGGGTCTCTACTCAAAACCTCCTTCAGTGGCAGTATGCAGCAAAACAAGCCGGTATCGCCGGCGATCAGATTTCGGATATTTTCAAAGACATCAACGATAAAATCGGTGATGCCGTACTGAATAAATCTGGTGATGCAGCCCAGGCGCTAGACACACTCGGGTTATCGGCTACCAAACTTCAAAAATTGTCACCAGACAAGATCCTGACTGAAATCGGCAATGCGTTGAATCAGTCGAACCTTTCTACTGCTGGGAAAACTAACATTCTTGAAAGTCTGGTGAATGACGGTTCCAGGCTCCTTCCTTTGCTTGAGAACAACAACAAGCAATTGAATACCTTCAAGCAGGCGGCTAAAGATTATGGAATCGCACCGAGCGAGGATCAGATTCAGGGGCTGGTGAAGGTTTCAAACTTTTTTCGTGATCTGGAAGGCCAGGTAGAAGGACTTAAGACACAAATCGCCGCAGGACTCGCCCAGGTCGATTTGTCTCCTTTACAACGTGGGCTAGACCAGCTTAGAACAGTTTTCACCGATCCTACCGTCCTGCAAGGGCTGACTACTCTCGTTGGTGGCGTAGCGTCATTGGTTGCTGATTTTGGTACGATTGCCGCCAGAGCAGCGCAATTTACAACGTTACTTTCGCAAGTAGGCGATAGATTTAAAGCGGGGGGGTATGCCGCCTATAATGCTCAGCAAAATTCAGGGGTTAACAGTCTCAAGCTAGGTAACATCGCGCTTCCTACTCAGCCTGCTACCGTTCAGCAAAATTTGAAACTTGATAAAGGGGATTCTAACCAGGCTGGCCAGGCCGCTAAACAGTTGGCCAGTGCATATAGTAACGCAACACTTCAATATCAGCGCATGATCGCGACCATTAACACCAGTGCGCAGCGATCAGCCCAGGTCACTCAACTTCAGACCCTGAATTTTAATTTACAAAATGGCAACCTTAAAAATCTCAACGAATCTCAGAAAAATCGTCTTCGGGATTTGGCTACTGAGGTTGATCGGCTTAATGCGGTTAAGAAAGCCAATCAGGATAATCTGACTGTTCAGCAGTTTATTACTAATCTTCAGAACCAAAATCAAAACGCTCGCGCCTCAAACAATATTAATACGAGTGGATTTGGATTAGGGGATCAGGAAAAACAACGCTTACAGGACATCATCAATATTCGTCAAGATTATCTACAACAACAACAGGATTTAGATAATCAACGAACTCGCGGCGATATTAATGATGATGTTTATAATCGTGAGACCTCAGCGCTTCAGCAGGCTTTACAAACAAGAATCACTGATCAGCAGGATTATTATAAGAAAATCGATGCTCTCCAGTCAGATTGGCTGAATGGTGCGCAAACTGGTTTTCAAAACTGGGTCGATTCCACTGGCGATATTTCATCAGCAGTTGAAAGTGATATTAGTTCAGCAATGAGTTCAGCGCTGGACAATGTCAATTCGGCGTTAGAGGGAAACACTGTCAGCTGGAAGCAATGGTCTGTTTCAGTTTTACAGATGATTGAGAAAGTCGCAGTTCAGGCCGCCGCCTCAAATCTCTTCAGTGGTGCGAGTGGGTTATTGGGTTCTATCGGCTCAGGATTATCCAGCCTCTTTAGTGGAACCGCGACAGCTAACGCCAAAGGAGGCGTTTATGGAGCGGGCCTCAGTGCATTTAGTAATTCTATTGTCAGCACGCCAACATTGTTCAGGTTTGCGAGCGGTGCGGGATTAATGGGAGAGGATGGACCCGAGGCAATCATTCCCTTACAACGCGCCTCAGATGGATCGCTGGGTGTAAAAGCAAGTGGACTCAGCTCGAACTCACAAAGTGCAAGCGGAGGTGTTCAGGTCAACATTTCCATATCAGATTCAGGCTCCCAATCCACCACTAATAGCGCTGACTGGCGTCAATTCGGTAATGAAATCGGTCGCTTTGTCGATGAACGCTACAAAAGAAATCTCGCCCGAGACCTTAGGGATGATGGTGATATAGGGCGCGTGGTCAAAGGTAAACGCTAAAAGGTAGAGCATGGCCATCGAAACTTTTACCTGGTGCGCCCGAATCAACGCCTCGGGCGATATGACCTTTAATGTTCGTTCTATTCAGTTTGGAGATGGTTACACACAAGTTGCAGGAAATGGAATCAACAATCGTTCTCAAAACTGGAACCTGACATTCACTGGAACTGAAGAATTCATTGATGAAATAAAAACCTTTCTTGATGCCCGTCAGGGCTATCAGTCTTTTGCCTGGGAACCACCAGGTGAATCACTCGGGTTATATCGATGCTCCTCATATAACCCGACCGCTCTCGGAGCAGGACTCTTCGAAATGACCGCAACATTCACACAGGCTTTCGCCCCATGAGTTTGACCAGCGATTATCAAAAACTTGAACCCGGAAGTGAAATCCGGCTCTATGAGGTTGACGGGTCGGCGTTTGGCGTTGATGAGGTGTTACGGTTCCATTCTCACAACATCCCCCATACTGAAGCTGAAATCCTCGCCGCTAACGGTGATGAAACCCAGTTACCCGCAAAATCGATTTTTTGGCAGGGTGAGGAGTATTCCGCGTGGCCTTGTAAGATCGAAGGCCTGGAAACATCAACAACCGGCAGCGCACCCAATCCCCGCTTAACCGTGGCAAACCTGAACGGATCGATAACAGCTTTGTGTTTGCAGTTTCAGGACATGCTTCAGGCGAAAGTATCGATTCATGACACGCTGGCGCAATACCTTGACGCCGCAAATTTTGAAGATGGAAACCTGAATGCCGATCCGACACAGGAAAAGCTTCGGGTGTTTTACATCGATGAAAAATCAAGTGAAACCAAAGTTCAGGTTGAGTTTGCTTTATCGAGTCCGATGGATCTCCAGGGGCTGCAAATTCCTACGAGACAGCTTCATGCGGTTTGCACCTGGTGTATGCGCGGTAAATATCGTTCAGGCGATGGTTGTGACTACGCAGGGACCAACTATTTCGATAAGTTTAATAATCCTGTCGATGATCCGAGTCTTGATGTTTGTTCAGGCTCAATAACTGGATGCAAATTAAGGTTCGGGCAGGATAACCCGCTTTCTTTCGGAGGATTCCCAGGAACCTCGCTGTTAAGAACATGATCGCTCACTTTGATCAGTTTATTCATGTTCCTTTCTTATTATCTTCTTTCTTACTGAACAGAGGTCATCATGTTTGCGGAACTCAGCGACGAGACATTATTGTTCTTTGATGTTGTCGGGACCGATCTTGAGGGACAGGCGGCTCCACTCAGCTCAAAACCCATCGTGATTGCGTTGGCTGGCGGTTATGGCTTTGACCATGCTTATCTTCGTCCAGGTCTCGATGATCTCAGTGAGGATTGTCAGATTATTTATGTTGATATGCGTGGACAGGGCCGCTCGTCAGACGTGAAACTTACTTCAATTCAGTTTGAACGCATGGCTGACGACGTTTATGAGTTCATGAAACTTATCGGCATTCAATCAGCGTTTATTTTTGGCCATGATTCTGGCAGTTTCATTGCTCAGAAAATCGCGATGCGTCACCCCGAAACAGTTAAAGGCTTAATTCTGGTCTCAAGCTCTATGGGGATGACGGTTTTACCTGGGAAAGAAGAGGAGGGCTATCCAACGCCTTTCCTCAAAGACCGTACCGAAGGCGAGTTGCTTGATATAGCGCATAATTTCTATTACAGCCCGCTTCCTCTTACTGAGTCACAGTTTAAAGAATATTTCAACAAGGTAGGACCGTTCTTTATGGCTCCTCAGAATGGCGAAATGTTTGCATCAATCTTTAATTATGTAACGGCAAAAATCGATGTCGTGAATCACTATCGTCGTCTGGTTCCATTCTTTAATTCACATGGGAAAATCAGTCTTGTAAAAACACCTTCATTAGTCATGAGCGGTGTTTATGACTGGGCCACTCCATCGGTCGGATCATTTATGCTGTCAAAAAAATTATATGATTCAACCTTCGTTGATTTTAAAGAATCCGGGCATTATTTATTTAATGAGGAACCTGAAAAGTTCAAATCAATTGTGAAGGCATTTATTGCAAGTCACAACTAAAGAATGTGCATGTTGGGAGTCTTTTTATCTATAAGGAAGTGATTATACCTCTGCTTTTATTAACTTCATGAGGTTCATATGTTTGCAAATGTTAACGGTAAAAGCATTTTCTTTGATGTTATCGGAGAAGGTTTGAACGCCTCTACGCCTGAAATGACAAAGAAACCTGTTTTTGTGGCGATTCATTGCGCATCAGGTTTTGATCATGGTTATCTGAGACGCGGATTGGATATTCTGACTTTTTTCGGCCAGGTCATTTACATCGATCTTCCTGCATCAGGACGTTCATTAGGTGTAGATGCCTCAACTGTCACCTTTGAAAACCTGGCTGATGATGTCGCAGCAATCATCGATCATTTGGGTCTCGACAAAGTTTATCTCGTTGGCCATTGCGCTGGTGGGTTTGTCGCTCAACATTTCGCGCTTCGTCATCAGGAAAAACTTAAGGCGCTGATTTTGGTTAACACCTCGCCTTCGTTTGATAAAGTGATTGATAACATCCCATCTCCAACGCTCGTTGAACGTGCGCCGCCTGATGTCGTTGAGGCGTGCTTGACGGTTTACGGAAAGGGCATTATCACAGAAGAGACGGTGAAAGCTTGCTTTGATAAAGCGGGGCCACATTTCCTGGCAAAAGATAAAATGGATATGTTCCAGCCCCTGGTTCGCAACTTCACCGGGATTTCGATTCCGATGCTAAATCGGTTTGTGAACCATATTTATAAAACTTATGACGTTCGTCGTGAACTCCATAAAATCACTGTCCCTACACTGGTTATCGCCGGTTCTCAGGACTGGTTAACGCCACCAGCAGGATCACGTTTCATCGCGAAAGAAATCCCGAACTCAAGTTATGTTGAATTTAAGGATTCTTGTCATATTTCGTTCATTGAGCTTCCTGATGACTTTTATCCGGTTGTTCACGATTTCATTCGCGTTGTCGAATAACACAGTTAAACCCGCTGAGGCGGGTTTTTGAGGTGCGTGATGCTTCTGATTTCCAATGATGGTCAGTTTAACTTTAATGGTGTTCTGGATTTAATTTCAGATCGTTCTTTGCTAAGTCTGATGGAGCGGGACAGAGACACATTTTCAAAAAAGTTTGATTATGCTTTCTTTTACCTTAATAACGTTTATAAGTTTTACCATTATATGACTTATCACGGAAATTATTCTTTAATGGCGAATGGTTTTGGCATGGCTCATAATCATCGATTAGATTTGCCTGTGAAGGAAAAATGCAAGGAGCTTTATCTCCGTGCGCTTGAAAAGTTTAGGTGTGAACTCAAGCTTTTTATTGATTCTTATGAGCTTTATTTATTCAAGACGCTGGAGCACCAGATGGGGATTTTCATTCTTAAAGAAGATAAATTTCTTGCACAGTATTACAATGAATCGCTCAGGTTAAATTTGATGAGTAAGCTTTTCTAGCCTGACAACCCGCGAAAGCGGGTTTTTTTATGGGTGTCTAATGGACCAGGGGATCATAAACGCAATCTTCGACCATGCCAAACGGGATTATCCCGCTGAATGTTGTGGTGTAGTCGTTCAGAACAATGACTCTGAATGTTACTTTCCTTGCCGAAACCTCTCTGAAAATCCGCGTGAACAATTCATTCTCAATCCTAAGGATTTCGCCGAAGCCGAAGACCTGGGGGTTATCACGGCTATCGTTCACAGTCATCCTGACGCCACGACTCAACCCAGTCATCTTGACAGGGCGATGTGTGATGACAGCGCGGTTCCGTGGATAATTGTGAGTTGGCCGGAGGGCGACTTAAAGACGATCTATCCCAGGGGCGAGCTTCCCCTGATAGAAAGGCCGTTTGTGCTGGGGCATTCTGATTGCTGGGGGCTGGTCATGAGCTACTTCAAACAGGTCCACGGCATAGAGCTAAACGATTACCGCGTTGATTATCCGTGGTGGGAGGACGATCACCCTGAAAATCTCTATCGAGATAACTGGTATGAATGCGGATTCCGCGAGTTTACCGGCAAGCCGAAGGCAGGGGATCTAATCATAATGCAGATTCAATCGAAAAAATGGAATCATGCTGGCGTGATGCTTGATGGAAACATGATGCTTCACCATCTTTATGGCCGTCCTAGCAACAGAACGCCTTACGGCGGTTACTGGCGTGAAAGGACGATGAAAATCGTCAGATATAAGGATCTTCTTTAACGAAGATTCGAGAGACAAAACCCAGTGTTCATAAAATGTTTTTCGCACACTTTGATAACTAAAGTATTCAATATGAAGGGTTTTTTAATTATCGGAATGTTAGAATAATGGCGCTGTGCTTTCGGATGTTTGCCGGGAGCATGAGTGAACGGCAGGCAAAAGAAAGCCCCAGCGAATCTTTCAATTCAACCGGGGCGATCCTAGTGCGTGAGAACTCTAGATTAGCCCCTTACACGCCGAAAGGCAACGTTAGGAGGCTCAGAATGCTAAACAAACCCACGGTTCTAACCGTGATCATCTGTCTTACTGTTCTTGCGTTTGTGTTGCTTGAACGTGACAGACTTTGTGATTTTCGGATCAAAACGAAAATCTTAGAGGTCGATGCAGGTCTGAGCTACGAACTTAACCGGTAAGGGCATCTGTGCGGCGGTTCGCCGCCGCATATCTCTCTTGCATTCCGAACAGCACAGCAAACCCGCGAAAGCGGGTTTTTTTATGGGTGAAATATGGCTGAAGTGATGACCCGAATTGAGCTGGGTGGTGTGCTCGGTCGCACCTTCGGCAAGGTTCACTATCGTTCCATAACCCGGACTCAGGAGGCGTGTCGAGCACTTGCGGCAACTGTGAAAGGCTTTGAGTCGTTCATGATCACCAGTAAAAAGCGCGGCCTCACGTTCTCAGTTTTTCGCGGTAAAACCAATGTCGGATTTGAAGAGCTGAGTTATCCGGTTACAGGCGAGACGATCAAAATCGTCCCTGTGATGATTGGCAGTAAACGCAGCGGATTGTTTCAAACCATCATCGGCGCTGTTCTGGTCGTTGTCGGTGTGGCCATCAGTTATTTCACAGGAGGTACAGCCTCAGCAGTCGGAGCCGGGATCGCGAAATTCGGTGCGGCGATGGTTATCGGCGGCGTTATCCAGATGCTTTCCCCTCAGCCGCCAGGCCTCGCACACAAAGACGATGCGGACAACGCGCCTTCCTATGCTTTTGGTCCCGCCGTGAATACCGCCGCTCAGGGCTATCCCGTTCCGCTTTTGTATGGCCAGCGCCGAATAGGTGGCGCTGTGATTTCAGGTGGCGTCTATGTCGAAGATCAGCAGTGAGGAACAAGAATGGCTGAGGTGATGACGCGGATCGAACTGGGCGGGATATTGGGTAAGACATTCGGCAAGGTCCATCACCGAATGATTTCGAAAACTCAGGAGGCAGCTCCAGCGCTTGCAGCAACGATTAAAGGGTTTGAAAAATTCATGATTTCGAGCCGAAAGCGAGGACTGACGTTTTCTGTTTTTACCGGGAAACGCAACATCGGCTTCGATGATCTCAAAAAGTCAGTGTCAGGTGATGTGATCCGAATTATGCCGGTCATCATCGGCAGCAAACGCGCCGGACTATTACAAACGATTGTAGGCGTTGCACTCATTGCGATTGCGGTTTTCGCGCCCTGGGGATCAGCAATTGCCGGAAGTAATTTCGTCTTTCAGGCTGGAGTTGCAGTGACGCTAGGCGGTGTCGTGCAAATGCTGTCGCCTCAGGCTCAGGGATTGTCATACAAAGACGATTCAGATAACCAGCCTTCTTATGCTTTCGGCTCTCCAACTAACACCGCCTCACAGGGCTATCCTGTTCCTTTGCTTTACGGTCAGCGCCGAATCGGTGGGGCGATAGTCTCAGCCGGAATTTACGTCGAAGACCAGCAATAAATTTTGTCATCCGAACAGACCGCTCCGGCGGTCTTTTTTTATGGGCGCGATATGGCAAAGAAAATCATTTCAGGGAAAAAGGGTGGTTCAACATCATCGCGAACACCTGTTGAACAGCCTGACGATCTTCAATCGGTTGCAAAAGAGAAAATCCTCCTCGCCCTGGGTGAGGGTGAATTTGCGGGAGAGCTGACAGGTCAGAACATCTTTCTGGATGGAACACCGCTTCTGAATGCCGATGGCTCAAGCAACTTCAGCGGGGTGAACTGGGATTTTCGTTCCGGTACTCAGGACCAGACTTATATTCAGGGATTACCGGGTACTGAAAACGAAATTTCAGTTGGAACAACCATCACTGAAACATCAGGGTTTACCCGAACTTTTACTGATTCAACACTTTCAGCCATTCGTTTAAGGATCCAGTGGCCATCGCTTTTTGAACAGGAAGATAACGGCGACCTGAACGGCTATTCCATTGCTTATAACATCGCTGTATCTACGGACGGCGGCGCATTTCAGACCGTAATTGATACCGCTGTAACTGGGAAAACGACGACAGGTTATGAACGAAGTCATCGGGTCGATCTTCCTCAGGATGGTTCGACCTGGACTGTTCGCCTGACGCGCACCACAGCTGTTCAGAATTCAGCGCGTTTCGGAGACACAATGACCCTTGAGAGTTACACGGAGGTCATTGATGCGAAGTTGCGTTATCCGAATACCGCACTTCTTTACATGGAATTTGATTCAAGCCAGTTCTCAGGGAACGTTCCTCAGATTACCTGTGAACCGAAAGGGCGGATGATTCGTGTCCCTGATAATTATGATCCTGACAGCCGGACCTATACAGGGGAATGGGACGGAACATTTAAAATTGCCTGGACCGATAATCCCGCCTGGGTCTTTTATGATTTGGTGGTGACAGAACGATTCGGCTTAGGTGACAGGCTGACCGCAGACAACATCGATAAATGGACGCTTTACACGGTCGCTCAATACTGTGATGAGCTGGTTCCAGATGGTCTCGGAGGTTCAGGTACTGAGCCGCGTTTTAAATGTGATGTCTATGTTCAGAACCGATCTGACGCTTATACAGTCTTTCGGGATTTCGCGGCCATATTTCGCGGGATGACGTATTGGTCAGGCGATCAGATTGTTGCCCTGGCAGATATGCCGCGTGACGTCGATTACAACTACACAAACGCAAACGTCATCGATGGCCAGTTTGCTTACTCCAGCTCAAACACCAAAACTCGTTACACCTCCGCGCTAGTTTCCTATTCGGATCCTGATAACGGTTATGCGAATGCGGTTCAACCTGTCTTTGAACCGGATTTAGTCACGCGGTACAAAACCTTCAACCAGCTCGAATTAACCGCGATAGCCTGTACCCGACAAAGCGAGGCTGACAGGCGAGGCCGATGGGGGATCCTGACTAATTCTCAGGACAGGATCGTAACATTCCAGGTCGGCTTAGACGGTGATATTCCGTTGCCGGGTTATATCATCGCGGTTGCAGATGAATATCTGTCCGGGCGCGTAGCAGGAGGGCGGATCAGCAGCGTAAACGGTCGAGTGATTACGCTCGACAGAACGCCTGATGCACTTGAAGGAGACAGATTACAGCTTAACTTGCCCTCAGGAACGTCTGAGGCGAGAACGATAGAATCCATCGCAGAAAATATCGTGACGGTCTCTGTTGCCTATTCTGAAACGCCTGAAGCTGAATCAGTATGGGTCGTTGAGTCTACTGAGGTATTAGCTCAGCTCTATCGTGTCTCGATGATCTCAATCGATGATGACGGGAATTTCAGTATTACTGGCAGCGCTTACGATCCATCGAAATATGATGCGATTGATAATGGTGCTCAGCTCGACTCAAGACCAATAAGCGTCATACCGGCAGGAACACAGAACGCTCCTCAGAACATTGTGATTGATGAATACAGTGTTGTGAATCAGGGTATCAGTCTTCAGACAATGCGCGTCCAGTGGGATCCAACACCTAACGCCCTGGCATATGAAGCGCAGTGGCGACGAAATTCAAGCAACTGGATTAACGTTCCTCGCACCTCAACGATTTCTTTTGAGGTTCCGGCGATTTATACCGGAACGTATCAGGTCAGGGTGAGGGCGATTAACGCCGCAGAAATTTCTTCAGGTTGGTCAACTTCAGCGCTCACTGAGTTAACTGGCAAAGTCGGGAACCCGCCATTGCCCGTTGGGTTCAGTGCAACAACTAATGTTGTCTGGGGAATCACACTTTCATGGGGTTTCCCCGATAACACTGAGGATACGCTTAAGACAACGATTCAGTACGCGACAAACGCTGAAGGGACAGATGCGACATTGCTTTCAGATGTCGCTTATCCGAGTCATGTTTATGTGATGCAAGGTCTGTTAGCCGGTCAGGGATTTTGGTTCAGGGCGCAGCTGGTGGACAAGACAGGGAATCAGTCTGGCTTCACTGACTGGATCCACGGGGAAGCGTCTGAAAACATCCCCGACATCATCGGCGACATCAGTAAGCAAATTCAGGATTCCCCCGCTTTTCAGGCGATCAACCGCGATTTATCCAGCAATGCGGCTGCAATACTCGAAAATGCTTTAGCGAATAACGCGACCGTTAATCGTCAATATGCGCAATATGGCGAGGTGAAAGCTGAAATCCTCACGGTAAGTACGACGATTGCTGACACAAACCAGGCACTGGCAGACCTTGAAACGCAATTAACCGCTGAGATCGGTGAAACTCAGGCGTTGATTGATGAAAAGCTGACGGCGAATGTCACTGATGACGGAACAGCTTCAGCAACGTTTGCTCTTGAAGTCGGTGTGACGCGAAGCGGAACATTCTATTCAGGTGGGATGGCAATTGGTATCGCACCGAATGCATCAGGAAGCTATGTCTCAACAGTGGTGTTTGATGCTGATCAGTTCGGGATTTATTCAGGGGGAACTCCAGGAAATTATCAACTCGCATTCAGTGTTTTCAATGGTCAGACATTCATCAACCAGGCATTTATTCAGGATGCCTCGATAACGAATGCGAAAATTGGGGATTTCATTCAGTCGAACAATTATGTCTCAGGCTCGACAGGATGGAGCATTAATAAGAATGGAGGCGCTGAATTCTCGAATGTTACGATTCGGGGAACAGTCATTGCAACGACAGGACAACTTTCGAATGTCGTTGTCGATTCAACCTGTACTGTTCAAAGTCTGAGAGCTGAGAATATTCAGGGTGATTTATTAATAGCTTCGGAATTCGCAAATAACAAAGTTATTGGAGCACGAAATAACCCTAATGCAATTGTTCAAAATCAGCTTTACCCAATCGTAAGTTTTAGCGGTGCTCCATTTGTCCGAAGGCTGACATTTACAAATCTTGTGAATTTTATTCAATCTCAACGAAATGTAATTCAATTAGTCACAACTACTGGTGTTGTAGTTGACAGTTTCGACACAGGGAACCCTCCAAGTGGAGGAAACACTATACCTAGAAGTATATCAGTCTCTATACCAGCAACATCTTACGATGTAACGGAAGTTTTATATGTCAGGTGGACATCTCGCGGGGGGGCATTCGAAGCGGACTTTAACGGGAATGTCTTTGTTTTTAAATCATCAAGTGCTATCACATGGGATATATAGAGGATATATGACATATTTTATCGGATCAGCGAATGTTGGTAATAAAGTTATTGGTGCTGCAAATAACCCAAACTCAATTGTTCAGAATCAGCTTTATCCAATCTGCCAGTTTCCTTCAGCAAATATTGCCAGGAAATTGACATTTTCTGATCCTGTCCAATTTATTCAATCACAACGAAATGTGATTGAATTCGTAAATGAAAGTGGTGATGTTGTTTTTTCATTTGATACAGGAAATCCTCCGTCAGGTGGTAATACGATTAATGAAATTGTAACTGTAGAAATTCCTGCATCAGAAGCAGAGGTTCAAACCCTAAGCGTTCGTTGGACATCACGCGGAGGCGCTTTTGAAGCGGTATTTACAGGGAATATTTTCGTCTTTGAGGCTGATGAAGCAGTGACCTGGCTTTAAATGAAACAGGAGCCTGCTATGCAGGCTTCTTTTTTTAATATTTTGGGGTTCTTCTATGTCAGTCGGCTCTTTATCATTAACGAATGGCTCAGCGTCAGTCGTCGGAACGGGAACGACTTTTACAACTGATCTCAGTTCTGGTGATTTCATTCTCTTTGTGATTGGAGGAACAACTTACACTTATCCTGTTCTCAGTATTCAGTCTGAAACGGCTCTAACGCTCGTTGATGATTTCGACGGACCCACAACATCAACTGTCAGTTACAGTGCCGTCCCGAGTGGAGAAATGGTTTCCGTTCCGATGGAACTCATTTATCAGAGCACTCGGGCAATTCGCGGGCTGAATCTTGATAAAGAAAACTGGCAACAGGTTTACTCATCAGCCGATCAGATCACAGTGAATCTTCCAGACGGTTCAACTTTCACAGGGCCGAGCTGGTTAGAGGTTTCACGCGGAATCGATGCGACGAATCTTGATGCCGCGAATGCGATTGCTGATCGAATGGATGCAAGCGCCGCCACATCACAACAGGCCGCAGATTCAGCGGCTGCTTCTGAGACCGCAGCCGCGCAAAGCGCAACAGATGCAGCAACGAGCGAACAAAACGCGGCTGTTAGTGCAAATCAGGCCGCAAGTTCAGCTTCAAATATCGCTGATAGTGTGAGTCAGGCGGCTCAATCTGCGAGCGATGCAGCCGCAAGCGCAACAGCAGCGGCAACCAGCGAGACTAACGCCGCTACCAGTGAAACTAACGCGGCGAATTCAGCAACGGCAGCGGCAGGAAGCGAACAAAGCGTTGCTGATAATGCAGCAGCAGCGGCCACCAGCGAAACCAACGCCGCCAACTCAGCAACAGCAGCGGCAGGTTCAGCAGCTAATGCTTCAACCAGCGAAACCAACGCGGCTACAAGTGAATCAAATGCAGCTGATAGCGCCACCAGCGCCGCAAATGATGCCCAAACCGCGACAGATTCCATTCAACAAACACTGACGAATGTTCAGGACGCCCAAACCCAGGCTGACAGAGCAACAACTGAGGCAGACAGGGCGACAACGGAGGCTGATAAGCTCGGTAATACAAATGATTTCGCCGCGATCCTCGATACCATCGATATTGATAATGCTGATGTGACATTCAAAGGAAATGTTGCTGGTGCGGATGCGGTTGATAATAACGATTTCGTTACGCTCTCTCAGTTAACGCTCGCGACTGAACAACAGCCATTAAACGCTGATACGTTTGCTGACCTAGCAACGTTGGTTCCCGCTGAGGAAGGGCATTTAGCCTTACTGAGAGAATACAATTCAGGAACGGGTCAGGGCGGGGGAACGTTTATCGCTGTAGCTGGTGCAGGAACCAGTGATCTCGGAATGACTCAATCTGTAAATGATGATTTCCATTGGGTGCGATACATCGATCCGGCGAAAGCTGATGTAACGATGTTTGGCGCGGTTGCAGATGGTACAACAGATTGCGCTGACGCTGTTACAGCGATGTTCAACTGGTATACAGGAAGCGGTAATATTTTCCAGCGGATCGGCATTCAGTTTCCCGCTGGGGAGTTTGCTATTTCATCAATGCCCGCCTCAACGACACAAATTCCGATGTTCCGCTGTGTGGGTTTAGGGCATGACCAATTAGGCTACAACAACGCTACGCGCCTCTGGTTGATTGGTGACGCTGACTCTATCTGTTTTGATGTCGTTGCACGCTGGACAGAGATCGGAAATTTCCAGATTCAGGGAGATGGTCTTGCCGGTGACACGGTCGTTCGTCATTTCTTCCGAAATTCCGTAACACAAGGTCAGCATGTCCGCGTTTTCAATATGTACATCCAGGATGTTTACGGTCGGATGTTCCAGCTGATTGATAGCCTGGATTCTAAATTCAGCCAGGTTTACGCTCAGCGTGGCCATGACAACCTGATTCGTGTTCTCGCCTCAGGTGAGCTGTCCTGGGACCATTCAACAGCAATCGAAATTTCTAACTCAACAATTCAGAGTTTCGTCGGCACAAGCGATCAGGATGGCGTTTTCTTCATTCCTCACTGTACTCAGGCGATGATGTGGAATGTCTGGATTGAGTTTTGTGATTACCCTGGAAACCTGACTAACGGTGAATGGGCGCTTCATTCGCTTGCGATGGAATCGAACACCAATCCGCTCTATATGGGGCAGACCCGTTTAGCTCAATACAGTTGCAGTAACGCAAACGGGGCAGGGATCGACATCACGACTGACAAGAGCGTGAATAACATCACTGGGGAGCCTGAAACAAACACATTATCCTCTTATGAAGCTGGACAGGTATCGATCTATTCTCACGGCATTTATGCCAATGCATCGTTACAGGAATCCCTTCATTACACAGGGAAAATGTATTCAAATTCAGGTAGCGGATCGGCTGTCTGGATTAATGTTGGCTATTTCGTTGGGGCAGCGACAGCCGAAACTTACCGAATTCATTTTGTTACGCGCAATGGTTTTGCCACTCCATCTTCATCAAACGGGGGATTAGAAGGCGATTGTGTGGTTACGATTCAGAACCGGGGCGCAACAACGAATACTGTTACATGGCATGGCCAGCGAGGAACCTCAGGGATCCTGGCGGTTCGATATGAAAAACCCTTTACCTCAGATACGCGGCTTTATGTCCAGCTTGCCGGATTCAGTCGAATGGGTGTCCGAGTCACCTCGACAGGAACAACCCGACTAGACGCAGGTGTTCATAGCTATGTTAACTGGACCATGACAGAGATCAGCAGTGATGATCTGAGTGCGATTACAGACCTTCAGACACCGATAAGCGTGAATACGTGGGGAACAACTACAGCAGGAATTATCGCCGATGGTGATAATACACTCTTAGATTTTTACACAACTCAGGTGACAGAAAACAGCACCACAAAAATCGCTGTTAAGGTCAACGGAACAGAAGGGAGAATACCTTTCACGACTGGGAATTTCCTGAATATCGGACATTGGCGCGTTGCTGATTTGCTCGCCGCTTCTGCAACGTTGGGAGATATTACCAGTGTTAACACCTTTACTGATCAAACGGGAACATCCCTTGTTGAGCAGGTTGTGTATTATGACGGTACAAGATGGATTTCTTTAGATGGACAACATGTTGTGATCAGTGATGGTACAACTTCACCTGTTTCTTCGTGAATCCTTTATCAGCCCGCAATCAAAAGCGGGCTTTTTGACAAAGACCGACATTCAAAAATGAAAGATTCAGACAACAGAAATTCACCAAAATTCGCATAGATTGGGAGTTGAGTTTTGATAAGGTTCTTAGAATGTTGTGAATATTCCAATAAAAGCAGGGTTATTCACAATGCAATATTCGCAAATCACTGTTCAACTTAACGAAGAAAGTCACAACATTCACACCACAAAGACATTTATGAGTTATGCGGGAGAGGAGTGTTCTCTTCCTGGTTTCTTTATCCCTGAGCCATTCAGACTTGTAAAATCTGTTTACTGTAATGAGTATCGAGTTCTTTCAAAAGAACCAGATCCTAAAACTCTTTTCTATATTCGTCTTTTTGACGCCCCTCAATCAATCTCCCCTCTGTTCAATAAACATCCTTCGCTCTCAAAAAAATTAACACAATGTCTTGTCTGGAGTTCGATGATCCCAAGTCATCGAGATGCATTCCATTTCTTAGCAAACAAGTTTTTTGATTACTTTCTCAACGAATATAACATTGCGATCACGATTGGCCCAATGACGCTTTGCAGTGCTCATTTTTGGGAAGGACGGCTTTTAGCCTCGTTTACGCGTCCTGATGTGAGCATTTATCGTTCTGATGGAAACTCAGTCATTAAGATCCCCAACTGGTTAGAATTTCAGATGGAATGGAGTGAGTTCATTTTTAAATCTTCTGAGGATATTAATGATCCTTCGGTCATCCTGATCGCAAAAGATAAACCCTAATGGCTGAAATCGCATACTGATTACAGTGAACACAGGAAAAAGTGCAGGGAAGCAGTTTTCAATTTTTTCTATACCAATAATATGAAAATTATTCTTGCTTTATTCATTACGATTATTCTCTATCACTTTCCGCTTTGGCTTGCATGGGTCAACGTCAACAGGTTTTCGCGAAAGATAGATCAAGTAACGGTTGGCGCTATCTGGCTTTATTGCGGCTGGTTAGGATGGATTGGTTACAGATTTATAACTGGATAAAAAAACGGCTTCATCGATGATGGTGAAGCCGTAAGAGTCAAGGAAGGTGAGGGAACTCAAAATAAACAGAGGTGGATTCCGCCGCTGCAAACGACAGGCGCATATTATTGTGATTTGTGCGATTCATTGCGTATCAAAATGAGCGGAAAGAATAGGAGTCAATCATTCAACAACATGACCAATGAAACTTTCAATCCTGTCAGTCACTTCGTTAAGAATATGAAGAGGGGCTTTTTCAATAAATTCGATATTGCGGGATTTGAAATGGAGGCTTTTAACCTGTTCGCATAAGGCAACGCCAGATGTTTCAAGTCCAGTAAGCTCAACCTCTAATCCTCTTCCTCTCACAGTGCTGGTAATTGGTACAAAAAGCGCAAATCCGGTTACTTTATTGAAAAGTTCAAGTGAGACGACGAGACCAGGACGGCGCTTCTGAATCTCTTTGCCGGAAGAGGGGTCGAAATCAATCCAGACGATGTCTCCGCATGATGGGATGTACTCAGACATCAGAATTCATCCCCGCGAGATTTCATTGAGTCCCATTCGCGATCATCCTCGTTCAATGTATAAAGCTGAGGGGTATCATTTTTGAGGAAATCAGCAAGAGAACGTTTTGACGTTACGCTCCGTAAACTGATTGCATCATCAGTTTCATCCATTTCGATCACGTTGCCCTGAGACCAGCCCATTCGCTTAACAATGTCGTTAGGAATGGTCAGAATGACTGATCGCCCTTGTTGGCGAAGTTTAACGAGTTGCATAAAAATCCCTCCGATGTGATTTGGTGGTATCAATGATAGCACTAAATGCTATCCCTTCAAATTCTTTCTTTTCCAGCCTCCTCTAATCTTGTCATCAAAAATGTTTACAAGCAATAAATCCTTCTATAACATGGCCTTAGGTAACAAAAATGTTTACAGGGCTAAAGAATGATCAAGTCAGAATTTTTCCAGCTTCTTGAGGAAAACCAGTCAGAAATCGTCATGACGAATACTGAGGTCAAGACGATTCAGCGTGGTTCTCATGTTGAAATCGTCTTATCGGTTCGCGGTTATGGTTTGTTTACGTTGTCTCGTCATGTAACAGGAAGCCAAAAGCTTTCAATCAACGAAGCTAAGTTTGTTCGCTGGTTCGATGAATGGAGTGAATTGCCGTCTCAGAGTGTTGAGGGGGTTGAACTTGTTAAATCAGACATTGTGATCTCGGAACCTGAGTGTGTCGTGTCTTTATTCGATGAAATTGAATTCGTTTCTATGCGTGTTCTGCGTGAACGTGATACAAAAAAAAGGCCGGAATTTCCCCCGGCCAAATACACACAGCAAAAGAAGTTACAGGTTTTTCCTCAGACGTCTTCACAACAGTTTAACGCGATGTGTTGTGACTTCCTGCGTTCGAATTATTACTTATCGATACTTTTACGAAGGATCAATCTGAGCGGAATTTTTACCTATGTATCATTTCGACGACGAAGAGATTTCATTCGTCGAGAGCTGTTTCATCGATTTTCCTTAGTTGTGCTTTTAGGAGTGGTTCGAACTTGTCTCGGACCTCCGAGGGCAAAAGTTCAATAATCGAGCTGATTTCGAGGCTTTTCAGATTGATTATGTCATTAACATTTCTGTGTGGACACTCTGACTGATAAGACAATGCCAGCTCCATTAGAGCGGAGTCATCAAGCTCAAACGATCCTGCTGTTGTTTCTTTCACAAGATTTGAAACAACGATTTCAGTCATCGTATGTGTTCGTTTTATAACGGATTCTATCACTTTTTTTTCTTTGAAATTGCCAGCAAAAAGGACAAGTCCAAACAAAATAACGAAACATTCAGCAACAACCGTTATTAAATTATTAATATCTTCGTGAATCGTACTGAGATCTGCATCAGTTGCGAAAGATTGTTTCGTCAAAAGAAAATGTTCTGCCAGAAATACGACTCCGGCGATAGAAAGCAGCAGTCCAAATAACCTTATCATTTATGGGTATTCCTTAAGTGTATGAGAATGTTGGTTATTTGTTTTACCACGGCTGAACGATTGCAAAATCACAAGCAATGCGAATTTCTTTTTTTCGTATATTCATTGCTGTCGAGAATAATTAAAAGTTGTATTTGATTTCAATGTTCAGGGACCAAACCAAATAAACGAGGTGACAAAGTGGACAGTCTTAATTATAACGTGCGTGTACTAACTGTAATCGAAATGACTCGTTGGATTAATGACAACATCAAAACTGAAATTCAGGCTTCAGATGTGACAAAGTTCAGCGGTTACACGCATTGGCATTTTCAACGGTTATTCCGTCAGATAACGGGTTACACGCTTTCCGAATACATTCGTATGTCACGCGTCCTGAACGTGGCAACTTCTCTAGCGAATTCGCGCAATCGGATCACGCACATCTGCTATGACAACGGCTTCTCAAGCCAACAATCGTTAGCGCGGTTGTTTCGCCGTTACTGTGGCTGTACGCCGTCCGAATTTCGTTCTCGGGTAAAACGCGATCCGAGCTATCTCAGCCAGAAGATGAAAGAAATCCTGTTGTTGAATGGCAAGACTTCATGTCCTCACTGTGAGCTATTCACAAAAGAGCCTCGCAAGTTCAACCGAAATCGTCCGCATACGCCTGACCTTTCTCGTCTTAGCGCGTAATGTCTCTAAAGCGCTCTCAGGGCGCTTTTCTTCCTCCCTTTAAAGACACCATTCATCTGACCCAAATCCTCATGAAAACTCGTTCTGACGCTCAGAAATTCGCTTATGTCACCATCGCTCTCCTTTCCTTAATCTCGGCTATCGGAAAGACACCAACAACAAAAGATCTGAGAATCGCAATCAGCCTGATTCTTTCAACTGAAGATCTCATAAGGAACTATGATTTTGTGCTCCAGGCAAAAAATCATCTTGAGAGCGCGTTTCAGTCCGATTATGAAAGCGCCTCAGAAGAGGTCTATTCGATGTTCCGCACGATTAAGCTTCGCCGCGATTTGGCAGCGCTTGCCGTGGATATTGGGTTTAAGTATCTGAGACGCGCTGAGAGCGATTCTCCAGAGAAAAGGGCGGTTCTCGAACATTCAGCCCAGCTTTTGAAAGTCATCCTCTAAGAGAGTGACAGAGAACGATAAAGGCGCTCATTGAGCGCCTTTTTTGTCATGCTAGTTCGGTGAAAATAATTCCTTGAGCTTATCACCAGGTTCATCAGCTCGCATGAACGCTTCACCAACTAAGAAATTCTGAATGTTTGCCTCTCGCAAAGTAGCAATATCATCGCGAGAATGAATCCCCGACTCTGTAACTATCACATATTCCTCAGGGATAAGCTTACTGAGATTGAGAGTCGTGTTAATTGTGGTATAGAAAGTCGTAAGGTCGCGATTGTTAATACCAATTAAGCGAGACTCTAATTTTAACGCACGTTCAATTTCCTCCTGATTGTGAGTCTCAATCAAGACAGACATATTGAGACTTAATGCCACCGATTCCATTTCTTTCATATGAGAGTCAGTTAAGGCGGCAACGATCAATAAAATGCAATCAGCGCCCATCGCACGCGCTTCATAAATCTGGTAAGGATCGATCATAAAGTCTTTGCGCAAGATTGGAATAGAACACCAATCTCGCGCCTCAGTCATATGGAAATTACTTCCTTGAAAATATTGTTCGTCGGTTAAAACGGAGAGGCAAGTCGCTCCGCCTTTTTGATAGGACTCAGCAATAAGGCGAGGTGAGAAGTCTGATCGAATGATTCCTTTTGATGGACTGGCTCTTTTAATCTCAGCAATAACACCAGGTTTGCCAGATTGATTTTTTGCGCGAAGAGCACCTTCGAAATCGCGGAAATTATGGAGCTTGCTCATTTCCTCTAAAACTCGAAGAGGGATATTCTGTTTAGCTTTCGTCACCTCATAGATCTTACTGGCGATGATCTGGTTAAGAATGTTTGACATATGACCTCCAAACTAGTTTTTCTTTTGATCCGAACAGCCTCAGAAGTCTAAGACCGAGTAGAAATCTAAAAGAAAGGGAGACCAAAACTTATCCAACTAAGCGGATTGGCTGATGTTAAGAATATTCTTAATGAATGATTGAAAAACAATCAATCCTCACACCCCTATCCAAAAAAATCGTTCGAAATAGGGGTGTAAGTCATTGATTTATATGTAGCGAGTTGTCGTGATTTGTTGTTAAAAGTAGTGCGTTTTATAAGCTGCTATTTTACCTAACTATATGATTTAATAACGAAAACTTGCAGATTGAGCCACTATCGATCCAGAATCAATCCAGTAATTTTCTGTATAAAAATTCCTTTGTAATCAAAGGGATTGAATCGGCAGTTCAAAATAATTCGAAAATCGTTCAAAACGCTTAGTGAGCGAATTGGTTTAATCCTTAACAGCGCTTTGAACGGTCATCATAAAAGCTCGGATCTATGAACAAAATCTTATCAGGTGATTTTAACCTTTCGTGTTGCATCCAATCACCTGAAAAGAGGAAAGTTAATGAGTTTTCAAACATGGTTGCTTCTATTGTTCACTTGTACCGGGGCATGTATTGTTCCTGGTCCTAACGCACTTTTGATTATCAGTCATGTTACTCGTTATGGCTTGAAAAAAACGCGCTGGACGATTGCAGGCGGTCTTCTCGGTTTCACTGTGCTCATCCTGATCAGTGTCCTGGGATTGGGTTCGTTACTTGAATCAATGCCAACGCTGTTTAATGCTGTCAAAGTCGTTGGTTCAATTTATCTTGCTGTGATCGGTTTGCAGCTGATCAACTCGCCACCTAGCCAAATCAATCAGCAAACAGGCTTCATTGCCGGTGATAATTTTAGCCTCTTTAAACAAGGCTTTATCTCAGCTGTAACGAATGTTAATGCACTGATGTTTTTTATCTCCCTCATTCCGAGTTTTATGACCAAAAATCATAGCTTGTTTTTGCAAGCAATCATCATTGTGTTAACACTGACTTTTACTGAATTTTGCTTTGAATATGGGTTGGCGAAATTTTTTGTCAGGTGGGATGTTCATTCAATCAAGATGGGCAAGCTGTTTAATCAGATTTGCGGCTGTCTCTTTATCCTCTTTGCTATCCTTCTACAGCTCAAGTAATACCGAGAGATAAAAAGAAAACCCGCCAGAGGGCGGGTTAATGTCTAAATCGGGGGGATATAGTCAATACAAAATCGTTTTGCAAGAATTCTAAGACGTTTATCCAATGTCCAAAGTTTCGTGTCAGGAGTTATTAATGTTGATGTCAAAAGAGAAATATCAACGATTCCGCAACCTGCACCATATAACTCCTTATCATCGATAAAAGCTGTAACTTCAGCAATGGTCGCATAATTGCTTTTTCTTAGTTCATGCAAGGCAGACAGAGAAGCTTTCCTCGGAGCCGGAGGAGTTCCGCAAGCGATTTCACCTATCACTAAAGGATGACACAAAAGTTCATCCTGATCCCATAACTGCATCAAATGCTCATTAGAACATTTGTAATGAGACATCCAGACTGAAGAGTCAACTAACACAAACATTACTCAGATTCATCCCCACGGCGACGAGGTACATCCTCAATGTCGGGCATAGTTCCTCCGAGGGCACGCATTCTTTTACCAGCTTGAACACGAACAAATGTCGCAATGGCTTCCCTGAAAAGATCAGATTTATCCATATTAGGATCAGCAAACTCTAAAGCTTTAGCATAAAGTTCATCATCTATAGTTACAGTTGTACGCATAATGACCTCTCTTGATTCAAGGCGAGATTCAATTATGCATCAATTTTGATGATTTGGCAAGAGTGAGGATAATTAATAGACATTAAAAAACCCGCCTGAGGGCGGGTTAGAAGCGTATAGAAGGTTTAGAATCCCCAAATCATGCGATAAAGCGCATCTTTAATTTCATTACCATGATGACTAACATCACCGACAACTTCTGTTAAAAACCTCTCTGGAACTGTACCAATCGCATAAATAACAGCACGATATGTTTCATTATTAATTCTGATCTCAGGGCAAAGATCGTTGCTTACTTTTTCAGAAAAAGATTCATGATGCACAAGCGGAACCATAACCCTTCTTCCCGGCAAATCAATAATATCGCTTTGCACTTCGATCAAAAGAGGATAAGGATTTGAATTTTTATGTGAGAAAACATCAAACTGCATTCTTATTGACCTCTGTACATTTCGTTCAAAGAACCATGCTCCTCAATGAAAGCAGCGACTTCGGCCATACCAGCTCGATTTTCCTCTTTCCAGCGTTCAGCCTTGATACGTTTGGCTTCTTTAGTGAAAACTTCATCAGCCAGACCTGAACAGTTAACGCCAGCCTGAATCAGAAAATCATACTGGTCTTTATCAACAGTGATAGTTACACGACCTTTCATGATTACCTCCTAACGTGTGCATTGAAAGTGCATACTACCAGTAATCACAAATTCGCGACACTCAAAATGTGCTTTCAAGAAGCAAAAAACCCGCCTATGGCGGGTTTGTGTGGGAACTGGATTAGACCTCAACGAAGGCATTATCTCGTGTATCAGTGTATCTGTCAGTCATCGCTGAGTTCTTGTGACCTAACAGCCGCTGAGAAAACTCACCATCATTTTCTTCCTTGTAGAGCCTCGCTGACAGAGAGCGGATTTCATGGAAAGAGGGCGCTGTTCCTTCCCATTTGAGCTTAGTCGCCGCTCGGGATTTGAGGAAAGCGCGAGACAGCTTATCGCGGCCACCTGAAACAGGGATTACATGATCGCTTTCATCTTTGAACTTCTTAAGTTCATCTAAAACCTGCTTTATGTTTTTGTTGATCGCCTTGAGGCCGTGTGAGGTATCGATAGCCACTCGCGATCCGGTTTTCTGTTGAATGATGTAAATCTTACCCTGACGAATGTCCTCCCATTTCATAGCCTGTATATCACCGATTCGCTGACCAGTGAGAAGCGCCAACTCAAAGCAGGGACGTGCCCACGGATATAAATCAGGGGTGTTCTCACAGATCAGATTGAAATCACTAAGGGAAAGGCGAGAGCGGGACACAGTAACTTTCTCCGTTTTTATGTTATCAATAGGATTTCGCTCAATGACACCATGAGCGATAGCAGTAGAAAAAACATCCTTGAGAAAGTTTCTGATCCTGTTGTGCATCGTTGCCTTTCCATCGTCTCGCCACGGCGCAAGGAAATCAGCAAGAGCTTTCGTGTCGATGTCATCCATAGCAAAAAGACCAATACTCTCTTTGATGGTTCTCAAAAACCGCTCATAGCTCTCCATCGTTTTCGCAGCAAGATTGCGGCGTTTAAGCTCTTTCTCATAGGTCTCAAGCCAGTTGTTTAAGGTGAATTTCTTCACCTCATTGATTCTGTCGAGAAGGTTCACTGGCTGACCCAGGTCCTGATAAAGCTCAAGGTTTGCTTCAATTGCCTGGTTCAGGGCATAGCGTTTATCACGCCCTAAACCATACTCTTTGCCACTTCTCGGATCTTTGTAGCTGTAATAACCGTTGTTCCGAACATACAGATTCGGTGGTAAGTCACGATTGACCAATGAACGACGACGAGCCATAACAAATTCTCTCTGTAAAACTTAACTTAAAACGGAATCTCACAGTCATTTAACTCAACGAGACGACCTGGTTTCGGCTCGATCTCACACAATCCCGTTTTGTTTAAAGCCAGTCTCCGAGAAATCACAATCACTTTCAGAATGTGTTGAATGACCCTCGGACCGTCATTAAAAGCATCCCGCTTATACTGAGTGATGATTTTCACCTGAGCGTTCCGAATTGATTGTTCGCTTAACCAATAACAACGACGATCAGCTAAGCGTTGAGAGAGAACATCAATCTCAGCATTCATCACCAAAGCCTGACCATGAATGATTTCAATCGGATCGTTTTGTTCTGGTTCTGATACTTCTTCCAGTTCATCAGCCTCAACTAACATCGCTGAAACCTCTCGATCTTCTTCAACCGCCTCAGCCTGGTCTAACTCAATGGTTTCATCGAGACTCATAAAGTATTCTTTCAGCCATGCTTCATATTTGTCCCATGCTTTACGCATCGCATCAGAACCGTCTTTGTGACTAGAAAGAAAAGCATTTGGCGCGCCAGACTGATTCATTACTAACGCTGTCTTGCCGCCACTTCTCGGAGAAATTGTGATGTGAGCCGATGCGTTTACACGACATTCTTTCATTTCTTCGAAAAATTTTGCTTTGTTCATTTCTATTCGCTCCTGAGTAAGTATCTACAATGTAGAGTATACACAAAGTATCAACTAATGACAGTGCATTTTGAGCGAATTTCGAAGAATTTTTTAGAGGATTTTTGGACAAAAAAATGCCCCAAAGGGGCATTAATAGGAGAGGTTAGGGTTAGAAAGTTTCGTTTATGACAGTTTCAAATTCCCACGGACAAAGCTGAGGAAATGTGATTTCATCTAAACCGGTTTCTTTTACGGCCATCAGAATTGCGTCTTCATAAGCGTTCGAAATGACCTCAGGAAGTTTATTCTTAAGGCTAGGGTTATCCTTAAGGCTTCTATTGACCTTTCTCCGCTGTTCTTTAATGGTCAGCTCCAAGCTTTTACCATGATAAGAGGGTTGATATTTCCACTTCAGAAGATGAGCAAGGAGAACTTTAAGACTGAATTCAAGTGCTCTCTTCTCACTTCTTCCCATTGATTCAATTTCCTCAAGAAGATTTTCAAAATCAAGTTGAGAACTATGACCAGCACGGATTAAGTCAGCTTGTTCAATAGTCCAGCCATAAAAATCAGCTTCATAATTAACAGTCATAATCAGACCTCACCTGTGTTAAACGCCAATCACAACGTATATATAATGTATACACAAAGGCAGGGAGATTCAAGGTATAAGTGTTATAGATACTCCTTGAGCCAGCGCTTGTATTTGCTCATGGTTTCATGAAAATTTTTTGACTCAGCATTATGGAAGGAAAGGAAAGCATTCGGGCCATCAGATTGATTCATAACTAAGGCAGTGCGACCTTCATCAGTGAATGTGATAGAGGTAATACGTGCAGTAGTGTTAACACGGGATTCAGTCATGATGTCGAAAAATTTTGCTCTATTCACGTTAAACGATCTCTATAGTTGTGTCTACAATGTGTAGTATACACAAAGTATCAACTGATCGCAGCGCATTAAGAGCGAATTTCGAAGAAAATTAGAAGGGTATTTTGGACAAAAAAGCCCCTTAAAAGGGGCTAGATCGTTTGAAAGGTTATTCAGGGAAAAAACTTTCATTCATGAATGTTTCATATTCCCAGGGAAGATCGGTAGGGAAAAGCGATTCTGGTAAACCAGTTTCTGAGGATGCCTCACGCTTCGCCTTCTTGTAAGCTTTCTCCATGAAATCATCACGCTTAGGAATGAAACTAGTGTTTTCTTCTTCCCAATCAGTGATCTCAAGACGACTTCTTTTGATCGTGTTTGCCCAACTTGAGGAACGAAACTGGGATTGAAATTTCCATTTCAAAAGATGGGAGAATAGGTTCTTGAAAGATGAAATATACCCTCGCTGATCATTCTTCCCCATTGATTCAAGTTCCTCTAAAACATTTTCTAAATCTAATTCCGATAGCTTGCCTTCGCGTAACAAGGCGGCTTGATTGAAGGCCCATTCACTGAAATCAGTATCGTAACTACCTTTCATGATGCTCCTCCTATTTATGGTAAAGAGGGATTATACAGTATCTATTATGTAGATACAACGGGTGAGTTTAGAGTTCCAGAGTATTATCAGACAGTTTCTAAATTATCCTTGCTGATGACAAATAGGCGATTACTGTGAACATCTTTATCGGTTCCCCAGCAAAAGCCGGACCAATACTCAAAAAATTCTTCGTCAGTATGAATAGGATAGAGGGGCCTGGTCCCGTCTTTGTCTCCATCTGTTCCATCTGATACATAAACATAAAGATCAGGCGTTGATAATGCCTCAATGATTCGGTATTCCCAAAAACGGCGACCCTGTTGAGTCTGTTCAGAATCAGAAACAATGATGGAATGAGTGTTAAGGAAGTAGTTGAAGAATAGCGCGGCTATCCCCTGAACTGAACTTCTGTGTTCGGGTCTCAATGACCGCCAGATCATGACCTGAGTACAGTTTTTGCGACCATGAATGATCGAGTCCATATGAACAAGGCGCACAGCATATGCAGTTTCAGGATTCTCATCGTTAGTAATCAGACGATAGTGATCATCGAACTTTGATTTCGTCAGTCGATAACCATGCTGAACCTGATAGCCTGGAAGATGGAAATCGAGAACACCTTTGTTCAGATAATCATGGGTATGAACAAGATTTCTCTCAGTGATGTTAAGTTTCCGGCTGAAATCTGCATCGGAAATTTCTTCGGGCATAACTCTATTCGCTTCTCTTAACATGGCTGTCTCCCCCCATTCTCTAACCAAATTGTAATTCAGATTGATTCTGAGAGACGACAGGATAAGCCTGAGATCTCGCTAGATTGAAACCTCAAGTCGTCGTCTCTATAATGTATAAACAATAAGAGGAGGATTCAAGATGTTAACGCTACAGATCAAGAGATGGGGCAATTCAGCCGCCATCAGAATTCCGAATTCAGTTCTTCAACAACTGGCGTGGACAGACGGCGAAACCTTACAGGCTCAGGTGATCGATAGACAGCTTATCATCAGCAAACCGAGTTCATCTGTTGAGGTCGATAACGCGTTGTATCAAACAATCGATGAAGCCGGTATCGACGTTTCCGAGTTAGTGAACAAAATTCTCTCAGGCGCTGCAAAAACAATCACAAGCAAAGCCAGTGATGAAACAAATACTTCGTTCACCTTAGATGAACTCATGAAAGCTTATCCAGCTGGAGAGGTCGAGCTTTCCGAAGAGGACCGAGCCTGGTTGAACATGAAACCTGTTGGAAAAGAAATTCTCTGATACTGCCTTAACCCGCGAAATCGCGGGTTTTTGCCTTTCAATTCGCACACCTTAAAACGCCTGAATCCGTCTCTCAGATAACATCCCCTCGTTGATTTCATTCAACAATCACATATGAAAATCATAGAGGGTATAAAATTGAATCAAGCTCATAAAGTCGCACTCGTTACAGGTGCTACAGGCGGTATCGGTGAGGCTATCGCAGAACGTCTGGCTAAAGATGGTTTCGCTGTAGCTGTTCATTACTCAGGCAACAGCCAGAAAGCCTCAGCCCTGGTTGAGAAAATCGTTTCTCATGGGGGTCATGCTACCAGTGTTCAGGCTGACATCAGTGATTCTGCATCGGTTAAAAACATGTTTGATGAAGTGATGCAGATCAAAGGGAGCATTGACGCGGTGATCAACAGCGCGGGGATCATGCCAATGGCAAAAATCGAACCTGATAATATTGAGACGTTTCAGAAAATTGTGAACACAAATCTCATCGGTTCTTACCTCGTACTGTCTCATGCAGCTCAACTGGTCTCTAACGGCGGTCGAATCATCGCTTTTTCATCAAGCGTTGTGGCTAAAAATTTCCCTGGTTACGGTGGTTACATCGCCTCAAAACTAGGGGTAGAAGGTCTTGTTCGCGTACTGGCGAATGAACTCAAGGGGAGGAACATTCGTGTGAATTCTGTCGCACCAGGCCCTACAGGTACGGACCTTTTTTATAAAGGGAAAACTGACGAACAAATTGAATGGTTTAAGGGACAATCACCTTTGGGCCGTATTGGTACGCCGGAGGACATCGCTGAAGCGGTAGCGGTTTTAGTTGGTCCTGGAGGCGAATGGATCAATGGTCAAATCCTTCGTGTTAATGGCGGTTTTGCTTAATATCCTTTTCAAGCCCTGCATCAGCAGGGCTTAACGTAGCTTTCCTTTTTTATCATTATAATTCATACACTAATCTTTTTTTTGGAACTGATTTGTTAATTATTTAACTAATTATTATGTCTAAAAAAAGAGGTTAACATGAAATATGTTGAAAGATACAGCAGAGAGGCTCCTTATATTTTAATTACTGGGTCTGATGATGATGATTTAAATGCTATAGAAAGTTCACTCAAAAAAATAAAAAGCAAACCGATAGGAAATACTCTCTTAAAAAAAATAGAAGAACTATCAGATAATGGAAGGTTCGTAAAAATAGCATGTCTATATCGTATAGGTCACACGGCACGACCGATGCTTACTGAATCTCAATTAAATTATTTCAAAAGTTTAAAACTTAGCGATAATCCGTATGACAAAGATCATAACTCTCTAGCCTCTTATATTTCACGCAAGCCTCCATCAAAATCACGTCGAGAAGGGACATCAGCATACATTGAATTTGATCCTACTCAATCTGTAGATGTTGATAACGGGGAGCCAAAACGCAGTCATAGACATGACTTAGTATTTGTTTCACTGGTTCATGAATTAATTCATTCTCTCAGATTTTTAAAAGGTAACTCACTCGCAGGATATAATGGAGATAGTCAAGATCCTTCATCACCAGCTATGGAAGAAGAATATCGAGCTGTTGGATTAGGTCGCTACGCTGACAGACCTATTACGGAAAATACGATTCGTGCAGAACACGGTTTACAGCTCAGAAAATCATACTTAATTCCTCGTCGGTTACAAAATGTTTTTTAAATAAAAATTGAGATTACTATGACTCCTGAAAAACTTTTTCAAAAACTGCAACCTCTATTCAGACAACTTCGCGTTCCAGATATGCAAATGAATCCTCATGGTTACTATTCTCTTACGTTAGAAACAGGGGAGGTTTATCTTGAGAAGACTGAACTAAACACACTAATCATGATTGCTTTTCTTCCCATGCCTGAAAATCCGGGCGAGGAAATGCTCTTGGAATTATTACAAGCAAATCTAACTCCAGATCAAGAATCAATCATTACAATTGCAGCTGACAAAGAAGAAAATAAGCTCGTATTATGGGGTGGGTTGAAAGAAGAAGAGATTTATCTTGAAAAAATGATGATGATGCTTGAGAAAATGAATATTACGCTTGCTGTCATTTCAAGATGGTTTAATAAGTTACTTGAAGAGGACGACAATAAGAAAGGAGAGTTAGAAAAAACGAAATTTCAAAGCAATCAAACAGAGCAATTTTTAAATCAAAGAAAATAAACAATATTAAAAGTAAAAAGTGAAGAGATAATGAATTTCATACAGCGAAGCAAGACTGTTCCAGAAATAATGATTGAATCATATGAAACAGGGGGATATGAGAAGGCTGAAAGTGCTTTAGCTAAAATAAATTCAAAACCAAACGGAAGAAGTATCATTCAGGAGGTCGTCAGAAACACACAAAATGGGAAGTCACTTAAAATCATAGTCAGTTCACTTGAGCACGCGAAGGCAAGACCTGTGCTGACTGAATCACAAATGAAGGCTTATAAAGCCAATCAAATGACTTTTGATGAGAATATCAAAACTGCTTATATATTAGCAAGTGCTATTGATTTTGGTATTAAGGGGGAAGGGACAAGCGCTCATATTACCTGGAACCCTAATGAGGGATTAATCATCAATAAAAACGGAATGAGAGAGAAAGGAGAAAATGCTGAGTATTCGTTTGCTGATCTGGTTCATGAACTTGTTCATGGTTATAGAATTATGAAAGGGTCATTTACAGGAGAGTTTAACGGAAAACCGAAAAACCCAGGCACACCAACCTGGAATGAAGAGGTGCGAGCGGTAGGAATGGCAGCATACAGTAACGAAAACAAGTCTGAAAATGGCGTCAGAAAAGAACATGGTTTGAATGTAAGAAAGCAATATTAGTGAGTTTTGAAGTTAATATGGAAAAAAATTGGATGACTTATGTTAACATCAAGAAGCAGTTTTGCAGCTAATATCGTAATTGATGCTAGCTCAGCGGAAGATATTAAAGAAGTTGATTTTAAATTAAAACAGATAGCAAGCAAAAGTGTTGGTCATGGGCTGCTGAAGGATATTGCGGCAATGAGTTCACAAGAAAAATTTGTTGTGATTACCGTAAACAGAAATAAACCGACTTCTGTTCATCATACTTTATCAGGTCCAAAATATTTTAAACTAGTGACTGGCAAAGATCCTAGAGTAAAAAATAAACTTAATGTTGGTGTTTTCAGTAAACCCAGCCCCGATGGAACTCATGGCGAAGGTTCAAGTGCAAACATTTCTTTCAATCCTGATGTTTCGATTTATGTAGATGAACATGGTAATCCTTATGCAGCTAAAACAGGAGAGGAATCATTTATAGGCTTGGCACATGAATTGATTCATACTTTGTATATGATGAATGGCATGTGGTTAGGGGGGCAACGTGTAGATACTTATTTAACAGAAGATAAGGGGGTAAGGGAAGAGGAAGATCGTGCTGTTGGATTAGGGGAATATCAAAATGAAAAATATACAGAAAATAAAATCCGGCAGGAACACAATCTTCCTTTGCGTAGTTCTTATGTTTCAATCATGAGTTCACAGGAAGCTGAAAAACTAGGAATTGTTATTAAGTAACTATCAATCGGAGAATATTATGCTTCAAGCATTGCCATCGGCTGTAGTGACAAACATTATTGTTAATTATACAAATGGGAACCAATTCAACAGTTGTGAAAGAGCTTTGTCTCTAATAAGAAGCAGACCAATCGGTAATGATTTATTAAACGAAATACAAAGTCTCGGGGCTGAGGGTAAACAGATTCGAATTATTATAGATAACGCTGGAGTAAATAATTCAAAATCCGTTTTAAGTCCTAAGCAGGCTATCGATTGGAATGCATCTCCAGATGAGAACGATCTTGTTAATAACCATATTGCTGAAGAGCTTTCAAGTAAAATGACTTATCCAGTTGGCGGTTCTCGAGAAGCTGGAACAAATGTTCAAATAACATGGAATAATCGAATATCAGGAAATGTTAGAAACGGAATCCCAACAAATGATTATCAACGTGTTAATAATTACATCCCGCTTTCTCATTTGCTTATTCATGCCCTACATATAATGAAAAGTGATGTTCTAACTGATAGTCATGAGGAACAAGCTCGGACAGGTGTTAAGCGCGCTGCTGAAGAGAGGCGGACGATTGGGATAGGCGAGTTTCAATTTGAAAAATACAGCGAAAATAATATTCGACGAGAACATGAGCTAGAGCCGAGAATTAAATAGTAATGAATTTAAGGATTGATATGAGAAATATCGTTAATTCTTTACACTTAAAAAATCTAAGTATTGAATATAATCATTATAGCGATCTCATTGACCTTGACTTTAGTCTTAGGAAATTAAAAAGCAAACCGAACGGGAAAGCACTCCTTGAAGAAATAGAACGTCTAAATGAAAATGGAAGAAAAGTCCATCTTGTCATAGACCAAACACTTAAAAATAATTCACATGCTACTCTTTCAGCTCAAGAAATTCTTGAGTATGACGCTTTAGATGATGATGATTTGTATATGCTGACAATTGCTTATTATCATTCCATTCTTAATTTTAATGGCGAAAAAGGGAAGGGTTCAAATGCAGTTATTCAATGGAATCCCTTTCTATCAAGTGAACTTGACAGAGCAGGGAAGCCAAATCCTTCTTTAAATTCCTCAAACAATTTCATTAACCTCGGACATCATCTCATTCATGCATTTCATATGATGGAAGGATCTGTTCTTATAGATCCTATTCTTGAAAATCTGGATAATGAACCATCGACTTTAGAGGAGAAACGGGTGATAGGGATGAATGAATTTCGCAACGAACGATTTTCTGAAAACAGTCTACGTAATGAACATGGCCTCACTTTCCGAATGGAAATATAATGTGGTGACAAAATGACAATTACACTAACAACGAGCCACATAGCAAAAAATATCGTTGTTGAATATGAAAATAAAGAGCAATGGCATGTAGTTGAATCAGCCCTCCAAAAAATAAATTCTGGTCCGATAGGTCATGAATTGTTAGTAGAGTTAAGGGATATATCTGTAAGAGGGAAAAACATAAAAATCACTCCTAACGAAATTGATACTTTTATCGCCCCCCGTTTGACGATGTCTCAAATAAAAAGATTCAATGTGCCATATGATGAATTTGATTCTTATCATAGTGAGATTGCAGAAAGTCTTGCTCGAAGAGATGGTTTAGTTTCAAAGGGACCAGGAACATCGGCCACGGTTTACTGGAATCCTGCTTTATCAGCAGGGATTAAAGATGATGGTCATCCTTTCCCAATCTTAGATCCTTCAATATCGTATGTTTCACTCTCACATGAACTTATTCATGCATATCATATTGTTGATGGTGTTTATCATGGTGGTATTAAGGATAATAACTTTGATCCGGCTTCACAAAATGCTATAGAGGAATTCAAAACTGTAGGGTTAAGAGAATATTCATCTGAACGATTTTCTGAAAACCTCATAAGGCTTGAACATGGTCTTCCTTTTCGTCAGTTTTATTCAATAGATCCACAAGATGATTTTTGATCTTTAATATTTCCCATAAACGATTTTTCGAGTGGATTAAAATGAAAAGTGTAAGTGAAATCGCGCCATTCATTGCGCTTGTCTCAGAGTCTGAGGCTCATGAAAGTGAAACAGAAAAAGCATTATCGTTAATTTCATCTAAACCTGTTGGAAATTCCTTACTTAAAGCTATAAACGAAAGTTCTACCAGTGATAAGTTCATCACGATCATTTCATCTTCTAAAGCAAATTCATCAGCATTAGGCCATCTGACTGACAGTCAGTTGACAAAATATAAAGTTCCATCTTCAACTAATCCTTTACGATGGGCGACAGATAAAGCAGCAGAGATTTCAACTCATGAAAGATTAGGTGGTGCTGGCGAGGGAGTATCAGTAAATATCTATTGGAACAAAGACCAGGCAATCAAAATCAACCTTAAACAACAATCTGTTGTGGTAAACCGACCAGCGGGACATAGTCCACACGCCCTGGATGATGCTTTTCTGAGTTTGGCACATGAACTTGTCCATGCTTTTTATCTTCTTAATGGCAAACGATTATCAACACCTCTTGATTCTCGCGGCACACGAATTCATGAAGAGCTTAGGGCAGTAGGTGTGCCGCCTTTCGAAAATGCAATGTTTTCCGAAAATGCGATCAGGCGTGAACATCATAAAGATTATCGAAGAGATTATTATACTATCAACTGATAGAGGGTGAAAATAATGTATACTGTGCCGCCCAGTAGAACACTTCCTTTTATAAATATTTTAAGCGATAACGATGAGAATCGTGAAGCAGCAGAGATCGCTTTAAAAACAATCCTTTCAAAACCTCATGGTCGAACGCTTTTAAGTGAAATTGCGGATAACAGCACGGATGAGAAGAAAATTACTATAATTTCAGCTAACAATGTTGATTCCTCTTGCTACCCTCAATTAACTAAATCTCAACTCATTAAATATAATGAATACAGAGATAATGATAAAGACTGGAGTAATAAAGTTGCATCTCATATTTCAAATTCACCATCAATACAAGGGATTGGAGAGGGTGTAAGCTCTAATGTATTCTGGAATAAATCAGTCTCAATTTATATTGATTCAAAAGGCGAAAATTATATTAAGAATGATGGTGTAATTTCCTTTATCTCCTTAGCACATGAACTCAACCATGCATATTATCTTTTGAAAGGTGATTACCTTTCACATCCTGTTGATGAAGAAGATACGCCTATTTTCGAGGAATATCGGGCAATGGGGGTGCATCAATATGAGAACATCCCTTACTCTGAAAATGCTATTAGGCGGGAACATAACATTGAACTAAGAAAGAATTATTATATGAATGATTAAAAGGAGTTCAGATGCTGATAACAAATAGTTCTTATATGCCTAATATTGAAATTCATCATCACAATCAGGATGAATTAAAAAAGACAGAGGCAGCATTAAAGAAAATTGGTTCTAAGCTTAAAGGTTTTTTGATGTTGAGTGAAATCAACAATATGGCTCAGGGACAAACTAAGATAAGAATCATTCCGACATTATATGGAGAAAGCACTACATCATCAGCTTTAACAGAGTCACAACGAAAAATATTCCCTAATCCTGATCCTGATAACATTTCTTCCCAACAATGGGAGGATAGCATAGGGAATCGGATTAACTCAATACATGCAATTGGAGGTAATGAGACCGGAACAAGCGCTATAGTAAACTGGAATATTCGCGAATATGTTCATATAAATAACAGTGGAGATAGCATTGTTTCAAAAAATAGTAAATATTCTTTTGTCACACTTGCTCATGAACTTGTTCATGCTTACTGGATCATGAGAGGTGAAGGCTTAGTGGTCGGGGTAGACAGTAATGGTATAGCTAATATGGAAGAATGGAGGGCGATGGGGATCAATAATTACTATAATGAAATATTTAGTGAAAACAGTATTCGTCAGGAGCATGGTTTACCAATGCGAATCAGATATATTCCTTCAAATATTTCTTAACTGATTTAGAGGTAATCAAAATGATTACGCAAAGTGCCTTATTCAAAAATTTCACTATTGAATATTCTGAAGAAAGACAGTTTAAACTTGCAGAATATGCATTATCAAAAATTGGCTCAAAGCCAATAGGATTTTCGATGTTAATCGAAATGAATAACATGGCTAAAGGTGAAACAAAAATAAATATTTTCCCTAATAAGGAAGGAGGGTCTGCTACAGGGATGATGTTAACAGAAAGTCAGTTTCAAAAATATCCAAACATATCAAATCTTCCAGATGTGAAATGGAAGATCGAACGTGCAAAAACAATTGTTGCTGATAAATCGATAGGAGGTGAGGGCCAGCCAACGAGTGCTTTTATTGTCTGGAATACCAAAGAAGCTAATTATGTAAGTGATACCGGAAAAAACGCAAGAGTTGAAGATGAAAAAATGTCTTTTGTCACACTTGCTCATGAACTAGTTCATGCTTACTGGATCATGAAAGGGAAAACTTTAGGAATTAAACCTGATATAAATGGCGTTCACAACATGGAAGAATGGAGAGCGATTGGGATAAACAATTTTCTTAATGATAGGTTCACTGAAAATAATATTCGTCGTGAACATGGGTTGCCTCTCAGATTGCAATATGCGGGAGAAAACTTTATTCGATAAATTCTTTGTGTATCGTCATGACCTTAAAAAAATTAATATCACAACTCTGGAGCAATTGTGACTGAATCAGATAATCTATTCTGGAAACGTAATCTTTTTATTTGCATGATTGGCGCGTTTGCGACAACTGTCGGATTAACCATCATGCTTCCTTTTCTCCCATTGTATGTTAATCAGCTTGGCATTGTTGAACAGGATAAAATCATTCGCTGGTCTGGAATTGCTTTTAGTGTGACCTTCCTTTCAGCGGGTCTTGTCGCGCCGATATGGGGAAGGTTAGGTGATCGTTTTGGCCGAAAAACGATGCTTATACGCGCAAGTCTCGGACTCTCTATCATTCTCTCTTTGATTGGGTTTGCTACTAACGTGTATAACCTCGTTTTAATGCTGTTCCTGGTTGGTCTGGCTGGTGGTTATGGATCTGGTTCAACGATTCTTATTGCTGTTCAGGCTCCTCAGGAGCGGTCTGGTTGGGCGCTGGGTATGGTCGCATCAGGCGTAATGGCGGGAAATCTAGCTGGACCTTTGTTAGGGGGTATTCTTGCACCGTTGATCGGCATTCGTGAAACGTTCTGGTCTGCCGGAGGTTTTATCTTTATTGCATTCCTCTTAACCCTCTTTGGAATCAAAGAAGAACATAAACCTAAAACCAAAACCGAGCGAAAATCGAAAGGGATTATTGGTAAGCAGGATAAACCTGTAATCCTTGTAATGCTGATTTCAAGTATGTTTCTGATGATAGCGAACCTTTCTATCGAACCTATCATTACGATCTTTATCAGCTCAATTGAGTCGAATGTTGATAACATTACTTTTATGTCAGGTCTCGTTCTGGCTGCTTCAGCTCTCGGATCTGTTTTATCGGCGTCGGTATTAGGCAAAATAGCCGATAAAATGGGACACGTTGAGGTCATCATAGGAGGAATGTTTATCGCTGGACTCCTCATCATTCCTCAGGCGTTCGTTACATCTGGATGGGAGTTGGTCCTGTTGCGGTTCCTGATGGGAATTGCGCTCGGAGGATTGTTGCCTTGTACCTCAGTCATTATTCGACAGAAAGTTGCTGTTGAGAATGTTGGAAGTGTGCTGGGTTACTCGGTTTCAGCAAAGTTCATCGGTCAGTTCATTGGTCCATTCCTCGGGGGAATGATAGGTAGTCATCTCGGGATCCGATATGTGTTCATTCTGACAACAGTCGTTATGTTCGCTGGCGCAATTCTGAATTTAATTTTCGTCAAAAAAACATTCAAAGATGTTTATGAGAGTCATGAATAGTCATGTTAAGCCCTGTCTCGTCCTTGAAACAAAACTAAATATGACATTATGTTAGCCAAAAGTGCATTGTAGAAGATTTGTTCAAGTCAAAATAGAAGAGGCATGTCTGACAGAAAATTATGTATATACAAAGTCGTGTTGTACCAAACCTGACGATTGAAACCTCCAATCCTTATCTTTATAAAAAAACAGAATCAGCACTTTTCAAAATCTCAGCAAAGCCGATTGGTCAGGCTCTTTTAAGAGAAATCAATTCACTTGCTAGAAATGAAAGATGTGCATTTGTGATTCCAGATGAAAGCTTCGATTGCTCGGCAAAACCAATGCTGACATATTCTCAATTAAAAACATATGGTCCCCCACCAATTGATGAAGACGAAGATAAATGGAATATGTACAAAGCTATTGAACTCGTCACTTCAACCCAAAAAGGAGGTAAGGGGGTCGGAACGACAGCTGTCAGTTACTGGAACCCAAATGAATTCATTCATATCGATCTCTTTGGTCACTCTCATAAGGTGATCAATCAATATAGTTCATTCCTTTCTCTTGCACATGAACTTATTCATGTCAGAAATATTTTAAAGGGTGACGTCTTGATAAATTCTGAAGGTGGATTATCTCGAATTTTAGAGGAAGAGTACCGAGTATTGGGTTTACCTCCCTATCATGATGAACCTATAACAGAAAACAAAATCCGCTTAGAACATGGTTATCCTTATCGGTTCGATTATCAGCATTTAGATAATTAGAGGCTCAAGATGAAAATCTTAACATCGACAAATGAAAATGTATTTCAGAACGATAGTCTTCTAACTGGGCCACCAGCTGAAGAAGCTTTTCCTCAGAAGGCACAAACCAATGTTATCGACTTTACCTCTGTTTCTTCTCAGCAAAGTTTAAACCAAATCCTCCAGCCGAACGTTCAAGGGTTTATTGCCTCTAATGACGCTGGATCAACTCTTACTGATTCGTCCTCTGAAAGTGGGATGTCTTTTGCGGATGTTGTGACGACACTCGGTCGGCATGACGGTTTATTGAAAAAGGCAATGACGAAGGAAGATTTACAAAAGCTTGAATCCGATCCTGATACACCATCAGATATGAAAGCCGCTCTTCAGACACTATTGAATAATCCTGCTATGTTTCAGGCGATAGACAATGCAACGCCTGATAAAGTCGATGGCAAGATCGCCGCAGGGGACATCGATGCACTACGCAAAACGCCTGCTTTTATGCAATATGCCTCTCAGCTTTCAGAATCCTATACTCACGATTACATTCCTTCTGACGCTCCTACAGGTTCACCGCCTCAGGAAATGACGGCAAACGATGCTGCTCGTGAACTCTATCTTTACTCGCAGAGTCTGCCAAAACAGCTCAGCCTTCAGACTCTGAATGAGATTGCAAACGGATCACAACCGCTTGATAAGTGTCCTCCGCAGGTCGCCGCAGCTGCCAAATATTTCACTGATCATCCTAACCAATGGGCAAACCTGACAGGGATGAGTGACCCGACAAAACCTGAATCCCGTGAAGCTTTATGTGATCAGGTTTCTTATTCGGTAAAACTCACGAAACCCGAAAGTGACGCGCTTCAGACTGTTAAAGACAACGAGGATATTTTTTTTAAGAACGGGAGCCTCACACCTAAGAAACTCAAGGACATTGCTAAAGATCCCAATAATTCTCAGTCTGTAAGAGACGCGGCAACATTGTTAAGCAAACCGAATTCAATGTTGTTTTCGATGCTGGACAATGGCAAACATCACGCGGGAGGCAATTTCTTTAATAAATCCAATGATGAGAAAATCAGTAAAGGTGATCTCGATGCTTTCATTGCGCATGGCTCTAACCAGGTAGCAGCCGCTCCAACGCAGGCGAAAACCGATACACCCACACAACAGAAAGCAGCAGCGGATATGTCCGCCGGTCAGGAAACCCAGCCTGATAAAAAAAAAGAAATGGGAGGCGGCTTTTTCAAAATGTTCGACATTCTTGGATGGATTGGAACGGGTTTGTCGATATTGATCCCAGGACTTGGAGAGGCGGCGTTAGGGGCGGGTGTTGGAAAAGCAGCTGTTCAGGCTGGTGTTGAAGCCGGGATGAAAGCAGGGATGGAAGGCGGTGTTAAAGCTGGATTCTCAGCAGCGAAAGAGGCTGGAATCGCAGCGGGTAAAGAAGCGAGCCAGGCAGCGGAACAGGCAGGAACAAAGGGGATTGGCTACGCTGCTGGAACAACAGCTGAACGAGGCGGTAAAACGGGAGCGGAAGTAACGGTTGAACATGAGTCTCAACGGAGTTAAAAAGTAAATGTCAGACCAACTGACAGTTCAACAAAAATCACGCGCACGCTAATGCTTCAGTTAATAAAGGGAGAACACTGTTCTCCCTTTTCTGTTTACGGTTCCCAATGAACATATTTCCTGAGAAAAATTCGCAGTCTGGATAAACGTGATCGAACAGTCCCGATAGGGATGGCGAGCTTGTTCGCAAGTTCCTGATAGCCGATGTCGTTTTCAATCAGGACTTTGAGCATTTGCTGATATTTTTTCGGCATGACAGAGAATTTTTTAACGGCTTTCATCAGGCATTCTCGGGCTGAAAGAATATTTTCAGGTTCGTCTTTTTCCTGGAATTCGCGATCAAGCGCGTCTTCAGGTGCAGCGGTCAGCGACCGAATCTGAGAGTTCTTATAGTAGATTTTGATCAGGTTCATGGCTATCCCAAAAATCCAGGTTTCCGGTTTCGATTCGCCTTTGAACTTGTCTTTATGGATAAGCACTTCAAGCCAGGTTGTTTGAACGAGATCATCAACGTCAGCAAAATTGGTGACGCGTTTTCGAATAAAACTCTGAAGGTTCTTTTCGTTCTCGATCATGATTAAACCCCAGTCAATAAGGGGTTTCGCGATAGCCTCTTCAATCAACGTTTCCATCTTACCTCCTGATTTATGTCAATCAGATTTAGCAATCGCTATGCCAGCTAGTTTTTTCTTTTAACTAATTGAATTTAATATGAAAGTCGAAAATAGAAGGTGTCAATATTTGCCATTTATGGCAAATTTTCAGCAGGACTGCCGCCAAATTTGGCAATATCAGAAGATGAAAATATTTCGGAACTGAGTTCGCTGTTTCTTTACCTATAACCAAAGGGAAAAAGAAGGAAAGTTCCGATGAACATGAAAATTCACCACACCCCAGTTCGACATTTTGAGCTGGCAGAAAAAGAAGAGGCGATAGAAGAACTCGGGAATATTGGGAAGGGTGATTCAACCGTTAAACCTGGTCATGAAACGACACACGCAGAACGCCTTAAAAAAGAACAGGCGTCTCATGTTGCTGAACATTCACTTGCACAGGAAATCGATCAACATCGTGCGAAAATTGAAAAACAACAACAGATAGCCAGGTCGAGGCGGGGAGGTTATTCACTCAGGTTCACTCATATTGAACAGATCAGTGAATTACTTGAGGATGGTCATGATGTAGAACAGGCAAAGCGAGAGGACCGGATTAAAGCGATCCTGGAGGAATCGCCTGAACATAACCACTTCACAGCCATTCTTGAAACGATTGATGATGATCCGGCTTCAGCCTATGCAACATTGAGCCTCATGGCGCTAAAGCTTCAGGATAACCACCAGCCTCAACTTCTCGCGAGTATTCAAACTGTTTTAGACAAACTCAGTCATGAACATGGTGCTGAGGTCACAGCCGGAATGAACACGGCGAGAGCTTTCGCCACTCACTCAACTGATAAAACCCAAAAACGCACTCTTCGAAAACTTTATTATGATGGTGTTGTGGGTCAGCAAACCTCAGATTCTGTCATGGATCTCTTACTCTCAAAGTTCGGCGTTGAGGGATATTTACCGGCGCTCAGAACGCTTCAGAGAGCGTTAGCAGATGACATCGCCGCGTTATCACCCTCTATCCCCCCGATGGCCTTACGCCGTTTACTGAACGGCCTGAACGATACACGCGTATTGAGTAACACAATCACTGAGGTGAGTGAGTTCTTAACGCGAATGTCTTCGACTTTCAGAGACGTGAAAATGTCTGTCGATAAGATGACACGAACTCTTCTCGGGATGTGCCGGAACGGTTTTTTTTCAAACCAGCTCATTTCGCTGGGTCTTGAAACTATCGGAGAGGATTCTCAGCGTCATCCGTTTTATTACAATCATCTGTTAAGACTGATTCAGCGACTACCTGAGAACGTCTGGGGCGATAACGGCAAACATCGTGATTCGGCGATCAGGATGATTCGCGCGTTAAACGGCGAACTGGCGCAAATGGAAAAAAATCGGTTAGGTCAAATGCAATGAACCAGCTCTTTAACTTTCTCAATAAAGTCGCTTTTCATGCCATGCAGCGATCAGAAATCGTGGGTGGTTTCATTGCGCTTTCTGTTGTGTTCATGCTGATTATCCCGTTGCCATTACCGCTTATCGATATTCTGATTGCCACCAATATCAGCATGTCATGCCTGTTGATCATGAACGCCATGTTTCTTCCCAAACCGCTCGCGTTTTCAACATTCCCGTCTGTTCTCCTTCTCACGACAATGTTCAGACTGGGTCTCTCAATCTCAACCACGCGTCAGATTCTGCTTCAACAGAATGCTGGCCATATCGTTACAGCCTTTGGAAACTTTGTGGTTGGTGGAAATCTGGCGGTGGGGCTGGTGGTGTTTTTGATTCTGACGGTGGTGAATTTTCTGGTCATCACAAAAGGATCGGAACGAGTCGCGGAGGTCTCAGCGCGGTTTACGCTCGATGCCATGCCAGGAAAACAGATGTCAATCGATTCTGATTTGCGAGCGGGTTTAATCAGTGCGGATCTGGCTCGGAAAAAACGCGCAGACTTACAGAAAGAGAGTCAGCTTTTCGGTGCGATGGATGGAGCGATGCAGTTCGTGAAAGGGGATTCAATGGCAGGCATTGTAATTCTTTCCATCAACCTGATCGGCGGGTTTTGTATTGGCGTCCTCCAGCTGGGGATGACAGCGGGCGAATCGATGCATGTCTTTTCGATTCTGACCATTGGCGATGGCCTGATTGATCAGATCCCGGCGCTGCTGATTTCCCTCACCTCGGGAATGATGATAACGCGGGTATCAGGTAATGAGGAAAACTTTGATCTCAACATTGGCAAAGAGATAACCCAGCAACTGACCAATCAGCCTAAAGCCTGGATTATGGCGGGGGTAGGCATGTTTGCCTTTGCGATACTACCAGGGATGCCCACATTCGTTTTTCTTTTCCTGGGAACCGTGACTATCGGAAGTGGCGGGTTCCAGTTCTGGCGGGATAAAAGAAACGCCTCAACAAACCAGCATGAAAAAATGTTGGTTCCTGAGGAAAACGGGGAAAACGACCTGAGGACATTCAATCCAGCACGACTGTTTACACTGAGCTTTCCGGCAGGTCGCGAGCGTGATCCGCACGTAATCCAAATAATTGAAGAAATCCGGCGTATCAGGAACCGAATCGTCAATCAGTTTGGTTTCACCTTACCTGTTTTTAATATTCAGTTCACAACCGCTCAGCGAGAGGACGAGTTTCGTTTTCTGGTGTATGAGGTTCCGAAAGTCATCGCGACTATCACCCAATCAAAACGCGCTGTTGAGCGAATTGGCTATGTCAGACAGCTTGAGGATAAATCCACTTTGCCCGCTGAAACAGATGGGCTTGAAGAGGATTTTATCTGGCTTGAGAACGAGGATGACTATCTTAGAGCGGGAGAGGTCAGCTGGAGTGGCAACGATCTGTTACTGGCAAAAATGGAAGAGGCGTTGTTTCAATCAGCGCCTCGCTTTATTGGAATGCAGGAAACTCGCGCTATCGTTTCATGGCTTCAATCCGATTTGCCTGAGGTTGCCCAGGAATTTGAACGCGTCTTTCCGGTTGCGCGGTTATCTAACGTTCTGCAACGGCTGGTGGCCGAACGGATCTCGTTGCGGGTCATTCGAACTATCGTTGAGAGCTTACTAAGAAACGGCAGTGAGCGAGACACAGGAATGTTAATCGATCAGGTCCGAATCGACATAAAAGAGCATATCTGTTACCAGCACAGCAACGACAGAGAAGGGATCATTGCCTGGTTACTCACACCAGAGACCGAGGAAATCCTTCGCGAGGCACTACGTCATACGAACACCGATACCTTTTTTACGCTCGACAGAGACCGGATGAAAATCTTTATCGATCAGATTAGAGGGGTGTTCCCGCCTTATCGGTCCATTAATCAGGGTGTGATGTTGGTTGCCCAGGACCTCCGCGCCCCGCTCAGAACTCTCATTCAAAACGAATTTAATCATGTGCCGGTCCTCTCTTTTGCGGAGCTGGAATTTAACTTGCCGGTCAACGTAGAGGGACGGATAGACATTAATCAGGATCTGATTGAGGGCAAGGGTCAGGAACCGGAGAACGAAAGTGAGGAAGACGATGTTTGAATTACGGGTGTTAAACGGTCTTCATGAGGGAGCCGCGATTCCGCTGACGGGTGAGAGCTGGTCACTGGGTAATGATGAGCAAAACGATCTCCAGCTCTGTGACGAGGCGATTAAATCCTTACATGCCAGGCTCAGGAAAACTGAACAGCTTTGGGAACTCATGCCAGGAGAGGGAGAAGTTTATCTGAGCCAGGGCAAGGCGATTAGAGAAACGCTTTCCCTCGATCTTAATCAGCCTTTCCAGCTTTCCGGCGTCTGGCTGGTGGTGAGTGATGCCGATTCTCCCTGGCAAAAAAACGGGCTTATTCCGCTTGATAAAAACGGGAACATTCTTACGAAATCCCTGACAGGTAAATTCGATTTCCTGTCACGCTTCGCAATCCTTATCCGGCCTCTCATTATTTTGTTCTGTCTGCTGCTGATCGGTCTTGCAGTGGCCGGTTTCTGGTCAGCGTCGAAAGTCGAGCCTAAACCTCAGAATCTGAAACCAGTTCTCTATGATGCGGAGGGGTTACGGGCAGTAGTTGACCGAAAGCTTCAGGAACGCGACCTGTCATCGGTGGTGAAGGTAGAGGGGGATCATCAGGGCGTTTGGCTGGTGGGGAGCGTTACTCAGATTCAGTCAGACATCATCAATCGCCTCATGATTCTGATGAATAAAACCTATTCAATCAAAATTCCTTTTGTGAATCGCACAACTTTGAAAGTTTTATCGCTTCCTTTTCGTATTGTGCAAATCACAGCGGGGAAAGGGGCAAATGTGGTTATCGATAACGGGAAACGGTTATTTATCGGTGACAGAGAAGGCGATTTCACATTGTCCAGAATCACAAAAACGGCGGTGGAATTCACCGGACCTCAGAACATTACAGTGAAATGGTGATGACACGATTAGATGAATGGTTTGATGAAAACGAATCGCGATTTCAGCAACTGAACCCGGTTGAGGTACATGGTCGCATTACGGGTATTACTGGGATCCTTCTTGAGGCGAGTTTACCTGATGCAAGGATAGGCGATTTATGTCGAATCACTGGCAAAGATAACGTTCAGGTTTTGGCTGAGGTCGTGGGGTTCAATCCTGAAAATACACTCCTCTCCGCGCTGGGGTCACTTAACGGTATCGCGCAAGGTGCGAGAGTCACACCCCTTTATCAGCCTCATAAAATCTCTGTCAGCAAAAAATTACTCGGTTCTGTGCTGGATGGATTCGGGAGACCTCTTGATGACCAGTCAGTTTCAGCGTTTGCGCTCGATGGGGAACACGTTGAGGCTTATCCGGTTTTGCGCAGTGCGCCACCAGCCACAGACAGACCCCGCATTAATGAGGCGCTTTCGACAGGGGTAAGGGCGATTGACGGGCTGATAACGTTAGGAACAGGTCAGCGGATGGGATTATTTGCTGGCGCCGGTTGTGGAAAAACAACCTTGCTTGCTGAGGTGGCAAGAAATACGCCTTGCGATGTCATTGTGTTTGGTCTGATCGGTGAGCGCGGTCGTGAACTCGGAGAATTCCTGGAGCACGAGTTAGACGAAACGTTGCGCGAGAAAACGATCATGGTTTGTGCCACGTCGGATCGGTCAAGTATGGAGCGCGCTCGGGCTGCGTTTACCTCAACAGCGATTGCTGAGGCATTCAGGGAAGAGGGGAAAAGCGTTTTACTTATTATCGATTCTCTAACGCGCTTTGCTCGTGCTCAACGTGAAATCGGGCTTGCGCTCGGTGAACCGCCTGGTCGGGGCGGTCTTCCTCCCTCGGTATATACGCTGCTTCCAGGTTTGCTCGAACGCGCAGGGAAAACACATCAGGGGTCAGTCACCGCGTTATATTCCGTTCTCATGGAAGCGGATTCAACGAATGATCCGGTTGCTGATGAGGTTCGATCTCTGATCGATGGACATATCATCCTGAATCGGAAGCTTGCTGAGAAAGGGCATTTCCCGGCGATTGATGTTCTCTCAAGCCTGTCACGCACGATGACCAATGTCGTTGACCCTGTCCAGACGCAGATGGCCAGAAAATTTCGTCAGCTCATGGCCGCGTTTTCCCAGGTCGAAATCCTTATTCGACTGGGGGAATATGAACCTGGAAGCGATTTATTAACTGATGTCGCAGTTAGATTACAGCCATCTATTAACAATTTTCTTCAACAGGGAAACCATCAGCCTGAACCGTTTATTCACATGCTTAATAAGTTGGAGGATTTAATCAATGAATCAGGATTATGAATTTGAAATTAAGCTCAAAGAGAATGAAATAGCAAAAACAGCACTGGTTATTTTGCCTTTACGGGAGCGCAAGCTTGTTAAGCTGAAAAATCGATTAAAAGAAGAAAATGCGCGACTCGCAAAACTTCACAAGCTGATGAAGAAAGGGGAGAGACGCTTAACGATTTATCGTCATCAATATAAAAACGCGATTGAAGATTTCGCTAAACATCATACTGGCGTAATATTGATGCATGAAAAGCTTTTTCAGACGCTTGAGGCTGAAAAGCTTTGTCGAGCTAATCTGATGAATCAGGAAGCGGAAAATCAGGAGGTGGCTGAACATATTTTGAAACAGGGAATTTTGATTGAAAGTATAAATAAGGAAATAAAAGATTGTCAGAAGGAAATAGAAAAAATTGAAGTAATTCTGTCCGAAAAAGGATTGTTATGAAAACTTCTGTACATTGTTTTTCGCAACAACACGCTTCATCTCAACATAATCAGCCGTCTCAGCCAGCCCGACGACCTCAAAATCATCGGTTTAAACCCTCTGAAACGGAACCGCACAAAAAAGAGTCTGATGAATTTCGCTATTTGCTTAAGGGCGAACATCATACTCATATTGATGATTTCGATACATTCTGCTTCAAACTTATCGATGAACATCCATCTGAACCAACTGAGGAAACGCCTCAGCACCCCGTTTTTCATCCGATCATGTCTGATGTTCTGACCGAAATCGAAAAACAAGAACATCTCCCTGCTGAGTTTTCCCTGATCCTTCCTGGCTCAGGTGAAATCGTTGCAAAGATGCAACAAGGCGAATCAGGTGAAACGGTCATAGCGCTGGGGTTTACTGACGAGACACTTTCGAAGCTGTTGGGTTTTGAAAAGCAGGGCGAAAATCTCATGTCTCGTCGCCTCGGAAAACCTGTGAGGCTCCAGTTCAAAAGGATTGAGGCGCTATGAAATTCAAGACTATCTCAATGAAAGAAGTTGAGATAAGAAACTGGATCGGCACAGGTCGAATAATATCACTCAACTCTCCTGATGATTTCCTGGTGATCAGAATGTGTGAGCTAAAAAGAGTCGATAACTTTTTGTCTTTTTCATCGGCCTGGGGAAATTTTTCACTTGCTGAACCGGGTAGATTTCTTTCGACAATCAGCCGTGCCTCTGTTTTTGAAGATGCTTTTATTGAGCCTGACGAATGGATTTTTGACCTCATCAACAACAGACTAAAGCCGCCATTCAGACAGCTTTTCTCACTTATCTCAAAAAATAACGTTACAGAATCGGTATTGATTGAAACAGAAATTAATCTGACAGAGAAGGGTGAAACCTCGGTTCATTATGCTCAACTAAGCATTGATCTCCTTGAAACGTGGCAATCGCTGGCCATCTTTAACCAGGTTCCGTCTCCATTTTCTCTGTCAATGCCCATCAACTTTCCCGTTATTGCAGGCCATCTTAAGTTGTCTCTGAAAGAGTGCCTTAACCTGATCCCTAAGGATGTTCTGATCCCTGCTATTCCTTTGATCTCGGTCAAAGGAGAGGGAGTTATTCGTATCGGAAAGACGGAATTGTATTTTGAGCTGGAACCAGAATCCGAGAATTCTCACCAATACATATTATCTATTACAGGAAAACAGGGACACAATCTGATGACCGATTATGATAGCGAGACTCAGCAATCCGGCAACGATACGCTAAACGAGAGAAAAGATTACCTTCAGGTTCCCTCACAGACTGGCTTTAATGATTTGCCGCTTGAGCTGACGATCCGTTGTGGAAACTTATCAATGACACTCGGCGAGCTGCAAAATCTTGACGCCGGTTCAACATTGCTTGTTGAGCATGTCACTCCTGGTGAGGCATTGCTTTGTCATGGAAACTATCTTCTTGCTAAAGGCGAACTCGTTAACGTAAACGGAGCCTTAGGCTTGCAGATTAAATCGATGTTCCGAGCCGTACCAGGTTAACTCATGCCAGAGAATATCAGTTCATTTAACCCGCTGGCTCTGGCTATTCTTCTCGGGGCGATTTCACTTATTCCTTTGTTGCTGATGATCACAACCTGCTTTCTGAAAATCTCAATGGTGATGATGCTTACCCGAAATGCTATCGGTGTTCAGCAAGTCCCGCCCAACATGGCGCTCTATGGCATTGCTTTAGCCGCAACGCTTTTTGTCATGGCCCCTGTGCTTGATGGAATGCAGACACGATTTAAAGAAAAACCTCTCGATACAACCTCACCACAAAAGATCGAAGATTCTCTGAATTATGGCATTCAGCCTTTAATCCGTTTCATGGTCAGAAATACCGATCCCGATGTCATGACTCATCTCGCTGATAATGCCGAAAAAATGTGGCCGAAAAATCTCGCTGATGAGGTGAGTGTTCATCACGATAACCTGTTATTGCTTATCCCGTCCTTTGTCCTCTCAGAACTGCAAAGTGGATTTAAAATCGCGTTTCTGATTTTCATTCCCTTTCTGGTTGTTGATCTGGTCGTTTCAAACGTTCTCCTGGCGCTAGGAATGCAAATGGTTTCGCCAATGACCATTTCACTTCCGCTGAAAATTTTGTTGTTTGTCATGGTTTCAGGGTGGAGCAAGTTACTAGACGGTCTGTTTTACAGTTATCAGTGAGGGCCAATCATGGATGTCATGTATTTGTTCAAACAGTCGATGATTCTTGTCGTGATGCTTTCAGCTCCGGCATTGCTGGTGGCCGTAGTTGTCGGGATGATTGTTTCACTCCTTCAATCAGTGATGCAGCTACAGGATCAAACCTTGCCGTTTGCTATAAAGCTGATCGCAGTAGGTGGAACGCTGGCGTTATCTGGACGCTGGATCGGATTAGAGCTTTATGGCTTAGCGGAAACCGCATTTTCAATGATGGCCACGGCGGGTAGAGTCTGATGTTTTCAGACCTGATTGATACTGTCTTTCAGGGGATGATCGCGCTTTCTCTTGGACTTGCCCGAATCATGCCTTGTCTCTTGCTTTGTCCGATTTTCTCCGTCTCATCTCTGAGAGGAATGATAAGAAACGGCATTGCTATTTCACTGAGTCTCTTTGTTGCGCCGGTAATCAAACCTGAGATAAGTGGGCTTTTGCTCAATCCGTGGGCAACTGTCGCGATTGGACTTAAAGAAGCAGTGTTGGGAATGATGTTGGGCTATCTGCTCGCTATTCCTTTCTGGCTATTCGAATCAGTCGGGGCATTATTCGATTCTCAACGCGGCGCACTGAATGCAGGGTTGCTGAATCCAGCCCTCGGACCTGATGCGACTCCCCTCGGTGATATACTGTTGCGCTGGTCAATGGTTTTCCTCGTTATGATTTTTGGTCTGTCACAGGTGACGCAGGTTATTTGGGATTCCTATCGCCTCTGGCCAGTGACTCAGCTCTTCCCATCATTGCAACATAGCGGATTGACGCTATTACTTGACCAACTCGACAGCTTTTTCAGCGATATGATCCTTTATGCCGGACCATTAGTCCTGTTGCTATTACTGATTGAATTCGCCGTTGGTATCGTCAGCATTTATTCGCCTCAGATACAGGCCAACATCCTCGCTATTCCCCTAAAATGCCTGGTCGGAATGGGTTTCTTTGTCATTTATCTTCCTTTCCTGGAACATCTGGCGAATGCCAGATTCAGCACGTTCAGTGACCTCATTCCTTACCTTTCAGACATCCTCGGGAGGAAATAACATGGCAGGTGAAAAAACAGAAAAGGCGTCTGACCATAAACTGAAAGAGAACCGGAAAAGAGGACAGATAAGCCAGAGTCAGGACGTTTCAAAATTGCTCGTAATGCTAGCTGTTCTGGAGGTCATCTTTGCCATGCTTGATGAAACGATAGACAAGCTAAAATCGCTTTTGCTTTTACCTACTCAGCGATTATCGGTCCCATTTGCTCAGGCAATTAACGATGTGGGAGGTGAGGCGATTTTGATCGCCGGCACAATCATTTTGATGACGGTCGGGACCGTCATCATCGTAAGACCTGTTGCCGGATGGATTCAGTTTGGTCCGCTGTTTGCGCCAGAGGCAGCGAAACCAAAATTTGATGCCCTCAATCCACTTCCCAAATTCAAACAGATGTTCTCAGGTAAACAGTTCGTTCAGCTGGCGGTAAGTATTCTGAAAGCGATAGTCCTGTGTCTGGTTTTCTATCTGGTAATCCGAACCCACCTTCAGGAACTTGCCGGGTTGTCAGGTGGGGATCTGGAAGGATTTATGCAATCTGGTGTCATGTTACTCAAGGTGCTGGCTCATACCTCAATTGGCGTCTTACTGGTTTTTGCGGTGTCAGACTTTGCCATTCAAAAGTATTTCTATCTCAAGCAGAACAGAATGAGCCATGACGATATAAAGAAAGAACATAAGCAACTTGAAGGCGATCCCCATACTAAAGGTGAACAAAAGAAATTGAGTCGTGAAATTCTGAATGCACCTGTCATTAAAATCAGCGCGAAACGTGTTGGAGATGCAGATGTGGTGATGGTCAATCCAACTCATTTTGCGGTCGGTCTGTTTTATTCGCCAGATGAAACCGCGTTGCCGAAAGTCATGTTCAAGGCTGAAGGAGAGGATGCTCAGGACGTAATCAAACTGGCTCATGAGGCGAACAAACCTGTCGTTCGTTACATCTGGCTTACCAGAAATCTCTATCGGACCACGAAAGAGGGTGATTTCATTCCGCGTGAAACTATCAAGTCAGTGGCCGCGATTTATCGCCTGATTCGGTCTATCGAGGAACTAAAACCCGGACAGACCATTGAGTTCGAAGAGTGAGGCTGACCAGATTAATCAGACCAGTCGAGGGGTATCAAATCGATAAAACTGAAAAAGGGAAGGCGAAAGCCTTCCCTTTGTCGTTTCTGATGACGACCTTATACAGTCATAAACAGTTGGCGTTGCTGTTGCGCGATCATGATGTTTGTCTGACCGGCATCAGCATTCATCATCGCATGAGAAACATCTTTGCCCGGATGATTCGCACCAACGTTACCGCCTTCAAGAGCGGAAACCAGATCCTGACGGGCAATGTTCACCAGAGCCAAAGAGTTTTGTGAAAGCTGGTCCTGATTTGAGAGCGCAGTTTTCCAGCTGGTGTCTTTGCCGTCGCTGGTTTCTGGCTTGCTGTAAACGTTCTGATGCTGATCCATGTACTGACCGATCATTTCGCGAGTGTCTTTATCTCCGCCAATAGTGTTATTTGTGCCGTTAGTGACGCAGCTATTGATCGCAGTATTCGCAAGATTGACGTTCAGGTTCTGTCCAAAATTGCTCCCCAGCTGGTTATAGCTTTGTGGTGTATTGCTCATAGCTGGGAACGGCTGACTTTCAACAGAACGATTTGTTAAAGCGCCGGACATTCCGTCTGAAAACGCGCCCATCAGTGCCGGGTTTTGGTTGGGGTTAAACACAGAGTGTTGGGCATTGATTCCCATCCGTTTCAGAACCTGTTCAATGACACTTATCATATGACTTTCAGGAACAGTCGCGCCCATACTTGCCCCGCCAGGTTCAGCCCCTTGCAAAACAGGATTTGTGCTTGAGTTATTCCACATGGACAAACCGAGATTTCCGAGATCTTGTCCCTGACTGAAACTATCGGATTGAGCACCCTCAAAAAGATTATTTCTTAATTTACCATTGAATAAAGATTCAGTGATGCTGCTGGGCGATGACAATCCCGCGCCGTTTGAAACATCATCACGATTATTCAGGTTGAGAAGATGACCGTTGTTCATGCTGTTAGATGAATCAACATCGCGATCAGTGAGATTCGTTTTAAAATGCATAGAACCTAAACTTCCGAACGAGTGCATTATATATACCTCTTTGTGAAAAAAGAAAATGGCACTAATTAAGTTAAAAGTTGCTGTATTCAGTTCCTTTAATTTTTATCGAACAGGCATTTTCGAATAACTCTGAATGCCCTCGCGCATTGATTGTGGCCACCAGATTACAAGATGATGTGGATCAGATAAGGGACGGCAACTTGTATTGTCACAACCATTATCATGACTGGCGCAGCTTGAGAGGATCATGGCCATAAAACCTAAAAGGCTAAACCTGAACATCAGTTCTCCCGAGTGATCAGAAAAGGGGGCGAGACAAGTAAAGAGGGACGCGAACGACGAGACTCACCACGAGATCGGAAAGCAAGATAGACCTCCGCTTTCTGTCCTGGCTGAAGCTGTGATGTAGGCCAGGCCGCAACCGATAACACATCGTCATCTGAACAAGCGGATTCATCAAAACGAACTGGGTGAGTAGTCACATTTTTGATTAAACCTACTGTTAACTGAATTGTCTTATTGTTGAACCATTCGGTTCGGGAATGATCAAACACAATGCCAGGTGGTAACGTACAAAGTTGATTCAAATTCACTCCCTCGCCACCCGACTCAAAACCGTCAGGCACTTTGTTTTCAGCTAAATCCCGGAGGGCATTTTCAATCGTGCCGCGCATTGCTGAATATTGCTGGCGATCATGAATGCCCCTCATTTCTGAGGCAAGTTGAGAGCGGTCCTGTGATGAAATATAACGAGTAGGGTCAACCTGATCGCCGATAAGGTGAGGCGTGATTATGAACAGCCTTTCTCGTTGACTTGTTTCATGGCGTTGATACGAAAATAGATGGCCAACATAGGGAATGTCACCCAAAATCGGGATCCGATGGTTAATGTCGCCTGTCTCGCGGCTGTGAATGCCTCCCATGACGAGCGAACCATTTTCCTGAACCAGGGCTTGGGTAGAAATCGTGACTTTCTGATCGCCGGTCGCAACATTATCATCATCCCGATCAACTTTACCGTCTTCGATGTCAACCATCAGTTGAACGGTTTGATGCTGACCCTGACCAATGGCGCGAGGTACAACCTGTAAACTCGTCCCGGCTGTGACAGGCTTAATATCAACGACACGTTCCCCAGTCGCCGTTATAAAGGCTGTATCGCTTAAATCAATCACAGCTGGCTGATTTTCCAGTGTGAGAATGCTCGGGTTAGCCACAACAGAAGCGTTTCCTGATCCCTCCAGTGCCTGGATCTGACTAAAGAATCTGTTGTAATCCGTCACGAATAAAGAACTCGCACCGCGAAAGAGAGTTGACCCCGCTGTGATATTCCCGAAAGTTCCCTGAAGGTTTGCTCCGAGTTCATTCATCGATTTGCGGTCTACATCCACGATCATCGCGTCAATTTCGACGAGCTTTTGAGGAACGTCAATCTGTGAAATTAATGACTGATATTCATCGCGTTTGCTGGGGTCATCGCGTATCAGAAGCGCGTTATTTCTGACATCGGCAGACACAAACGGATGAAGAGCGTCTTCGTCTTCGTCATCATCTTTTTTTCCGGTCTGAGAATTCACGAGGCTGTTCAGGATAGAATCGGATTGGTCCCGGATCTGCTGCTCCATTCTGCCTTTTAAACCATCATCGCCATTATTCTGACTCTGCTGAATGCCGCTGGCAGATTTTCCGGTTCGCTGTCCTAACAGTTCGCCCAGTATGGTGGCCACACCTGGAACAAGAATAGTTTTATCGCGATACTGAATATTCCTGTCGGCAACAGCGGCATATTTCAGAGGGAAAACCATCATTTCTTTGTTCTGTTTTTTGTCCTTATCCTTTGCACTGAAATCCTGGACTAGCTCCACATAAGAGGGCGGGCCGGTCACGATCACAACGCCATCGTCTGGAAGCTCACCGAATCCAAATTTTGGCTCCAGTAACCCAACATCAGTTAACGCCTGCTTCAGATCCGGCGCTGCATCAGCAGACACTTTTATTCTTTTTGAAATCTGGTCAGACTGAGGACTGACATAAAGCGTATCGTTATAAACGAACCACTGAAACCGGAACTGAAGACCGAGGCGATTCAGAAAATCTGTCGGTGAATCTGCCCGGAGACGTCCATCAACATTCCCATCAAATCCGGCCGGTATATTCAGGCTTACGCTATGGCTTGCCGCGAAATCCTGTAGAACAGTTTTGAGCGATGTGTTTTGCGCTGCATAAGCATACGCCCCTTCAGACCAGCTCTGAGGCGTTTGAGCAACAACCGGCATACTAAACCCTGATGCGCTCATTGCCAGGATTGCCAGTCTGATAAATCGTGATGAACGTTTTAACACTGAGGTTCCCTTTATAAGGCAGCGTCACCACTGCCTGAAAATTCAGCTAATAGATTCGATGATTGAACGGGTCAGGTTGTGCTTCAGCGATGAAAGCTGGTTATCGGCGAGATTCGACACAGCCTCTTTTCGAAGGGCATTTTTGAACGTAAAGAGATCGTCCATCGTTGGAGATTGCCCCTGCATCGATTGCGCCAGAGACAGCACTTCATGACTGGCGTCTGAGAGCTGGTGATCAAGTCGATGTTGAATGTCGAGCATGTTAGCCATAATCATTCCTTAGTTAAGTCTGGAAAGGATGTAATGCTGATAACCGCGCCAGCTCAAAGAAAATTCTCCCTTTGCCGTCCTCAGCATGAGTTCGTCTTGCGGCTGGTTTTCAGTGGGGGAAATGTCCCAATGAGAAACAGCTAAAGTCAGTTCAGGAATTCGATTCAGTGTGTCGGGATGGATAAAAAGTGTCGCGGCCTCATGCTTGTCAGCGGAACGTGAGAGCTGTCTGAATACAGCATTGATTTTTTCATCATCAGGAACTGCATCAAACATCGCGTTAAAAAGCGAATGCATAAACGACTTTGCACGGCGGGTAATTGTCTCTTCCTCATCGAGACGGGATGATTCAAGCAATGAAAAAAACTTTTCTGTCTTACTCAGGAAATCTGATTCCAGCTTAGATAATGAATTATTCATTTGCAGTTTAAGATCACATTCAAATTCACGCGTTTTCTCAGCAATTATAATTTCATTTTCCTTTATTTGCTGTTGGCAATATTCCTCAGTTTGTTCGAATAAACTTTTTGCTGAATCCTGTTCAGTCAAGGTTTCTGATTTAATTAAAACATCCTCAATCAGATTAACCTCAAATTCAATCCTGATCTCACGTAAATCAATCATGATTTATCAAGTCGCCATAACGCTGAATCAAACAACGCAAGTAGTCGTTTTTTATAAGGCGAGTCAAAAAGCAAAGGATCCTTTTCTGCAAGAAGAATATCAGCCTGATAAAATCGAAGTCTTAAACGCGACCAGACTGGGGGCAGAAAGAACGATTTCAAAAGGGAAAGATGATATTGAGGTTCACAATAGTCTATTCCTGCTGGTAAAAATGACTGAGGGCGAATCCCTTTGGTAATCCGATCACACCATTTCTGATCATGAGCAGAAAGATAACCAAAATCACAGTTACATAATGCTGCGAACAATCGTGTTAACGCCTGCTGACGCATCGGCGAAAAATCAATGAACCGCAAAACTCTGTCATCAGGTTCTGTCAGTTTAGTTTTGGGAATATTGCATAAACCGCGAACAACGGCGGGAGCGTCCTGATAGAAAATCGTCTTTTCTTGTTCATTTAAACTGAACCACGGTAGTTCATTCCAGCTTTTATGAATATCAGCGACAAAGCCAGCTCGCCACCATTTTAACCAGTCATCGGGATCAATCATGTGTCACCGTTAAATCTGTGCTTTGGCTTTTCTTTTTTCTGATCAGTTTTAATCCGAACAGCACGCCAATAGCTAAAATCAAGACAAGGAAGCTCACCAGCACAACCACTTTTAGTGAAGAAAATGTGGTTTGTTTCATCACTATCGGACCGAATGCGACAGTCTGAATCGAATCCTGATAGCTAACAGCAGGAAAGAAAACAATTGAAATCGCATCGTCTGATTTCCCCGCTAATCCCGGTATGCTGGCTGAAATGAGTTGTCGAATCCTGGGACGAATTGCATCAGGATCAAGTTCTGATGTGTATTTGATAAAAACTGAAGCGCTTGCTGGCTGGACGGGTTCGCCAGGTGCAACGCGCTCCGGCAAAACGACACTGACTCTTGCCAATACCACGCCGTCAATCTGTGACAAGGTAGATTCCAGTTCCTGGGAGAGTGCATAAATATAACGCGCACGCTCTTCAAGAGGACTGGAAATGATCCCATTCTTTTGAAACATTTCTCCGAGGTTAGTTCGGGATTTATGGGGTAATCCGGCAGCATTAAGAATACGAACTGAGCGGTCGATGTCGGGCTGACTGACAAGCAATGTCACGCCAGTTTTATCAATCTGTTTATCAGCAATGATATTGTAATGACCCAGCTCAGAAATGATGTCGTTCGCGTCAGATTCACTAAGGCCGCTGTTAAGTATCACCTGCGAATCGCACCCTAAAAGCAGCATTAACAACAGGGCAAGCATGAGACGTTTCATAATATCAATTGAGACTGGTGATCTTATCCAGGCTCTGAACCGCCTTTGAGACAATTTTCGTGTTCATCATATTTTCAAGGTAATAGTTCGAAAGCTGACTTTCTGCCTTGTTCATGGCAATCGGATCGGTTGTCTTTTCGGCACGACGAAGAGAAGTATCGATATGATTTTTTTCTTTGTTGATCTGATTGAACATTCCTGAAGCCTGATGAAGCAGACCATCGTTCTGAACGTTCTGAGTATCCTGATCAAGAGACTGACTAAAAAAATTTGCATCACTGGCAGTAGGGGAATCAGGTTTGGTAACTGACAAATCAACGTGACTGGCGAATAATGGGCTGGTGGAATTTGAAATATTCATCTGTCCTCACTTTCAGGAAGGTCCGAAGACCTTCCTCATGAATTAGAAATTAATCTTATCGGTATTCTGCGAACTGATCATTGTGGTGATCGAGTTCTGATAGCCTGAAACGTAGGCGTCTTTAACATCGCGCTCAGCTTTATCTAGCGTGTTCTGCATTGACTTAGCCTCGATTGCGTCCATCTGAGATTGAAACATATCGGCATTAGCATTCGCCGCGCCGGTTGAAACGCCTGTTGAGGTGACTGACATACTGAGTTCTCCTTTAAAATGTTGAATTGAATATCGAAATATTCCTTTAGTGAGTGGTTTGAATCAGATTTCGGTTCCACATCTTTATTTGAATTTTTTTATTTCCCAATCAAATTCAGTGATTTAAGTTTGTTGTAGAGCGTGCGCGATGGGATCCCTAATTCGTCAGCTGCCTGGCTAACCTGATCATGATGACGAGTCAGACAATCCTTAATAAGACACGCCTCGATTCGGGCCATTCGTTCCTTAAGTGTCCAGGACCTGGGCTTTCGGATTGTCTCAAGTGGCGTAATCCCTAAGACAAAGCGCATCGCAGCGGCTTTAAGTTCACGCATATTACCAGGCCATGAATGCATCAGAAGCGATTCAGTCAGGGCAGGATTCATCGCTGGAAGCGGACGCTTAAACGTCAACGCCGCTTCAGCGGCAAACCTGACAAATTGAGGAATGATGACATCCACTCTGTCCCGTATGGCTGGAAGCGAAATTTTGATTGTGCTCAGTCTGAAATAGAGGTCACGGCGAAACAGTCCTGATTCGACAAGCTCATTAAGTGGCGTTTGTGCCGCTCCGATAACCCTGAGATTCACAGGGGTCGTTTCAGTGCTCCCGAGTGGCATAACGGATCGTGTTTCGATGACCCGAAGAAGCTTTGCCTGAAGCGAAAGAGGCATTGAATCGATTTCATCGAGAAATAATATTCCGTTGTGACTAGATTCGATGTGGCCTATACGGGTTTTATTTGCGCCTGTGAACGCACCCGGCACCGCCCCAAAGAACTCAGCCTCAGCCAGCTGTTCAGGGATTGCGGCGCAGTTGATCCCGATAAACGGTCCACTCAGCTCGCTTTGTTCATAAAGGTGACGGGCGAACGTGTCCTTTCCGGTTCCAGTCTCTCCTTCAATCACAAAATCAATATCGAGTGGAGCGAGTTTGTTAATCCAGCGCGTTAAATCTTCCGTGAAATAAGCCGATGATCGTCCCTGAGCAGGCTGAATAATTATCTGATTGTTCCTGTTCAAGCGCATTACTCTCCGCTGATTATTTTCTGGTCCTGACGCTATCACGACCCATAATCATAAGCCGATAGGAATTACTCCTTATTTGTTTATTCGCAAAGACAGACAAAGTCCTTGAAACATTTCAGAATCATTACAAAGATAAGGATTTAAGAAGAACAGGAGAGGGATCAAAGGCTTGTTGTTGTCAAAAGCAATTTATTAGGGGGAAGTAATTGTTGTTCTTTTGTGGTCTTTGGAGGTTTTAGAAATATTTTTTACTTTTTGTATCGTATTAATTGGCGCGGAAAATAAAGACACAACAAAAATAATGAATAATTTGAGCTATTTTTATTCCTCAATCTATGAGATTTTTATTTCTAATAAATAATCGATCTTTTGTTTTCGCACAGATTGAGAGTTAATTTTTAGAACGCAAAAAAAAGCGATCCGAAGATCGCTTAAGATTTAATTGAATTTACTGGCGTAACCATTAACCTCATTAACATAATTCGGATCCCCCAGGGTAACATTCGAGAGATTTTTAACATCAACCTGATCATCGCCTGAGTTATAAGCACGAAGCGCGGCATCATAAGAACCGAATTTTTGCTTCCCTTCCTGCAACATCAGCGCGGCACACATAATCTGATTTTTTGGATCGCTGATGTTGGCCCCGAGCTTATCAGGATGTTCAGCACGCATCGCGGCGTAAGTATCAGGGTTGATCTGGTTCATTCCGGTATCGGTTTTCCCGTTTCCTGGGTTTGTTGATGTCGCATTCACATCTCCGCCTGATTCCTGCATCGTTTGTGCGATAAGTAACTTCGCCGGAACGCCCGTAGCCTGACTTGCGGCCTGATAATCAGTGCCGAATTTGTCTATCAGCTTTTGGAGATCAGGATCTGAGGTATTCATAGAGGTATCAGTATTCGTCGTACCTGTTGATGCCAGACGAACTGCGGGCGTCTGATTCAGCCCCTGTGAGCTGGTTGGAAGAGTAGGCAGCATTGAGCCAGCATCAGATGAAAGTGAAGGTAAAGGACTGGAAGAAGGCTGGGTTTGTCCTGACGACATTCCGAGCAAGGCTTGAAGCTGTTGTAAGAACTGGATGAAATATTGTTCAATCGTTACCATCATACCTTGTGACTGTGAGGAACCTTGCGACATCGAAGATTGAAGCGATGATGAATTTTGTCCGCTCAAGACCGGATTAAAAGGACTCTGGATTGTCGCATCTCCATAACTCAAAGTTCCCCCTTGTGCGTTTGTTGTCTGAGAAGGGGGTTGATTCATCATTGGCGGTTCAGCTAAACGAAGCTGATTATCGTCGATACCTGAATGCGAATAATCGCTATTTGTTTGTGAAATGTTCATTATGCCTGTCCTTAAAGGTGAGGTAATGCCGCTCGACGCGGCATTTAATAGGTTATGAAAATCGGGTTCCGGTTCCAGAAATCCTCAGGACAGAAAAGAAAAGTCGCAGCCAGGGATCGATTTCAGGAAAGCATCAATGAATTCGGCGGCGACTTGCGGGACAATCGCATTCCCATAACCCCGCAATCGTCCCATTCTTTCGGGAACCCCATAAGCCAACGGGAATGTGCTGGGTTCAACTGCCCTAAACTTTCCATCCCGGCAGCTGATCCAGTCAGCATCACTCCAGAAGCTTTTATCCTGATTGCACAACCTTTTAATCCCTGTTCGGTCGAGTAATCCAGTCTGTCGAACGTCCGATCTTTGCCATCCTTGCGGATCACGGTTGCGCCACTCCCTTTCCAGTCGTTCGCGGTAGGCGTTGACCAGCTCGACAGAATCACGATGTCCTGCAAATTGGTCTGATGACGATTGTGTTTCCTCGCCAGCACTTTTCGCCAGTCCGTGTGGCCGTTCACCGAACCATTCTGAGCGCATGGGCTGGGCCATGTCGTAAGCGCCAAAGAACATTCTGTTTCTTTGATGCGGTGCGCCGACGCTACAAGCTGGTAAAACGGCGAACCCGCTGGCGTAACCTTCTTCCTCCAGTTCAATGAGTAAAGAATCTGCCCAGTGATCTTTGGTAATCGCTGCTGCAACTTGCTCCCCAAAGATGAATTGAGGTTTGCACTCTGAGATGAGGTCGAGAAAGGCCGGAGCCAGGTGACGTGAATCGTCTTTCCCTCGTGCTCGTCCAGCCACGCTGAAAGGCTGGCACGGAGGACTTCCCGTCCACAACGGGAAAGTCTCGGGGATGTTGGCGAGATGCAGGGCATATGGCCAGCCGCCGATCCCGCAAAAGAAATGACATTGTGTAAAGCCGATAAGGTCTGAGGGGCGGATTTCGGTGATTGATCGTTCATCAATATATCCTGGTGGGATTTGTTCCATTGCTATTAACTGGCGCAGCCATGAGGCCGCGCCTGAATCAATGTCGTTGTAGTAGTTCATACAGCCTGGTGAAAGAGGGTGGTTTACAGGGATTTACAGGAACTGAATCGTCATTTTCTTCACTTATTAAACAAACTAAAGAGGAGCCAAAAGTGCGATTTAAAGTGTTGAATCTGACATTGTCTTTTTTTTTATTATTATCACCGAATGCCAAAGCGGATTGTTTCAAAACAGTCGGCGAGAAATTTCATATTGAACCTTTGTTGTTAAGGGCGATTGCAGACAAAGAATCAAATCTTTATAACCATGCGATTAATAATAGCAACAAAAATCATACCGAAGATGTTTGCATGATGGGAATAAACTCAAGTCACTTTCAAGAACTCAAACGATTTGGGATCACGCGACAACGATTATTAAAGGAACCCTGTGTTTGCGTTGCGGCAGGAGCCTGGGTATTGAATGGATTTTTCAGGAAATACGGAAAATCCTGGAATATAGTTGGTATGTATAACACAGGGAATAATCCACGTGTTGCCGAAATTCGTATTCGATATGCTAATTCCGTTCATTTTATTTATGAGCGCCTTGAAAAAGAAGAAGGGGTCTGGAAAGACCCCTTCAGTTATTAATTAATTTTTCTCACCACATATCCGGCCCGTTGCGCAGAATCCATAGCCGTTGAAATCCCATTCTGCTGTGAAACAATCCTTCCTTTAAGTGAATAGGACACAGGAACCTCATCATTATCATCAGGATAGTGAAAGAGCACGCTTCCAAGCTGTTCAGTTAAGGATACTGAAGCTGAGTTTGAACCACCTAAAATAAAGTTTGGAGAGGTAAACCCATCTGATTTTTTGGCAGTCTGACTGAAACTTATCGCTTTTATCCTGACATTCTCGCGATCTTTGAGTAATTCATGAATGTCCTCCTGAGTCAGTTTTCTGGCTAACCATTCCTTTTCAATCCTGTCACGAGTCTGCATGTTGAATTCCAGAGAGACAGAAGCCACAGCGTGAGGATTTTGCCTGAGCTGGTCAATCAGCTCACGCAGCTGGTGATCATTCTCCATCATCGCTTTAATGCGATCAGTGTGAATTGACCTACTGAAACCCACCAGCCCTGAGAGGTATTCACACAAACTGGCATGGTCAAGACGAGATAGATTTTTAAAGGATGATTCATATTCAGCAGCTGCGATCACCTGGTCCTTATTGTCGTATGCCTCTTGTTGTCGGACGAGTGATTGTAGAGAGAGTAACGCGGCTTTGGGTCCATTCCCCTTCAGTTCATCAAATCGGGAATGTGGTTCTGAATCCTGATACCATTGGGAAAAATGAGTATTGAGGATTTTCAGTTTCTGAACGCCTGAAAGATTCGGAGTTTCAGGTGATTTGCGTTGCAGATTGATCAGTAACTGAGCTGAAGCGTTATCGGTGAAGTACCGTTCAAGTTTTGCAGCGATAAGATCAATTGCAGGAGTGGTAATTTTTTTCGGATTGGCAAACTCAACCTTAAGTTTATGATGAGTTCGATTGTTAACGGTCGCGTGAAAGTCAGCTGAAGGGTTAATATATCCAGTAAAGTTATTGCTTTCATCACTGCTTAAAATCCTCGGGCCAAACGGTAAGGCGAATTGGGCCGCGACATCAAATCTGTCCATCACTGAAAAGCCTTTATCCGATATGGCTTTGCCTTTGCCAGCGCTCGTGGACATTTTATCCTTACTCATTGAGAGATTCGCGACACTTGCCCCGGCCATAGCGGAGACTCTGGCTCGACCAATGGCCGAATGATGTTGTTCGTGATTGAGATCGAAAGGCAAGGTGATATAAACATGTGCGGCAGCAGCGAGAGAAAGATTAAAGTTCCTGGCTGACGAACGTGTTTGTTTGTGGCCTGTTCCACGCCCCATCAGCTCAATCGGGTCGAGTTCGCCCGACATCAGTTGATGAATAAAGGACTGAATTTCATGTTCCCCTACGTGAAAACCCATTCGATTAGCCGTACCTTTTCGCGCTGTCATCGATACCATCCCCCCCACCAGCGCAGTTTTTGACATCGGTAAAGTGTCATTGTCATCGAGAAAAATCGGATGCGAATGATCAAAATCGCCCAGGACGTTATCAACTAAACCCAGCTGAACGGCACCGGTTGCTGAGGATGATTTTGAAAAGCTGAGATTAAATCCTGTTTCAGAACGAGAAATATTCATCACATAACCACGCCCAACACGCCCAGTAGCACCAGCACTGACAAATAAAGCGCGGCTGAAATAACTCGATACCGCCGTTGTGACCCCATAGCTTCGGGTAAAGCCCATGCTTTCATTGGTTTCCATCGACCTGAGCGAATCAATCATTTTGTTTTCAAGCCCTTCAGAATCCTCAACATCCATCACTGTTCTCGCTGTGACGTTAACGCCGTGATTCTCTTTACTGAATGCTTTAACCATTTGCCTGATTGCATCGTAGGTGGACTCCAGGCCAGAGTGATTGCTGAATCCCATATCGGTTATCCCCTTAACAGGGTTCGATTCCCATACCCCGAACCTGAGGTTGGCCGTTTTCTCAATCATTTCATTGATGAACTCAGGACGACGAACGTCCTCTTTCATCGCCGTTTCGATTTCACCCATCAGACGATGAAACTCACGCAACGTCAGCACATCATGAATCAAGCGGGATTTGATAAGCCCAATATCGTCATGAACATCACGTTGCATTGAAGCCGGCACGGATTCCTTCTGATGGTTCAAGATGATTTTATGCTCAACCATTGAACTGAACAGGTTTCCAGCCTCGTTATTCAGCTCAGCCGGAAACATGTTCAGGGAAGAGGAAAGCTGTTGCGTGAGGTTTGTCGAGCGCGAACTTGCTACGTTCAGTAAACCTGATTTTGTCCTTTTTAATGATGGCCGGACGCGTTGTCTGAAATCCTTATCAAGAATCCCATAATGTTGAGCGATGATTTTAGCGTGATGGGTGACGCTGACCGCGAGGAGGTCTGTCAGATCAGAGATGTCTTCCATCAGCTTTAGTTCAGCTCCATTAGTGGCCATCGGTCTCAGTTCCTTCAGGCGCAAAGAGAGCGGCTTAAGGAATTCCTGTTGAACGTCCTGACTGACCTCATTTAGACGTGAAAGTAACTCGGATTGCATTTGATAAACGGGTTTTAGCCCCTCACGGCCACTAAAGCTATGCTGAACACCATAGGCGACATTTTTGAGCGGTCGCGGCCATTCCATCGTCGGACGGAAAACAAAAGAATCGAGACGATCACTGAACTTCGTTTTAAGCTTATGGTGCTTATCCATGTTTAAAAGCTGTGAGTGTGCTTTGACTTTGATTCCTGTCCCAGGAATGGCTTTCGTGTGGTCGTCTCTGGCGAGGTCATTAAAAACAGCATCCATCACAGAAGATACCGGTTTATGTTGCTCAAGTGAGACCCAGCGGTGACTCTCTAATCGCCAGCTGTTACCTGATGCATCCTGAGCAGCAATCTTACCAGGTCCGATTGTATGAAGACTTACCAACTCAACAAGCTTATTATCGGTTCCCGAGGGTGGAAGAAGAGGTATCAAAGGCGAAACCTTTCCGTTCATCCAGCTTTCTTCTGAAAGAGAAAATAGTTCGCCTTTGCCACCTAACAGAAGAAGACTTTTATCACTGGTCATAGCGACAGCTTTAGGTTTGAAATCGGGGATTGCAATTTGTTCACTCAGCTGGTGGTTTGTCATGACACGATTTGAAAGCTGGGTGTGAAAATTGATACCGCCATTCGCATTGATCGAGACCACGTTATTTACATCGGCAGCCGCGAAATCTGTAAGGTGATGGTCGGCGTCCATGTCAGGGATCGTGCGATCAACACTCACCGTTTTTTTCAGCTGATGAAGGGCAAAAATATGATCTGAATGGGACTGTTTCTGAGAATGTTCCCGTATTTTCAGCTTTTTGATTTTCCCGTCTTTTAACATCCAGGGCTGACCATCAAGACCGGCATGAAGAACAGACAGCTTGACTCGGTCGGATCGTTCCTCATTCGTCATTTCCCAGTGCTGAGATCTTGGATTGTAGAAATAGGGTCGCTTATCAAAGACGGTAATTTTACCCAGCCTTTCGAGATCAATAATGTTATGTAAATCAGGTGTAAAAGGCTCAAGCCCTTTTTGGTTATCAATGATCAGCGAGTCTGAGACATTCCAGGCGCTCAGAACCGAAGCATCAAGATTATCAATTTTCATTGTGAGGTAATGTTTTTGATCTTGCGCATCATTCACGATGAAGCGAATCGTGTTTTCTTTCACCTGACCAATATCATCTATCCGAAACCCCGGACCAATGACGCTTGAAATCTGCTGGTTGATGCGCTGGGTCAGGACATTCATCGCTCCTGAATCGAGGTGAAGAACTGGGTCGAAAGCGCTGGGTAAAGGTCCACACTGTAAACCTCCACGATAATCTATGGCCATGACAGTCTTATTCACTATCGCTGTTTTACGGCAGCTGTAGCGAGGTGGCAAAGAGAGTTCAGTTTTCTTAGCAGGGCGACTGACATCCTCTATCCAGAAGATTTTTTGAATTTTATCGTCATCATTGTTTGTCTGAACAAGAGCATGTCCTTCACGGCTGATTGAAAAGTGTTCAATCTTATTTTCGAACGCTGGGATTGGAGGGGTAGCGGCTGAATCAGGTGAGAGACAGGCAAGAATTTTTTCATCTTTTACACACCACACCTTATTGTCAGGCTCGGAATAAAGATGAGTGTGACGCTCAGGCGCTGCATTTACTTTGACCCATTTCTGAGATGGAGTATCAAAGCTATATAAAGCTTTCATGTGCAATCGATAGCGACAAGAATTATCCGAGGCTGAATCAGTCAGGAAATCAGTGAGCAGTTTATCAGGGAGTGTAATTTTTTCATGGCCTATTTTGACGAACTCGTTAATGAGAGAAACATCAACAGACTGAGGTTTTTTTTTGTGAAAAAAACCTGTACTCTTTGGTTGTTCCCATTCCTTTTTTTTCTGACTATGAGTGATTCCTATCACGCCTTCATCACCAGATGAAATGGAAATCAATCTTCCTTTTTTGTCTAATAAAATTTGTCGTGTCTGATCATCAGAGCTTAAAGCCGACTGATATGATAAAGAGGGGTTCCCAACGGTCTTATTAAGAAGAGAAGTGATAGGTTGATTTTCATTATTTTCAATGAATTCAATTTTTTGGTTTTTATTGAGCGTAGCTTTGCTGAGTAGAG
>Ga0153959_1000033_pt1 | contig 90514 bp, 87 predicted proteins | sample TSFL043MetaG_FD_104685 | JGI IMG/M metagenome (GOLD analysis project Ga0153959, IMG submission 104685) | Attine ant fungus gardens microbial communities from Florida, USA - TSFL043 MetaG | ecosystem: Host-associated > Fungi > Mycelium > Unclassified | place: USA: Florida, Wekiwa Springs...
TTATCAACTAGTATATAATCCCATTACTGTGCAAGTAAATAATAAAAAAACTAATATTAAATCTAAAATTAGTGATTATTGAAAATCATCAAAAGCAAAATTTTTACAATTAAAATATGTCACAATTAAAGATATTATTAAATTTAAATTATTTGGTGTTCCTTTATTTATTTATGTAATTGGATTAGCAGTAGTACTTGTTGCAATTTATACTAAAACTATGCCAAAAGAATCAATGGGTGCTTTAGCAATCTTATTTGTTATTGCTATTATTGGGGGAGAGTTTTTTAATCGTGTTCCAATTTGAAAAACCTTTATTGGTGGTGGAACGATGGGAGTTTTTTTCCTTGCAGCATTTTTAGGAAGTTTTAATGTTTTTCCAGCATCAATTATTAATGATGTTAAAACTTTTTTTTCTGCCGGAGGGTTTTTGAATTTATATATTAATGTTTTAATTGTTGGTTCGATTTTAACAATTCCAAGAAAATTAATCGTGACATCTTTTAGTGGATTTATGTTCTTAATTTTTTCTGGTACAGTGTTAGCAGTATCAGTTGGTTTTGGTTTTGGTCGCATTTTTGGTTTAAGTGATGATAAAACAATTTTGCAATTTATGTTACCTTTACTAGGTGATGGTAATGGTGGTGGTGTTCAACCCTTAGCAGGAATGGCTGAGTCTTCTGGTTATATGTCTCGTGGTGATTATATGAGTTTTGGTCTTGCTGTTAGTAGTGTCAGCAATATTTTTGTTATTATCATTGCTGCTTGTTTGACAGCTTTTTTATCTAAATCACCAACAAATTCAGGTAATGGTCGCTTAGTTAAGAAAGAAGTTATTATTCGTAAAGACAATATTGTTCCAAAAGATCGTCATATTGCCGCAGCATTATTTATAACTGTAATTATTTATGTTTTTTGTAAGTTTTTAGAAGTTGAACTTAAATCAGCAACTGGTGTTGAAATTAATGTTTTTGCTTGATCAGTTATTATTTCTTTATTATTAAATTTAAGCAATATTTTACCTAAAGAATTAAAAGCAGGGTGTAATAGTTTACATCACTTTTTTGCAAAACAATTTACATGATTAATTATGGCTGGTGTTGGTTTAACACTAGTAGATTTAAAAGTTTTTGCTTCTTTATTTACTAATTGACAATATATTTTTTTAATTTTAATAATGGATTTTGCCTTAGTTGTTGGACCATTTATTGCGGCTAAATTAATTAAATTCTATGCGCTTGAAAGTATGATTACGGCCGGATGTTGTATGGGTGCTCAAGGAGGGACTGGAACATTAGCAGTTTTAGGTGCTTCTAAAAGACTTGAATTATTGCCATATTCACAAATTACTTGTCGTATTGGTGGTGGAATAATTTTAATTATTGCTGCACCGATATTTATGGCTTTTACCCATTAAGGTAAATAAAATGAATTTTAATAAAAATTTTAAAGAAATTGATCAACAAAATTATTTTTTAAAATCACGATTAAATCAAGAGCAATTAATTAATCTTGCAATTAATTGTATTATCATTGAAGCAAAAAGTTATCCATCATTTGGTTTAGTTTCACAATATGATTCTGGTTGTCATAAAGATATGAATTTTACTACTTTTCTTGCTTCTGCTAAAACATTTACAAATTATTTCCAAGAAATTTATAATTTAGTAACAAGCAATAAAACTTTAAATTTTTCCCAATTACGAAAATTAGGACAAAAACAAGAAGCAAGAATGTATCAAGCAACTAATAATATCAATACCCATAAAGGTTTGATTTTTCATTATGGAATAATTTTTTACATAATAAGTTATCAAAATTATTATCAAACTAAAATTAGAAATTATCAAAGATTAATTAAGACTTTCACTTGGTCGTTAAAGTTTGATTTCATTAATTTTAACAATAAAACTAAAGGCGAACAGCTTTATTATCAATATCAAATTACAGGTGCAAGAGGACTTGCTCTTAATGGTTATCAGATTATTTTTGATGATGGATTAAAATTTTTAAAATTTTGCCAAGCAAATTATCCAAAATTAGATCAAGAACAATTAGCATTATTATTATTAGTTTTTTATTTAAGTAAAATTGAAGATACAACATTAATTAGTAAAATTGGTTATCAAAAATCTAAAGCAATGAATGAGCAGGCTAATCAATGATTAAAAATCTTAACTAAATCAGGTTATGATAAATTTTATCAAACAATATTAAATAATAATCAACGAATGAAGATAGCAAAAATTTCACCTGGTGGTTGTGCTGATTTAGTAGTAATTACTTTGTTTTTAGGAGAAATATTGCTCAATAATAAAGAGTTTTAGAAGAATTAAGGAAAGAGGTTTATTTATGGAAATTAAAAAAATTGCTAGTGCTGGAAGTTTGGACTCAAGTGATGTTTTAGTAACAGTTGAATTGAATCATAAAACTGAAAATTGTATTACGATTAATTCACCATTTATTAGACAATTTGGTCAAGAAATGAAAAATATCGTAATAAAAATTCTCAATGATTTAAAAATTAACAATTGTAATATTGTTATTCAAGATCAAGGTGCAATTAATGAAGTATTAATTGCAAGAATAGTTACTGCAATTTCCAGAGCAACAGAACAAACAATTAATTATTAGTTAAGAAAATAAAGAAAGGAATTAATTATGTTAAAAAAACGAAGAAGTGCTTTATTTGTTCCTGGTAATAATCCAGGAATGTTTAAAGATGTTATTGCTTATCACCCTGATATTGTAATTTTTGATTTAGAAGATGCAATTAGTCCGAAAGAAAAAGATGCTGCTAGAGAATTAACAAAAAGAATGTTAAATTTTTTTAATTATCAAGAATATAATATTGAAACTGCTGTTAGAATTAATCATTTTGATACTGAGTTTTATTATCAAGATTTAAAGGCAATTGTAAATTCTAATGTTGATATTATTCGTTTACCAAAAGTTGAAACTAAAACCGAAGTTTTAAAATGTATTGCCGATATTGAAATGATTGAAAAAAGTATTAATCGAACAAAACCAGTTTTGTTATTTTGTGCGATTGAAAGTGCAAAAGGAGTCTTAAATGCTTATGAAATAGCTAGTGCTGATAAAAGAGTCGTTGCAATTGCTTTGGGTGGATTTGATTATGTTTTAGATTTAAATGCCACAAAATCAAATGATCGCAAAGAATTACTTTTTGGTCGTAATATGGTTTTACATGCAGCTCGAGCAGCTAAAATTGATGCCTTTGATTCTGTTTTTGGTGATATTAACGATTTAGCAGGTTTAAAAAAAGAAACAGAATTTATTAAAGAATTAGGATTTACTGGTAAATCAGCAATTCATCCTAATCAAGTACCAATTATTAATCAAATTTTTACTCCTAATGAGAAAGAAATTGCTGATGCATTAGCAATTATTACAGCATATCAAAAACATCAGAAAATTAATAAAGGCGTTTTTACAGTTAATGGCAAAATGGTTGATAAACCGATTATTGAAAAAGCAGAAAAATTACTATTATTAGCAGAAATAAAAATTTAATCAAGAATAGTAGGTGAAATTATGAAACAAGAATTGAATCAAAACCAATTAAAAATTATTAATAAAAATCATAATTATCAACTTTATCAAGCGCAAAATCAAATTGTAAAAAAGCAAAATACTAAATTGGTTTCTTCTTTAGAACAAGCAATTATTAATGTTGGTTTAAAAGATGGAATGACAATTTCTTTTCATCATCATTTTCGTCATGGTGATAGTACTGTTGAACAAGTATTAAAAGTAATTGATAAATTAGGAATTAAAGATTTAAAAATTACTGCTTCTTCATTAACTAAAGCTCATAATTGTTTAATTGATTATATTAAATCAGGTGTTGTTACTGGTTTGGAAAGTTCAGCATTTCGTGGTAAATTAGGTGATGCAATTTCTGAAGGAATTTTAAAGCAACCTGTTGTAATTCGTTCACATGGTGGTAGAGCCAGAGCTATTGCTAATGGTGAGACAAAAATTGATGTTGCTTTTCTTGCAGCAACAAGTAGTGATGATATGGGTAATGCGACAGGAATTTTTGGTAAATCAATTTGTGGGGCTTTTGGTTATGCGATGGTTGATGCTGAATATGCAAAAAATGTTATAGTTATTACTGATAATATTGTTGCGTATCCTAATAAAAAAACTAGCATTAACCAAACAAAAGTTGATTATGTTGTTGAAGTTGCAAGTATTGGTGATAATACTAAGATTTCTTCAGGTGAAGTTCATGAAGAATTTACTTTAAAAGAAAAAATGATTGCTGAAAATATTGTTAAAGTAATTACTAATACTGAACATTTTAAAAATGGTTTTTCTTTTCAAACCGGTACTGGTGGTGCTAGTCAAGCATCATTATTAATGTTGAAAAAAGCAATGATTGAAAAACAAATTAAAGCTGGGTTCTTTTTAGGTGGAATAACTAAAGGTCATGTTGAATTATTAGAAACAGGATTTGTTGAAAAACTATTAGATGTTCAAAGTTTTGACTTAGATGCAGCAAAATCTTTAGAAGTTAATCCTAATCATATTGAAATTTCTGCTGATTTTTATGCAAATCCATTGAATAAAGGATGTGCTACAAATAAATTAAATTATGGAATCTTGAGTGCTTTAGAAATTGATCGTAATTTTAATGTTAATGTTTTAACTGGTGCTGATGGTTATTTACGAGGAGCTTCAGGTGGTCATAGTGATGTTGCTTTTGGTAGTGATATTAGTATTGTTGCTGTGCCATTAATTCGTGGTCGAATTCCTTCAGTTACTAATGAAATTCAAACCATTGTAACTCCTGGTAAATCAATTGATGTTATTGTTACAGAAAATGATATTTGTATTAATCCATTGAGAAAAGATTTGATTAAACAATTAACTGATGCAGGAATTAAATTAACAACAATTGAACAATTAGTTGAAAAAGCTTATAAAATTGTTGGTAAACCATCATTAATTCAATATGATACTAATCGACCAATTGCCATTGTTGAATATCGTGATGGAACAATAATTGATTTAATTTATCAAGTTAAACCATTTACTTTGTAAAATGAATAATAAACAAGTCACGACTTTACTTTTAGCAAAAGAAAATCATTATTTAGTTCAACAACAATTATTAAAACAATATCAACAACCAATAATTACTATTAATTTGAATATTCCTGGAGTTAATAAGCAGCAAAAAATTTATCAAAAGTTTTTTAGTAAAGTTAAAAATGATTTTTTAGTATTTTTAAAGTTAAATAGAATTAATTATCAGTTTTTAAAGGAAATAAATGATGTTGCAGGTAGTTTTTTAATTATTGTTTTACAAAAAGAAGTTAATTGTTTGAATTTTAAAAAGCAATTAATTGAAGAAGAATTAAAAAATCCTAGTTATCAATTAGTTGATATTGACCTTTATGATGAAAAAAATCATAAAATTTCTCGAAGCGAACTAAATTATCCATTAAAAAAATGTTATTTATGTTCAAATTCGGCCAAATTATGTGCAAGAATAAAAAATCATCCGCTAGATTTATTACTTTTATATCTTAATAAAGTTATAATTCAAATATTTGATATTAAATAAAGTTAAAAAGTTTTTATTAAAAGTAAAAAAATATTGGGAAGGAAATAAAGATGAAAAAAATTGTTTTAGTTGGGTGTGGTGCAGTTGGTAGTAGTTTTATTTATAGTGCAATTAATCAAGGTTTAGCAGAAGAATATATTTTGATTGATAAGTTTAAAAATTTAGCTGAAGGTAATGCTCTTGATCTTGGTGATGTTCAAGCATCATTGGAAAGTCCTTTCACAGCAATTAAAGTTGGAGATTTTCAAGATTGTCACGATGCTGATTTAATTGTTATTACTGCTGGCAGACCAAGAAAAGTTGGCGAAACGCGATTAGATATGGTTAGTGATAATGCAAAGATAATTAGTGATATTGCTTTAGAAATAAAATTATCAGGTTTTAAAGGTATTACTTTGATTGCTTCAAATCCTGTTGATGTTATGACAGCAGTTTATCAAAAAGTTACTGGTTTTGATGTTCATAAAGTTTTAGGAGCAGGAACAATTCTTGATACTTTGAGATTAAAATATTTACTTGGGCAAAAATTAGAAATTAATCCTGAATCAATTTTTGGTTATGTCCTTGCAGAACATGGTGATTCTGCTTTTATTCCGTGAAGTAATATTATTGTTGCTAATCAATCTATTTTAGAAGTTATGACAAAAGAAGAATTAGAGTTACTTGAACAAGCAGTAAAAACAAGAGCTGGAGAAATAATAAAACTAAAAAATGCAACTTTTTATGGTATTGCTGCTGGACTAACTTTTTTGATTAAAATGATGATGAAAAATCAAGACACAATGTCAATTGCTGGTGCTTATCTTAATGGTGAATACGATAATCAAGGTTTTTATATTGGTGTTCCAGTAATTTTAAATCAAAATGGTTGAAAAGAAGTTGTTCAATTACCATTAACAAATGAAGAACAATTGAAGTTTAATCATTCTTGTCAGATTATTAAAGAAAATTTAAAAGTTGCTTTATCAGCAATTGCTGATAAAGTTATTAAATCAGATGAAAGAATTGAGAAAAGTAGTTATTAAAGAATAGATATTTTTGTTTTTAATTTCAATTTCATAAACTTTATTTAAGTGTATATCTTAAATTCGTCGTATACACCATTAGCCTCACTAGAGGGATGTTTGCCATATAGTGGCCATTCAGCAATGTAGTTATTATTACATTGTTGTTTTAATTTTAAAAAAACACGATAAGATAAAATTTTATCGTGTTTGAGTTATAGTTTATTTTTTATTTTAGTAATATTTATATTTTATGATTTTCTTGTATGATCATCACTGGGATTACAGTAGTTACATTGTGGACATTTAGGGTGATTTCCAGCTCCTGAATGTTTACAACTACAGTTACAACTCATACAATGAAGTTTACATGTACCTGCCATATTAAATTTCTCCCTTCTATACCTATTCCATAATTTTAAATCTTTAGTTTAATTAAAACAAGTTTTATTTTAAATTAAGAAAATGTTTATTAATTATTTTATTAAGTGAAATTTTGTGTCAATAAAGATAATAAATTGTAAAATGAAATGATAATAAATCATTAATTCTTTACATGCATAATAGGTACGATTTTAGGTTATTTGTGTTAAGATTTAGATATAAGAAATAAGGAAAAGGTGACATTATGGCACGATTAGATTATATGGAAGTGGCGAGATATTTGTATAAAAATACACCACGAATGAGTAATTTAAAGTTGCAAAAAATGATGTTTTTTGCTTATATTGAATATTATGAAAAATACCAAGAAGAATTGTTCAAAGATGATTTTGAAGCTTGAGTTTATGGACCAGTATTACCTGAATTATATAATTTTTTTTATCAATTATTATTAGATGAAAATAGTAAATATAGTATTAAAGATGAAAAAATTAAAAAGATATTAGATAATGTTATTAAAGAGTATGGTGATAAGGAAGCTTTTACATTAGTTGATTTATCTCATAAGCATCCTATATGAATAAAAGCAAGAGGTTCTTTGCCTGAATTTCAACCTAGTAATATAAAATTAAATATTAAAAAATTTTTAAATGAAAATAGTACAGAATAATTTTAAAAAGGTAGGAACTTTTTTTAAAAATTTAGGTAGTTGTTTTTGTTTGAATAAAACATTTTTTATATCTTTATTTATTTTAATTATTTCAATTATTATAATTGTAGCTTTAAATATAATAGATTGAGTGCATCAAGAAAAAATTTATTCAATTGATCAAATCAATATCATTATTGGTGTGTTTATATCAATTTCAAGTATTATTTTTGCTTATTGCTTAGGTGAATTTTTTCATTTGAAATGAAAGAGAATAAATATAATTGAAAATTATATTAATTATGTCAAAATTAGAAAGCAAGAATATGAAGAAATTAAAAGTAAACTTAAAGAAGAATTTATATATACTTATGAATATATAAAAAATTTTATGGAAAAGTTTATTAAGAATTTTTTTAATGAAAAATTAGATTTATTTTTTATGGAAAAATGAAAAAAATTAAATTTTGTTTACAAAAATTTAAATACGATAGCTGAAACTTATAAAATAAATTTAATTATTTTTCAAAATTCTATTAAGACTTTAAAAAATTTAAAATGATCTGATTGTAAAATTAATGAAATTATTAAAGATTTAGTTGGAGTTAAAATTGAACAAAAGAGATTAGAACAATATATTGAATCAATAAAATTTGAAGAACAAAATAAAAAAGCAATTGTTGATTTAAGCGAATCTCTTTCTTCATTTAGTAGTGGAGAATTTGAAGTATTAAAACGAAATTTTGATGAATATGTTTGTAAAGTTGAAGAAAAATATGATTTTTGTAAGCAAAAAATGAATGAATGCAATAATCATAGTCATAATAAAAGAAATGAAAATAGTTCTTCTTTTTGTTGAATTTCAATAAGAAAATTAATAAATAGTATTTATGATAAATAATTATAAAATAAAATTATTTGTTGAGTTATACTTGCTTAAATTCTCAATATTATATATAATTATTAATGCTTTAAGCAATTGTAGCCCCGGTAAAGTTACAAATGCAAGGAGAAAAATATGCGTCAAACAACAATGAAATTCAATAACATTGAAAAGAAATGATATGTTATTGATGCTAGTGGACTTGTTTTGGGACGTTTAGCAACAGAAGTTGCTAAAAAATTGCGTGGTAAAGATAAAGCAATCTTTACACCATATATTGACTGTGGTGATTCTGTTATCATTATTAATGCTAACAAAATCAAATTAACAGGCAAAAAGCTGCAAGATAAGAAGTATTACAACCACTCACAATATCCAGGTGGGTTAAGAGTTCGTAAAGCGCAAGACATGTTAAATAAAAATGCTGCTGAAGTAGTTGAAATTGCTATTAAAGGAATGTTACCAAACACAACTTTAGGACGCAAACAATTTACTCACTTACATGTTTATAATTCTGATCAACATCAACATCAAGCTCAAAATCCTGAAGTTTGAGTATTAAAAGATTAATAAGGAGTAATGACAATGACTAATAAAATTACTAGTTACAGTAGTTCTGGTGGTAGAAAAAGTTCAATTGCTCGAGTACATATAACAAATACTAATGATAAAGGTAGTGTTTTAGTTAATGGTACTGAACCAATGAAATTTTTTGCTCAAGAATTATTAGTTAAAGATATGTTATTACCTTTACAAGTAACTAATACTTTAACAAAATTTGATGTTAGAATTAATGTTGATGGTGGCGGAAAATCAGGTCAAGCAGGAGCAGCTCGTTTAGCAATTGCTAAAACTTTAGTTAAAGTATCAAAAGAATATAAGGAACTATTACGTGCTAATGGTTTATTGACTAGAGATGCTAGAATTAAAGAACGTAAAAAATATGGTTTAAAAGCAGCTAGAAAAGCACCGCAATTCTCAAAACGTTAAAAGGGTTTTATCAAAAAACTCTTTTTTTATTTTCAATTAAATATTGCAATAAAAAAATATTACATATATAATTATTTTGTTGCTTTTTTGGGATTGTAGCTCAGCTGGTTAGAGCGCACGCTTGATAAGCGTGAGGTCGTTGGTTCAAGTCCAATCAGTCCCACCATTAAAATAAATATTTTCTTAAAATAAACTTTTAAAAAGTTTATTTTTTTTATATAAAAAAGTAAAATGAATATATAAGGATACGAGAAAGGATAGAATTAATGGTTCAAAAGATTAATTTTGCTCATCAAAATCAAATTTTTAAAATTGAAGATACTAATGAAGATAATAAACAGCATCTAGAAGTTCAAAAAAAAGAATTATCAAAATCAAATAAAGTTTCTTTTAAATCACGACTTAATCGAATTTTTAATATTCATAAAGGAAACAAAGTTAAGCAAGAGTATGCTGATTATGCAATTTATATTAAAGATTTTACGAAGCAATTTAGAAAATTTAAAGCTGTTGATAATGCGACAATTAAAGTAAAAAAAGGCACTATTCATGGTTTTATTGGTCCTAATGGTTCAGGTAAAACGACAACAATTAAATGTTTAATTAGTGCTATGGTTCCAACTAGTGGTGAATTATTAATTCATGGTCAAGATTCTTGAACTGTTGGTGCTAAGAAACATGTTGGTTATATTCCAGAAGCAGCAAGATTTCCAAGAAAAATTTCGGCTTATGATTACTTAATTTCTATGGCTCAAATTAGTGGTATAAGTGTCAAAGATGCTAAACTTAGAGCTGAAAATATTTTAAAAGATTTAGGTTTATGAGAAAAAAGAAAACATAATCCCAATGCCTATTCTTCAGGAATGAAAAAGAAAGTTTTATTGGCACAATCATTATTAAATGATCCTGATGTTTTAATTTTAGATGAACCAGCAGCAAATTTAGATCCTACTGCGCGAACAGAATTATTTAATGAATTAAGAAAATTACGCGAACAAGGTAAATCAGTATTTATTTCTTCTCATATTTTGTCAGAGTTACAAACATTAGCAGATGAAATTACAATTTTAAATTATAGTAAAGTTGTCTTTCAAGGACCAGTTAATCAAAGTGATTCTAAATATCAAGTTAGTACTAATGATAATAAAAAGTTTAAGAAAATTTTAATAGCAGCGAAGTTTCATGTTGAAACTGATGAAGAATATTTATTAGTTAAAATTAGTGAAAGAACTGACATAGATCTTAATAAAATTATGGCACTAGCTTTAAAAGAAAAAATTACTATTACATTTTTAAAACCATATATTGTTGATTTACAAGAAATGTATGAAAAAATTGTCATGGAAAATCGGCCAGTACCAAAAGAAAGAGAAAGGTAAGTAAGGAAATGCCAATATTTCGTTATACAACTAAAAAAATTTTTATTTCCCCTTCAACTTGAGTTGTCTTATTTCTTAGTATTGTAATTTTAGCTTTAAGTTGAAGTTTACCCTTTGTTTTAGCAAATGCTCAAGCTCCAATTAAAATTTCTTGAACTAAAAATTTAGTTTTATCGACTATGTTAAGCACATGAAAGATATTTACTTTTAGTACTTTTATTAGTTTTACTTTAATCATTTTCATTGGTGTTAAAGCAACACAAATTTTTCGTGATGAAATTGATGATGGGACTTTGTTAATTTTAGTTTCAAAACCAATTAGCAGAAATAAAATTTGAAGAGAAAAATGATTATCTTTTCAAGTTACTTTAATTTTGTATGTATTTTTAACAATTTTAGTCTCAGGTTTATTTCTTTTAATTCCTAAAATTGGTAATGCGACAATTTATGGTGCACTTGTACCTTATATGGGAATTTTATTTGGAATTGCTTTACTTTTTGATTTAATCATTTCTTCAATTATTTTATTATTATCTTTAGTTCTTAATAGTAAAGCAACAATTGCTATTTCAGTTGGGTTCGCTGCTTTGATTGGTATTTTTTCGCAAACATTAGAATTTTTAATTCCGATTTCAGATAACTACTTTAATGCTTCTCATGCTGTGGCAGTTTTACATAATCTTGAAGATCAATTAGATACTACTGAGATTAGTTGGGTAAAAACGCAATTAACCGGAAGTGATTATCGAAGTACGATTAAAGATATGTTGGAGAGAATTTATAAAGAAAATATTACTGATGTTAATTATCCAACTTCTTATGATCCTGCAAAAGAACAAACAGTTTTAAATGATATTATTAAAAATCCTAGTAATTATTCAAACTATTCAGCAGATGATGTTACTTTAATTAGTCATATTGTTAAAGTTTCTAATGTTTTTCGCCAATGAAAGCAACAAAGTTATGAAGAATTGATGACTTCAATTCAAGTTGGGATAGGGAATATTATTGTTAATGATGGAACTAATGTTGTTAATTATAGTTTTTATAATCTGTATCATGATATTAATCTTCACTTTTCACAATTAGATGTAAATAGTATTAAAACTAAAATTTTTCAAAAACGAATGTTACGATATTTTAATATTTTTTATCATTTTTATTATTTGTGAGTAGGCACTTGAAATGATACTCATAGTTTATATGTTGATGATGCTACTTATATTGGCTACAATGATCCTTATTTAATTTCATTTAAAGAAGTTAGCAGTGACCCAGCGACTAAATATCAAGTTAATGATAGTTCTGGAAATAGTAAGATTCTTAGTTTTTCAATTTTACTTGTTGTTTATTTATTAATTGGTTTTGCATTGCTTGGGACAAGTTGATATATTTTTAATAGTCGTGATTTTACATAATTATTATTTTTTTGAAAAATTATTTTTTTCATGGCAAAATAAATATACAAAATGATTAAAAGAAAGTAGGGGAAATTATGATTATAACTATCCATGGTAAAAATATGGAAATTACTCCAGCAATTAATAAATCAGTTGAAACTAGTTTAAGTAGACTAGAAAAATTTAAAAAATATATTCAACCTAATACACGGGCTAAAGTTGAAATTCGTAGTTATTCTGAAAACTTATATAAAGTTTCTGTTAATATTAATATTCCATTTAATAAACATTTACAATGCGAAGTGAAACATGAAGATTTATATTTAGCAATTAAACAAATAGTTAATCCTTTAACACAACAATTAAATCATATTAAAACTCAAACAGAAAGTAAAAATTCGATTAGAACTGGCGAAGTAATTTTAGAAAATTCTCAATCAATTGATTCTGATTATCAGATTGAGGAGTTATCAGATTCACAAGAAGAATTTGATGATTTTGAAAATAAATTTTAAATGAATTAGAAATCCTACTAAAAATAAAATAGTAGGTTTTTTTATTTTTTTATCATATTATTTTTCAATTAATTAAAGTTATTATGTTAATATTATGCAGTTTAATGTATAATATTAAATGACTTAGATAGTCTGAAAGCAATTTGAAATTAGTAAAATCAATGATAAAAGCAAATATTTTATTTCTTTTAGAAAATTAGATTTAATAGTGAAAACGAAAATTATAAATTAAAAAAATTATCTTATTTAAAAAAACAAGTTTTAATAATAATAGCAATTATCCTTTTTTCTTAATGTTAATTTTTGAAAAAATTATTAATTTAAAATAAAATAAAGGTATATTGTTTTAAAGGATATTAAAAATAAATTATTTTGAAATTTTATTAATTAAGAAATTATTGATTATAAAGGTGAAAATAGAATGAAAAAAATTGATCTAAAGATCTTAAAAACAATGTTAATTAGTGGTGCTAATAATTTATATAATCATCACTATGAAGTTGATAAATTGAATGTTTTTCCTGTTCCTGATGGTGATACTGGAACAAATATGAATTTGACAATGATGAATGGTGTGAAAGGATTAGATAACAAGGATTTTACAACTTTTAAAGAATTTGGTAAAGAGTTTTCTCGTGGTTTGATTATGGGCGCTAGAGGAAATTCTGGTGTAATTTTGTCACAAATTTTTCGTGGCTTTTTTCATGATTTTGTTCATAATAAAGAATATACTGATATGAAAGTTCTTAAACCACAATATATTTTGAAAGCATTAATGCAAGCTAAAGAGTATGCATATAAAGCAGTAATGAAACCAGTTGAAGGGACAATTTTAACTGTTATCAAAGATGGTGCTAGTAAAGTTAATGAAGAATGTAAAGATGAAAAAGATTCGTTAGTTATTTTTCAAGCATTATTGAAAGCAATGCAAGATTCACTAACTTTAACTCCAACATTATTACCAATTTTAAAAAAAGTTGGCGTTGTTGATTCTGGTGGTGCTGGTTTAGTTTATATTATTGAAGGTATGGTATATGGTTTAAAACATAATAAACCAATTGCAATAAGTAAGAAATTATCGCCAGAAAATAATAAATTTGATTTTTCAGTTAATAATGATGAAGAATTTGGATATTGTACTGAATTGATTGTTAAATTAAATCATATTGATAGTCCTGATTTTGATTTAAGCAAAACACGAAGTGATTTAGAAGAAATGAAAGGTCAATCGTTAGTTGTTGTTGAAGATCAAAATTTACTTAAAGTTCATGTTCATACTTTGCAACCAGGAGAGATTTTAAATTATTTACAAAAATTTGGAGAATTTTTAGCAGTTAAAGTTGATAATATGACTGAACAAGCTAAAGCACATTCACAAACAATTATTGCAACAAGAAAATTAGCAAATCCGTATGCTGTTATTGCTTTTGTTCCTGGCAAAGGTATTGATGCTTTTTTTAAAGAACAATTAAATGTAGCAGAAACAATTTTTTATTCTAATAAAATAAACCCTGCTACTGATGATATTTTAAGAACAATTGCGGCAGTTGATGCTAAGGTAGTTTATATTTTACCAAATGATAGTAACTTACTTTTAACTGCAGAACAAGCAAAAAAGTTGGAAAAGAAATCAAAGGTTTTTATTATCCCAACTGTTAATATTGCTCAAGGGATGCGTGCGGCTTTAAGTTTTAATAGTAGTTTATCAGGCAAAGAAAATAGTCGTATTATGACTAATGAAATTAATAATGTTAATTATGGTTATCTTTCAATTGCTGACCGCAATGTTGAAATTGATGATATTGAGATTAAAAAAAATCATTATATCACTGCAGGAATAAGTAAAAATAATCGAAAGTTAAAAATTCTTGCTTCTAGTGAAGATTTTAATGTAACAGTGAAAAAATTATTTGATAAAATTTTATGAAAATCAACAGAAATTATTACAATTTTTAAAGGTAAAACTGCTACTGAAGAACAAATTGCTAATCTTACTAAAATTCTTGAAGATAATTATGACATTGAATATGAATTTGTTGATGGTCAACAAAGTATTTATAATTTCTTGTTTGTTGTTGAATAGTTAAAAATAATAATTAAAATAAATGATTGGTTGTTTATTTTTCTATCAAAAAAACAGTTTTAAGTATTTCCTTAAAACTGTTTTTTGTTTATCTAGTTAAACTTCTTTGACATTGTTTACATGTTTTCATGTGATTAGGATATTTTTCTTTATTTTTTAAATAACGATTATGTTGCTTCATCTTTAGACGATTATTAAATTTTTTAAAAATATCTGAAAATTGCATTTTTACCCTCCCATTAATAAATTATTCCCTTATTTAATTTTAATGAAATAATGATATCATATTTTGATTTTAAAAAGTTGTTTTTTCTTTTCTTGTTATGATATATAATTATGATATTAATTTTTAACAAAAACTAGAAAGGATGTTAATATGAATTACTTAGGAGTTGGATTTGATTCAGGTAATCCTGAAACTTGAAGTACGGGATTAATAGCTTTTGCTTCTGTTGTTGGATTCATTGGTCTAATTTTAGCGATTGTCACGATAATATGATTTGTTACGTGAATTAAATATTCTTTATTTAATCGTACTAATAGTGCTAATTTAACTGGTGGACAACTATCACAAATATATTTACAACGATATGGAGTTAATGCTAAAAGAATTAGATATAAGAATAAAGGTGATGGCTCAATTAATAATATTAATGTTGAATCAAGGTATTTTTATTTAAATCCTTATATTATTAATGGTAATAGTTTAACATTACGATTAGTGCCTTGAACATATCATCGAAGTTCAATTTATACTTTAGCAATGGCAATGGAAAGTACTTGGGCAATTAGTAGTTCAAAAAGTACTCGCTTTAATAGTTTTTGATGAGATTTTACAAGAAAACTTACTTTAATTTTTGTTTTAATACCATTGGTTTTTGCTTTAATTTTTGTTCTTGCACCTTATCTTAATTGATCTGGTTTTGTTAGTTCAAATTCTAATACAATTGCGATTGTTTTATCAATTATTGGAGCAATATTTTTAATTGCTTTTTCACTTTCACAATTAGTCTTTTATGCTAAGTCAAGAAAAGAGATTGCTGAAAATTTAAAAGGAATATTGCAACCAAAGGAAATTAAAGCTATTAGTTGAATTTTTCAAGTTAAATTTATTTATTATTTAATTAGAATGATTTATGAAGTATTAAGATTTATTTTACAAATTATTATTTTGATTGAAAGTGATCGATAAAAAGAGCAACTAAAACTTAGTTGCTCTTTTCTTTTGTATTAAATTCAATTATTTCTTTATAAAAACGGTAATTGCGAAAGTTTAAAGTAATTATTGTTAATAATATTAAAAACTTATTCTTAGTTCCTTGATATTTTCAAATAAAAATCATGATAATCAAATTAATAATAAAAACTACAGTTTCAATTAATAAAGTTATTAATAATCAAAATACTTTTTTATTATCATGAATAATAGGATAAAGGCTAAGCAGAGTTGTTAAAGCACAAATAAAAAATCATAATAGCACATAGAACCGTCATTCTTTTAAGACAAGATAGTAACGGTATTTTTTCTTATCAAGTTGATAAAATGTTAAATAAAGCATTAAAAATAAGCCAGCAGTAATTCTAAATCATTTTGGTATTGTTTGATTATTTTTTTGATATTGAGCACATTTTCAGTATAAGGAAAAAAGGATGCAAGAATAAAATAGGAAAAAAGCGCCAAGAACTATTGAAAAAATATTTGGAATTTTAGATAACTTATCAGTCGTTTGAATAGTAGCAATTAATAATAATCCACCAATAATTCCAATTGGAGCAGCAATTTTGATTTCTTTGTATTGTTTACTAAAAGGTTTTTGATATGTTTTTACCATTTTAATTGCTCCCTCATTTTACACCTGGAACAACTCCCATTATACCTAATCAACATCCCTTAACACTATTACTATAAACTAATAAAATAATTATGCTTCTTAATATAAATCCAGCAATAATGGCAGCAATAACTGCTGCAAAGCCTGAAGTTATTAAGGTAGCAGCAATTGTACTAGCTGCGGATATAAAGCCAGGAGAATCAGACATTTTAGAGCCAATATCGATAATTTTGTCAATTGCATTAATACTTAAATGTAATTTTCAATATATAAATCAATATCAATGTCATTCTTTTCAGAAGTTAGGATTATGTTGTATTGTTATTACAGAATTGTTAAAGTTAATATGATTATTGCTGTCAAAACTAACTAGATTAAGCTGCTGTTGTACTTTTAAATTTTCTAAATATTGTTTGCTTAATATCATTTGATAAACTTCTTTTGAATATAATTTTGGATTTAAAATTTGATAATTAATTGTAATTTGATTATTGGTTAAAGTAATACTAGCAACTAAATTATTTTCCATTTCTTGATTTAGTTGATTAGTTCTAGAGTTATATTCTTGATTTAATTTTTCAATTTTAATATCATCTTGATTTAAAGTTGTAGAGATTTCAGTTTGAATCACATTTTCAGTAGTTTTCTTAGAATATTTATTACTTAACAATTGGTTTATTGTAATTGATGTTGCACAAATTGCTAAAGTAGTTAAAATTACTTTTTTCATTATTTATACCCCCCTTTTATTAAAGATAATATCATAATTTTATTTTTTATCAATTTATTAAAAATGTTTATTTTTTGATTGCAAAATAAAAAGTAGTAAGTACTGTTTAAATACTTACTACTTTAGTTGCATTATAGCTAACTATTCGCTTTTAATTAAAATAATAATTCTGAACCTGGAAATAAAGTTTTATAACCACTAATTCTTTTAACATTTTTTAATAAATTTTGATTATCAAAAGTTTTAGTTAATTGAATAACTTCTTTTCTTAATTTTTCATAACTCATTGTTCAAAGTAATCAACTTAAAACTAAAAAAATTAATACAATAAAACTTAAAATACTTATGACATTTGTATCAATTTGATTAATAGTTTTTTGTGCTAAATTAATATAATAAATTAAACTTAAAGTAATTGTAGCTATTGCACTTAAATAAAAAATTAAGGTACTAATTATTAATATAATATTAGTTTTTCTGTTGGTTTTTTTTCATTTAATTAATAAAATATTAACTAAATTTTGGTAAATATTTCAAGTTGTTTTTTCTTCAAAATTTCGGTTTGATAATTTTAAACAATTATTTTGCTTGTGATAATTTGCAAATTTAACTGCTAGTTTTACTTTTTTTACTTTTACATCTTGATAATCTTGACTTATTAACAAAGTTTCATAGGTTTTATTTGTTAGTTTAATTTTTGTTTTTTTAGCAGTAATAACAATAATACTTCAAACAATTAATTGAATTATTAACATTACAGAAATTACTGCTAATAAAAATAAACTTACAATGATAAAAACATTATCATTTTCGGAATTTGTTGTCATTAGTTTTTGTTTTTAATTGCTGTAATTCCTGGCAAGTCTTTGCCTTCAAGATACTCTAATGAAGCACCGCCACCAGTTGAAATAAAGCTAACTTTTTTTTCATAATGAAACTTAGTTACAGCAGCAGCACTATCACCACCACCAATTAAACTAAAAGCACTTTTTAAATTTGCAATTGCTTCACAAATTGCTTTTGTTCCATGAGCGAAGTTATTCATTTCAAAAACTCCCATTGGGCCATTTCAAACAATTGTTTTAGCTGATTTTAATTTATCTTGGAATAATTTTTCTGTTTTTGTTCCAATATCTAAGCCCATTAAATTATCGGCAATATTTTGATCAGTAGTATTTGTTCCTTTAATATCTTTGAATTCTGGTGCAACAATATAATCAACTGGTAAAACTAATTTATCCTTACCTAAATTAATTAATTCTTTTGCTAAATCAACTTTGTCATTTTCTACTAATGACTTACCAATTTTATAACCTAGTGCTTTCATAAATGTATAAGCCATGCCGCCACCAATTAAAACTGAATCAGCTTTAGTTAGTAATTGTTTTATAACATCAATTTTATCAGAAACTTTAGCGCCACCTAAAATAGCAACAAATGGTCTTTCAGGATTAATTACAACCTTATTTAACATTGTTAATTCTTTTTCAATTAAAAAACCAATACAACTATCTTTAATATAAGTTGCAATACCAACATTAGAAGCGTGAGCACGATGAGCAGTTCCAAATGCATCGTTAACAAAAACTTCTCCTAGGCTAGCTCAATATTTTCCTAATTCAGGATCATTTTTACTTTCTTTTTTACCATTTAAATCTTCAAATCTAGTATTTTCAATTAATAATAAATCTTTTGCTTTTAAATTATTAACGGCTGTTTCGAGATTTTTACCTCTAGTTTCATTAATAAAAATAACTTGATGATTAATTAGTTCTTGTAATTTTTTAGCAACTAAACTGAGACTACGAGTTTTTTTGTCTGCTTCGGTTTTAATTCTTCCCAAATGAGATAACATGATAATTTTAGCATTATGATTTTGTAAATATTTAATTGTCTCTAAAGCTGCTTTGATTCTTGTGTCATCCGTAATTTTATTATTTTCGATTGGAACATTAAAGTCCAAACGAAGAATGACTTTTTTATTTTCAAAATTAATATCTTTTAATGTTTTTTTATTCATTTTTTTCTCCTAGCACTAAACTATTATATTTTATAGTTTATAATTTAATATTTCAATATTTTAAATATTCGGTAATAAAAAAATGCACCTTTGAGATGCATTTTAAATTTTTAGTTTTTACAATTGAGCAAAGTATAAAACAGTTCTAACAAGTTGTGAAACATATGACATTTCATTATCATATCAAGAAAATACTTTAACAATTTGTTTACCATTAATAGTCATTACTTTAGTTAAAGTAGCATCAAAGATTGAGCCAAAACTTGAACCAATAATATCTGTTGAAACAATTGGATCTTCTGTATATCCAAGTGATTCATTTGCATGTTTTTTCATTAATGTATTAATTTCTTCAACTGTGACATTTTTCTTTAATTCAATTGTTAAATCGACGATAGATCCAGTAATAAGCGGCACACGCATTGCTGTTCCATCTAATTTACCTTTAACATCTGGAATAACTAGACCAATTGCAGCAGCAGCACCTGTTGAAGCAGGAACGATATTTGCTAAAGCACTTCTTCCTCTTCTGAAATCAGAGTGCTCAAGGTCTAATAAGCGTTGATCATTTGTTGCAGCATGAATTGTAGTCATTCAACCTTTAACAATTCCGTATTCATTTTCTAAAACATTTACTACTGGTGCTAAACAGTTAGTTGTACATGAAGCAGCTGAAATAATAGTATCATTTTTATTTAAAGTTTTATGATTAACGTTATAAACAATAGTCTTTAAATCACCTTTTGCTGGCGCAGAAATAACAACTTTTTTAGCTCCGGCATCAATGTGAGCTTGAGCCTTATCTTTTTCAGTAAATCTTCCTGTTGATTCAATAACAACGTCAACACCTAATTCTTTTCATGGTAATAATTTAGGATCTGTTTCTTTACATACTTTAATTGTTTTACCAGCAACTGTAATTATGTTTTTACTTGCATCTGCTTTAATTTTGTCAGCATTTCATGATCTATGTGCTGAATCATATTTTAATAAATAAGCCAAAGCTTCAACCTTACCTAAATCATTGATTGCAACAATTTCAATGTTTTTTTGGTTGAATAATTGGCGAAAAGCTAGTCTACCGATTCTTCCGAATCCATTTATAGCAACTTTTACTGCCATATTGATAATTCTCCTTCTACTATTGAGTTTCAAATAAAATTATAGCAAAATATCAAAACAATAATAAGGGTATTTGGAAATTTTTTTCTATTTTAAATATTTTATAAAAATTAATTTTTATTATTTAAGTCTTGCTTTGTTAATTTTATTGGCAAAGTTAACTTTTTAATTCTTTCAATTAATCTTTTAACTTTAGTTTCTTCAATTTTATTATTTTGTTTACGATAACAATCTGCTAATTCATTAATACTAAAATTTGAATTAATAAATGTTGTTTTTAAAGGTAAGATTCTAGCATTAAGAATCGGAAATAGTAATTCATCACGTTCTCAAGCAGTAACTAATTCACTACCTAAGTCATCAATGAACAAAAAATCACAATTTTTTATTTGATCAATTTTATTACTATTATCATTCTCATTATTAAAATTTTTTTTAATTTCAATAATGAATTCTGGTCAAGAAATAAAACAAACAGTGTGTTTTTTTTGGATTAGTTTATTAGCTAATAAAATAAAAATAAAAGTTTTACCAACTTGAGAATCACCATATAAATATAAACCAGGATAATTTTTTGCTTTTAAAGTTTGTTTTAAGTAATTAACAATTTCTTGACGCTCTCTGCCAACTACTAAAAAATCTTTATTTCAGGAAAGTGATAATAAAGCATCATCATAATGACGAATTAAAAACTTATTCATTACTTGTTTTTGATCTAGATTATTAATTCGATGTAGACAATCAGTTAGAATTGTATTAATTTGTTGATTACTATTAATAATTAGTTTTAAACGATAACCGGGAATTTCTTGCTGACATTTACTAATATTTTCTCGTTTCTTACATAAATTATAACTAGTTAAATATGCTTCAAATAAGTTATAATTATCGTTAAGTAATTTATCAGTAATTTTATTTGTCTCAATAAATTCTATAAATTCTTTATTATTTTCATTTGTTTGAAGTAATTGACTTAAATTTTCTGTCATAGATTTAAACTCCTAATTAAAAATGATTATCTACTATAATTTAATTATATTAGTGATTATCAAATTCTTTTAAAATTTCTCTAATTTCTTCTTCTGACATTAAATTTTGATCTTCGTTCTTTTCTAGTTCTTGGAAATTAATGTTTTTTTTGTGCAAATTAAAATCAAATTGATCATTAGTTCATAAAACATCTTGACGATAAGATTTACTATTAGCAAAAGAATGCTTTTTGCTTTTTAAATAAGCTAATTTTAAATGTTTTAAAGCGTCATTAGCGTTATCAATTTTATTTTCTTGAAATGTTTTAGCAATTTTTAAAATATAATTAGGTTCAATTCGTTTATCATTTTTGAATCAAGTATATTCAAAAAGACAATTAATTACTTCATTATTAAGTTGATATTCAAAACTTAATGATTTTAAAGTATTTTTTAATTTATTATCAATTGGTTTTTTAGTTAAGTATTGAATATAATCTTCAGGACTTTTTTCTTGAATTAGATTTAAAGTTTGATTTAAAACATTTTTGTTATTAATATTAAAAGTTTGTCGCGTTGCTTCTAAATTTGCTCGCATTTGATAAGGTTTGATTGTTTTTTCAGGTTGATTAATGATAATAGTTTCTTCAGTTTTATTTAATTTATTAATTAATTGTTGTAAATTGATTCTTGAAGGACTAATTTCTTCTTCTTGAGTATGGCTAATATTAATAAAGTCTTCAGTAATCTCTGGTTGAAATTTTAAAAAATAATATTTTTGTCTTTCAAATTGTAAAGTTCCTAATTTATTTGTTAATTTATTTTCTAATTCGGGATTTGCAAAAAATTGTTTTGGTAGCAAAGGTTTTTGTAATTTATAAATATAAATTGATTTTAAAGGAAAATAATAACTAATTAACAATTTATAAGTTTCTAATTTTTGAAATGCCTGTAATAATTCAATTTCATTAAGACCTAGTAATAACATTAATCTTTTATGGTTAAATTCTAAATTAATTCTATTAGTTAAATTTTTTTCTTGAATTAAAGTTAGATATAAATTTATGCTATTAACGCCAACTATTGGTTGATATAACATAAAAAGATATTGGTAGTCTATGATATCAATATTATCATCAAGTATTAACTGAAAAGTATCAGATTCGTTAATTATTCTTTGCATTATTACTCCCTTAGCACTTAAAAAATTGGTCTTAGTATAAACCTATCATTAATTATATTAATAATAAAATATAAATAAAGAAATATGATGACTTCACATCTTTATCCACATTTTATCCACAATGAATTTTTACATTAATTTATATTTGTTAATTATTATTATTTTTTCCACACTAATTAAATTATTTTATCCCGATTTAATTAAATTATTTTTTAGTTTGACAATAAGAGCAGAAATAAGTTCCTCGATTATTAACTTTAATTTTTTTAATAATATTTTGACATATAAAGCAAGGTTGATTTACTCTAGTATGAACTTGTAAATGGTTTTGAAAAGTACCTTTAATACCTAAACTTGAAGTATAAGTAGCAATTGTTGAACCACCTAATTCAATTGATAATTTTAAAATTTTAATTGCATTGCTAATAATTGCATTAAGATCTTCACTAGATAGTTTATTGACAGGTGTTTCAGGGTGAACTTTAGCTGCAAATAAAACTTCATCAGCATAAATATTACCAAGGCCACTAATAATAGTTTGATCAAGCAACGCAGTTTTAACTTTTTGTTTTTTATTATTTCATTTTTCTTTTAAATAATTAACTGTTACTAATTCATTTCATGGTTCTGGACCAATATTAGTATAGGGTTTTAAAGATTGATATGTTTTTTTATTTTGCAAATGAAAAGTTCCAAATCTTCTTGTATCGTGATAGCGTAATTGATAGCCATTATCTAAATCTAAAACCAAAAGAACATGTTTTCAATTAATTTTTTCATCTTTTTTTTGATAATAGTATTTTCCTTCCATTCTTAAATGACTTAATAAAACGTCATCATCCAAAACAAAAATTATTAGTTTTGCTTTTCTTTCAACTTTATGAATTGTTTGACCAACAATTTTGCTTTTAAAAGTTAAAATATCAGGATTTTTAACAATTTTATTAAGGAAAATTCTTATGTTAGTAATTTTATGATTAATTAATAGTGGTTCTAAAGTTTTTCTTACTGTTTCAACTTCTGGTAATTCTGGCATTGTTTTGTTCCTTTATCTTTTTAGTTTTTTTATTATTTTAAATCATATCAGTTATTTCCAGAAACACTATTAACTATTAATGGAACTTTTAATTTAATAACTTCATTCATAATTTGATCAATTTTTTTTGTTTCACTTGCTACTATTTTTTCATCAACTTCAAAAATTAGTTCATCATGAATTTGAGCAACTAATCTTGCTTTAATATTATTTGTTTTAATTGCAGTATCAATTTCAATCATAGCAATCTTAATAATATCAGCTGCAGTACCTTGAATTGGTGTATTCATGGCAATTCTTTGACCAAATTCTCTAATTAAAGAATTTTGATTATTAATTTCAGGTACATCTCTACGACGATGATAAAGCGTTTCAACATAACCGTGTTCTTGGCAAAATTTAATTGTATCGCTAATATAGTTTTTAATTTTTGGATAAATTGCTAAATATTTATCAATAAATTCTTTTGCTTCTTTTACTGAAATTTTTAGTTGTTGCGCTAAACCAAAGCTAGATATCCCATAAATAATACCAAAATTAACAGTCTTAGCACGGTTTCTTTGTTCTTTTGTTACTTGACTTAATTCAACATTAAAAATTTTACTTGCAGTTTCTAAATGAATATCATGACTTTGTAAAAAAGCATTAATTAAATTTTCATCATTGCTAATGTGAGCTAAAAGTCTTAATTCAATTTGTGAATAATCACAAGAAAGAATTTTTAAATTTTCTTTGCTCGGAATAAATATTTTTCTTACTTCTCTTTGTTCAGTATCTTTAACAGTAATATTTTGCATATTAGGATCAGTTGAAGATAATCTGCCGGTACTTGTTTGAACTTGATTGTAAATTGTATGAATTTTATTATCAGGAAAAATATATTTTTCTAAACCATTAAGATAAGTAGTATAAAGTTTTTGTAATTTGCGGTATTCTATTAAAATTTTAATAACGGGATGTTCATCTTTTAGATTAATTAGAACTTCATAAGCAGTGCTGCCTTTTTTTAAATTGGGTAACTTTAATTCATTGAATAAATAGTTGCTAACTTGTTTTGGCGAATTTAGGTTAATTTTTTGGTTAGCAATTTGATTAATTTTATCTTCAATTTTTTCCAAATTAATCTTTGTTTGTTCAGTCATACTTTTTAATTGTTTACGATCAACAGCAATACCATTAATTTCCATAGTAATCAAAGGATAAACTGTTGGCAATTCAATTTCTTGGTATAGATTTCAACTATTAGTATTTTTTAATTTTTCAATTAAGATTGGATAAGATTCAACTAAAAAATTTATTTTTAATTCTAAATATTTAGCAATATCAATTTCTGAATCTGGAATTTTTTTCTTACTTGCCTTACCATAAAATTCAGCATCATTTAATTCACCATAATTTTCTGTTTCTAAAATATGAGCAATATTTTCTAATGTAATATTTTCATTAGCATATAATAAATAACTAGCTAACATATGATCAAAAATAAAACCATTGATAATAATATTAAAATTATTAATAGTAGAAATAATAGTTTTTTTAATGTCTCAAGTAATTTTTTGATATTTTTTATTAGTTAAAAAATTTTGCAGTTCTTTATCTTCGGCAATCATGCTTTTTCGACAATAAAAAACACCAAATTTATTTTTAATTACAATTGCTAATAAGGGATCACGATGGTAATTATTTCAAAAAATTTCAGTTCATAAATAATTAACTTCATCATTAAATTTTGCATCTCATTTTTCAATAATTTTAATTTTGCTATTTTTAATTGCATTAACTTTTTTTTCGGTTTTAGTTCCATCAATTAAACTTTTCATATCATATTTTTTATAAAATTCTTGTAATTCTGGTTTTTTTAATAAATTAATATCGTAATCACAGTCTTTTAAAGTTTTTTTTATTGGTGCATCTTTTAAAATTGTTGCTAATTCTTTTGTTAAAAGACCAGTTTTGCTATTTTTTTTAATTAAATTGCTTTCTTTTTCTGATAATTCATCAACATTTTTAATAATTTCTTCCAAAGTATGATATTTTTGTAATAATTTAATTGCAGTTTTTGGTCCAATACCTTTAATACCAGGTAAATTATCGGAATTATCACCAATTAATCCTTTATAATCAGGAATTTGCTTTGGATCAAGCATTAATTCTTTTTTTAATGTTGTTTGATTAAATGTTCTTAGTTCACTTAATCCTTTTTCTGGCAATAAAATTTCAATATTTTGATCTAATAATTGATATAAATCTTTATCGCTACTAATAATATTAATATGATAATCTTTAGCTTTAAAAATAATTGTTCCAATTAAATCATCGGCTTCATAATTAGTTTCTTGTTCTCAAGGAATTTCTGCTAAATTTAAAAATTGCTTTACTAAATCAATTTGCACTAATAATTCGCTTGGTGTTGCTTTACGAGTTCCTTTATATTCTTTATATTTTTCATTACGAAAAGTTGTTTTACCAGCGTCAAAAGCAACAAAAATTGCATCATAATTATTTGCTGTAATAAATTTATTAAGCATTCTAATGAAAGCATATAAAGCATTAGTTGGAACACCATTAAATGAATGTAAATTAGCACCACGATATGCTGTTGCGTAATATGCTTTATAAATTAAATTATTACCATCAATAATTAATGCTTTTTTCATTTTTCACCACAAGCGATTTTTTTCTTTTTAATTATAACAAACAATAATTAAAAGAAGAGTCTTGAAATCAATTTTAAAAAATATTCTTTTTATGAATTTTTATCGTCATACTTTTTTATTTATGTTACAATTTTTTTGTAATAAGAAAAAGGAGGGGATACAATGATTACAAAAATTAATATTAAGGGGTTCAAATCTTTAAAAAATGCTGAAGTTGAATTTTATACTAATAAAAATATTGCTGATAAAAATAAGGAAGTTGTTAGAAAACATAAATTAGCAAATAGTAATTTTGTTTATACTTTTAATCTTGCTGGTATTATTGGTGCTAATGCATCAGGAAAAACTTCTTTTTTTGATGCAATTTATATTTATAAACAAATTGTTATTAATCAATTTGACAACATTAAAGCCAAATTTAAGAATTTTTTTGAGTTTGAAAAAAAATCAAAAAAATTTAGTTTTGAATATTTAATTAATCAGAATATTATTAAGCATGAAATTATTTGTGATGAAAATTTTCAAATTGTTTCCGAAAAATTATATTTTCAAGAAAAAAGAATTAATAATGATTGAAAAATTATTTTTGACAACACATATAAGTATTCTTTATTATGAAGAATTGCTGAGATTTCTAAGTATGAAAAAAATGAAACTTTTGATTTAAATGATTTTGAAATTTCTTTAATTAATCAACTTTTTAATTTTATTAAAAATATTGCTTATTTTAATAATAATTGAGGTGTTGTGGAAGAAAATTATTCTTTGTCTTGAATGAATAGAGAAATTAAAAGATGTTTTCTTGAACAAAAGAATCTTGAAAATCAAAAATTTTTAAGTTTGTTTAAAATTTTAATCCTTGCTGCCGATCCTAATATTGTTGCTTTTGAATATGATCGATTAAGAGATGAAATAATTGTTTTGGTCAGAAGTAATAATAAAATTATTAAAGTTTTTTTAGATAATCTTTCTGATGGAACAAAACGTTTTGTTTTTATTATGTTACCAATACTTTTAAATAAAAGACAACCGTCATTATATTTAATTGATGAAATTGAAAATTCTTTTCATCCAAGAATTGTTGATACTATTTTACGATTATTTTATTTTAATGAAAATAATATTAATAGTTTACAATTACTTTTTACAACTCATAATCCTTATATTTTTGATGAAACTGAAATTCATAATAGTTGTATTAATATTAGCTTGTATGATTTTGATAAAAATTTTCAAAAATTAAGTAATTTTGAAAATTATAATATTAAAAGAAATGATAAATTATTTTCAAAAAACTATATATTGGAAATAATTAATTCTCATCCTGATAACAATAATATAAATGATATTTATGATAATTTTAGTACTAAAAATAATAGTTACGAAAGACTTTAAAAATTATGAAGGGTATAGAGTCTTCAAGTTTATTAGTAATTTGTTGTGAGGGAGATAGTTCATATTTAACAGAAGAAGAATATTTTAAACAATTACATAATTTTATAAGAATTAATAAACCAAAATTTATACATTTTAATGAAATTCAATTAGCAAAAATAAAATTCAATAAAATATTTAAATGTGATAGTTTAATTAATAAATTAAGACTTAAAAAAAATCACAAATCAAAGTTTTCTTTTATTGCAATTTGAAAAGATAATGATGAACCAAGTAATGTTCAAAAAGAAAATAGTAAACTTTGTTCGAAAAAGAATCAACTTTTTGAATGTTTAAAACAAGTTTTAAGAGAAGATAAACAAAATGAAGCAAATTTTGCTGTTTGACTTTTGCCTAAAGGTTGAAATTTTGAAACATATTATCGACATCATTTTTTAGAGCCTTTAAAGCATTCTGATCAAGAATTAAAACAGAAGTTTAAAGAACATGATCATTTTATTAATAAAGTGTTTAATGAAGAAAACTTTAAAAATATTGATACAAAGTTAAAATCATTAGATTCAAATATTTCTTTATTTGATTTTTTGGATGATAAAGAAAAATAATAAAATATAAAGATAAAAAGAGTTTATTAAATTTAATAAACTCTTTTTTGACATAAAAAAAACAAGAGTCGGGATGACTCTTGTGATACAAGAATATCTAAGGCAATATGAATTATAAAAAAAGGGGGATTAATTTATTTTATAAATAAAACTTAAGGTTATTGGGGTATAGAGTTTAAATTAGGGGTTTTAGATTAATTTTTAATTTAAATTATTATATATTGTTTATATATTCAAGTATTCTTAAAAAGTTACATATTACCTTATTATAAAAGGACTTAAGGAATCTTAAATCCTAATAATAATTCTAACAAATAATCTTAAAAAAGCAAGGAATTTTTTTATTTTTTCTCTTTCTCAGTAAATAAAATCTCTTTTAATTTAAAAGGAAGGTAAAGTTGTTTATATTTTATAAATATCTGTGAATTTAAAGTTATGAGTTCCAGAAAAATCATCGTTATTATCAATTGCAGCACCTTTGATAAAGAAGTGGTATTTATTTGTTCCAATTTCATAGACGAAGTCATAACTAATATTAGTAATTGTTTGACTGTCATTTTTTGTTGTTTGATAGTTAATATTAGATATATTACTTTTTGCATAATTTGAGCTTAAATAATTTGTATAATTTTCTTTAATTCAATTTTCATTTTGATCCATAATAATGTTAGTTACACCTTTATATTGGTCATTTCGATAAATAACTTTAACTATATTACTCAAATCTGATTGATTATTTGCTAATTCAGTTTGTAATTTTCATAGAATTGAGTTTTTTCTAAAAGTAAGTTCTGTTGTATTATTTTTTGGTGTTTGACCACCAATACTTTCATATAAAGCTGCTAATTGTTCATTAGTAATTTCGTCTTCTGGATTATTGGGACTAATTATATTAGCAATTGTATCAGCGACATCGCTTAATAGTGTTAATAAACCATTATCTTTGTTAGTTAAAAGATTTTTAATATTTTTTAAGTTTAAGTCAATACCATCTGAACCTTGAAATTGATCATTTAATTTTTCAATAACATTGAAAATATCATTAAAAGTATTGCCAAAATCTGAACCAGTTAAAAGATTAGTTATTGTTGTAATTAATTCATTTTTAGTATCAGGTTTGAAATCTAGTCCTACAGGTAATGGAACATCAAAACTGCCTGAAGGAGGAAGTGAAAGTGAAATTTTTATGTCATAAAGAAATGGTGATGATAAAAGTTTTGTTGCAAGTGCTTCAACTTTTGTTTTATCATTTATAATTGTTTTTAAATCAGTAAAAACTGTTTTTAAATTATAACTATTATTATTTTTATTAGTTGGATGAGTGTTACCAAGTGTTAAGTGTTCAATTCCTTGAGTTAAGTCAGGAGCATTAAAAATTAAGTCTTTAATTAAAGGGACAAGCCCTGTAATAAGTTGCAATAAGTATTTTGGATTAGTTAATAATAAATCAAGATAAGGTTGAAAAGCTGCTAATAATTGATCAGTTGGATTATTAAGATTATCACTAATAATAGCGCCAATATATTGTGGATTGGTAATTTTTTCTGAATTTTCAAGTCCCATTTCTTTAAATAGGTGATTAATAATTACTCCGCCACGATAAAGGTTTATGTCATTAGATTTTCAATTTGTAAAACCAGTAAGTTTTCATGCCCTATTAGAATTTACTCATTCACTATATGGTATACCTTGGTCGTCTTTTCAATTTTGAAAAAAGTTTACAAGTTCATCTGGTGTTGTTACTTTACTTCAACCATCAACTAATTCGTTTAGTAATTGTGTAATTGGTTCTAAAACATTTCCTTGATAGTCATTAATTAAATTGTTAAGCAATGAAGATCATGGTTCTGCTAAAGTACCAGTTTTTAAACTAGTAAGAAAATTTTTGACAATTGGCTGTGCAATCGCATTTTGCCCAAATAAAAGACCATAAAGTGTTGAATTATCAATAACATTTAAAGCACTAATATAATCAAAATATGATAATGTTTGATTAGTACTGTTTATACTATTAATTTGTTTTGTTAAACTACCTTGGCCGCTAGCAACAATGAAACTATCTTTTGTAAAACCTTTGGTTTTAATATTATTATTAAGACCTCAATTAGTTTGAAATTGATTTCAATTATTAATTTCAGTTATTTCTGTTTGATTTTTGATAATTGATTTATTTTTTATTGTTGGTTGTAAGGCGGCACTAATTGTTGCTTGAGTATCAGCATCAAGATTTTTAGCAGCAATTAAAGATTTAATTACGTTACTTGTTTCAGATGCTAGATTTGCTGAAACTTTGTTAATAACTTGGTTAGCATAAGAGTTAAATGTGCAGCCTACTAATGGTAAGGCACTGCTACTAAAAGTTAAGATTCCTGTAAGATTTACTAGTAATTTTCTCATTATTTCACCGCCGAATAATTTAACTATTTAAAATCATTTTACTTTATATTACTAAATAATTTTAAAAAAACAATGATTATTATTAAATTATTGATTGCCCTTTCTGATTATGTTATTATCTGAATAAATTAATTTTTATTATTTCAAAGAATAATATTTGAAAAATAAGGAGAAAATATGCATCAAGAAGAATTTGAACAAGAGACAGAATCAATTATTGATGCCCCGTCAATTGTTGAAGAAGAAACTGCTCCACTTCTTAACCAAAATTTTGAAAAAGCAAAGCAAAAAAGAAAGATTAGTTTTGCTTTCTTGAATAATTATTTACTTTTAAAACATACTTTAATATCAGCGTGAAAATCAAAATTACAATTGATAATTTTATTATTGTTAACTGCTTTTTCAACTGCGATTGTTACAGGTTCATGAGTTTCATATCAAAGAATTCGTCAGGGAGAAACTTATCTTGAAATGAATAAAGATAATTTTGATGCTGTTTTGCCATTAAGTGTTAGTAAGTCAGTTCAAATTGTTGATCAAGCATTTAGTTTAAAACTTGGTCGGCTTTATTATCAGGAAGATGACAAAGAATCATCATCGGCTGTTTACTTTGATAATTCAATTATTGGTCAACAAATTAATCCTTTAAAATCTACTGATTTAAAAATTGAATACAAGCGAACTAATAATATGATTGATGGTATTACTAGTTTTGAGTGAAGTAATCCTGAAAGACCATTAACTTTTAACATTGAAGATTCGTATGTTAAGCCTAGTCTTTATGGTCAATTAATGACAAAAGCGCAAACAACAAATAATGCAACTTTAGCAAATTATTATCTTTCAGCAGCTCAAGACTTGTATAATAATTTATTTGTTAATTATTCTGCGAAACAAATTTTAGATTCTTTGCAAACTTACTTTGCTCAATGAATAGAAGTTAATAGTAGTAGTTCTAAATTAACATTGTCGTCTGATGATTTTACAAATTGATTAGTAACAAAAAAAGTTAACTATCAAGCTTCTGATTCTGATAAAGATTTTAACATTCCAGATGATGTTAATGTTGCTTCCGATGAAGGTAAGGAAGTTTTGGCAAAAAAAATCTTTTTAAAAGATGATCTTTTAGTTAATCCTAAATATGTTACTACTAATGATGATAGTACTGAAAATTATGGCATGAATGGTCAATGAATGACAATTTATCGTGATTTTGAGTCTACATCAGAAAATTTAAATAATAAGGAAATAATTAGTAATTTTTCACAAAATTATCATTCAGTTTATTCTTTTAATAATGTTGTTGATGGAAACATTAAGACTGATAATGTTACTGAAGGTAATGATGAAGAAGATAACGATAAGAAATATAATGAATTAAATACTTATTCTTATCATTTTGCTGCTGCTGCTGCTGCTTTACAAAATCGTAGTATTAATATTGTTAATCAATTAGTTGGTCCTGCTGGAGCAGATGCAAAAACTGGACAACCAGTTAATGTTAAGCTTGTTGATTTGGGAACAAAAAAAAATCATAATAATGTCAATTTAAAGATTTTTCAAGGTCTTGCTCCTTCAAATAAAAATGAAGTTGTGATTTCGCCACAATATGCAAGACAAAAAAATATTAAGCCTGGTAACTCAATTGTTATTAATAACAAAACTTTTATGGTTAGTGGCATTGGTAGCGATGCTCGCAATATTTATCCAACGCTTAATCTACTTGATCCTGTTCCTAATACAAGAACAGAATTTATTGCTTATGTTTTACCTGATGCTTATCATACGGAAAATTGATTTGGCACTAATACGGTAACTAATAATAGTTTGATGTATTTTCTTCCTTGAGAAAATGTTCAAGTTGACGATTTTGATATTCCTTATTTTAATGATTATTATCAAAGAACAGTTTTTAACAATAATAAAGTCGATGATCGTAATCAGATTGATTATGACCAATATTTAATTGAAAAGTATAGTAAAAATAATGATAATGTTTCAAGTAAATATCAGATTGAGAATAATTTAGTTGTTACTAAAGATAATAATCAGTTTTCTAATTATAATAGAGGAAATAAAGTGCTTAATGCTACTTTGGCTGGTTTTAAAGCTGGTGTTATTGTTGGTGTTGTTTTTTTAGTAGTAATTATTATTTTTATTACTTATTTAATTATTAAAAAGGCAATTCAAAAAGATCAAGTTTCAGTCGGAATTTTAAAATCAACAGGTTATTCAACAGGAAAAATTCTTAGTTCTTATATTGCTTATCCAATTTTGGTTAGTTTACTAGCAGTGCCAATTGGTTGGTTAATTGGATTAGTATTTCAAATTTACTTTACGGAACTTTTCAATACAATGTTTAGTTTACCTTATAATGTTTTTAGTTTTAATGCTGTTCCTTTAGTTGTTGCTATTGCTTTAATTGCTGGTTTTGTTTTAGTTGCTACTTTACTTAGTGGATATCGTTTGTTAAAGCAACAAGCTTTGCAATTAATTCAAAATAATCTTGATATTTCAATTAGTAATACAAAAGTTCATAGTAATTCACAATCAAATTTAGGTTTTAAAGGTCGTTTTCTTTTATCTTTAACAAAAACTAATTGAAAGAAAATTGCTATTACTTCATTAGTAATATCTATTGCTACTTTAGCAATTACTGCAACAATATCAATTCCAGCAACAATTAGTGGTATGAAAAATAATTATTTTAAAACTCAAAAATATCAAAATTATTATCAGTACCAAGATCCAATTCCTAATATGCCATTAAGTAAGTATGGTCTTTCTGCCTGAAGTAATTTGGATAATTTAAATAATGAAAATTATTATCCGGTTGCTGCAACTATGCCATGGCCAAATGATATTATTATTAATGATTCAGAGGGTAATAAATTAGCATATTACAATCCATTAGATTATCAAGGCGATGAAAATAGTAATAATTTTGCTAGTATTATTAAGTTTTATGACTCAAATAATAAAGATCAAAATATGATTGATCGTGTTGGTAAGTATTTATCAAATTTAACTAACGGACCATTAGATTTAAATCTTGTTGCTTGAAATTATAGTTGATTAGGTGGCAGAAGTTTTAGTAATTCGATGATGAAAGATTTAGCAAGTATTGATCAAAGTCGTGATAAGAACTTTTCTTCTAGTGTTATTAATTTTGCTAGTACACTTTTACCGGGAATTTTAAATGTTACTAATCCAGGAGTACCACCAGGTATTGATGCGATTCCAGAAATTTTAAAAGAAACTTTACCAGGCTTTATTAGACAAATTCTAGATAATCAGAGTACAGATGCTTATGATTACTTTAGTATTGGTCATAATAACATTGTTTATAATCCACTTCATAATGATAAAATTGGTGGTGCTGAAGATGAGTTATTAACCCAATTACAATTGGGTTCTGCTGATAGTAATTTAGTTAAAGCTGGTTTTCTTGATGTTTCAGGAATTAATCCTGAAACTAAAATGTTAGTTATTAATTCAGATTTGGTAAAACAATTAAAATATGATAGTTCAAAGAACATTGTTCCAATGGTAATTAATAAGTCTTTTGCTGCTAAATATCATTTATCAGTTGGTGAAACAATTAATGCGGCACCAAATATTAAGACTTTATATTATCGTAATAATCAAGGTGTTTTAAGACCAGTGCCAAAAACAAGTTGATATTATGGTTCAGACCCTTTAACACAAACTAATGATTCAAAAACACTTTGAAATAATAATGCTAATCGTTGAAATTATCGTGGACAAAAACCAATTGGTGATACTGGTTATAATGATGCTTTTGGTTATAATTATGATGGTTTTTATGATTCTCAAGGTAAGGAAATAACAAAAGAAACACCTGAGAATTGAAATGATGTTAATCAGATTTGATTAAAATTACCTGATGATATTGATGCTCAATCTAAAAATGGTATGTTAGCAGACCATGTTTATAAGAATGCTAATTTCTCTTTTGATATTGAAAATATTGCGCTTCATGGCACTGGTGCAACATGAATTAAACCATTTTCATTTGATATTGCTGATGTTTATAAAGGAAAAGAACTTAATCCAGTTAATTTATTAACAGCAAGAATTCCTGAGTGATATGGTGCTATGTTGGAAAAAGGGATTTTAGTTGCTAGTGATTCATTACAAAGTGATAGTTTAAAAAATGAAGTTGCTAATAAATTTCCTGAATGATGAAGCAGTATTGTTGGTAGTTCCACTCCAATTACTAAATATCATATTATTGGTATGCAAAACTCTTATGATACTCCAAGAGCTTATATTGATCAAAAATGAGCTAATTTACTTAGTGGTTATAGTTATTATAATGATCGCAGTGAGACAAAAGATCCAGTTTATCGTATTGATAGCAAAGATGATAGCAAGGATGTTTATCAATATTTTAGTGGTAAGTTAAGTGCTTCTGATAATATTTATGATCTTGTTGGTCGAATGGCATTTAAACGACAGGCTGATGATTATTCAATGTATGGTTCACCTTTAGGTAATGCTGAAGAACCAATTGTTGCTGATAATGATTTAATAGCAAAAAAACAAGAGATGTTAAATAAAATGACTGATATTGCTACTCTTGCTAGTCTTTTATTTATTATTGTGACAATTATTTGTTCAATTTTAATTGTTATTATGATTACTGATACATTTTTAGAGCAATTTCGGCGATTTATGAATCAAATGAAAGCAGAAGGCTATACTAATGCTGAAATTAATTCCTTTACTTTAGGAGTATTTACACCTTGAGTTTTCCTTAGTTATCTAGCGGGATATGGATTAGGTTATTTAATTGTTTTTGCTTTTATTAAGATTGTTATTAATATTACTGGTTTAGCTTTGCCATTTGCCTTTATTTGGTGAATAATTCCGATTAGTTTTGCAATTATTGCTTTGATTTATTTCTCAACATATATTATTAATATTGTCCAATTAAGCAAAATGAATTTAATTTCATTATTACAAACTAACTAAGAACAAAAAATAGTAAGAATTATCTTACTATTTTTTTTAAATTAATCAATAATAACTTTTGATCGCATTTTTAAATTCCTTTACTTTATTGTATAATTAATTCTAGTAATATTAAAAATATAAGGTGAAAAAAATGGCATTTTTTGCAAAATTAAAAGCAAAATTACTTCATAATAACGAAAAAAAATCACAAGATAATAATTATCAACAAGGATTAAAGAAGTCTCGTTCATCGTTTACAACAAAATTAAAATTATTAGCAAGTAGACATCGAACAATTAATCAAGAATACTTTGATGAATTAGAAGAAATTTTAATTGCTTCTGATGTTGGACCAAAAGTTTCAGCTAAAATTGTTAAAGAAATTGCTGATGAAACTAGAATGTTGAAAATTACTAAAGCAGAAGATATTAATGACATTATTTTAGATAAAATGTTTATGATTTACACTGATGGTGAAGTACTTTCAACGAAACTTAATTTTAATCAAAAAACTGTAACATGTTTTTTAGTTGTTGGTGTTAATGGCAATGGTAAAACAACAACAATTGCTAAGTTAGCAGCAAAGTTAAAAGTAGAAGGCAAAAAATCTTTGTTAGTTGCTGCTGATACTTTTCGGGCTGGAGCAGTAGAACAATTAAAACTTTGATCAGAAAAAATTGGCGTTGCAATTCAAGAACCAATAAGTCCAAAACAAGATCCAGCAAGTGTCGTGTTTCAAGGTCTTGATCAAGCATTAAAAAATAATTATGATGTTGTTTTAATTGACACAGCAGGAAGATTAGAAAATAAAGTTAATTTAATGCAAGAATTGAATAAAATTAATAAAGTTATTAAACAAAAACTAGGACACGAAGCCGATGAAGTAATTTTAGTTTTAGATGCAACTACGGGACAAAATGGTGTGATTCAAGCTCAAGAATTTGCTAAAATTGTTCCTATTTCGGCAATTGCTTTAACAAAAATGGATGGAACATCAAAAGGTGGAATTATTTTAGCAATTAAAGAATATTTAGATATTCCGGTCAAATTAGTTGGTTTAGGAGAAAAAGTAACTGATTTAGCAGAGTTTGATTTAGAACAATATTTATATAATTTAACTCGTGATTTATTTGCTGGAGAAGCAAATGAGTAGATTAGATTTAGCAAAAATTGAAAGATATTATAGTCTATTTACTCTTTATCAATCTTTATTAACAATAAAACAACAGGAATATTTTCGGCAATATTTTTTTCAAAATCTTTCATTACAAGAAATTGCTGATATCTTTCATGTTTCACGAAATGCTGTTTATGATAGTTTAATTAAAACTATGGAAATATTAGATGATTATGAACAAAAATTGCAGTTATTTAAAAAATATCAAGCAAGAAAAAAAATTTATGATCAGCATCAAGAATATCAATTTATATTAAAATTACAAGAAATTGATAAAATATAACTGAAGCCTTAAAAGATGGGAGCAAAATAATGAAATTTTTAATAATCGGTGATATTTATAGTCAAGATGGTCGCAGAATGGTTCAAGAATGAATTCCTCAAATTAAGAATTATTTACAAGAACAAAATGAAAACCTTGACTTTATTATTGCTAATGGTGAAAATGTTACTCATGGTAAGTCAATTTCTTTACCACATTATCAAGAATTAAAGCAATTAGGAATTGATGTTATTACTTCAGGTAATCATATTTTTGCTCCAACAACAAATGCGATTAATTATATTAAAAATCATAAAGATCTTTTAAGACCATTAAACTATAGTCCATATCATCCAGGTAATGGGACAATTTTAGTCACGGCAAAGAATAAAAAGAAGGTTCGTGTTACTAATTTAATTGGTCGCACTTTTATGGATAAATCTGATAATCCGTATTTTGCTTTAGAAAATTTATTAAAACTAGAAGCAAGTAGTAAAAAAGAACGTAGTGATATTCATATTATTGATTTTCATGCTGAAGCAACTGCTGAAAAATTATCTTTAGCATGATATTTTGATGGTAAAATTACTGCTCTTGTTGGTACTCATACTCATGTTCAAACAGCAGATAATCGCTTATTACCAAAAAAAACTGCTTATATTAGTGATATTGGTATGTCGGGTGTTTATAATTCAATTATTGGAGCTAATCCAGAAGAAGTTATTTATCGTGAAAGAACTTTGTTACCTGCTAAATTTCAACCAGCAACAGGAGAAGGGCAATTTTGTGCCGTTTTATTAACAACAGATGATAAAACTAATGTTGCTTTAAAATTGGAACGAATTTTTATTACTCCAGAAAATCAACAATTAATTTTGTATTAAAACATTAGGTGATTAAAATGAAAAACTTCTTTAATTTTTTTATTGCTAACAATGGTTTATATGGCATTATTTTTCTTGTCTTGTTAGTTTGCTTATTGTTACTTTTAAGAATAATTAGGATTAAAAAAATTCCCAAAGATAAAGTTAATGTTATTCAAGCATCAGAACTACGAGATGAATTTGTTTTAACAAGAGATCAATATCAATTGAAAATTTATCAAGAAATTAACCAAAAAAGTAATGTTATTATTGTTGGTGTTCATAGTTTGCAAGGACAAAAAGATGATTTTAAATTGTTAAGTAATCTTTGTCAACAAGAACAATGGTCATTAATTGCTTTTGATCGTCGTGGTGTTGGTAAGAATGTTAGTAATGAAAAATTTCGTTCATTAAATACTAATATTAATGATACAAAAGATGTTGTTAGTGCCATTAAATTAAAGTATCCTAATCATAAGATTATTTTATTTGGCGAAGCAATTGGAGCAACAATTGCTAGTTATGCTTGTAAAAATAATTCCCAAGTTGATGGTTTAATTATTAGTAATTTAATTACAAAAAATAGTCTTTATCCTTTTTCTTTATTAGTATTTTTTAAATTGTTTTTTGCTTTTTTCTTTAATCGCAATATTACATTACCACTTTATATTGATCCAAAAGATATTTCAAGTAATAATGCTTATATTACTAATATGAGTCAAAGGTATACTTTAAAACAAGTTTGAAGTTTTAATTTTTTATGACAATTTAAACACCTTAATAAAAAAACCCCAAGAGTTATTCGTAACTTACAACAACCAACTTTAATTTTACAAAGTAACGATGATATCTTTAGTGATCAGCGTCAGTTAAAAGTTTTAAATCGGAAATGAAAAGCAAAGCAAAAATATCATTTTGTTAGTTCTGGTAAACATGCTTTAATTAATGAACCAGAAATAAAAGATCTTTTTACTCAGATAATTCAGCCTTGAGTAACTAATTTGCTTTAATTTTATAAAATGTCAAATCTAAGAAAGAGGTCGTCAATATGACAAGTAAAACTTATTCAAATCACCATTTATTTACTAGTGAATCAGTTTCATCAGGCCATCCAGATAAAATTTGTGATCAAATTTCTGATGGCATTTTAGATGCAATTTTATCAATTGATAAAATTGCTAAAGTTGCTTGTGAAACTTTTATTACAAAAAATTTTCTTTTAATTGGTGGCGAAGTTCATAGTGATAAATTAGCAATGATTAATGTCAAAGAAGTAGCTAAACAAAAAGCAACGAAAATTTTAACTGATTTAGGATATGTTAATGATGAAATTGGGTTCAATATTAATAATTGTGAAATTAAAGTTTTGATTCATGAACAATCACCAGATATTTTTCATGCTGTTGAAAAAAAAGATCACGAAATTGGTGCTGGTGATCAAGGAATGATGTTTGGTTTTGCTTGTCAAGAGACAAAAAGTTATATGCCGTTGGCAATTACTTTAGCACATCAATTATTAATTAGAGCTAATGAATTACGAAAAAAAGGTTTATTTAAAGATGCTCGACCTGATATGAAAGCACAAGTAACAATTGATCAAGAAAATCCCAAAGATTTAAAAATTAATACAATTTTAATGAGTATTCAGCATACATCAAACTATAATAAAGCACAATTTGAAAAATTTATTAAAGAAGAAATTATTTTTTATGTTGTTAAAAAATACCAATTAAATTCAAATTTTGAAATTTTAATTAATCCAGCGGGTAAATTTGTTATTGGCGGACCAGCTAGCGATACAGGTTTAACAGGTAGAAAAATTATTGTTGATACTTATGGTGGCAAAGCACCACATGGTGGTGGTGCTTTTTCTGGTAAAGATCCAACTAAAGTTGATCGCAGTGGTGCTTACTTTGCTCGTTATATTGCTAAAAATATTGTTGCTGCTAATTTAGCAGAAGTTTGCCAAATTCAAATTGCTTATGCAATTGGTTTGCCAAAACCAGTTTCAATTTTTGTTAATACTTATAATACAATTGCTCAAGGTTTAACAGAATCGCAATTAATTGCAATTATTTATGATAATTTTGATTTAAGTATTAAAGGAATGATTACTAATTTAGATTTATTAAATCAAGAATATCAACCATTAGCAGTTTTTGGTCATTTTGGTCGTGATGATTTGGATTTACCATGAGAAAAATTAGATAAAGTCAGTGAGTTAAAAAAGTATTTACCAAAAAATAAATAAGAATTTAAAAAAAGATTTTAATTTTTATATAATTGTTAATTTTTTAATAAAAATATTGACAATTATTTTTTTTATTTCTAGTTAGAATAAAATTAAAATCTTTTAGTTGATGGAATTATTATATAATTAAAAGAAAGTTAGTTTCAGAAAGGAATAATATGAGTTTACCTGAAAATTATCAAATTTGAAAACGACAAGTTTTACCTAAACATCTCCAAGAGCAATTAGCAAAAATGAATCAACAAGAAATTATTGAAGCTTTTAGTAATGAATTAGAATTTGGCACAGCTGGTTTACGAAGTACAGTTGGTCCAGGTTCAAACAAAATTAATGAAGTAACAATTATTAAAACAACAACTGCTGTTGTTAAATATTTGAATGCGGTATTTTCTCGGCAACAGTTAGCAACTCGTGGTGTTGTGATTGCCCATGATAATCGTCATTTTTCAACTGAATTTGCATTATTAACTGCGAAAGTTTTAGCTCATCATAATATTAATGCTTATTTATTTAAAGATAATAAGTTGCGTCCAACACCGGTTTTATCTTATAGTATTAGAAAAATTAATGCTCTTGCTGGAATTGTCATTACTGCTAGTCATAATCCACCAGAATATAATGGTTATAAAATTTATGATGAAAATGGTTGTCAATTATTACCTGATGTGACAACTGTTATTGCTAAAAATATTCGAGATTTACAAGATCAATTTGATTTTAATTTTCGCTATGATCAAAGTTTAATTAAAGAAGTCCCAACTAATGTTGAAGAACAATATTGTAATGATATTAAAAGTTTGCAATTTTATCCTAATGAAAAACGCAATCTTAAAATTATTTTCTCTAATTTACATGGTACAGCAAGAGAATGAGTTGTTCCAATTTTAGAAGCAGCAGGATATCAAGTGATTATTGTTCAAGAGCAAGCAGATTATGATCCTGATTTTAAAGGTGTTGTTTCACCGAATCCAGAAGTTAAGGCTACTTTTAATTTAGCAATTAAATATGCAAAAAAATATCATGCTGATTTAGTAATTTTAAATGATCCTGATGCTGATCGAATTGGGATTGCAGTTAAACATCAAGGTGATTATATTTTATTAAATGGTAATGAAACTGCTCCAATTTTGTTAGAATATCTTTTAAGTCATTATCAAATGAGAAAAATAATGCCAATTAATCCTGTTATGTATAATACTTTTGTTACTGGGACTTTATCAGATCAAGTTGCTAAAAGTTATGGTTGTCAAGTAATTAAAACCTTAACTGGTTTTAAATGAATTGGTGCTGAAATTTTAAAAGAAAAAACTAAAGGAATTAATTTTGTTTTTGGTTTTGAAGAAGCTTATGGTTATGTAATTAAAGATATTACTAGAGATAAAGATGGTATTCAAGCAGCAATGGTTCTAGCAGAAGCTGCATGATATTACTTAAAACAGCAAAAAACACTCGTTGATGTTTTAACTTGTATTTATCAAAAATTTGGCTATTATTATTGTTATACGGTTAATATTGTTTTAAAGGGACAAACGGGACAAAAGCAAATTATTAATATGATGGATACTTTAAGAAATTCTGAAGTTTCTAGTTTGGCAAATATTGCTTTAGCAAAGCAAGAAGATTATTTACATGGTCTTTATGATATGCCAGGGCAAAATTTATTAAAGTTTTATTTTATTGATGGTTCTTGATTTGCGGTACGACCAAGTGGCACTGAACCAAAAATTAAATTTTATTTTGTTTGCATTGATAAAGATCTTAAAACAGCAAAAGCAAAAATGAATAATATGTATCAAGAATTAGCAAAAAAATACTTAAAAATACCAGTAACAAAGGAGCAACTAAAAGATGACTAAAATTAAAGATATTGATGCTAATAATAAATATGAATTAATTACCCTAGTTAAACGAGTTTGACAAGGTGTGGCAAGTAATAGTAATGCTTATCTTAATTTACTATTACAAGATAATTCAGGAACAATTAATGCTCGATTATGAGATGCAAAAGAAGCAGATTTACAAGCATTAAAGATGGGTCAAGCAATTAAAGTTGATGTTAATAGTTTGCTTTATAATAATGATTTACAATTAAAAATTAATAATTATCAAGTTTTATCAGATAAAGAAGCTGAATTATATTATCAAGATTTAATTTTGAGTGCTCCAATTAAAATTGAAAAAGAGTGAAAAAATATTATTGAAACAGTTGAAAGTTTTGATGATGCAATTTTAAAAAAAGTTGTTTTATATTTATTAAAAAAATACCAAAAAGACTTTATTACTCGTCCAGCAGCAGTTAGAATTCATCATAGTGTTCGTGGTGGTTTATTATGACATACAACAACAATGTTAAAAGTTGCTAAAGAAATTGTTAAGATTTATGCTGATCGTAATATTAATTCCGATTTGCTTTATGCCGGAATTATTATGCATGATTTTGGTAAGATTTGAGAGTTAAGTTCACAGTTAGTAACTAATTTTACTTTTCAAGGTTCAATGGCAGGTCATATTGTTATTGGTAGCGAACAAGTTAAAGTTGCTTGTCATGATTTGAAAATTAATGATCAAGACCCTAGTATTATTTTATTGCAACATATGATTTTAGCAAGTCATGGTAAATATGAATTTGGTTCACCAACATTACCAAAAACATTAGAAGCTGAAATTGTTCATCATATTGATGATTTGGATGCAAAAATTGCTATTATTGATGAAAATTTAAAAGAAGTTAATCCTGGTGAAACAACAAATCGTATTTTAGTTTTGGAAGGTAGAAATTTTTATAAACCAGCAAAGAAAAATCAAAAATAATTTATTTAATCAAAATAAAAAAGTTAATTATTAGAGTTCACTCAAGGTAGTAAGTATTTAAAAAAACTTACTACTTTTTATTTTTGGGTTCTTGTAGAATTTAATTGTTACTTTAATTCAAACAATAAATACGAATGACCAGCAAATCTTTCTGAAACACAAAAACAAGAATTACAAAATTTAATTCAAAAAATAAAAGATTTACCAAGTATTTATATTAGCCAAGATAATATTTCAATTATTATGAAAAAATATCATTACAATGCCAAAGATAATAATGAATTGCAAACATGAGAACTTCTAAAACAAGAAAATTCTAATAATGAAATTCAATTTAATTATCTAAATAATGCCATTAAAATCTATCATATTTTTAATAAAAATAGTTTTGATTTATAAGTTTCAATAATATGTTTATTAACAATTTTTTGAATCAATTTTGAGTCTTTAATAAATATATTTTTTTGCATAAAAAATGCATCTCCAAAAATATTTTAGCAAAGACTTTTTCTTTACTTACTTTTTGCGATGCATTTGATTTTGACTCATTTTTATTACATCTTTTTAATTTTTTAATTTTATTTACCTTGAATAAATCAAAATACTGTCCCAATTATAATAATAAAATGTGGTAAAGGGTTAAGATAAGTTCAAACTAAACTATAATCAAGGCCACTACGAGTAAAACAATAGACAATGGCAAGAACTGATATCACACAAACAGCAATTGATCAAATTCTTGTTCAAATATCTGGTTTAACTGAATATGGCAAGATAAGATAAAGAATCCCAATTGTTAGCATTACTTGTCAATCAAGAATTCAACCATATTTATTTGGCGTATAAACTTTTGCAACAGCAAGAATACTATAAACAATAAGTCAAATTCCACCAAGAACAATTAAAATTTTACCAACTGTTAATTGATTCTTAATACTTTTTCTCATACTCATTCTCTCTTTCATTTAGATTTTCTTTTAATATTTTTCTTGTCATTTCAAGTTGTTTCATTTCATTTTCATTACGTTTATGAATAATTTCAAATCCTTGATTAGCATTAAATTTGGGAATAACATGAATATGAAAATGGAATACCATTTGATTAGCTATTTTTCCATTATTAATAACAATGTTGAAACCTTGAATTTTGTTAGGGAAAATGTTTAATAATTTTTTGGCTAACTTTTGAGCAGTAACATTAGTTGCAATAAGATCTGCTTTATCAGTTTCCAGTCAAGTATCAGAATGTTTTTTAGGAACAACTAAGATATGAGCTTTTTCAACTGGAAATATATCGAGAAATGCTGCTGTTAATTTATCTTGATAGATAAGATTTTTTTGCTCTTTAATAATTTGACAGAAAAGACAATCAGGTTTTTCTAACACAATTCACCTCATTCATACTTTAATTATAACTTATATAAAAAAAGTAAAGTAAAATATTATTTTATAATAAAAGAAAGATGAAATATTAATTCCATCTTTCTTATTTTTTATTAATTAGTAGTATGAACTTACAGCATTTCAAAAGTCAATGTTGTAAATATTAGTTTTTTTAATAAATTTTGGGAAAAGTACTTTCGCTGCTGTTGTAAAATTATCAGCTGCTTGAGTTTTGTTTGGATTACTGTCTACTTGAGCAGAAAGTCAATAAATCATTTGTCAGAAAATATTTCATTTCATCTCTTGAGTAGTAATATATTGGTCTTGAGTTGGTGTTGAGTCACCATTAAGATAATCAGCACGAATATATTGTGAAAAGTTTGTACTTGATATTGTACTATTATCAGGATTGTTATTTCACTTTGTTATTAGTTGATTAGGATCACTAACAAGTCATTGACTAGCTTGGCTTTGATTTTGATAAAAATTAAAGTTAAGATTTTGAACAACATCAATTCAATAAATTGGAGCAGTATAAGCAAAAGTTCCATTATTATTTTGTCCTCAATAATGACTACCATCAAGGTTTCTAGCTCAGCCACTAACAGTAGTATCTTTGACTTGTGTGTTGTAAAGTTTTGAACTAGTATCATTAACAAAACCATTAATTCCAAAAATTGCATCCGCAGAATTTTTTAATGTTTTATCAGTTCCTGCTAGTTCATTTAAGAAATTTGTGTTTAAAGTTTGATTATCTGACATTAATTCAGGTAATTTAGTTGGATTTGTCGTTGCATCTCAATTAGCATTAATATTAATTGCTGTTTTTTCATTAGTTGTATAATCTCATACTAAACGATAATTTGATGTTCATTTAGCATTCGGTGCTCATGATTGTAATTGCGTTGCAAAGACACCATTATCAATTGCGATTGTTTTTTTTGCAGCATCAACTTTTAAAATTGAATCTAAAATATTAGCCATAGTGAATAATGTTTGATTTAATTCAGGCAAAATAACTGAATAATAATATTGTTGGTATCGAAAACGTAATCATCACTTGAAACGTTCTAATCTTTTTTGATAGTTTTGAATATCATTATCAGAACCTAATACTGGTACAGGTGCAGCAGGAGTTGTTGGACTATTTCATTTAAGATTATTTGCTGTTAAACTAGAAAGTTCAAGATTGAAGTTTTCATCAGCGTGTTTTGCAACTGCTTTAATTTCTGCATCTTTAGTTGCATCGTCTAAATCTGTATATAAATTTGAATTTGAAAAGATATTATTAGGATTGTGTTCAGAGTAATATGGAACATTACCATAATTAAATCGTGTTGTTCCAAATTGATGTCAATTATCAGTTTGAAAGATTAATTTTGTTGTATCTTTATTATCAAAATTTTGACCATTATTAATTGTATTAAAATATTCTGTTGCTAAGATATTAAGTCCAAGATTATCTTTAATTTCTTCAAAAGTTGTTTTAGCGGTAGCTTCTGAGTAACCTAATTTATCTTGAAAGAAATTCAAGAATTCTTGTTCTGCCATAATTCCTTCAACTTCTTTTTTCAAAAATTCCATGCCTTGTTTATAAATATTATTAAAATGTGATTTAGCATCAACATTATAATTAACACCAATAAAATCAAAAAGTAATCGGTCTTGGATGTCTTTTGGCAGAGCAACATTGTAACGATTAACTTCAGAACTACAAGCACTAACTAAAACAATTGGAGCTGCTAGTAAAGTTAAAGAACCGATTAATGGTAATAGTTTTTTAGTTTTTTTCATTCTTCCACTCTTCCATTTTTAATTTTGGATATTATTTGGGTCATATCATCAAATAGTTTGACCAGCAACTTGATCTAAATAAGTTCTAATATCTTCAGCATTTAAACGAGCAGGTGGACCATTGTCTTTAGTTTCTTTATCACTATCTCAAGTATTATTTAAGTCATTAATATTTTTAACTAAAGTTTCAATATTTGTCCCTTGTAAACGATTTCATCTAATATTAAAAGTTGTTGTAAATCATTGTTTCATTAAGTCAACAAAATGATAAATTTTATCATCTGATGCTGCAATTGCACCTGTATTTAATAATTCAGGTAAGTTTCAATGAATATTATCAATATTTTTATTAAAGTATAAAATGTAATCTCATCAAGAATTACTAGAAATATCACTTGAACCACTAGTAAAGTTTTTTAAACTTTCATTTAAATCAAAGTAAGTTGTTAGATTATTAGCATTTCATAATAAATATTGAGTTTGTAAAAAATCAAGATAAGGTGTATTAGTTAATCCACCAGAACGATCACTTAAATTTTTAACATCATCTCAAGTTACTTCTTGGTTTTCATTAGAAACTAATTGAGTATATTTAGTAATAGTTTCTTGAATTGGTTCAGTGCTTACTGTTGAAGTATAGTCAATACCTGGGGTTTGAACAAAGTGAATGCCATCAGCATCAATAAAAATTGATACTTTATTTTCATCGGTACCACTATATCTTGCTACTGAATCATTGTCGCTCATTCATACTAAATCATTATATTGACTTGTTTGTGTCGTAGTATTAGTAACTCTTGTTCGATTAATACTTGTAATTAAACTTGTTAAACCAGAAGTAGTATTTGCTTCAGATAATTCGTAAGGGGTAGTCGTACTAATATTTTGTCCAACTCCTTCAGTACTTGTTACATAACGATATAAATAATATAAAAATGAAGATTTAATATTGCTAGGTTCACTATTTAAAGTTACTAATCCCAAATCACCAGTTTCTGATGAAGTAGTAACATTTTTAATACTTCCTGGAGATTGATTTTTTAAAGCTGTTTCAAAACCATTGGTTTTAATATCATTAATAATATTATTTAATTCTGGTGCATGTTCACTAAAACTATCAGCAGTAATTGCTGTTTTTAGTGCTCTACTTTTAATATTATCATTAAAAGGAACAACAATTTGACGAGTTCAAATTGGTCCTTGATTTTTCATTCATACTTGAGCAATTTTTGCTTGTTGATTACTTAATAATCCTTTAATAGTATCTGAAGGATCAATTAAATAGTCATCACCAGATTGTAATTCTTGATCATCTTTTGTTTTAGCTACTCGATTTACTAATTGAATATTACTTGCACTTGAAGCATTGTGAATTGCAGTTTCTAAATCTTTCTCAGCATCAGCAATTGCTGTGGCACTTGAAACACTTCTTGCAACAATTCAAACTCGGTCTTTGTAAATTCCATTTTGAAGGTAATCTGCTATTGTTCCACTTGGAGACATTTTATTGTACATATCATTCAATCAAATACTAATTTCAGTACTATTATAATATTGGTAATTATGATAATTGTCATTAACATAATATTGAGTAACAATTGTGTTGGCTTTTGATTTTAATAGAATGTCAAAATAACGTTGATAACTACCTGTGTCACCATCGCCACCTTGTGCTGGATCTTTTAAAAATTTATTTCATTGTTTTTCTCAACCATGACCATATTTTGCTTTTAATGAATCTTGGGTATTAGTAATTTGGTTTTCAACTGATAATCGAGCAAATTGATAATCACTTTCAAAAATTGCATTAGTTTTTAAAATTGAAAGACTAATATAATCAACAATATCTTTATATAAAGTTTGACCAACGCCAGTATCAGGATTTTTTAATAAATCTTCAAAAAAATCACTTGCTGTTTTACCGTTTTTACCATTAATTGCATCGATTCATTTAAAGATCGTTGGTGTTGTATGACTTGTTGAACTTCCACAAGCAACAACAGAAGCTCCTGCCGATGTTGATAATGTAAAAGCTGCTAGTAAAGCCAACATATTACGCATTTGTTCACTTCCATTCAAATTAAATATTTACTTAAATAGATTTATTAAAATTATATTATCATAAAACTTTAATTAATTAACTCAAATTTTCTGATTTAATAAATATTTTAACAATATTTTTTTCTTTTAAAAACTGTCCTATTTATTAGTTTTTTATCATAATTAGCTTAATAATGTTTTATAATTTTATTATATAAATAAATGGAGTAAAAATGGCAACTAAAAATTTGAATGATTTTAAAATAAAAAATGATTTTCCTTGGTTTAAAAATCATCCTGATTTAGTTTTTTTTGATAGTGCTGCAACAACTTTGAAGCCAAAAGTAGTTATTGATGCGGTGACTAATTATTATCAAAACTATAGCACTAATAGTCATAGTAGTGATTTTCCTTTAGGATATGAAACAAATAAGATTTATCAAGATACTCGTGAAACTGTTGCTCAATTAATTAAGTGCCAACCGAATGAAGTTGTTTTTTGTGCTTCAACAACATTTGCTTTAAATCAAATTGCTTATAGTTTAAGTTTTTATTTAAAACCAGGAGATGAAATTTTATTAACAGTTTCTGAACATAGTTCTTTATTACTACCATTTTATCGTTTAGCTCAAGAAAAAAAGATTATTTTAAAGTTTATTGAAGTAACAGATGATGGTTTAATTACAATTGAAAATTTAAAAAAAGCACTAACTAATAAAACACGAATTGTTGCTTTTGCCAATGTTAATAATTCTTTTGCTACTGTTAATGATGTTAAAGCAATAACTAAAGTAATTAATAATTATCAATTAAAAAATTTAAGTGAAGTTGAGTGACCATTTGAAAAAATTTTAGTTGTAATTGATGGTGCACAGGCAGTTAGTCATATTGAAACAAATGTTAAAGATTGAGCAATTGATTTTTTTGCTTTTTCCGGTCATAAAATTTTTGGTCCAACTGGAATTGCTGTCTGATGAACAAAAGCAGAATGATTGCCATTATTAAAACCATTAATTTTAGGCGGTGGCATGAGTGGTCGTATTGATAAAGATGGACATTTTACGTTATTAGAACCACCTGATGTTTTTGAAGCTGGAACACCAAATTTAGCAGGTGTTTTTGGGCTTAAGTTAGCAATTGAATATTTATTAAAAGTCGGTGTAACAACTATTGCTCAACATCAAAAACAATTAAAACAATATGCACTTAGTCAATTTAAAAAGAATTTAGCTGATAAAGTTACAATTTATAATGAAAGACAAGGTGCTGCAACTTTATTATTTAATGTTAATAATGTTTTTGCTGAAGATGTTGCTAATTATTTAGGACATAAAAATATTTGTTTGCGAAGTGGTAATTTTTGTGCCCGATTATTATCAGATGTAATTAAATCTGCTTCAAGTTTAAGAGTTAGTTTTTTTATTTATAATACTGAAAAAGATGTTGATAAACTAGTTTTAGCGTTACAACAAGGTTTTAAAGATGGTGGTGATTTTTTAAATGACTTCTTTAAATAATGAAAATGAGCATTATCGTAAATTAATTGTTAGTCATTATAGTAATCCTATTAGTAAAGGATTATTAAAAACAAAAGATAGTTTAGTTTTTCACCATAATCGTAATGCTTGTGTTGATGATTTTTATATTGAATTAACTTTTGATCAAGATACAGTTGTTAATGCTCGTTTTGAAGGAATTGGTTGTGCAATATCAACATCATCAATTGATATTTTTAATGCTTTGATTATTAGTCAAAAAGTTAATCAAATAAAAGTTATTAATAGTAATTACCAAGCAATGTTACAAGGTAAGAGTTATCAAGAAAAATTACTAAAAGACTTAGTTGCTTTTAAAAATGTCTTAAAACAACCAAACCGAATTAAGTGTGCTCTAATTATTAGTGAAGCAATTACTGAAATTTTCTTAATGAAAAATAAGGTAAAAAATAATGAATAGAAATATTAAACAACAATTGCGAAATAAATATTTACAAATTTTAAAAAATATTAGTGCGAATGATAAAAGACAATGAGATGAAGAAATTTATCAACAGTTTATTAATAGTAAGTATTTTGCTAATAATCAAGTTTTTGCTTTATATTATTCATTATCTTATGAAGTTAATACAATTAAAATTATTACCGCATTATTAGTAGCAAAGAAAAAAGTTGCTTTGCCGAGAATGAATGGTAATAATCTTGATTTTTTTTATATTGATAGTCTTTCTGATTTAGTAGTTGATAATCAATGAAAAATTTATCAACCAAAAGTTAATAGTCAAAAAGTTAATATTACTAATATTGATGTACTAATTTTACCTTTAGTTGCTTTTAATGAAGATTACTATCGAATTGGACACGGTAAAGGTTATTATGATCGATTCTTAAGTAAAAGTAATTTTAAAGGTTTAAAATTGGTTTTAGCATATAAGGTTCAAAAAGTTACTGAAAAGATTAAATTTGTTAATGATTGAGATATTGCTTTTAATGTTTTAATTACTAATACTTAAATTAAGGCAATAAAAAAAACAAATTTTTTGAAAATTAATAAATAATTATTAAAATTAGGACTTGTTAAAATTAATAAGATGGTATAATTACTTTTGTAATTAAAAATATTAAATTAATAAAAATAAATTTTTTATTAAAGAAAGAGGAAAGTAATTATTATGATTAGTAACGATAAATCTGTTGATTTTAATAATGCAACAGATAATCAAGCAAGTGATGATACTTCAAAACAATTAGTTTTTGCAGTTAATCAAGATATCCAAGTAACACCAACAGGATTTAAAGAATACGGTGTTTTTGTTGACTGCGGAAATGGATATACTGGATTAGTTCACATTAGTAGAATTACTCCAAAGTTTGTTCGTAATGTTTCTGATTATTTCACTATTGGTCAGCCATTTACTGCTAGGGTTATTGAAATTAATGAAGCAAACAAAAAGTTGAGTTTAAGTACTAAAGAATTTAACTTAGAATCAAAAAGAGCGTAAACTTAATTATTAATTAAAAGTATAAACTTGTAAAAGTTAAATTCTTTAAATGGGTAAACAGCAACTTTATAAGTTGCTGTTTCTTATTAATTATGTTAAAGGAGACAAATAATAAATAATGATAAATGTTGATTTAAAAAATGCTCAAATTAAAATTGAAGACTTATTAAAATATCAAGATCAAGTAACAACAATTCATCAAAAATTAGAAGCAAATATTGCAAATGAAGATGAATTTTGTGGTTGAATTGATATGCCATTGCGTTATGAACGCGATTTAGATTATCAAGCATCATGACAAAAAATGAATACCTTAGCTTTAAAATTACAAGAAGAAGTTGATATTTTATTAGTAATTGGGATTGGTGGTTCATATTTAGGATCACGAGCCGCAATTGAAATGGTACAAGGTTTATATAATCAAAAAGCACCAGTTAAAGTTATTTATTGTGGTAATACCTTAAGTTCAACTTATGTATCACAATTATTAGAGTATTTGACAGATAAAGAGTTTGCGATTAATGTTATTTCAAAATCTGGAACAACGACTGAACCAGCAATTGCTTTTCGCTTATTTTATGATTTGATGGTTAATATCCAAAAGAAAGCAAAAGATGTTGTTAGAAATCGAATCATTGTTACTACTGATAAAGAAACAGGAATTTTACATCAATTAGCAAAAGATAAAGGTTATCAAACATTTGTTGTACCAAATGACATTGGTGGTAGATATTCAGTTTTAACACCAGTTGGTATTTTTCCAATGTTAGTAGCTGGACTTGATGTTGAAAGAGTAATGATTGGTGCTCAAAAGGCCTATCAAGAATGTAAAAATGATAAAATTCTAGCTAATCCAGCTTATAAATATGCTGTTAGTCGTTATTATTTATATCAAGAAAGAAATAAAAGTGTTGAAATTTTAGCAACTTATGAAACACAATTACAAATGTTTGCTGAATGATGAAAACAATTATTTGGTGAATCAGAAGGTAAAGAAAATAAGGGGTTATTTCCTGCTAGTGTGCTTTTCACAACTGATTTACATTCTTTGGGACAATTTATTCAAGAAGGCTCAAAAATTTTCTTTGAAACTGTTATTACACTTAAAGAACCAACTTTAGATGTTAATATTCCTAAATTTGAAAACGATGAAGATCAATTAAATTATTTAACCAAATATTCATTAAATGAAATTAACTATAAAGCATGTCAAGCAACAATTGCTGCTCATAGTGGTTATCAATTTGGTAATGTTCCTAATATTATTCTTGAATGAGAAAAAATAGATAGTGAAATGTTTGGTTTTGCTGCTTACTTCTTTATGCGTGCTTGTGCAATGAGTGCTAGTTTATTACAAGTAAATCCTTTCAACCAACCAGGTGTTGAAGTTTATAAGAAAAATATGTTTGAATTATTAGGAAAAAATAAATAAAAGATTATAATTGATAAAATAAGGAGGAAATTATTATGGCTAAAAATTTAAATGATGTTGTTGTAATTAATCAAGATACATCAAAAGCTGAAATTGACAATTTATTAAATCAAGGAAAAACATTGTTATTAACAGCAAACAAAGGAGCAATGGTTGAAGCGTCATTAGCAAAAGGTTATTTTGATTATTTTGCAGCAAATATTGAAGTAGCTTCTGAAGGGTTATATCAAGGGGTTTGCAGTTGTGGTGAACCAAATAATATAAAGTTATATTTCTGAAGAGATTAGACAGGATAATATTTTAAATGAGTTCTTTTTAAGAACTCATTTTTTATGTAAATATTTTTACGATTTAAGATTTTTTTAAATATAATATAAAATATCAATTTAAAGTGAGATTAATTTTATGATTAATTTTAAATTTTTAAAAATTCAAATAAAAAATACAATTTGAATTACAGTAATTTTTGCCATTATTTTTGCTTTAATTTCAATTCTTAGTATGAGTTTTACTAAGTATTTTTGAGATACAACTTTTTATCATAATGGTGAAACTAGTTATGAAGGTGCGATAGATCTTTTACATATGATAAGTTTCTTTGGGCCACTTGGTGAGGGATTAGCTGTTGTTTTTGCCATTGCTTTGACAATGAAATTAATTAGTACGGAAATTAATCGGAATTATATTAGTTCTTGATTGAGTTTGCCAATGTCAAGAAAGACTATTTTTTTAACAAAACTTTTTACAATATTTATTTCAAGTTTTATTATTGTTTTATTTAACTTAATCATTCAATTGTTAATTGCTGTGATTAAACCATATTCTGATTTTGCTGGTGCTGAAGTAGCAATATTAATAAAATTAAATTTTGGTTTATTGTTATCATTTTTATTTATTAGTTCAATGATTGTTTTATTTGCTGTTTTTTTTCAATAAAATTTCTCATGTTCTTACTTTAAGTGCTTTGGTACCAACTTTTTTTATTGTTCTATTTTTACTTGGTGATTTTGCTAATACTTTTGATGTAAAATTTTTACATTATTTAAAATATCTTACTTTTTTTTCTTTGTTTGACAATAATCAGTTAATTAAAAACGCTAATTTACAATTTATTTGAAAGTTTATTTTATTGATATTTCTTACTGGTACTTTATTTTATGGTTCATTTTATTTATTTAAGAGAAAAAATTTGGATGTTTAAATTTAATAATTAAATGGAGGTTTAGATGAATCTAATTGAATTAGAAGCAATAACTAAAAAATATGGTGAAAATATTGGTTGTTTTGAAATTAATTTAGCAGTTAAAGCTGGCGAAGTTTATGGTTTTATTGGTCCTAATGGAGCTGGGAAAACAACAGTTATTCGACAAATGATGGGATTTATTCAACCTGATAATGGACAAGGGAAGATTTTTGGATTAGATATTTGAAAAGATTCAGCCAAAATTATGAAAGATTTAGGGTATGTTGCTGGTGAAGTGGCAATTCCTGAGTATATGACAGGAATTAGTTATTTAAAAGTTCTTGCTAATATCAGAAAAAATGTTGATTGAAGTTATACTAAAAAATTAATTGATTATTTTGATTTAGATGCAACAAGAAAAATTAAAAAAATGTCGAAAGGAATGAAACAAAAAGTTGCTTTAATTGCAGCTTTTATGCATAAACCAAAAGTTTTGATTATGGATGAACCAACATCAGGTTTAGATCCATTAATGCAAGAAAAATTTAATAAATTAGTTAAAACTTTTGAAAAAGAAGGAACTACTATTTTTATCAGTTCTCATATTTTTAGTGAAATAGAAAATGTTTGTAATCGCGTAGCAATAATTAAAAAAGGTAAAATTATTTCAGAAATTCTTATTGAAGAAATGAAAAAAGATTTTAATAAAGTTTATCAAGTTAAATTTGCTAATATTCTTGATTATCAATCTTTTCTTAAAAAGAAATGAAATATTCTTAAGAAAGATGATGTACTTAATCAAATTGAAGTTAAGATTAAAGATGAAGATATTAATGATTTTTTAAAAGCAATTTCACAATTTAATGTTAATAATTTTAAATTGATACCTTTTAGTTTAGAAAAGCATTTTTTAAAGTATTATCAAGATGAAATAAATTTTGAAGATTAATTTCATCATTTTAAAAATAGATGTATAATTTAGTTAATAAAAAAAATAATTGCAAAGGGGATGCAAATATGAAAAAAATATGAGCGACATTAGGGCTTGCAGGTGTTCTATCTAGTTCAGCAGCTGTTGGAGTATTAGATATTAATCATCACACAAATGTATCAACAAAGTTAGTAAATACAAATAATCCTATTCATAGTTCTGAAGCAATTTATGACTGAGCAGATGTTAATATTAATCATCGTGTTGAAACTAAATCAGAAGGAATAGATATTGTACAATGAACTAATTATGCTAATAAGACAACAAAAGATTCTTGAAATGATTTTTTTGCTAATTCTAAGTTATTAGTTATTACTGGTACTTTTGATTTACATACTTATACAAATCCTAAAACTTTATCTACTATTAATGCTCAGCTTAATGAGGCAAAATCTGGAGAATTTGAAAAAGTTTGAGAAGTTACAGAAAAAAATGATCAATGAGAAAATTCTGACCATCATACTGTGACATTAATAACTTTAACTGTTACTGCTAAGTATGATGAAAAAGAAGGTGTGACTTCTTTAACAGTTAGTTCTTATATTTATGCTAGAACAGATGGTGTTGGTCATGATTCTTTCACCAGTTCTCAAATTAATGATATTCAATTTATTGCTGATTAATTTAATGAATTAGTTTTTAATAAAAGGTGACTGTGTTAATCATTTATTATCAGTCACCATTTTTATTTTGTATAATCTAATTATTAAGAATATGCTCTATGTAAAGTTTTAAATGAGTTCTTAAAAAGAACTTATTTTTTATTTTAATAAATTAAAAATAGAGATATAATTTAATTAGTAAAAAGCAATTGCAAAGGGGAGGCAAATATGAAAAAAATATGAGCGACATTAGGGCTTGCAGGTGTTCTATCTAGTTCAGCAGCTGTCGGAGTATTAGATATTAATCATCAAACAAATGTATCAATAAAGTTAGTAAATACAAATATTGATAATCCTATTCATAGTTCTGAAGCAATTTATGATTGAGCAGATGTTAATATTAATCATCGTGTTGAAACTAAAGCAACAGGAACAAATACAGTAGATAATACTGTTTATGCTAATAAAGCATCATCAAAATCTTGAAATGATTTTTTTGCTAATTCTAAGCTATTAGTTATTACTGGTACTTTTGATTTACATACTTATACAAATCCTAAAACTTTATCTACTATTACTGCTAATATTAATGAAGCAAAGTCTAGTAAACTAGAAAAAGTTTGAGAAGTAACAGAAACAAATGATAACTGAAAAGGTACAGGTCATCATACAGCAACAATAACTTTAACTATTACTGCTAAATATGATGAAAAAGAAGCAACAACATTATTATCAGTAAGTTCTTATATTTATGCTCGAACAGCAGGGGCTTTTCATAGTTGTTGAACAAGTTCTCAAGTTAATATTGTTAGATTTATTGTTGATTATGTTTAGTAAATTAATAATTACAAAATTTAATTAGTATTAAAAAAATAGTGACTAATGTAAAAAATTAGTTACTATTTTTATTTAATATTAAACAAATTAAAAATATAGGGTGTATAATTTAGTTATTAAAATAATTCTTAAATTATTAGAGTTTATATTATTAATATATTGTATATATTATTGCAAGCAAGCAATTGATGTTCGCTATAGCATATAAAGTACACTAGTAATGTATTCTAATAATTTAAGAATTATTTTTCTTTTTAAAAGAATAAACGATTAATAATAAATCATAAAATACTTATGCCACCAAAAATTGGCATGATAAAAATTGTCAGAACGATCCCAATTTTTAAAAATACTAAATTAACAAGATTATGTGCTTCATAATATTGGAAACTGTCAATTACACCAAGATTATGTACTAAGTTAAAACCATTAAAAATTCCTTGATTAAGATTGACACTTAATAGCATTATTACTCCTGCGATTAAAGAAACTAGAGCTACTAAAAATAAAATAATAATAGTTTTATCACTTGTTGGAAATTTTTGTCATTTATTTTTCAAATTTATTTTTTTCATCATAATGTTAATTATAACATTATCAATTTTATTTAAAACTAGGATTTAAAGTTGTTTCAATTTTTAAAAATCTTATTAAAAAATAATTGTAAATATTAAAAATATCTATTATAATAAATAAGGTTTTTAAACTATAAATAGATAAAAACACTTTTGGAGCATTAATTTAATGGTAAAATGTTTGGCTTACAACCAAGTCACAGTGGTTCGATTCCGCTATGCTCCACCATTTAAATTTTAATTGCTGGCGTGGCTCAATAGGCAGAGCACTTGATTTGTAATCAAGGGGTTGCAGGTTCGATTCCTGTCGCCAGCACCATGGAAGGGTAGCGAAGTGGTTAAACGCGTCTGCCTGTAGATTAGATCTCAATGAGTTCGGGGGTTCGAATCCCTCCCCTTCCACCATTTTATCTTGGGATGTCGCCAAGCTCGGTTAAGGCACAGGTTTTTGATACCTGCATGCGATGGTTCGAATCCATCCATCCCAGCCAGTAAATTGCCCTCGTAGCTCAGTGGTAGAGCACCCGGCTTTTAATCGGGGTGTCGCAAGTTCGAACCTTGCCGGGGGCACCATTTATTTAATTTGTTATTACTGCCCAGATGGTGAAATGGTAGACACGCCGGGCTTAAGATCCGGTGGCTTTTAAAGGCTGTGCGAGTTCGAGTCTCGCTCTGGGCACCATAAATTATTTAAATTACAAAATTAAGAAAGATTTTAACTAACTCTTTCTTTTTTATTTCATACCCAGATGGCGAAATGGTAGACGCAGCAGATTCAAAACCTGCCGAGAAATCGTGTGGGTTCAAGTCCCACTCTGGGTACCATTAAAATATTAAATTTCAAAAACACATTATAAAACAAATAATGTGTTTTATATTTTATTAAGATTTTTTATTAGACAAAAATAATTAAAATATAGTATTATTAACAAATAAATAAATTAGAAAGTCTAGGAAATAATTTATGGCAGTTAAAAAACGAAAAACCATTAGTAAATTTGGTTTTCTTTTATCAGTAATTGGCGCCACAGTTGGACTTGGTGGCATTTGAGGATTTCCAACTCAAATGTATTTACATCGTGGAGCATTTTTTATTCCATTTATTATTTGTATGGTTATTTGTGCCATTCCAGTATTATTTTTAGAAATGACAATAGGTAATAAATCAAGAAAAAATCATATTGAATTTTTTACTGAAAATGCTGGAAAAAAGGGAGCATTATTTGGTTGATTACAATCAGCTACTGTTTTAGTTTTAAGTAGTTATTATAGTGTTTTAATTGGTTGAACTTTAATTAATATTGTCATTGCTTTTACTTCAAGTTTAAATCATCAAGATTTTTTCTATCATAATATTTTAAATATTAGTAATAATAATCCAACTAGTTTTAGTGCTTTAGGTAACTTAAATTGAAAAGTTTTAGTAGCAGTATTAGTTGTTTGAGCAATTTTAATTGTGATTTTAATTGGTGGTGTTGATAAAGGAATTAATAAAGTTAATCAAGTATTTATTCCATCACTATTTATTATGATTCTTTTCTTAGTAATTTATACCTCAACTTTAAAAGGCGCTGGTAAAGGACTAAGTGTTATGCTGGAATTTAAACCGAAAGAATTGTTAAACCCAACTTTATGAAAAGATGCTTTTGGTCAAGCTTTCTTTATGTTATCAACAGGAACAGGAACAATTTATATTTATTCAGCTCATGCGCCAAAGCATCAAGATAATACTAATCATGCGTTTGTTGTTGGGATTGGAACAAGTTTAGTTGGTTTTTTAACTGCAATGATTGTTTTCAGTGCCATTGGAAATATTGCTAATGTTCAAGGTAAAGCATTTGATGATGTCTTTGGTAGTGGTGGTCCTGCTTTAATTTTTCAAGTTTTTCCACAATTATTTGCCATTATTAATCAATCGGTACCAATTTTTGGTAATGTCGTTGCTGTTATTTTCTTTTTAACCTTAGCCTTTGCGGGAATCTCGTCGTTAATTGGTCAGGTTGAATCAATGGTTAACGGTTTGGAATATGAAGTTAAAATGTCACGTTTTAAAGCTTTATTATTTTCATCACTCTTTGCTATGATTCTTTCAATTTTATTTACTTTTAATAATTCTCCTGCTTTAATTAGTGCCGTCGGAACTTGAATTGCTCAAATGTGATTATTAATTTTTGGTTTAATTTTATTAATTGGTATTGGTCCATTAGGTTGAAAGATTTTCCCAAGTTTGAAAAAATTTAATGATCAGCACTCGTGAATTAAATGGAATAAATTTTATAGTTTATTAATTTTATTAGTTGCACCACTGATTGTTTTAGCTAATATTGGTGCTGGAGTATATGATGTTGTTAAAGGAATTGAAGCAAATGCCTTTACTAATGGTTTAATTGGTTTAATTGTTGGAATTGTTATTCCATTACTTCTAGCTTTAGGTTGAGTATTTCATAAAGAAATTGCTCGTTTCTTTGGCAAAAAACAAAAAGTGGAGGCAAAGTAAATTATGTCAACTAGTGCAATTATTTATTTAGTCGTTTTATTGGTTATTCACGTTGGTGGGTTTGGTTTCTTTATTTTTATGGATTTAAAAAAACATAAGGGTTCAAATAATAAGAAACCAAAAGAAGATGGAACCGAATAAAAAAATAATGAAAATTGAAGGGTTTTTCAATCGGATATTGACTTTATTATTAATAATTGATATAACTATTTATGGCTTGCGGGTGTCGTATAATGGCTATTATTCTAGTCTTCCAAACTAGCGATATGGGTTCGATCCCCATTACCCGCTCCATTCTATATTTTTATTAATTGATGTTTTTAAACATCTTTTTTTATTTTAAAATGATGTTATAATCAAAAATAAAAAGGAATTAATATGAGTAATAATGACGAATTAAATTTGAATAAACAAACAATCGAACATTCGCCTTTAAAAAGAACAAGATTTATTATTAGTTTTGCTTATTTGGTTATTCAAGTTTTGATTCCAGGATTAGTATTATACTTTTTAACATCAAGAGATTTTACTTTTAGTTTTCATTTACCTTTATGATTAATGTTTGTTTTATCTTTTGCTTTAATTTTCTTTGTAATTGTTGCTACTTTAATAACTTATAAATTAAAGTTACACCAATTAGATCAATTTACTTATGTAACTCCGTTTACTTTTTTTATTCTTGGCTTATATTTATCTAGTTATTGATTGGGAACCAATTATTTTTTAGTTCGCTTTATTATTGCTTTTGTTTTGGCAATTGTTGGTGTTTTCTTAGCTAGTCTTATTTTGATGTTCGTTGTTAGAAAAAAGAATTTAAAATCAGTTGTTAAAAATTAATTATTTTTAAAAAATGACTATTAATTAATATTAAGAGTACTATAATTAATTTAGGAAAAGTGAAAGGGGTAATAATTATGGGATACAATAATAACAAAGCCAACCAAAAAAATAGTAACAATACAAATCAAAGTCATAATAACAGTCAATACAATAGTACAAGTAATAACAGAGCTAATCAAAAAAATCCAAATAACTCAAATTATAAAGGATAAATATTTTAATAAGTGGTATTAATGAAAAAGAAGGATAATATTATCCTTCTTTTTCATTAGTTTGTAAAAATTCTTTAAGAACTTGATTATTAGATAGCATGGTTTTTAAATTATAGATTTGATGATGCCCTGGATAAACGTTTAATTTTTTATCTAATTGAGTTAATTCAACTAATGATTTTTTAAAGTATTTATTATCACAATAATCAATATCATGAAAGCCAATTTTATCGTAAAAAATTGTATCACCAATAAAAACAGCATTATATTCTTTAATTAAAATATATTGACTGCCTGGAGTATGACCTGGAATATGAACAATATCAATTGTTAATCCGATTAAATTAATTGTAATATCACCTTTTAAAGTAATTAAATTTTTAATTGGGTTTTTAACTGTAATATTTAAATCACGTTTTGATGAAAAATTGCGTTTCGCACTAAATAAACAATCTTCATCTCATTGATTAATATAAATTGTCACATTTGGGAAAGCAATTAATAGTTGATCAATACCTAAAATGTGGTCAAAATGACCATGGGTAATTATTAAATTAGTAATAGTAATTTTATTTTCTTTAGCATACTTAATTGCTTCTTGAACAGCATGAGAAGCATCAATTAAAATTGCTTCTTTATCTTTTATTACTAAATATGTTCCTTGATTATTAATATTAGGATCAATAAATTGTTTGATATTTTGATTGAAATTACTCATTCTTAAACTCCTTTTATTTATCTTAATAATTAGTATAAAGGCAATAAATAAAATTAAAAGTAAAAGTTAGAAAATAATTAAATCTTTTGTTTTAAAACTTGATTTTAAGCAATATAATTAATTTATTCAAAATTTATTATTTGCAGAAGGGGGTCAAAAATAATATGAAAAATTTAAATATTGATATCAAAAAATTTAGCGAATATGTAGTCAACTTTTCTTATAATACAAGTAATTTTGAAAATAAGAAAAAGATTTCTGCTTTACGATTACAAAATCTACTTTATCTTACTTATGTTTACGCTTTACTAGCATGAGACAAAAAATTATGAACAAATAGTTTTGAAAAATGAACAATTGGACCAGTGATTCCAGAAATGCATCACTATTATTCAAAAAATAACTTTCAGATAATTGATGATGAAAATCATTTTTTTAAAATTACTGAATTAAAAAATCTTGAAAAATTAGAATTAGAATCTTTAATATTAGATTTAAATCAAGAATATAGTGATTCTGATTTAGCTAAACTTTCTTGTGATGATATTTGAAAAAATACTATAGTAAATTCAAAAATTAAAGACCAAGAAATGATTAAATATTATTCAGAAAATGAGACATTTTTAGATAATTTAAATGACCCATCATTAGAAAGTAATATTAGGTTTTAAACTATGAAAAAGATTAAAAAATCACTTGTAGGCACCGTGCTTCATATTGGTAAGCCTTTTGAAAGTCATGACGGTGTTTCTTTAAATAATCGATTTATGTGTATATTTTCAGTTGAATCTGATCATTTGATGTTAATGCCAATGTCTGCCTTTCATAGTAAAGAACAAAAAAATCAAAGATTAAATGGCATAGTAAATTTTGAATATTCAAAAAAACATGGTAATACTTGTGATGCTTACATTAAATGTAATCAAATATATGTTTTAAGAAACGAAGATTTCAATAATTTTGATGAAATAAAATTATCTCGAAAAATAAATAAAGAACATTTTGAAAAATTACAAAATCATGTTAAAAATTTACAAAAAGATAGTAAAAATAAATTTTTTAAAACAGTGGTTAATTTCAAAGATTTACCTAGAACAATTAAAAAACAACAAATTAATAAAAGAAAATTTGATGATTATGAACGCTAAATTTGAGAAAAAATAACTAAAAATGAACCGAAAGGTTCATTTATTATATTCTATTTAATTTATTGTTATAAGTCATATTCTTATTAGTTAATAATCAAGGTTTAACTTCTTTATATATATCTATATCTTTTTCAATTAAAATATTTTCTTTTGTTTCATATCATTGATATAAATTATTAAATAATTCTTCTTGTTTATTTTTTTCTTTAATAACTGAATAGATAAAGTTAAGCATTATACACATATTAGAATAAGATGTTTTTTTGCAAATGCTTTTTTAAATTTTTCTTGTTCTTTTGTGGTAATTTTTCTTATATGTGATGTAAGTTTAATATTAGTAATATCAATTGTTTCTTCTGCTAAGAAAACGGCATTATCTAAAAATTTTAATAATATTTCATCTACTTCTTTTGCTTTAAACTTTTTCAGTTGATTTAAATAACTATCTGCTATTTCAAGTACTAATAGATTTAAAAAATTATTTACAACTTTGATTTGTAAATCATTTAGTTTCATACTATCCACCACCCATACTTATTTCTTTATATTTTATAGTATCACATTTTATTTTGTCTTTTTGCCTTTTTTATTTTTTCTTAATAAAATTAAATTGTTAATAGGATTTGGATTATTTGATTTGAATTTTAGTTCAGCAAGTTGCCGTCTAGAATCTAACATCATATTTAATCTTTCAGTTTTTTTGATCAGTTTCATATTTTCTAATTGCATTATCTTTTTCTTTTAATTTTAATTGTAAATTTCTATCTTTTTGTGCTTCTTCTTGTTGAACTTTTAATTTTTCTTTTTCAAATTCCAATCGTCGTGTTTCAATATGATATTCAATTACTATTCTAATTATTCATCAGAAAGGATAGAAAATAGTAAAATTCAAGAATATAATTGGAATAAGAATGATGAATTACAAACTATTATAAATTTAACAAATCAAAAATTAAAGTGGAAATTTTATTAATTTTAAAAAAGTTCATTATTATTTAATTTTAAATTTGACACCACAAGACTTAAAAGATATTGTTGAGTTGTATAGTCTACTCATGGTGGTGTCTTACTGCCACTGAAAGCAAATGAATGTAATGAATTCATTTTTTTCGTATTAGTAGAAAAAAACATATTGAGTATATTTTTTCCGAATCAGATGCTAGGAAACTAGGATTAAAAAAGTGTTTTCTAAAATCAATTTATTGCTTTAGAAAGCTATAAAGCAAAGGAAGGAATTTTATGGAATTTCATGAAAGAATAGAATTATTGAATTTTTCATATAAGATTGCTGATAATCCTTTCCCTTTAGATCACTTAAATAAAGATGGTAATATTATTGAAAATGATAATGATTATGAACCGGGGTTGATTGCTGAAGGCAGTGTTACTGGTATGGGAATCCAACAATTATTTGATAACCCATGAGTTAAAATAGTTACTTGAGCAAAAGTAGATTATCAATTACTTAATCCAACTGATAAGAAAACCATTGCGACTGATGATAAACGTAATTACTGATCAGAAAGAGGCAACAGCTAATAAATTTATTTTAATTGGCCAAGATTATCAAAACAAATTAAAGTTTTTAGATGTTTTAAATAATCTTGGGATTTCTGTTGATTTTTGAACTACTACTCAAGGTCTTCATTTAAAAAATTATTTAGTTAAGTATAAGCAACTAACTAGTAAAAGAATGAAAGAATTAACTTTTGAACAAGTTATGAGTTATTGAAAAGAATATGTTTCAGATGTTAAATAACAAAGAGCTCCACCTGATTCAAATCTAGTTGATTATCAAGATTTAGGTAAAATATCATTTTGAACAATTAAAATGAATTTAATTACTGTTCATTTAATTAAACAAGAAATTATTAAATAAGTAAGAGAGCAACTAGCTTGAACAGATTTAATTTATGATGTTGATTATCAATTAAAACCTTTTGATAATGAAACATTAAAAAATTTATTAAATTATGATAGTGCCGCCAATGTAACAATTGACTTAAATGTTAATACTTTAGCAACTTCAACAAAAGCGATTGGTATTAATACAATTAAAATTATTAATAATACCCATTATGATTCGAAAACTGTCATTGATTTAAGTACTGTTAAATTTGCGATTCGCCAATTTAATTTTAGTAGTTTTACAATTGAACAATTAAAAGCATGAATTTTTAAAGATATTCATCAAACACTTGAATTTTATAAAATTAGTTTAGATTATCGAGGTGATTATGGTGTTAAACTATTTGATGATGCTACTTTAAATCAATTTTTAACAGCTGAAAAAGATTACTAGATTAACAATTACAATTTATGCTCAAGATGAGTCATTAAAAGCAATTAATGGTACAAACTTAGAATTAGTTAATGATCCTGATGCTCCCATTGTTCCCCTGATCCAATCTGGTTCAGACCCAGATCCAAAACCACTCCTGACCCTAATCCTGGTGGTATTGCTACCGCAACTAATGCAACATGAATTGTTTCTTTGGTATTGGGATTTGTTGTTTTTACTACAGTAGTTGTTTATTTAAAATATCATAGTAAGAAAAAGGGTATTGGTGGTGTTAGATGTGCTAGAATTAAAAAGAACTAATTAAGGGGGTTTAATATGATAGCCAAAAAATCTCATTGACATGAAATTACTGAAGAAGAAAGTAAATTAAATGAAATTTTTAGAGAAACAGATTTTTTATTAAAAAGGTTTTTTGAATTATATGAAAGTGTAAGCATAAATACTAATGAAGAAAAAAATATTTCTACTTCAAGTTTTGAACAAATAACTCCATTTGGATTAGAACTTGCTTATATTTTAAATGACATAACTAAAGCTGTAACCAAAATAACAGATATTTGAGAAAAATGATTTAAAGAAAAATCTTTAGTAAAATATTTTCACGAATTATGATTTGAGCCCTTATATTTTGTTCGCTTTATTCGTGAAAAACTTAATAAGATAGCAGAATTTAGCAAGCCTAGAGAAAATTTAAAATTAGATTTTAAAAATTTTTTATATTGAGAATATCATATTATTATTATTAGTATTTCTTCAGCATTTGATAAAATTGCTAACATTTATTTATATTGTAATTCTCCTAGAATATCCGAAGAAGAAATGAACGATTCAAAAAAGATTAAGAAAATAAGAAATATTCATAAAAATCTTTATTTTGAAAATATTGAGAAAAGTTTAGAAGACATTTTAAGTTATTCTGTGGCTAAACAAAAGTTTTTAGTTTTTAATAAATTTGTTGTATCTAGTTTTTATTGAAAAGAAATTCATAAATCAACGAGAAATAATTTAATGCATAATCCCGTGTATAAGAATGATTTTTCTATGGAGCATGCTCCATTTATTGTAATAGATTTTTATATTTTATTAAGAACTTTATGAACCGTAGCAGTAGTAAATTGAAACCTTTTAGAAGTATTAGATAATGCGACTAGCAAAAATAATAAATCTCCTGAATTGTGGAAAAGTATTAGAAAAAATATAAAAGATAGTCCTGAAGAATTAGATAATCATTTTTGTGCTTTAATGGAAATAAAAACAGGAATTAATCATAATCTTGAAAATTAATAAATTTAACTCTAGGAGAAAATAAACTATGGAAAAGGATCAATATTTTAAATTTAAATCAATCAATGATAGTAAAACTTTAATAAAATTAGCACAAAATGATGGTGATAATCTTACTATAGAAACATTTATCAGAAATTTGTTCCGTGGTTATAAAAAAGATAAAAAATTTTTATTATATAAGCAAGAATCTTTGAATGCTGTACAAATTTTTGAACTTAATTGATTTAAGATATTTGAGGGTACTAATGAATATTTTGAAGTACCAAATAATTTAAATAAAGATGAATGAAGTTCATCAAAAAATTATTATCAAAGCCATATTAAAGAAATTTTTAATCAAATTAGCACAAAAATTAATAATTCAAAAACAAATGATGAATTATATTCTAATCTTGCACAATGATTAGCAGATTATAATAAGTCAACCCTAAGTCCAGATACTAAACCTAACTTATTATCTGTCCCAATGATTCTCAAAAAAGATGTTAGTTATAGGAATGAAGATGATAAGTATAAAAATAAAGTTTTTAAATGACAAAATTGACTTAGTGTTATAGCTATTTTAATAAGTTTACTTTCATTGGTAGCAGCGATTACTGCGATAACTTTAAAAGTTAATTAATTAAATTGTTTATAAAATAGGGCCTTTATTCAACCTAGTAATATGTTGGTCTTTTTTATTGTTTTATGAATTTGAAGAAAACATCATAAGATTAGGAAAACCCAAACAATTACGCCAATAAAAACCAAAAAAGTATTAGCTTGAACAAAAGTCATATTAATTATCTTGTTAACTAATTTTATTAGTTATTTAATAGTTTTTATGATTTTTTTTATGAGTCAGCCAGGTTAAGATGCTAAAATGATTATGAAATAAAAAATCAAATTAGGAGTAAGAGATGTCAGTAGTAAAACAAATTGATTTATCGATACTTAAATATTATCCTGAAAATATTGCAGCAAAAAATCTGCTTATGGATGAATTTTTAAAAAATCAAGTTTTTATTTTACAAGAAGTTATTAATTATCAAAGTTATCATGATTTATTGAATAAAGATTTTGATTTTGGATTTTATATTTTAAATTTGTTATTTTTGTATGATGATATTTTAAATAATAAATTTAATGACACAAAATCAGCAATTGAAAATGATTATATTACTCAATTAAAAGCAATTATTAATGTTCTTAACTTGCAAACTGTGAAACATGCTATTAAGAACTTTCAACATTGAACTTTAGACAATTTGAATCAAGTTTTTCAAAATGCTTTCTACATTAGAATTAGAAGTCAAAAAAGAAGTTCCTTTATTCAATATGAAGAAATTTTAGAATTTTTTTTAAAATACCCAATTAATAGTCAAGAAGAAATCAATAAATTAATTGTATTACTTGATAAACAAAACAGACTTTATAGTAAGTTTTTAGATTCTAGTAAATACAAAAAAGCTATGAAAGAACACTTTAAAAGTTTTATTGAAACATGAATAAAAGATGAATCAAGCCAATCTGAGAAAAAGCGATATCGATTGATTGACACTTTAGAACTAGTTGATTGTTATCTTAAACTAATACATAAAGATCCTGACCATTTAGAAAAAGTTGAAAAAATTATTTCTCATTGTAAAAATCAAATTAATATTAAAAATAATTCTTTTTTCTATATTTCACATGCTGAATTATTCGTTAATCTTATCAATAGTCATGGTTTAAAAGTTCCTTCTACTAAAGATTTATCATTATGATTTGAAAATATGATAGTAGAATCACTTAAAGAGCCTGGATGAACAGAAGTTAAATTTCCTTTGCCAAGTTTTATTGATGAAGAATCACAAAAAATGATTAATAAAGCTAAAGAAGAAATTAAAAATAATATAAGAGCTAGTATATTTTATGATCCAAAGCATGAAACTTCATTTTGATATAAAGAACATGAAAAAAATGATTGAATTCATCTTATTGACAATCGTAGAGGCAGTTACAGTCATAATGCTATTAGTCCATTAGAATTAAGTCAAAAAATATATTGGAATTTTTTCTTTCAATTCTTTCCAGATGAAGAAATTTTTAAAATTTATACTGATAATTTAGCTAGTATGTTTCATTCTGTTCTTAATGATTTAGGGGTATCGAAAGATGAAATTATTTTTGCTTTAGAACGTTTCCAGGAAATAGTTAATCAACTTATTGAAGAAAGAAATCAAACTGAAGAAAAAACTTATTCTTGATATATGAAAAAAAACTCATTATTATTAGCGGCTATTGAAGATACAATTAAAACGTTTATTAAACATATTGAGAAAAATAATTTCAATCTTATCAAAGATTTAGAGAGTTCATCTTTTTCTTTCTATATAGGCAGAAGAATTACTAAAGATTTTAATTCAGGGACAGAGTTTATTCCTAGTGATTATATTGCAAATATCTTGTCTGGAAAAGCTAAAATAACTTTGGATTATTGTTTATATGCTCCTTATCGTGAAGGCGGGATAGGAATAAGAAATCCTATATCTCATGGATCTTATTATTCTAAGAAATTTTTAAATTGAAGGACTTTTATTTTTATAAATATTTTATTTTTTCAATTAATTGAAGAATTAAATATGAACTATATTAAGAATAAATTAAATATAAATTAAATAAATTTAATATTAAAAATAAAATTCATAAAAATTATTAGTAATTACTTAATAGTTTTTATGATTTTTTTATGACCAAAGGAGTTTAATCCCTAGTTAGTCATTTTTTGGCTAACTAGGGATTTTTTGTGTTTAAAATGTGTTAAAATTTTATTAATATTAGTATTTTAACGATAAATTTTTGGGAATTTATAAAGGGAATAATTTATATACATAATGAAAGAAAGAAGTTTATTTTATGGGCAATGAAACAATAAATAAAAAATGAAGTGATCTATTGAATTCATTTAATGATTTATTGAAGTTTAATGAATATAATGATAATCCTCATTATATAAATTTTTTTAAAGAAGAACAAAAAATCATGAAGGACTACAAAAAACAATTTTTTAAAAAAGAAATTAACTTCAATGAAATAGAAAAAAAATTCAATTTGAAAAATTTAAATTATGAGAAATTTTATAACTTTTTAATATTAAATCACAAAGATATGACAATTAGTTTTCAAAACTATAAAAAAACTCTTAATGGTTTTCTTTTAAAAATTAAGAACCTTAATCCTTATTTCATATGTAAAAATATATTTAATAGAAATTGGGTAACTTTTCATGAATTATTTGAGATTATTAAACTTATGAATGAAATAAAAAGTGATAATGTTATACTTACTAAGTTAATTTTTAAAGAATTATATTCAATTCTTGATAGAACAGTAGCAGAATTTTGCAATCGATTATCTACAGAAACTTTTCAAAATATATCTCAAGAAAATATAAACCAAAATCCTTATTTAGAAGCTTTTCTAAAATTTATAAATTTAAAAATTAATAAAAATAATTTTATTATTCTCAAGAATTATTCAGTAGAAAATAACAAAATTATTTTTGAAAGTAAAAGCAATCCATATTTTCAGAAATTAAAATTTAATCCAATATGGCAATCAATAAATTACACAAGAAATATTTTAGAACATTCTGTTCCAACAAATTTTTATTTTATGAATAAAGAAAAACAATTAGAAACAATTGCAAATATCTATCTATTATTAGGATTTAATTTTTATTTAATTTCTGAACTTAATAATAATTTTAGTAATGATTTGTAGCCTTTTTTGAAACTAAAGCAATATGAATGCTATCGTTTAAATATTAATAGAATTAGAGTATTAACATGATTAATAAAAAAATAACTGTAGGTTGATTTTTAAGTAAAATTAATATTAATGAAAATACAGATATTTTTCTAGGTAATGGTTTTACTTTAGAATTATTAAAATTTACAAATCATAAATATTATTTTGCAGCTCAAAAAATAATCAAAAGGATTAAAGAAAACTATTTAATTAATAATAGAAAAAATTTTGATATAAATGAAATAATCAAAAGCTATAAACAATTATATTTAGAAACTAAAAATTTATTTAATAAAGTATTTAAATATTATACTTCTTTGCAAATTAACCATTACAATCAAAAGATATTAATAGAAGAACAAAAAATAGAAAAATTATATCAAGATTCAAATAATCTAAACTCTTTTGAAAATTGATTTGCTTATTTAGATTTAGCATTAATAATGTTAAATTTATTAAATCCACCTGAAGAAGTTAATAACTTGCAAAATCAATCACAAAAAATTAATTCTACAGATAAAATGATTTTTTATGGAATTTTAATAGAAGGTAATCCAAAAAATTCTTTTAAAAATATCAGCAACCATCAGAAAGAACAAATTCAAAGTTTAGTTAGTAAAATAGTAGCCGAAAAAAATAAATTAAAAAAAGTAATCATTAACTCTTTAACACTAAATTATAAATTAACAAATAATGATTTAAAAAATATCCAATATATCAAAAAAATTTTAGAAAATTGTAATAACATTTTTACTTTAAATTATGATCAATTTGTTGAACAAATAACTAATAAAGAAGTTCATCATTTTCATGGTGAAATTGATGATTTTGAATCCATCAAAATTGGTTATAAAAAACCTACCATTATGAATCATATAAATCCTTTTGTTCACTATAATTCTTCTGCAAAAAAGTTAGTTTTAATTGGTATTGATTGAAAAGATAATTATGACATGGAGTATATAATTGATGCTATGCAACAATATGATGAAATATATTTAGGGCAGTGAGAAAATCTACCTAATTTTAGTGTATTAAATTCTAATAATAATGATTTAATAATTTCTGAATTTAGACAAATTTCATTTGAAGTAAATAGTTTATTTATTGATGCTATTAAATCTAAAATTATTGCAAGATTTGATGTCAAATCACTTTACAATGACTAAATAAAATTAATTAATTGTAGAAAAAATAAATAATTTTCAGTTTTCATAATTAAAATTATATTAATAAATTCTTATTAGGTATAGAAAAAAGAAGGAATTAATATATGGAAAAAGAATATAACATTGAGAATCAATTTACTTTTTTTGAACAAAAATCAAAGGATGTTTTCACTAAAGCTTTAGCAGAACTAAAGGCAGAGTATGAAGCTAAGGATTGAGAAATCTTTCATTCACGGTGACGAAAAAATCAAGGATATATTCCTCATGGTACAAGAAAACGAACAATAGTTACAATTTTTGGCAGTTTAACTTATTCACGGTATCGTTATTGACACTGAGATAAAGATCTCTATAAATATGTTTATCTTTCTGATTTAGTATTGGACATTGAAAAATATCAAAGAATCACTAATCATTTACAAGTTAAAATTTTATCATTGATTGCTGAAGATAAACGTTACCAAGATATTTTAGATTGTTTTCCTAATGTTAATTTTCATTGTCGGACAATTTCTAATATTATTGATCGTGCTAAAATTAGTTCATTTCAAACATCAATGTTAGATCAAACCAAAAGAGTTAATATTGATAAATATTTGTATATTAACGTTGATGATACTTTCCTAACCTTTAGAGAAAAGAAACAAAAAAGAAATACCGGATTAGAGTTGTTTTGTTTCATACTAGTTATGATTGAAAAAAATCAACCAAAAATAAAAAAGTATTAAAAAATAAACGAATCTACTTTTTCTTAGTAAAGCAAAATTCTAAAATTGATACTGCTGAATTTATGGAAGATGTCTATTCGTTAGCAAAAGATTTTTATCTTAATGTTGATCAAGTTAAAGTAATTATTGCTAGTGATGGTGCGCCATGAATTAGAGAATGTCAAAAATACTGACCAGGTAGTATTTATGTCTTTGATAAATTTCATGTGATTAGAAAAATAAGAAATCTTTACAGTCTTAACTCTTCTAATTTACAACCAACTTATCAGTTATTAAAAAATTTATTTAATCAAGGTAACTATCATAAAATCATGACTATTTTAGAAAATAATTCTTTTAAAGAGCCAATTAAAGTTTTAAAATTTAATAATTTAAAAGGTTACTTCTAATGGAATCAAGATGGCATTGAAAACCAGAGTTATCAAGATAATCTTGGCTTGTAGTGTTGAAAATGCAATCTCTCATCATGTTAACTGGTTGTTAGGTTATGGATCAAAAGTTTTTAGTAAAAAATATTTGCTAATGTTAGAAATTCATATGACCAAGATTAATGGCATATCAATGATTGATTTATTTAAAGAACAAATCATTACAAAGGTAAAAGAACAGCAGCAATACTTTAAAGAAAATTACTGAAGCAAAAGTTTTATTAATTATGCTGTTATTGGTGAAATGCTACTAGCTAAAATGGGTGCTCAAGATAAATGGTATCAAAAATTCTAAACGTTAAAATTAACTAAAGCTAAAGATTTATTTCCAATTACAATCGTAATATTTTTTGTTATGCAAATATTAGTTAAATTTAGATATTTAATTTAACTAATGTTATATTTTAAAGAATTGAAAAGACGTTGCTTTTAATTAAATAAAGAAAAAATAAAGAAAAATAATATTTATTTAATTAATGCTTTTAATCCGTAAAATAAATAATACAACCCATTGTGCGATTTTACTTGCTTTTACTAGCAATTATCTTTATAATTAATAATGCTGTGAAAACAGTTGCAACCGCACTTTTTTAGGTTTTAAGTGATAATAATTTGGTTATCCACCTTATAAGGCGAGTCTAAGCTGGAGGTGCAAAATGTTTGCAATAATTAAGACCGGTGGCAAACAAATTAATGTTGAAGTTGGCCAAGAATATTTTATTGAAAAATTACAAGGTAATCCTGAAGATAAAATTGTTTTTGATCAAGTATTAATGATTGATGGAACAGTAGGTAATCCAATAATTAAGGGTGCTTCAGTTCATGGAATCATTATCAAGCAAGATAAAGCGAAAAAGATTGTTGTTTTTAAATATAAACCAAAGAAAAACTCAAAAACTAAATATGGTCATCGTCAGCCATATACAAAGGTAAAAATTACTGATATTTTGTTAAGTGGTAAACCAACTGCAAAAGCAAAAACAACAGAAAACAAAACAACAACTAAAGCGACAACAAGTAAAACAACAAAATCAGAACAAACTGAAACTACTAAAAAAGTAACTAATAATAAAGTAGTGAAAGCACCAACAAAAGTTGCTGCAACTAAAAAAGCAACTACTGGTGAAAAGAAAGTAGTTAACAAAGAACCATCAACTGTAAAAAAAGCAAAAGTAAACAGTCCTACTAAAAAAGTAACAAAAAAATAGTTAATTAATATGGTAAAAACTAATTTTTATTATCAAAAAGATCAGATTGTTAAAGTTGAAGTTAGTGGTCATAGTAATTTTGATCAAGTTGGGAAAGATATTGTTTGTGCAGGAATCTCTGCTATTATCTTTGGTACTTTAAATGCTCTTGATAATTTAGTTTCACAACAAGAAGTAAAAATTGTTGAACCTGAAACAAAAGTTATCATTGAAGTTTTAAAACCATCAGATAACAATCAAATGATTTTACAAACAATGTTTTGACAATTAAAAACTATTAGTAATCAATATCGTAAAAACATTATTATTAAGGAGGTTTACTAAAATGCGTTTTCAATTAAATTTACAATTCTTTGCTTCTAAAAAAGGAGTTGGTTCAACTCGTAATGGAAGAGATTCTCATTCTAAACGTTTAGGAGCGAAAGCAAGTGATGGGCAGTTAATTCATGAAGGATCAATTATTTATCGCCAAAGAGGAACTAAAATTCACCCAGGAGTAAATGTTGGTCGTGGTGGTGATGATACTTTGTTTGCTTTAAAAACTGGTATTGTTAAATATGTTAAGTTTGCTAAAAATAAAACTAAAGTTAATATTTTAGAAGCAAATAAATAATATTAACAATTATTAATAAAAGTTCTATTTTAAATAGAACTTTTTTATTAGTTAAAAAATCAAAACAAATAAATAATATCTATTTAATTATTGTTATTTTCAAGGTATCATTTATTTTGAAGATAGTTTAATAAAAAAATAAGAAAATTTTAGGAAAAATAATTATGAAGTTTATCGATTTAATCAAATTAAAAGTTAAAGCAGGTAAAGGTGGTGATGGAATCATCGCTTTTCGTCGTGAATTATATGTTCCTAAAGGTGGACCAAGTGGTGGCGACGGTGGCAATGGTGGTAGTGTTATTTTTATTGGTGATGAAGGTTTAAATACTTTATTAGACTTAAGAAAAACAAGAGAAATTAAAGCCTTAGCTGGTGAAAATGGTAAACCAAAAAATATGCATGGTAAGAATGGTACTAATACGATTGTTCGAGTACCATTAGGAACAATTGTTAAGGATATTAAAACTGGCACAATTATTGCTGATATTACTAAAAATAAAGCAACTGCAGTAATCGCTAAAGGTGGAATTGGTGGCCGTGGTAATGCAAAATTTGCTTCGTCAACCAATCGTGTGCCAAAAATTTCAGAAAATGGCACACCAGGTCAAGAATTTGAAATAATTTGTGAATTAAAACTTTTAGCTAATGCTGGTTTGATTGGTTTGCCAAATGCTGGAAAATCAACTTTCTTAAAAGTAGTTTCAGCAGCAAAACCATTAATTGCTGATTATCCATTTACAACTTTAGATCCACAACTGGCAGTAGTAACAAATAATAATGATAGTTTTGTTATTGCTGATTTACCCGGTTTAATTGCTGGTGCTAGTGATGGCAAAGGATTGGGTTTACAATTTTTGAAACATATTGAACGTTGTCAAGTTTTAGTGCATATGATTGATATTAGTGACGAAAAAAGTGATCATTTTTTAACTTATCAATTAATTAAACAAGAGTTAAGTAAATATAATAAAAAGATTTTAGAAAAGCCAGAAATTGTTGTTGCTAATAAAATTGATTTATTAGCAGATTTATCAGCAGTTAAGAAATTAGCAGCTGCAATTAAAAAACCAGTTTTTGCTATTTCAGCTTTAAAAAAAGAGAATCTTAAACCTTTAATTGCTGAGATTGCAAAATTTGTTAAAACTGTTGCAAAAGAAGAACCAGAAGAAGTTAAAGAAGAACATGTTTTATATAAATATCAACCAAAACCTAATGCTGAACCGGAAGTAATTGTTACTAAGATTAAAGACCATCAATGAGAAGTTACAGGTAGTGCTGTTAATAGAATTGCCCAAAGAAATCCTTTGAATACTTATCAAAATATTTTGTTGTTTAGAATTAAATTACAAGATTTAGGTGTCTTTGAACAATTAAGAAAAAAAGGTGTTAAAAAAGGTGACAGTGTTAAGATTTATAATTATGATATGATTTGAGAAACAGAATAAAATTAGCCAGAAAGATTAAAAGAAAGTGAATAATAATGAAATTAGAACAATATTTGGAACAAATTGTTAAATTTTTACAAGATGAAGTTAAGAAAGCTCATGCCAAAGGGGTAATTGTTGGTTTAAGTGGCGGTGTTGATTCAGCTGTTGCTGCTTTATTAATGAAAAAAGCATTTCCTAATAATCATTTAGTCTTGCTTATGCCTTGTCAATCCCCAGAGATTGATTTAGATTATGCTAATAATTTAGTTAAAAAACATAAATTAACATCGCAATTAGTTAATTTAGATGAAGTTTTTCTTAGTTTTAAAAAGAATTTACCAAAAAATATTCCATTAGAACAAGAAAAAACAATTTTTGGTAATTTAAAGTCACGATTAAGAATGAGTACTCTTTATACTTATGCTCAAATTAATAATTATTTAGTCGTTGGAACAAGTAATGCTGATGAATGACATACTGGTTATTTTACTAAGTATGGTGATAGTGGTGTTGATTTATTACCACTTGTTAATTTAGTAAAGCAAGATATTTTTCAAGCAGCAAAAATTCTAAATGTCACTAAAGAAATTATTGCTAGAAAACCGAGCGCTAGTTTATGAGCAGGTCAAACCGATGAAGCAGAAATGGGTCTTACTTATCAAGAATTAGATCAATTTTTATTAGGCGATATTAAAAAATTATCTGATCAAGTTCAGATAAAAATTACAACCATGCATGAACGAACACAACATAAACGCAAAGCAATTCCGCAAGCGCCAAAATGATGAAGTCGTAATTAAAAATTAAGAAAGAGTAAGAAATTATGTCAGGTCACTCACAATTTGCTAATATTAAACATCGTAAAGATGCCCAAGATATTAAACGTGGTAAAATTTTTCAAAAAATTAATCGTGAAATTTATACTGCTGTTAAATTACACGGTCCTAATATTGAAAATAATCCCAAGTTACGAACAATTTTAGAAAAAGCTCGTAGTTTAAATATGCCAAAAGATAATATTAATCGGGCAATTGCTAAAGCTAATAATCAAAATGATCAAGATAATTATCAAGAAGTAATTTATGAGGGATTTGGTCCAGGAACAATTGCTTTAATTATTCATTGTTTAACTGATAATAAAAATCGTACTACTGCTAATATTCGTGGTTATTTTAACAAATATCAAGCAAAATTAGGTGTTAGTAATTCAGTTCAACATTTATTTTTTAAAGCCGGTGTCGTTGAATTTATTAGTCCTTTGGATTTAGATGATATTTTAGATTTAGTAATTAATTTTGAGATTTTAGATTTTAGTAAAGATGAAGAGATTGTCCAATTAATTGTTGCTCAAGAAGATTTAGCAATCATTGTTCAGGCATTAAGAGCTGCAAAAATTGAAAATTTTGTTACTAATGAAGTTAGAAATGTACCATTTGAACCAATCAATGTTAGTGATGAAGATTTAGTTAGTTATCAAAAACTTTTTGATTTATTGGAAAATGATGATGATGTCCAATTTATTGAAAGTAATTTAAAAAAATAAGACTGATTTTGAATTAAACCACTAAAAAATTAATTGTCTTTTAATACTTTTGTTGGTATTCTTATATAGTATTATTAAGATATTTAATAAATCATTTTTTGATTTTATCTTAAAGATTTAGGAAGTGATTTTGCTTTATGAAAAAAAAATCATTAACGAAAGCAAAACGAGAAAAGAAACTTAGAGGTTTTTCTTTTTTTACGAGAATGACTTCTTTAATAATTATCGCTGCTGCAATTATTGTTAGTGCAGTTTTTAGTATTTTTTATTTAGACAGTAATCGTAATTTAAGTATTGAATTTGCTGGTGGCTATCAAACTCAAGTTAGATATGAGGGAGTTCACGAAGAAGATAGTAATAGTCGAAAAGTTATTACTTTATTAGAAAATCGAATTGATCCTTTAGGAACAAGTAATATTAATATTGAAAAAAGTACTAGCAATGGTGGTGATTTTTATAATTTATCAATTAGTAAAGATGCTGGGATTGATATTGCTAGTTTTATTAATAATGTTTCTCGTCGTGGGTATATTTATTTATTAGATGATCAAGGACACGATTTGTTAGCTAATAAATATGATGAAAATAGTAAAGCATGAAGCGCCAGAGAAGAAAGAATTACTACTAGTGATGCTTTTAGTAGCATTTCAGAAACAACTAATCAAAATTCTCATCAACCAGAAGTAGTTTTTAATGTTAATTCCCAATCAGACTTAGTTAGTACTATTCAAGCAATTACTAAAGATGGGTCTAATAAAGTTTATTTTTATTCTGATATTGGTAGTTTACTAAATTATATTCGTAATACTTTAACTGGTTTAGAAGATTTAGCATCAGTAATTGAAAGTGAAACTAGTCAAACTAAACAAGATGCTTTAAAAGTTTTATTGGCAAATGAAACAGTTGGTTTAGATGATGCTACTGGACAAAAAATGTATAATGCGATTAGAAATCCAAATTCATCGGCTGGTAAACAATTAAGAAATCTATTAGATCAAAGTAAAAATGGTCTTTATATGATTAATTGAATTTATTCTGATACTTCAACAACAACGCCATTATTAGTTGATACTAATAATAAAGATAATGTTTTTGACCCTAATAATCCTTTTGATCCATCAGAACCTAAAGGTTCACCAATGAATGCTTGATTGCCACATATTAAGGATTTAATTGTTTTACCTGACATTTCACAATTTCTTGATACATCAATTATTAGTTATAAATATGCACCATATTATATTGGTGAAATTGCTAGTCTTGCAAATTCTAATAGTAATCAAATTACTATTAATGATAATACTTTTAATAAAGCCAAAGTTCGTCAAATTGTTAATCTTTTAACTGCTGGTAAAGAACAAAATGATTTTATTGTTGAAGCGTTTTTAACAATTGATGCAACTTTAGGAGCACAAGCTTTAAAAATTGCGATAATTGCTTTAGCTGTTGCTTTGGCAGTTTTAGCAATTGTGATTATTTTTAATTATCGGTTCCTTGGTTTTATTGCTATTTTTACAATTATTTTATTTTTAGTTATAACTTTAGTAGCATTTACTTTCTTAAATAATGTTGTTGCTCCAGAAACTGGTATTGCTTTAATTATTGGTCTTGCTTTATTGTTAGATTTAATTGTTGGTTTATTTAATAATCTTAAAAAAGAATATCGTTCAGGAAAAAGTGTTTATGAGGCTTTTAAAGCAGCAAATAAAAAATCATTAGTTTCAGCTTTTGATTGTAGTTTGATTGTTTTAATTGTTAGTTTAACAATTTTCTGATTTGGTGCTCGTTCAATTCGTGGTTTTGCAATTATGACTTCAATTTCAACTTTTGGTGTAATTGTTTTAGGAGTATTAATTTTAAGGTTAGTCTTATATTTACTATTAAAAAATAATGTCTTTGAAAAAAGAGCTGCTTTGTTAGGTTTAACACCAAGAACTCGTCGAAACCCTAAGAAAAGTAAGAATTCTCGTTATAATCAAGCTAAAGTTAAATTAGCAGTTTTAGTTGCTCAAACTAAGAGCAAAACAACTAGTTTAAATGCTAGCAAATGAAATTATCATAAATTAACAAAATGAATTATTACTGGTTTTGCTGTAATTTTAGTTACTTCAGGAATTGTCTTTTTCACTGCTGGTGCTAATTTTAGTCAAGGTTTTGATAGTAGAATTGATTTTACTGGTGAAGTTGCAACCCAACAAGATCCAACTAACTCTAATAATTCTGATGGTTTTAATTTAATTAGTGAAGCAAATAGTCGTCGTAATGAAGTTATTAAGATTTTAAATGATAATGATTATTCATATCAAAAAGTTTATTATGCATTAATGACTAATTCATTAACTCCAGGTAGAAATGTGATTAGAATTATTATTGAAACTAGTGTTAAAGATAGTGCTGCCAGTGATTTTCGCCAGTTTTTACAAAGTGAAGTAACTTGAGCAAATTGAAACTATACAACTAATAATGCTTTATCAGGTAATCAGTTATTTAAAAGTATGCTAATTACAATTGCTATTGCTTTAATTACAATTTTTATTTATATTATTATTAGATTTCAATTTAGTTTTTCAATTCCACTGATTATTGCTTTAGTTTTTGCAGTTTTTGTCACACTAGCAACATTAGTAACATTACAAATTACAATTTCGACAATGACAATTGGTGTGATTTTAGCAGTAGTAATTTTAGTTTTAATTAATAGTGTCATTATTTTTGATAATATTAAAGAAATTAAATTAAACTTAACAAAAACAAAAAATGATAAATTAACAAAAGATGAAATTGTTGCTATTAGTAATGAAGGTGTTAAACGATCATTAACAAGAACAATGCTAGCGAACGGTATTATAATTGTAACAGCATTAATCGTTTTATGCTTCCTACCAAGTTTCTGAGCAGTTAGTCTTGCTTTGATTCTTGGAAGTGTTGTTACCTTTCTTGTTAGCCATTTTGTTGCTCCTTGATTATGAACTTACTTTGAAAGATGAAGAATTAGAAGATTTCAAAAACGAGCAGAAAAAATTAAAAAACATTTTGTTGGACCTGATGAATATATTGTTTCTGGTATTAACGATTAATGGTTTTTTGAAAATATAAAGATTTAAAGGAAAAAAAATGAATTTAGATACAATAAAAAAAATGATTCGCAATGTTCCTAATTTCCCAAAATCAGGAATTCAATTTAAAGATATTACTCCTGTACTTGCTAATCCTGAAGCGTTTTCGTTTGTTATTAAAACTTTTGCTGATTTAGTTAAAAAAGATCAAATAACAGCGATTGCAGCTCCAGAAGCGCGTGGCTTTATTTTTGGTAGTGCTTTAGCACTTGCTTTGAAAGTTAAATTTGTTCCAATTAGAAAAAGTGGTAAGTTACCTGCTAAAACTTATCATGTTGCATATCAATTAGAATATGGAACTGATAAGTTAGAAATTCATCAAGATGCTTTAACAAAAAATGATCGAGTTTTAATTATTGATGATTTAATTGCAACTTCAGGAACAATTCATGCTTGTATTGAATTAGTACAATTATCACAAGCACAAGTTGCAGCAATTGCGACTTTAATTACTTTAAAAGAATTTGAAGATCAACAAAAATTTGGTAAGATTCCTTTTCATAGTTTAATTGAGTTTTAAAAATATGAATAACATTACTTGTAAAGATTTTAATGAAGTATTAGCGCAAGCAAAAAGCTATATTAAAAATGAAAAACTTTTGGTTCAAATTGAAAAAGCATATCAATATGCTGAGTTGAAACATCAAGGACAATTAAGAAAAAATGGTGATCCTTACTTATATCATGTTTTATCAACGGCATATACTTTAACTTTATGACACTTAGATCCTGCAACAATTCAAGCAGGTCTTTTGCATGATATTTTAGAAGATACACCAACTAGTGTTGATGATTTAGTAACAGAATTTGGTCAGGAAGTTGCGGCATTAGTTTCAGCAGTAACAAAAGTTAGTCATTTTGCTAAAGAAAAGCGAGCAGAAATTAAATCTGATTATTTAAGAAAATTATATTTAAGTTTAGCTGATGATATTAGAGTAATTATTATTAAGATGGCTGATCGTTTACATAATATTAGAACAATTGAATTTTTAGATTTAACAAAGCAAAAAGTTGTCGCTAAAGAAACATTAGAAGTTTATGCTTCAATTGCTCATCGTTTAGGAATGCGAGAATTGCAAGCAGAGTTAGAAGATCGTTCTTTTGCCGTTTTATTACCAGAAGAATATCAAAAAATTAGTAATCTAGTTAAAAAAGATGAAGAAAATCGAAAACAATTAGTTGATAATACAATTAAAGAAATTAGAAAAACTTTAGTTAAACATGAAAAGTTAAAGTTTGATATTTATGGGCGAAGTAAAAATCTATTTTCAATTTATCGAAAAATGTATTATTTTGCTAAAGATTTTAACCAAATTCATGATATTTTAGCAATTAGAATTATTAGTAATTCCGTTGATAATTGTTATGCAATTCTTGGTTATTTACATCAAAAATTCACACCATTACCAGGTAAATTTAAAGATTATATTGCGACACCAAAAAATAATATGTATCAATCATTACATACTTCAATTGTTAATAAAAATGAAATTTATGAATTACAAATTAGAACTGAAGAAATGGAATATTATGCCATGGTCGGTGCTGCTGCTCATTGACGTTATAAAGATGGTGAAGAAATAAGTCCTAAGAAAAAACAAGCAGAGATTGATGAAAAATTAAATATTTTTCAAACAATTTTGGATTTAAATACAGTTAAAAGTGAAGAAGCAAATGCCGATTTAGAAACTGAGATTAAGCAAGATTTATTTAGTGAATTAATTTATGTTTTAACACCTAATGGTAAAGTTGTAACATTACCACTTGGGGCAACAATTTTAGATTTTGCTTATAAAATTCATACTGAAATTGGTGAAACTGCCATGGGTGCTCGAATCAATGGTGTTTATTCTGCTTTAAATACAGTTTTAAAAACTGGTGATGTTGTTGAAATTAAAACTTCAAAAACAGTAAAACCAAATTATGACTGGTTAACAATTGCCAAGACAAATTTTGCTCGTCATAAAATCAAAAAATATCTAGTTCAAACAACTCCTTTAAAACCTGAAACAAAAACTAAAGGAGTGACTGATAATGATAAAAGAATTGTTAATGTTAAAGAGCAAATTGATAAATATCTTCAAGATCATAAATTACGCTGAAGAATTGCAAGTAGCTCAGTTATTTATAAACGCTTAAAGTTTTTAAAATATCCAACTTATGATGATTTTTGTTTAGCGATTGCTAATGGGACTTATACAATTGAAGATGCTGTTAAAGAAGTTTTATTTAAAGATTCATTAAAATTTAAAGATTTTAAAACCAGAAAGAGTGTTAATTTAAGTAAATCTAATAAGATTAATGATGTAATTGTTGAAAATGCACCGACAATTAAAACGCAATTAGCTCGTTGTTGTTTACCAATTCCTAATGAAATGATTATTGGTTATATTAGTAAAGGTCAAGGAATTAAAGTTCATCGTCCCGATTGTCCAAATATTATTAATGAAACAAAAGGTGACAAAAAAGCACGAACTTTACCAACAGTTTGAAATTTACCAGCAACAATTATGAGAACTTATGATGCTGGGATTAAAATTTATTATTTGGACCGACCAGGATTATTAGCCGATATTATTAATTTATTAAATCTTTTGAAAGTATCAATTCAAAATGTTGATGCTAATAATCAATTAATTAATCATAAGGGAGTTTTGAAATTAACAATCAAAGTCCCCGATATTGATCGGTTACAACAAATTACTTCTTCATTAAAGAAGGTACCTGATATCATTGATATAACAAGAATAATTTTGTAAAATTTTAAGTATATCAAACTCTTTTATTAAAAATCTTTGTAAAATATAATTAAGCAATATAAATTTAAGGTGAAAAAATGAAGTTTCAGCGTCCGAAGGGAACAGAAGATTTATATAATCAACAAGTAATTATTTTTAGTAACATTATTAGTGAGTTAGTAACTGTTGCTAAAAATTTTAATTATCAAGAAATTATTACTCCGGTAATTGAATCGGCAGATTTATTTTTACGCTCAATTGGTTCAACAACTAATATTGTTGAAAAAGAAATTTATCAATTTTTAGATAAAGGCAAAAGAAATCTTGCTTTAAGACCTGAAGGAACAGCTGGTGTTATTCGTGCTGTTGTTGAAAATAAACTTTATAATAATCAAAAACAAATATTAAAATATTTTTATTATGGTAATATGTATCGTTATGAAAATCCGCAAAAGGGTCGTAACCGTGAATTTCACCAATTTGGTGTTGAAGTTTTAGGAACAAAAGATCCGTTATTAGATGTTGAAGTAATTGTTTTAGCAGCAAAAATGTTAGAAGCATTAAATATTAATGATTACCAATTAGCAATTAATTTTTTTGGTTCTGAAGCAACAAAAACTAAATTTAATCATGCTTTGTCAAAAGCTTTAATGAAAGTAAAATCAAAATTACCACTTGAATTACAAACAAAAATTAAAACTAATCCGTTACGAATTTTAGATGCTCAAGAATTTCAAACTTTAAATTTAGCGGTACCAGAAATTGCTCAATTTTATTCGCCAGAAGAAAAAGCATATTTTGCTACGATTACTAAGATGTTAACAACTTTAAAAATTAATTTTAATGTTAATCAAACTTTAGTTCGTGGTTTAGATTATTATAATGGTGTTATTTTTGAATTTGTTAGTAATAATGATGTTTTGGGTAAAAGCCAAAATACTTTAATTGGTGGTGGCCGATATGATAATTTGGCACAAGAGTTGGGAGTACCCTATGCTTATCCAGCAATTGGTTTTGCTTTTGGAATTGAAAGATTAATGTTATTATTAGCAAATAAACCAAAGTTCACTGAAACTAAAAAATTAGATTTATTTATTATTAGTCAATTTCAAACAGGATTAAGTCTATCGTTACTTTTGTTAAATGATTTACGAAAAATAAGGTATTTTGTTGATGGTAATTTTAGTTTATTTAATGATAAACAAAAAAGTAATTTAATTAAAAGTATTCAAACAACTAATAATCTTTTAGTATTAGAAAAAGTTAATCAAGCAACTTGTTATCAGTTAACAAAAAAAACAAAAGTAGTAATTAAATTTGAAAATCAAGAACAATTATTAACAAAAATTATTGATTTACTGAAAATAAGTGAGGTTAAATAATGAATACTGGATATCGTACTAATAATTGTGGCAGTTTGACAAAAAATGATTTGAAACAAAATGTTATTTTAAGTGGTTGAATTCATGCCATTAGAGTTAAAAAAAATGCAATCTTTTTAGACTTACGAGATCGATATGGTTTGACACAAATTGTTATTAAAAGTGATGAACCTAATTTTGATAATTTAAAAAAAATGAAAGTTGAATCAGTAATTCAAGTTACCGGTCAAGTTGTTGCTCGACAAGTTGCTAATCCTAAATTGACAACCGGTGCAATTGAAGTAGTTGCTGAAAAAGTTAAAATTTTAAGTGAAGCTAAAGCACTGCCTTTTGTCATTAATGATGCCAATAATTTTACTGCTTTAGAAGATTTACGCTTAAAGTATCGTTATTTAGATTTAAGACGAAAAGAAATGTTACAACAATTAAAATTTAAACATCAATTTCTTAATATTATTCGTAATTTTTTAAATGCTGAAGGTTTTTTAGAAGTTGATACACCAGTTTTAACTAAGTCAACACCGGAAGGAGCGAGAGACTTTTTAGTTCCGGCACGGATTAAGAAAAATGCTTTTTATGCTTTACCACAATCACCACAGTTATATAAACAATTATTAATGATTAGTGGCATTGATAAGTATTATCAAATTGCTAAATGTTTTCGTGATGAAGATTTTCGTGCTGATCGGCAACCAGAATTTCAACAATTAGATTTAGAAATGGCTTTTGTTAAACAAGCAGATGTCATTGAGTTAGTTGAAAAATTAATGACAAATTTATGAAAGCAATTAAATTTACCAGATTTAGTTTTTCCTTTACCTTGATTAAGTTATCAAGAGGCGATTGATTTATATGGTAGTGATAAACCTGATTTACGATGTGTTTGTAAAATTGTTAATTTACCATCAACAGTGAAAGATTTATTTTTAAAAGGTTTTTGAGTTAATGATAAATTTACTGATGCAACAAAAAAAGCAATCTTACGAATTGTTGAACAACATCAAGGTAAGAACTTTTTAGTATATTCAAGAATAAAAGGTCGAATTATTTTTAGTACTAATAATAAAATTATTTTAAATGAAACACAACTTACAACTTTAAGAGCAACAAATGCTGAAAAAGAAAAAGACCTTTGTTATTTAACTTATGAATCTGATAATACTGGTGCGATGGTTTTAGGTGCAATTAGAACTTTTTATTGTTTAGATCAAGAACGACAAGCAAAGCATCCAGATTTCTTAGCAAATATTAATACTTATCGTTTATTATGAATTGTTGATTGACCAATGTTTGAAAAAATTGATAATAAAATTTCTGCTTGTCATCATCCATTTACTAGTCCTTTATTACCAGAACAAGTTTTAGATTTAAAACAAAAAGATTTTGATCAATTACTAAAAATTAAAGCATCAGCTTATGATTTAGTTTTAAATGGTAATGAAATTGCTGGTGGCAGTGTGCGAATTTTTGACAAGCAATTACAAGCAAAGATTTTTGAAATTTTACAATTAAAACCAGAAATTGTTAAAGAACAATTTGGTTTCTTTTTAGATGCTTTTGATTATGGGGTGCCACCTCATGCTGGGATTGCTTTTGGTATTGATCGGTTATTGATGATTTTAGCTAAGAATAATTCAATTAGAGATACGATTGCCTTTCCAAAAAATAGTAGTGGTATTGATTTATTAACTAATAGTCCAAGTGCGATTGATGTTAAACAATTACAAGTATTGGGATTAAAAATTTTGAATGATAAAAAATAAATGATATTAACTTTATTTTTTTGAAAAAAATCATTAAGATTATAAAGGAAAATGGTTAAAGTTGGAGGAAGTAAAAAATGCCAAATAATATTGATCAATTAACAATTAATTCAATTCGAGTTTTAGGAGTTGAAGCGGTTAATAATGCTAAAAGTGGTCATCCAGGAATTGTTTTAGGTGCGGCACCAATGGTGTATGCTTTATTTAAAGATCATTTAAAATTTAATCCAAAGAATCCTTATTGATTTAATCGTGATCGTTTTATTTTATCTGCCGGTCATGGTAGTGCTTTATTGTATTCAATGCTATATCATGCTGGTTATAATTATAAAATTGATGATTTAAAGAATTTTCGTAAGTTAGATAGTAAAACTCCAGGTCATCCAGAATATGATTTAGATTTAGGAATTGAAATGGCAACTGGACCTTTAGGTCAAGGTTTAGCAACAGCTGTTGGTATGGCGATTGCTGAAAGTTTTTTAGCAGCAAAATATAATCAAGATAATCATAAATTAATTGATCATTATACTTATGTCTTGTGTGGTGATGGTGATTTACAAGAAGGAATTACTCAAGAAGCTTTAAGTTTTGCAGGTCACTTTAAATTACATAAGTTAATTGTTTTATACGATTCAAATGATGTGCAATTAGATTCAGTAACTGATGCCGTTATTTCTGAAAATACTGAAAAAAGAATGAAAGCCTTAAACTGAAATTATTTAAAAGTTACTGAGGGTAATGATTATCAAGCAATTAGTAAAGCAATTGCAAGTGCTAAAGAAAGTGAATTACCAACTTTAATTGAAGTTAAAACAGTAATTGGTTTTGGGGCAACAAAGCAAGGAACTCCAGCAGTTCATGGTGCGCCATTAATGGATGATATTGCAACAGTAAAGAAAAATTTACAATGAAATACTAAAGAAACATTTTCAGTTCCCCAAGAAGTAATCAATAATTTTCAAAAAGCAAAAATTAATCAAGGTCAAGATGCAGAACGAAAATGAAATAAACTATTAAATGATTATCAAAAAAATTATTCTGATTTATATCAAGAAATTAGTTTTGCTATCAAAGGACAGTTATTTAATAATCCCTTTTTATTTAATAAAATTGACTGACAAAGTATCATTAATAATGAATCTGTCGCAACAAGAGTTGTTTCAGGAAAAATTTTAAAACTTTTATCACAACATTATCCAACATTAATTGGTGGTAGTGCTGATTTATCTAGTTCAACGAAAGCAATGGTTTCAGATCAAGATTATGATAGTAAAAATTATCGTGGTCGTCATCTTCATTTTGGTGTTCGAGAATTTGCGATGTCTGCAATTGTTAATGGTTTAACTTTACATCAAGGTTTAATTGCTTTTGGTTCAACTTTTTTAGTATTTAGTGATTATCAAAAAGCTGCTTTAAGATTAGCAGCATTAATGAAAATTCCTTCATTATTTATTTTTACTCATGATTCAATTGCTGTTGGTGAAGATGGACCAACACATCAACCAGTTGAACAATTATTAATGTTAAGAACAATTCCTAATTTTAATGTTATGCGTCCAGCAGATGTTAGAGAAACAATTGGAGCTTATAAAGTTGCTTTAATGGCAAAAACTTTTCCTAGTGCGATTGCTTTAACAAGACAAGATTTACCACAAATGACTAATAGTAATATTGATGCTGTTGCCAAAGGTGCTTATATTATTAGTGATGAAGATAAAACAAAAGCATTAGATTTAGTTTTTATTGCTACAGGTAGTGAAGTTCATTTAGCTGTTGAAGTACAAAAGATGTTAGTTAAAAATAAAATTAATGCTCGAGTTGTTTCGATGCCATCCACTTATTTATTTGATCGACAGGAACAAGAATATAAAAATAAAATCTTGCCAATAACAATTAAAAAGGTGGCGATTGAAATGGGTGTTAATGACTCATGATATAAATATGTTGGACTTGCTGGTTTAGTAATTGGTATAAATCAATTTGGTACATCGGGTGAAATATCAGCAGTTTTAGATAAATATGGTTTTACAAGTAATAAAATTTATCAAAAAGTTATCAAGTATTTAACAAATAAGGAGGTAAAATAATATGATTCCATGATGAGCAGGATTAATAATTGGCATTGTTGGTGCTTTAATTGGTGGTGGAATTGGTTTTTTAATTACTAAAAGAATTTTTGAAAAACAATTGGAAAAAAATCCGCCAATTAATGAAAATATGATTCGTGCAATGTATTCACAAATGGGTCGTAAACCAAGTGAAGCGCAAATTAAATCAGTAATGCAAGCAATGAAACGACAACAAAGAATAACAAAGAAAAAATAAGTATGAAAAAAGAGTTTTTATCATTTTATTTTTGCTAGTAATGATAAAACTCTTTTTTATTTTAATTAAATAGAATCTATTAGAATTAACATAGAAATTATTAGAGGATATATATGGTTGATTTTTTTAATATCAAAAATAATCTTAATATTAAGACCCGTGAAAGTGGTGTTGAATTATTAAGAATTTTATCAATGTTTTTTGTTATTATTATTCATGAAATTTTTTATTTTTTACCTAGTGATAATTTGTTTGTTGTAATTGGCAGAGTTATTAGTTGACCAGCAATCTTTTGTTTTGCTTTTATTACTGGATATTTTTTGATTTTAAAAAATGATCAAGGTAGTAAAATTAAAAGATTTTTATTTTTAACTTTAGAAATTGTTATTTGAAGAATATTAATTTCTTTAATTTATTTAATTGCTGCTTCATTTATTGCCCATGATTCTGTTGCAAATTTTTTTTATGATTTTTTTGTTAATGTTATTATTGATTTGATTTCACCTAATTTTTGATATTTTTGAGCAATTATTTTTGTTTATTTAATCTTTCCATTTTTTGCTAGTTTTTTAGATAAAAATTATAAGAACGGAAAGCAATTATTAAAATGAATTTTATGATTTTTCTTTATGATTACTATTATCGCAACTCTTGGTCATGCTTTAATTAAGGTTATTCATTATAATTTTTCAGCTTATACTGACTGAGCTACATTTGGCATTGTTATGTTTCCTGCAGTTTTAGGCGGTTATTGACATTTAATTGAGCAAGAGAAAAGATGAGAATATAATTCCAAAATGCAGTTATATGGAGTTTTAGGATTAGTTATTGTTTATTTAATTAATTTTTCATGAGAATGATGAATGAAAGATGGTGGAACTGCTCGGACATATTTAAATCCTTTATGAACTTTAGCAGGATGATTTTATTTTTTAATATTTAAAGGATTTAAATTTCATAATAAATTTATTAATTGGTGATCAGATTTAAGTTGATGAATTTATGTTCTTCATCAAGGTTTTATTTATCTCTGAGCATCAACATTAATGTCATATACTAATTTGGATAATTATAGTCGTACTATTTTAACAATTTTAATTTGTTATTTTTTAACAATTATTTTAGTTTTAGCAACACAAAATTTTGATCGTTTTATTTTTAAACCTTTTATCTGAGAAAAATGAAAAAAATGATTTAAAACTATTAATGAAAAACGAAACCAGCAATTAGAATTGAAAAAAGAAAAATAAATGAAAAAAAACCATTGCTTATAATGATTCTGTGAATATTCGGAAATAGGTTGTAAGTGTCTAGTGAAACATAAATTAAATCAATAATGCAAGAGATAAAACAATATCAAAAATGACAAAATAGGAGAAATAATTATTAAAAAAAAGAGTCTTAAGACTCTTTTTTTTAATACAATAATAATTTAATTAGATTAATAGTTATTTGATTTAACTGAATTACAGTAATTATGCATAGCTTGTAAATTTGAAATATGATTGCTGCCATTATTATCAAGAGCTACCTTATGATCAATTACTCAATGAGTATGACTATCATTTCCATATTTGTTTCATTCCATTTTTTGATTTGGAATTTGGCAATGTTTACGTGGGCATGTTGCTTCACTATACACCGTTTCGGGATGATTAGGATGTTTTCCTGCACTATTTGCTCAAGCAGCAATTTTTTCTTGATTTGATCAATTTGATTTTCTTTGCGCCATGATTTTATCCCTCCTTTCTTTATTTTTATTTACTTTTAATAAATATTTATATATAATGAAGTACAAGAGTATAAAACATAGTCCATACTTTTTGAGGTTAGTTAAAATAATTTGTTAACAAATTATTTTAGCTTTTTTTACGTCTGTTTGATAATGCGCTTGCTGCAACACTTTTTTCTGATTTAGTGCTGTTAGTTTTATTTAACTGCTTTGATGCTTTGCTTGCTACAGATTTGCTTGTACGTATATTATTTTTAGCCATAATTTACTCCTTTCTAGAGATTTTTTTATAACCTTAAGGTTTTTATAAAAACCTCAAATATAATAATAACATATAATTTTTTGGTTTCAATAATTATGAGAAAAAATCTCATTTTTTATTAAAATTTATGTTATAATTTATAAGTAATCAAAGAAAATTACGAAAAAAAGGAGAAAAATATGAATAATGTATATATAAATTATTTTAGTTTTCAAAATTATAGAAAATTTTCTAATGAAGTAAAAATAACATTAATTACTGATGATAAAAAATTCGATTTTAAAGAAACTATTAATAA
>Ga0153959_1000040_pt1 | contig 87020 bp, 121 predicted proteins | sample TSFL043MetaG_FD_104685 | JGI IMG/M metagenome (GOLD analysis project Ga0153959, IMG submission 104685) | Attine ant fungus gardens microbial communities from Florida, USA - TSFL043 MetaG | ecosystem: Host-associated > Fungi > Mycelium > Unclassified | place: USA: Florida, Wekiwa Springs...
ATAGATCAGTGTCATGCCAAACCTTGAGGTCCTTGTATCTCCACAGGATCTTATTGCCCTAAGGTCTATTTATAGTCGTCAGAAGCGTATTGAAGAGAGCTTCCATGTGCACATGGAAGCGAACATCTGCGTTTGGCAGTTCCCAAGATATCTGCCGATCAGTGTCCAGCACTGATTAACTGATATCTCAATGAGTACGATTGCTTTGACACGTTTTGGGCATCGTTCGAAAGGTCTTCTTGAGGGCTTTCTGATGCATCTTAGACCGTGGGAATCGTGCAAGTATCCGTGGAGTTATGGCCGAATGAAGTTTGTGACATAGTAAAGGCAGTAAAAGAAATGAAGTAAGCAGGAGTAAAGATGTTAAGAGATGAAGAGTGGTATCAGGAAGACGGGTTGATGTTGAAAGAAGGGAAAGTGTATGTTTCCAAAGACGAGAAGTTAAGAGCAAAAGTGATCAGGCTATACCATGATACACCTATAGGAGGACATGGAGGACAGTGGAAGATGGCAGAATTGGTGATGAGGAATTTCTGGTGGCCAGGGATCACTAGAGAGGTGAAGTGGTATGTGGAAGGATACGATGCCTGTTAGTGAAATAAGAATCGAACGCAACCACTGGCAGGAAAGTTAATGCCGAATTCAATTCCAGAGAAAGCTTGGTCGCACATTAGTGCAGACTTCATCACGAAGTTACCTTTAGCGCAAGAATATGACGCCATTTTAGTAGTAGTAGATAGATTCACAAAAATAGGACATTTTATACCTACTACAGAAAGAACTAGCGCAGAAGGGTTGGTACGATTATTTAGAGATAATATTTGGAAACTATATGGTCTACCAGATAGCATAATCTCAGATAGAGGACCACAGTTTGCGGCAGGCATTATGAAGGAGTTGAATTGCATGTTAGGGATCGAGACAAAACTGTCGACGGCGTTCCATCCACAAACAGATGGCCAAACGGAGAGAATGAACCAGGAGTTAGAACAATATCTCCAAACGTTTATAGATTACCGACAAGAACAATGGCCAGAATGGTTGGGTATGGCTGAATTTGCCTATAACAACAAGGTGCACACAGGAACCAAGGTTTCACTCTTTAAGGCAAATAATGGACAAGATCCTAGGATGGGATTCAAAATGAGAAAGAAGGGGAAACATGAAGGAGCAGAAAAGTTTGTGGAAAGAATGAAGAAAGTGCAAGAGGAGGTAAAGGCAGCACTACAAAAAGCGCAGGAAGAGATGAAGTGGTATGCTAATAGAGAAAGAGGGGAGGTGGAAGAGTATAGAGTGGGTGACTTGGTGCTGTTCAGCACTAAGAACCTGAAGTACCAAATGGTCGGAAGACGCACGGATAAATTCACGGAACACTTTGTAGGACCTTACAAAGTAAAGGCAATTATTTCCAGTAATGCAATAGAATTAGAACTGCCTACTACAATTAGAATACATCCAGTAGTTAACGTCAGTCAAGTACGATGGTACAAGTCACAAGTAGAGGGTCAGAAGAGAGAAGTGCCACAACCAGTGGTGATCGAGGGAGAAGAAGAATGAGAAGTGGAGAAAATTATGAACAAAAGAAAGGTGCAGGGAAGGGATAAATACTTAGTATGCTGGAAGGGATGTACAGCGGAAGAGGATACATGGGAAAGTAGAGAAAATCTGAGAAATGCAATGAAATTAGTAGAAGAATTTGAAAGGGAATATTGCAGAGAAAAAGAAGAAGAAGTGAGACGATAAAAAGCGGATGAAGAAAAAAGAGTATTCAGCAGGGAATTACCAGGAAGATACACAGCAAAATTGCTCTATAGATGGGACAACAAGAAGTACAATAGAGAATATTGGAAATAAATGGAGGAAAATTGGAGATGGTGGAAGAAAAATCCGTTCTCTAGGTATAGTAGGAATCCATTCTTGAAAAGAATGGAAGAAAGGGAAGAATATAAAGGAGGGAAAATAGAGGAATGGGACAAAGAAGTGGACGAGGAAGATCGATGGAGGCTTGAAGAAGATAGAAAATATTTAGAGGAGCTGGGAGATGAAAATAAGGATATGGGAGACCTAAGGGACCCATACAATGAACTATGAAGAAGTCCTCAGGACGAGGACCCTTGAGAAGGGGGTGGTGTCATGAATCGCCTTTTGTTTCTAAGTCAATATTTATTTTATTTTCTTTTTATTTTCTTTTAATTATGTAATATAGTTGGATCAGTAAACAAGGACAAATAATTGGACATGTATAAGTAGTATACACAATCTAGCGAAGACTCTAACGAGTTCTCTTTGTCAAACTCTGATTTAGAGTGCAAGTAAGGTTAGGGTTATTCAACCACAACTTCAATCGTTACATTTAGCTTGTTCAATGAAATCCTTGCCATTCTCTGAGGACTATAACATTTTCAATGCCAAGATTGAATACAGAGAGTCAATCTTTCAGTAGGTCAATGGTCCAAGACTTCTGTGCATTATTAGCATTTACGACATGACCACTTTCTCTTAGACTTCCCATTGTTGAAATGCACCATTGCAGCCAGTCAAAGACCTCCCCAGTGATTGGTTGGGCATCATTCCTACCAGTACTTGCATCAGTCACAGAGTGACTCCTCTTTATCTAACTGCTATTATTCTTTCTAGCACCTCAGTTATCATTCTACAGTGTTGACAACTGAGATTTAGTTTGTAAAACCCATGGCCACTCTAAACTGTCCCAATGCCGTATTTCACTTCCACGAGGGCGGTCAGAGTGATAGAGTGTTGGATGTATCCTATTACCATGTTCTTATAACAGTTCATCCTTGAACAATGACATAGTAAGTGGAGGAACATACAAGGGATAATGTAGCAATGAGAGAAAGACATGAGTTAATAACGTAATGTAGAATAGAGACTGCAAAGTATATATAAGTAGTTAGTAAGGGTAGTAGAACCCTAGTTTCATTCTGGTTTATATAATTCCTTTCTAACTTGAACACCGGGTTCTAAGGGAGTTCATAACATAAGGACAAAACTATCAAACCAAATCTATTTCTCTAAATTACCATCATAATTCCACTTGCCGTCATTATGGCTTTTTTAGGCACTATCATAACCCTCTTTTTCAACTCTCTAGCTAATGCATGGAATGAACTTGGAGGGAAAACTAAGAATGACTACGCAATGAGTATACAAACTTTCGTGGAAGAAATCAAGAAAGATTTTGCTGATAAACTGACAAAAAGAAGAACAAAAGAACCCGATGACTTTGAAGGAAGTCCAGATGAGGTCAAGGCTTAGTGCTAAAGAATAACACTATTCTTTCAAAGTAACAATATCTTAAAAGAATGGAAAAGAATTGAAATAGCTTTAAGAAAAATCAAGGGAGGAAAGGAAAATTGGATCCAATGATAGACAGATATGCAGATCTGGAAATTTTTACCCTTTCAAAAGGAATGGAAGGAAACTGAAAAGAAACTAGATGTATCAATCATGACCAACAAACCACCATTTAAGACTTAGATAATGATGATGGATGAGATGGTGCAGTTTTTCATTTCAACAAAAACTCAGACATATGCAATCGACAAGTTGACCAAATTGAAATAAGGAAATAGATTACTTGAAGATTTTTGGTTGGAATTTGTCACTTGGAAGGAACTCTCTGGATATAACAAAGTTGCATTAGATCTATTCAAGAAAGGGATCCATCCGGCACTGGCATAGAAACTAGTTGAAATTGGTCAGCTAAGGAACTTGGACTCATTAGATAAATGGTATGAAAAGGTGTTGAGTTTTGAAAGGTCGAAGAGAGAAGCAATTGAAGAGTTTGGAGGAAGGAGAAACTTAGAAAATATAGGAGATAGGAGGAAAAAACCGGTTTTGGATGTTCCAAGGCAAGACCCCAACACGATGGACATAGACAGATATTGGGAGATGAGAAGGTGTTATAACTACAGAAAAATGGGTCATCTTGCTGCAAGATGCTTTAAACTGAAGAAAGAAAGAAGGGAAGAAGTAAGGATCGTTGAGAAAGCAAAGGAGGATTTTTCCTTGGACAGGGAGTAAACACCAGCTCTCCTGTCTTAATAAATTCTAAAGTTCAATTATCCAATAATGTAATGAAAAACTTTTTGGATTATTTCAGTACAAGGAATTACAAAACAAACAAAGGCTACTCAACAGAATGGGTAGCAAGAAAAATTTGATGGAGTAACGAAGAAGAAGCAATAAACATACTGAAAGTGTGGACCCATAGTTTGAGAGAAGAGGAATGTACAAAAAAGAAGCTAAAAGAGTTGAACAGTATGATAGATAACAAAGTCCTGACGGCTCTCAAAGCACTAGAGAAACTCTCCATACTTAGAAAAATAGGAGATAAGCAATTAAATATTCGAGTTAAATTGCAGATGACAAATACTTATAGAATATTTTACAAACAGGCCTTAGTTGACTCAGGAAGCTCGAGCTCATGTATAAGTTGGAAATTCATTAAAGAGAACCTTATCGACACCCATCTGCTACCATTTTCAATTACCTGCTATAACACTGATGGTTCGACCAATAAAGACAGAAGCATTACAGAAGTAGTTGAAATAAACATGACTATCGGTGATCATCAAAAGTTGATTTAGTTATCAGTGACAAATCTTGGCAACTACGACCTTTTCTTAGAATATGACTGGCTACAAAAACATAATCCAACTATCAACTGGAAAGATTCTTTGATAAGCCTCCAAAACTGTCAACAATAGTATAAAAAGACCTACATTGCGAGAGAGCCAGAGGAAAAAATAGAAGAAGATTCAATAGAAGAAGGAGAGAAGGTGTTATTTGTTAGTCTAGAAGAAAAATCATGGAGAAAAGAAGAGCTGAATATCAGGAGTAGGAGTGAGGATTCAAAAGGAATGGAAGAAAACATCCCCAGAGAATACAAAGACTTTAATGACCAAGTCTTCAATAAGGCTGTCTTTGAAAAACTACTAGACCAATCCAAGTGGAACCATGCTATCGAGTTGATACCAAATGCAACATTAAAAGACTGCAAGGTATACCCGCTAAACATTAAAGAACAGGAAGAACTCGATAAGTTTCTTGAAGAACATTTAAAGTCAGAACAAATTTGACCCTCCAAGTCACCATGTGCAGCTCCATTCTTTTTCATAAAAAAGAAGAATGGAACTCTTCAACCCATACAAGATTATCAGCAACTTAATAAAGTGATGATAAAGAATAAATATCCATTACCATTGATTCAAGAACTGATCGATAAGGTACAAGGGGCCAAGTACTTTACCAAGCTCGACATTTGATGGGGATATAACAATGTGAGGATCAAAGAGGGGAACAAGTAGAAGGCAGCCTTCCAAACTAACAGAGATTTGTTTGAACATCTAGTCATGTATTTCAGCATATGCAACTCACTGGCGACTTTTCAACTTATGATGGACACTCTATTCCATGAGCTAATAATGTCAGGAAAGATTGTGATCTACATGGATGACATCCTAATCTTCTCCCAAACAATGGACAAGCATAGAAGCATAGTGAAACAAGTCTTGCAGATACTAGCCAACAACAAGTTATCGCTTCATCTGAAGAAGTGCAAGTTTCATCAAATGAGAATTGAATACCTCAGAGTTATTCTGTCACAAGATAGTGTAAAAACAAATCCCACCAAAATAAAAGGAGTAGCTCAGTAGCCAGAACCTCAAGATAAGAGAGAAGTATGACAGTTCCTAAAATTCTACAATTTCTACTACAGATTCATATCCAGGTTCGTATAAGTAGCCAAGCCATTGATAGAGTTGACAGGAAAGAAAGCGTGAAAGTAGCAGGAGGAAGAAAAGAGCGTCTTTAATAAGCTCAAAAACAAAATAATGAACTTGCTGACACTAGTTATTCCTCATCCTAAACGCAAAATGCGATTGGAAACTGATGCTTTTGGATATGCTATAGGAGAGGTGCTATCTCAGCAACAACAAGACAACTTGTGGAAACCCATCGCTTACTTGTCTAAAGCAATGAATGAAATAGAGCGGAACTATAAGATCTACGATTGAGAGCTATTAGCAATTATGGAAGGACTCAAACAGTAGCAACAATATTTCATAGAAAACAACCAATTTGAAATAAGGACTAACTAAAAATTTAGGATATTTCAGGGAACCACAGAAACTTAATCATTGCCAGGCTCAATGGACAACAGAGCTCCAAGAATATAACTTTCAATTAGTACACAAATCCAGTAATTCACAAAAGAAAGTAAATGTGTTGTTGAGAAGGCTAGATCATTGTCAAGGGAAAAGTGATAATAAGAACCAGACAGTATTAAAAGAAGAATAGTTCTGAAGTCTCACAATCCAAGAAGGAGAATTTTGGAAGGAAATAGAAGAAGCCAAAGAGTTTACAGAAGAAGAAGTGCGAGGAACAGTAGAGAGATCAAAGGAAGAATGAAAGAAAGAAGGGAAAGTGATACTGTGAAGAGAGAGGATTTATGTTTCCAACTCAGCTATACTTCAAGAAGAGATTATCACCTAACATCACGATTCCGAACTAGCAGGACATCCAGGTTATACTAAGACACATGAATTGATCACGAGAAATTATTAGTGGCTTCGAATGTTAGAAGATGTAAAGTGATATGTTGCAGGTTACAAAAAATGTCAAGCTAATAAACCCAACCAACAACCAAAAAAGAATAATCTTCACCCCAATGAAATCCCAAGGGGTCCCTAGGAGATTATCAGCATCAATTTAGTAGGACCATTACTAGAATCATCAGGACATAACAGGATATTAGTGATAATAGATTGCTTCTCAAAAATGGCTTGCTATATACTGATTAGTATGAACATCATGGCACAAGGAGTAGCCAAAGTATCATGGGATTGAGTCTTCAAGGACGTAGGAATCCCTCAAAAGGTCATCAGTGATCGAAGACTACAATTTGTGTCTAGGTTTATGAAGGAGCTATGTGGACAACTTGGAGTAGAAAGGAACCCTTCAACAGCTTATCACCCACAAACTGACAGTCAAACAGAATGGATTAACCAAGAACTCAAATAATATTTGAGACTATACTGCAATTACAAGCAAAACGACTGGGCAGAATGGTTGTCAATCACTGAGTTCTCCTATAATAATTGAATTCACTCTAGTATAGGACGGTCACTGTTTTTAGTCAATTTAGGTCATCATCCAAACATGGGACAAGACATAGGAGAAATTACAACAGACTCTCCTGGAACTGAAGAATTCCTCAAAATGATCAAAAAAATTAGGAACAAAGTTGAGGAGGCATTGAAAAAGACAAACGTGATGATGAAAAAGAAGTGGGATGCTAAGAAGAAGCTGGAAGTCAAGCAAAAGAGTGGAGAATTGGTATGGGTAGATGCGGCATACTACAGTATGGACCAACCCTCAAAGAAATTGTCAACCAAGTGGTTGGGACCCTTCCCGATAATACAGAAAGTTGGTAAATCCACCTACGAACTTAGGATTCCTCCTACATAGAAGTTGATTCATCCTGTCATTAACAAATCATATCTCACATCTTATGTGAAGCCTGTATTTGAATAATAGTCCCAGAAATCCGATAATAGAGTCATTAACCCTACCACTACAACTCATATACAAGAGGTAGAAGAAATACTCAACTCTAGATGGAGAGGAGGTAAACTACAATACCTCATCAAATGGAGAGGCTAACCACTCGAGGAAAGAACTTGGGAAAATAGAGATGAAGTAATTAAGGGAGCTCCAAGATCGTATAAGGAGTTTTATCTAAAACACCCAGATGCTCCCAGAGTCCCTACTATCTAATTACCTGGAAAAATGTATGCTGATATTGTGAGGACGTGATCTTAGGAGGGGGGTAATGTAATGGTTTGTCCTTGAACAGTGATGTAATAAGTGGAGGAACACATGAGGGATGATGTAGCAATGAGAGGAAGACATGAGTTGATGACGTAGTGTAGAATAGAGACTGCAAAGTATATATAAGTAGTTAGTAAGGGTAGTAGAACCCTAGTTTTGTCCTGGTTTATATAATTTCTTTCTAACTCGAACACTGGGTTCTAAGGGAGTTCATAACAGTCCTCTTCGAGACAGATTAGGACAATAACTGCACCTATGAGTTTAAGGACACTTGGGTTCCTCAGATCTTCATCCATCTCCTTAGCTAGTCTCGCTTACAGGAGCTCCCCAATTCTATCAAGCTCCAGATTGCTTATCATAGTATCATGGTTGATATTCATGAGATATCAGTGATTCGAGAAGTTCTAAAGGTCTCAAAAAGTCTATAAAAAGGTTAAGAGTTATCAGACAATGGCTACTAGAGTATAATATGAGTTAACTGCTAAGGACTATGTTGAGAAGATCATACCTCAGACGTTGCAGTAAAGCGTAGACAGCTGAGGTGTGATGAAAAGACAATCGCTATATATATAGACATCCTCTCCATGCTTCGGGTAATTGTTCAGGCACTTTTGGAGTATCTGGAATGATGATAGTGATGATGATGGATAGAGTGGAGCTGTAAGAATGTATGGTTGCGTCAGTCCATATCAACAAGAGTGAGTGAGAGCAGCCCGACGTGCGTATTATATTATTGTCCACTCCTTTTGCCCAAGCTTAGACTCAATGTTGGTGATGGAAAGACTGAGGTGTGTCCGAGTATGACTTAGAAAAGTTGAATCATGCATTCGAGGGTAACATCATGGATTTAAGTGTGTTTTGACTTAGCTCGTCTTGTCTAGTGTCTCATGTTCGGCTACCAATATTCCCCCAGACCAGTTTATGGTATCCCCCATGATGATGATAGCCAATCGACATCAAGTTTGGTGGCTCTGGCTATTGTATCAAGGTGGATTTCCCAAATGCTGACCTTTTAGGTGTTGCGACGACTCTTTTGACAGTGTTGCTTCACCTGCCTCTGCAATTATCTATTAGTTGACTGTCTGAGCTGTCTAAATTGAACTGAGCCGGCCTGAACGCAATCATTAGCTTTTACATGAGATCACAGGTCGCTATGTATCCGGAACCAATAATAGGTGTGTCTTCAACATTGTATGTAGTATCATTATATGATGTGCTTCTGTAGAGTTCAGTTTTTGATTATCTGTCGTGGCAATCTTTGATCCATTATCTATTAGATCAAAGGACGGTAAGTATAAGAAATAAAAGACCTTAGACACTGCAAAGTGCAGCTCTAAACGTCCCGTAACATATCGTAAACGCAAAAATGAGAGAGATATGAAAAGAATCAAGCAAAGCTAAAAACGACCACTCCAGTATCCCATGGCCACACCTTCAAAATCTCCGAACCGAGTATCGCCCTCAAGCTCAGTCCCGTACATGGTTGTTTTTGAAGTTACAGATGGCTTTTCGGATTTTGGATCCAGACCTGCAAATGTAGGCATCAGGCCAAATGTAGAGCGAGATTCATCAACTGAAGGGGGACGTCGCTTTGGTGGCGGATGAAGTGAAAATGCGGGATCGGTAGCATCGTTAGATGGTCCAGAAGGGAAGAGTCTTGCTCTCTCTGGCGGAGGCAAACCAAAAGTCTTGAACACGTCCGAGCGGTCGTCCGGAGCAGAGAGGGTTCCCAAAAGACTAAATCCTGCGGGTGTCGGGGACTGTGGAGGTTCTGGATATGGAAATGCGGATGTAAACAATGGTGTCGAGGGTTCTGGGAGGAAGTAGTTGAAAGGGTTTTGATTCTCTGGGGCATTCATGGAACTCGTCGTGAACCTTGTGCCTCGAGGACCATTCAATCGCGAGGTATCGGGCAAGTGATTGGTTTGTGGTAGAAACTCTTCTTGAGAGTCATTGTAAACGACAAAGCCTGTAGCAGGAGGCAATGTGGTCGAGGTATAATCCCTGCTATCCTCTACTCGATCAACTTCCTTGCCTTTATTAGATGGCCCTTCTCCTGAAAGTCTAAGACGCTTCTTAACTGGATTCAAAGTATCAAAAGAGATCTTTTCTGTGTCCTCCCTCTGAACGTCCTGTGGTTCGCTCATCGAGGACTTCGCTTGCCGTTTCCCAAGGAAAGTGGGAGTATATCCCGCCGATATGACCATTTTCGATGACGATAACTGAACATTGGACGTTGTTGGAGGGGTTGAGGGTTCGACTAGGTACTGCTTTCGTGTGCCAAAAGTCGTTTCCCATATCTGTGCTTCATCGTCGACCTGTCTAGAGTTTTCCTGTTTTACCATGGCGTTCAAAGTCTTTACTTCCGTTTCCAAAGCTTGCAGCCGCTTCACCTCGGCTCGAAGTGTATCTATTTGGTCTTGAAGAGGCTTGACCTGTGTGGTCATCGTCAATACCAGCTATATATGATATGATTCAACTCACAAATTCAGAAAGTAAACGTTCAATATCGGGTGATCTTGTCTCACCTTTCTCTTGGGTTGCTTCACCTCGTAAACTAGATGATGGGTCCTGAAACGATGAAATAGGGGTGGTTTTCTGTGTATTAGAAATTCCAGGTGATTCGGAATCTGCATAATATTTCAGAGGCTTACGAGGATACAATAGCACTTTTGGAAGCTTACCTTCCGGCATGGTTGCTTCCATTTGTTCACTTCGACTATGTCTTATCCCCTCTCTCTCAAAGGGGGAGGATCGTGTTACCGTTCGTGCGCCAGTGCCACCTGCCACAATTGGCCTTCCTACTCCAAGCCTCCTCTGCAATTCTTTTGCTTTTTTACTCTGAACAGGTGGGGCTGACGGCAAAGGTACTGGAACTGCGGTTTGAAGTCTTGTGGTAGTTGCTGTATGGAGCTCTTGTCCATTTGTTTCCTCTGGTATATCATGAATGATTACCGAAGATAACCGGGATGATTCAGCCTTGGTTGTTAACAGTCTGACCGAAGATATAGGTTGCACCGGAGGTGATGGAGTGGGGGAAGATCCTGAGGTGGCCTGTGATCTATAAAAGTCAGCCTCCGTGTATGAAAAATGAGAGCAGAAACGCACTGTGCTTCTAACAGCATACCAATCATCTCGTGAGATTTGAGGTTTGCCTTAAGACCCAAATCCTTGGCAAACATGAATTCAGTTGGTGGCTAGTGGGACACACACACCTTGCATGTCTTCTGTAATTCTCTGTACTTCATTGATTTGAGTTCCTGTATGGTCGGTAGAGTCGGCATTGCGGACGGCAGGACAAAACAATGACCAGTCAGAGCACGGTTACTTCTCAACAAAAGCAAATAACGCGCAGTCACGTGGTGGGTGTCCACAAGGAAGTGCACCTAGGGTCTTGTAATTCCTTTTAGTTAGTAAAGAACTCGTCGTAGTTAGATCATTGAGCTGGGAGATTACAACTTATGTGGCAATATTCGGCGCCCGGGTCGTCTCAGCTTCAAAATTGTTTCCCGTATGCTCGAATAGCTGGACGGCCCGGTGGTAGTCTAAGCGGCTAATCACCGTCCGCCTAGTGGTCATTTAATTCATTCCACGCATCCTTTTCCCCCTCTCTATCCATCATGTCAGCTTGGACGTTAGACCAGGTCGCTCAACACAGCTCTTTGGAGTATGTTTTTGAATGTGAATATGAATGGCTTGATCTATGATGCATGGATAGGTCTTGTTGGGTTATCATCAAGAATTGTGTCTATGACGTGACCGAATTCCTCCCAGTTCGTCTTTCTGCTCACGTATCTTACCCTGACCGGGTTTAACTTGCTGGAAGGAACATCCAGGAGGAGTGAAAATCATACTCAAATACGCCGGACAAGATGCAACCGCCGCCTACGTACCTGTTCATCCCCCCGATGCCCTGCAGAAGAACCTACCCTCTTCAAAGCATCTCGGCTTATTAAGTGCTGGGGCCATCCAGATCCTAAATGACAAGCAGAAAAATCGCAAGAAAACAAAAGATGAAAAGCGCGTTGAAGAAGCAGCTCAAAAAAGACCGCCTCTTAGTAGAATTCTCAGTCTCAGAGACATGGAGGTAAACTAACATGGAAGTGTGTTGTAATGTTGTCAACACATGTCTTCAGGCTGTTGCATGTCAGATGCTCTCTAGCAAAGCCAGAGCTTACTACACCTCTGCCTCGGACGACGAAATAAGTAATATCTCCTCTTTTAGCGAAGGCCATCCAAATGAGCTCATTATCTTAAATGAGTAGCCCACGCCGAGAACGCCCGTGCATTTTCACGTTTCTTCTTCAATACTCGAGTGATGCGACCAGTCGCAAGATGTGATCCTTCAACTCGTATCCTTGGGTTCAAGTCTTCTATCCCCATCTTCGTCAGTGGAGCTGGACTTGCAAAACTTGGTCATCCAGATGGTAGTCTTGTTCTTTCTCTATCTCGAGGACGTTGAATGATTGAGATACCCTTGTAGGTGAAGCCAACATAACGAAGGGTACAGCGCAGTCCGGGATTATTCAAATGGTGTCTTCAAACTCATCACTATCATATAGTGAGATCATGAATGCTGCCATCCCGTCGCAGACCTTGTTTTTCCAACTTTACAAACATGCTAAAGATTCGGTTGCTGAAGAGCGGGTTCGGGAAATTGACAGTCTTGGATACAAAGCTATTTTTCTGACAGTTGACGCAATTGTGGCTGGCAATCGCGAAAGGGACATTCGTAATCCGTGGCAATTGGAAGACGAGGAGAAGGGTACTCCGACGTATTGGTCGGAGAGTGACGATCTAGAAGAAGTAGATGGAATGGGTACAGCTGGTGCACTCATAGCCAATGATGATCGGAATATGACGTGGGAGAGGGTGTGTCCTACAGCCATTTTGCCTACGTCTTATGACACGTTGAGCACTAGACAATTCCATGGCTGAGGGGTTTAACAAGTTTGCCGATAGTGATCAAAGGCGAGTTTGCACGCTTCATTTTCCACATAGTCTTGACAATCACAAGGCATTCAATGTGTTGAGGTAAAACAGATCTGTCGCAATTGAGTGGCTTCTTATTTTGTCCTATCACAGGATGCAGTTCTTGCAGTCGACGCCGGAGTTGAGGGGATCCTTCTTTCAAATCACGGAGGTATGTCTGTACAATCGTATCTTTCTCTTCAATTCCCATCCCATTTTGCCTAGGACGGCAATTGGAATAGTAAGTAGTTTACTATGCTACCTAGTAGATACAAGGAAAGATGCAGGGGCTTGACACTGATCACAGTTCCTTTCCACCACTGGAGGTGTTATATAAGCTCCGCCTGCAGCGTCCTGATGTCTTCGACAAGGTAGAAGGTGCGCATTGAGCATTGAGCATTTGTGTCCAGGTCCCGAGCTAATCAATATAACTCAGTGTACATTGATGGTATGTGACTTAAACACCCTACAGGGAATTCAGTAACCAAAAAAATTAGGCGGAATACACAGGGGCACAGATGTCATTAAAGCATTGTGCCTTGGGGCTAAGGCAGTGGGGCTCGGGCGGCCTTTCCTGTATGCTCAAAGTGTAAGTGTTGTCTTCTCGTGGATTATCAATAGTGACAAACTTGCATCAGGCGTATGGGGTTGCAGGCGTCGTAAAAATTACCCAGATTCTTCGGAGGGAAATTGTTACAGCCATGAGACTTGTTGGTGCAACGACTATAGAAGATTTACGCCCTGAAATGGTAAGCACACTTGTAAATACGATCACAGAGGCATGGGTTATGTCTCTTCACAGGTCGAACGTGTCGACTGGCAGCCAAGACTGGTAACTAAGCTATGAAATCTTATGTACAGGAAATCCAAAGGTCTCATGATATACTGCAATGCTATATTGACATCTTTTCCCTCACTATTGCTTTTGTTTGATGTGATACCCAGTCAGTTCATTCACTAGTAAGTTGAGGTACTCAAGATCTGCAGGTATGACGCGACCTGTCAGCGGGAACCACTGTTTTCTTTCTTCAGATGCCCATTTCCAACGCTTCGATACGCTAAGAGTCAAGTTTGAGATACACGAGCATGCTTACTAGGTAGAGCACTAGCTCCTTATCCGTGGGTTGTACTGTTTTCCACTCTTCACAAAATGGGTTTTGATGACTTAGGCAGAATATGCGGTAGGAGTCTAATGCATAGGGCCCTGTGCCTGGCAAGTGCGAAATCGGGGTTGAGAGATAACTCTTGCTGCGTAGTGACTTCGTGTGCTGATTTGTTCGAAAGGCAGCTCTGGGAGGGCGAGCATCATTTTCGGAGGGCGGATCAACAATGTACGCTTTCGACATTTTGATCAGCCTTCGTGACCGAACATTGTATATTCCCAAATGGTAAAGATAGTTTCTTAGTTCCTCTTCGGAAGCTTTTTTCCCCAGATCGTTGAACGAACACTATACATCAACATGCTGAGCTACTGACCTTGGGACATAGCCCATGGAGTCGGCCAGCGTACTATTAAATCCCAAAACACAGGAATTGCGACCTTGGCAGTAGTTTTGTTGAGCAAAGTGACGGCTACCAGTAATTTCCATGGATTGCCCGCAACAGACTCTCGGGGAAGGATTAGTTTGTATTAAGGCGCTAAATAAAAGAATTACAATACCTTGGATAAGGATCGGTTTGAGAGCAGAGAGAAGTTGATAGAGATCGAGGAACTTGCGAAAGTAGAAGCAGAACAGGGGATCGTGACGGGAAAAATGGTCGAAGACGGGTTCTACTTGACAACTAAGCTTTGTGTCTTGATCTTTTTTGATATCCTTGGTTGAAATCTCGCTCACAAGATGGCGTAGACCATATTTTTTATCAGGGGAAAAATAAGGAGAGAGCATGAGGGAAATCTGGTACTCGGGTCACTAATTAAGGTCACGTGATAGACAGAGTTGAAGTTGATATTCTCTCTGGCATTCCTTTAGTTCAGGCCTGCTGACTGGTTGCTCTTATGGGGTTCTGCCGTAGATGCGGTGATATCGTTAATGATAAGCGATGCAGCAAGTGTGGAGGCTCCGTAGTTGGTGAGCAGGCGCCTGGTGGAGTATTGCAATCCGACTGATCATTTGTACCACATGCAGCTCCTACTATTTCTTGGATTCAGACCGATTCACAAGAAGATCAGGACAAATGGTCTCGAACTTATGTGTCCCGTGAGAGGTCGACCTCCCCAGTCCGGCCCAAGAGTCAAGGACCATCAGAAAATGTCTCTCCTTCCCCTACCCGTCTGGACACCACTCCCAGCCGCCGCTTCCCCAGGACCATCAGTACTCAAATGACTGGTTCCCCATCACTTGACGATCGCATTACGAATCACATTTCTTCAAGTACCTCTCAAGTCACTCACCTAGCTCTCAAACCCGTCATCACTGGACCAAAACCTGAGTCTGGTATTTTGCCATCTTTGGCACCAAACGAAACGGCGCTATCCAAAGTTTATGGATCTGTATTACAACCCAAAGAGTCACTCGTGACGCACTCTTGTGCTACTTGTGCAACCCCATTTCTTCCCGATGCTACCATATACCCTGACCCCTCCCTATCTGATTCTGATGAACCTCGTTTCCTTTGTCGCCAATGCTTCATCATTAATGGAGGTTCGAAGGGACTTTGTCCGAATTGCAACAAGCCAGTCACGATCCTTAAAGCAGAGGGCGGTTTTGTTTATGCTGCAGACAAATACTGGCATAAGAAGTGTTTCAATTGTGAAGGCTGTTTAAAGAACATAGGTAACTCTCCCATGGTCGATTTACTTGGGCGTCCTTCCTGCCCTGAATGTTTTGATACTTGCCTTTCGCGCGAGCCTCGAACGCCTAAGCAGACTAAAGAGAACGCGAGAAAAATGAATAGTTCCTCGGAGAGGTGTAATCTTAAAGGTTGGGATTCATCAACAAATACGCCGAATAAGTTTGAGGACTCTAGCCCAGCTATTGAGGAGCTAGAGCAACGACTAGGTATTGGGAAGAGTCGTGAGAGTAGTCCTGCGATCGAAGAACTCAGTCAGCGCCTAAGTTCGATTGGTAGGAACCACCAGCCCCGGTATTCGAATCCTTCAAGTCCTTTGCAGTCACGTTACGGACGTGCGGAAGGTAGCCCAGGTCCCATTCGTCGATTAGAGCATCTTCGAAGTCCCGAGCCCGACGAATCACCCGGTGGTTCATCTTCGGTGTTTAGCAACCGTCGATCTTCTGGTAGTCCCGCGCCTACAATGGAGGCTATCGACGAAATGAAGAAACGATTCTTTCGTCACCAAACTGTATCCCCTGTTTTATCAACGGTAGCACTCTCCGAATCTTCACTGGCTTTATCTTCCCCCATTCCTCCATCAAACATTAGTATATCTGGCTTCAGCTCCAAGATGCCAGTATCACAAATACAATCTGCATCTGCATCTGCATCCTCCTCCTCCTCCTCCTCCTCCTCCTCGACACCCGATTTCATGTCTGATATCTCCGATACTCTAACTCAATCGTCCCTTTCAGGGATAGATTCACCTCTCAATATCAGTGAATCATTGCCCAGTCACTCATCATGTCATGAACTTCTCATGAGTCCTGAAGACGTTATCTTTAATGAAGAGGCCAATATACTCAACCAAAGCCCTCAATCCACTGTTAAACTCCCACCGAGAACATCAGAAACTCAAAAGAAATTACCATCTGAGACATCTGGGAAGATTTTTGGCTATGTATCAGCCTCAAGCATTTGTGCGAAATGCCATAAGCAATTATTCACATTAAGGGAAGGAGGGAAGTTTGTAACGGTCCCCGGAGAGAATGGCTCCGACGTATCTCAGACTTTTCATCGAGACTGCTTTCGATGCACCTTTTGCGATGGCCTATTTAGCGAAAGCACGAGTGGCCAAGCAATTTTCGTGAAATCCCACACCGGACCCGCTCATGTCGAGGTGCGTCACTGTTCATTCGTTTGAGTTGTTGAAACCTGACTGGCATGACAAGTGTTCACCCCTGGAAAAGATCACAGTGCATAAGTCTCCAAGTGTTGGCTCTCTTCCATTCTTACGTGAGAGAACCTCCCTCAAAACCACCACCATCACGAGTCCTTTGCCTTCACAACCACGGAAAGCTGGAAGTTCTAGTCGTTATGAACGTCCTACTTCAGCCGGAACCAACACAGTCCCATCCCCTCGCTTCGGTAGTCGGGCGTCGTGCCCAGGATGCCTCAAGTCGGTTTCTCCGATGGAAAGAGGTGTGATACCGGGCCCTCAGGGCTCGAGATGGCACATGAATTGTTTAGTTTGTGGCGGAAAACGGCCTCAAACTAAGTCTAATTCTTGGATGTTGGGTCGAGGGGAAGAAAAGAGAAAAGGACCTGGGTGTGGAAAGAAGCTTGATAGTGCCGCAAAGACCGATGCAGCCGGCTGCATCTGGTGTAGAGAATGTTTGGTGAGTTTTTTTGGTTCTGCCAACGACTGTGATCCTGAAATTGTAATTTCAGTTGATGCTTGGAGTCGGGGGCCTACAACAAACATCTGCCACACCTACTTCCGTTGGTCTTAATGGAAAAATTCCACGACAAATCAGTGGCACTACACTCGCTCGTCAATTCACAGGACTAGGGGGTGGTGTCGGAGCCGAGCCTGGTCTCCTCAAACAGCTCACAGGTGGTTCAATCAGTACTACAAGAAGCTTGAGCCCAACCAAACAGTGCAGTGCAAGCATTCAGGCAAGGCCCAAAAGCGCTATAGGTATGCGGAATTCTAAGAGCATCGACGAGGGGAGAGGAATGTTCCTAGTCAAACAACTTACTGGTCCAAGCGTCTCGAACCAATGGGAGGTTTGAATACGATATTTTTGCGTGATGTGTTATGTCCATCTGGGCGCGCAAGCCGCATAGCCAGTCTTCAAGGGACCGGTGATGTTATTAAAGGAATGGTTCTAATCGCATTGAGTTCCTCGAATCGCGAGTTCTCGGAAGTGAACGTTGATACAACTCAAATGGTGCATGAGTGGCGCACGCGCCATCTGCGCCACCTGTACAAAAAACACTCCGATTATTTTCCCACATGTTTGTAGATTATACTCAGCAGAAAAGTTTGGATTCACTGTAAAATAAGGAATATTGATACATCAAATTATATATAGCGATGCAGATGGTAAAGATGGCGCACCAGCTCTGATTACGTCGACATACAGCAAAATACTTTTCGTGTCATCACAAGTGGAGTATAACTTTCGATCACGTGGGCACTGGCGGTCAGTGTTCATATATATAGCAGCTGGCCCTGGAAGAAACGAGGTCCCCCATTGTTATGGCATTTGTGCGTTCTGGCGCTCGTCGTCGTAGATCTCGTTCAGCTTCGGTCTCCTCTCCCACTGTCCGTCATTCCTCCGACTTTTCTCTTAGGATAGCCGCCAAGCGTGTATATCCCATCCTTGGTCCATGTAATATTTCGCTGCCACATAGCTGGGACATCAATTGGAGGCATGGCAAACGGAAGCGCTGCGGTCTCTCGGTAGATCTTATACTTGTTCTTGCCTATCCTCGTTGCTGACGCCCATGATCAGTCCCCAGAGACTAGCATGAGTTTTCCTGAAATCCCGGAGCAGCTTCCTTGTACAACTGTACCCTCAGGGTATACGCTTCCCTCATCATCTGCTGACTTCAACTTATTCCCCAAGTCTAACCGATCTTCAAGGCGTCGTGCAAGCTATTCACCCCCTAGCTCTGAACCGGGGCTTTCAAAATCGCTTAGTCAATCTGAATTAACTCATCTTCGTTCTAGTGCATTCTGGGAGTTGCATCAGAACATCACAGAGAATGGAGAGGGGTTCGTCCAGCGCATGCGTGACTACGAATATGTCCGCTCGTGTCAATCACTTGAGCCTACTCGTCGACCACGCAAACGACTCCATCCACAGACTACTCCACACACATCTTATACTGCTGATACTGATGAATCCGATGACGAGGAGGATATCCAGATTCTCGCCGGGGATTTGTCCACTAATCCCAGCTCTAAATCCTCTCGCCATGGAAAGCAGCCTACATCAATCAATGTTCCATATCACCGTCTGACAAGTGGCGAGCAGGAGTATAATCAATTTCTTCATCAAAATCAGCCACTCTCCATGATGCCTGAAGGCAACTCCCTACCAACTATCTCTGATTCTTCTCTTTCTTCCTCGGCATTCTCCTTCTCGTCTACCAACCCATCTTTGCTCTCGTCTCAACACCCCGATAGCGATATTTCCTCCTCTCTTTCCTCCTCTCTTTCGCCCCCAGGTTCAGCTTCCTCCCTTGATCGTACACCTCCTCTATCTTCCGACAAGGTTATATCTGAAATAACACTTGCCCTCGCAAATGGAGCAGGTGCTATCAGGGATTATAGCCATCTCCAAAATCTTACAAGTTTTGAGCACATGGGAGCAGGCGAATCAGGAGAACTTTGGCATTAAACACATGGTTAATGCCAAGCAGGGTTTGCTAGCTCAGAACAGATCTTATTCTAAATTTCCTATCCTCTCAGGATTATTTTCAGTTCATTGGTATATATCAGACTTAAAGTTACATCACTGTGCTCCTTTTCATTATTCGCCAGACCTTGTATATCTATCAGTCTCTCGATTTTTACCGCAAGTTCTGTGGTTTCCTCGATCATGTAACTTCTGTTGAACTATTCTGATGCGGATGTACATCATATTACGGATATACATTAAATTGTTCGTGACTAATCCTCCTGGATAGATCAGAATTAGATCAGAACATATATCGCTGATTGAGATCAGATCCAGTGCCTGTTCTTGAGAAGTTGGTTAATCAAATATGATAACCTGGAGTCTACTTACTATGAGGTAGATGTCGGAAATCCGAGAGTTGATGTCATAATGATCCTCGAGGAAATGCACGGGCTACTCGGCAGAAGGACTGGTGAGCTTGCTGCCTGACCCGGAACTGCCAACAATTGTATCAATTCTTCTCGTTCACGTTGCAGCTGAGCGACAACCTCCTCCATCTCAATTCGACGCTTCATCTCCTCTAGACGCTCGTGTTCAGCACGTTGTCGGGCACGCGTTTCTGCCACTAATGCACGCCGTAAACCTGGTCAAGAAAGGGTCCATATATGTGAGCAGAAAGACCGTAGACGCTGAACAAAGGTACAAACGTGTGATGAGGCACCCACTTTTCCGGGAGGTTCCTGTAACCCAGGGGTTACCGGGCGTGGATATACAAATATCCTCGGCGTCGTGAGCTGAACCGGGAGCCAACCAAGAATCGCTTGATTCAATACCAACGGTCTGCTCCCTTATGTGCAAACCTTGGAACTCAAGCTCGAGATCCATTTCATGGAAGCCTTGGCTATTCTCCTTCGAATAGATGTCTGTGGAGCTGCCCTGTGCCAGGTTAGTAGTGACTTCTTCCGAAGGGATTGATGTCGAGAAACAGGCGTTAGAGTCCAAAGATGAATTCTGGGGCTCAGTATCTTTAGACAGAAGGTCGCTGCGACAAAAAAGACTAGTCCATCTCCCTGGTCCCTTGGGTGAAACCGGCCTGTTTAGCAGCAAGCGTGCCTTTGATCTCTCTGCCACCGACCCATTGAGATATCCTTGTGCTGTTTCCATTGGATCGAGGGTAAACACATCATGGTTCAGTATATAGGTCGGTTGAATCCAGGATGTCATACCGCTCAACCTCCGCCGTATTTTTTTGTTCGGTGTCCTAGGAGGCGTTTTCTTATATAGATTTCTCTTGGGGTAAGGTGCAACTGTTCAGATTCGGAAGTTAAGATGGACATGGTCCTAAATTTGACGCACACATATGGTTAGAGGTTGTGCGTTGCGAACGATGGCGCAAAGAACGTGAAGGGGTTGTCTGTCTTGAGCGATTGGTTCGGATATGCAGATGTGAATGACCTGGGCATGTCCCTCGGACCGGAACCATAAATTAATTAGGGAATCATTCAGGACATACTGTGTCTCTTCATGGGTGTGATCAAAACACGATCTTCGAGGGGAATATTAATTTGTCATGATAGGCCTATGACCTGAAATTGGACATGCCCATTAATGTCGCATATGGTTGTTCTTGTATTTCTTTTTGATCTCCATTTGCAACCGGTGAAAACGGCAAACCGTTCATAGGCTGTTGTTGCATAGCCGAGCAATGAAGTTCGAACATTGGGGTCAAAATCAACAACGACGGGAAGAATACCTGAACTTCGAACCAGTTCCTCGGGAGCGATGCGAAGATGGTAAAGGTGGCGAAACAAAAGGTTCGATCAATTTAAGACTTTGATGACGAGCCGTCAGGAGCCTACGGTATTGAATTAATAATTACAATTATGCATAACTAAGGTAACGATGTTCCCATCAGAATTTGCACCACATTGTTCTTCGTGTACCGGTATGCTAGGATAAAGCAGACCCTAAAACCTTCAAAGCCAAGGCTCGTAAGATCTAGAAATGCGGACTGTCCAGTTGGGATTGTCAGAGTCGGTTATGATAACTTACCTCTGCCCTCTGGTTCCCGCTCAGTTCACTGAAAACAGCGGCAAGAGATTTTCCTTTCGCATCACGAACTGCTCCTAATCGATTGCCGGCGAAGGCACCGAGCATCAATCCAGGAACATTTGCAACGATGAATCCAAGTCCACCACCACACGCTGCACCGACCCAACCCCAGATGGGGACCCGCCGTTCAACTTCGGGACGTAGGAGCTGTCAAATCGGCACTAAGAATTGGTTCATCATCATAGACTAGTGAACCAACCTCTTCAAACACATCGGCAAACACCCCGTCTGCATTTGGCTGAGTACCATCCTCACCAGAAGCCTGAGTAGCTTCTGTACTGAAAATGTTCGCAAACTGAGCAAAAAGATTGTATGTTGAGTTCGGATTGTCAGTGCGGTCTGATCGGGCGGTATACAGAGTATCATATTCCTTGCGTCTCTGGGTATCGGAAAGGACATAATAGGCGTCTGCTACGGCCTAGCTCCACGTGTCAGTATGTTAGGCTCACAGAAAAACGACAATAAATTGACCTGAAATCTTTCTGTCGCCTCTTGTTTTTCGGTAGGAGTGACATTGGCAAGGCGGTCAGGATGAGTCCTGGGTTAATGTAATTAAAGCAGCAGTTCTTGATAAAAAAACAGAACCGACTTCAAAGATTCCTTTCTATATGCTTGACGTACTTCTTCTCGTGTAGCACTTGGTGTGATACTCAGAAGTTTGTAGTAATCAGGAAACTGGGGCATACTGGCTCGAGAAGGATGCGTGATAAATATCAATTAGTCCTGCGCGCAAATGACGTCATGATGCTGCTATACAGGTTCAAGAAATCGAGAGCACTCGCAAGGACAGCACAACGTGGAATGAATTATTCTCGCGTGTCAGAATTACCACAAGAGTATAATGACAGGCATCATTTCATGAAGCAATCTGATAGATTGATATTGGTATATCAGCCCTAGCCACTATTTCCAGTAGTATGTAAGACAGATGAGGGTGAGGATGTTCCTCAATCTCATTCTGGGCTCCTTGCGATTACCGATACAGATCAGGTAAGGACGTTAGTAATCCTAAACCCTCAATGAATAGTCTTGTCCAGAGGATGATCAGAATACGTTGACTGGAACGACCAAAGAGGAGATGTGTCCGTAGAATTTGTAAACATCTGATCTTATGTTATGCAGCCAGTTGGTTCAGATGTCGCTCTGTCAATGATGCACCCAATGATCAGTAGACGAACAAGTTGACTTGGCGGCGCAATTGATAGCCTGAATGAAAAAAAAAACATACCAATGACTACTATTCCGAAACAATGGGGTCAATTCTATCATCCAATCAACGAGGGGCTTGCATTGACAGCTGTAGACTTTCTTCTTACTCCATAGCCATCATCGGCTTCAAACTATAATAACTGCAATCGATACATCAACAGCAATTGAGCCCATCTCATAATGTGCCTTTACGCTAACCCCTTACAATAGCCGTTGCGGCAGTGAACTGTTATGACAATGACTTTGGGCATCGCTTCAACTATCTACGAAACTGCAACGGCGATGATTTGAGATTGATACAAGAGAAGTTTGGTCCTGGGAACCTTGACTAAAGTCAACTAGCATCTCTGTAGCATGGCCATCTCATTCACCTTAATTATTTGACTCGCTACAGTGTCATCTGAGAGCTTGAATGGATACTATCAGATTGGCTGTTTAGGAACACTATTCACATACTGCCTGCACAAGGAGTGTTCCAGCAGATTTCATCAGAAAGTAGAGCTCTTCGCCAGATGCAATTGACACAGGTGGATGGGCAAGCATCCGCTTTGTCTCTCTAGAAAGCACCATGGTCCACGGAGAGCTGACAAAATATTGCTTCATGGCTCGCGAAGGTTCGGTTGCTCGGCTAAGGAGGTGGACTATCACTTGACAGAAAACCGGAAGAGATAATCTGAGGGCATCCCGGCAACCCCGTGGCAACTCGTCCTCTAAGATCTTCAGGACAATGGTACGAAAGTGATCCAAGGTCTCCAGTAACAGGAGATTGTCAGGAAAGTACGAGCACTGCAGAATGTACTGGGCCAACGCCACTAAAATTGGAAGATATCACTAGTTAGCTGTCAGAGTGAACCTATATGAGATACAGCTGACTGTTAGAATGGAAGTTATCGCATGGTGGCCTGAGACATAACCTCCAGAAACCATCATCTTCTGTCAGGAAGGAAAATGGTTTGGAGGGACTGAAATACTTTTCAGCTGCCACGAGTGCTGTCAACAGAGGACCCAGCAAGGCTTTCCTAGATCCTTCATTATCGACTAGATGCTTGAATAGTCTCATAATGAAGGACGCAATTTTCTCCCGAAGAAATAGCCCTCGTATATCAGCATTGCAAAGGATAGTTAAGAACCCAAGAGCAAAGCGGATCATCGACAGACGTGCCGGCGAAATTAATACTTCATTCAAGTGACTAGGAATATTATAGTCGCATGAGATGCAACCATCGGTCATTTGATGTACTCCATCCACCCACCTCTGCGCTTCAGAGTAAACTGCGAAAAAGTCAGCCGGAGCACACTTGGTATCATAACACAACACACTACGGTCCAAGTTGCCGGAGAACTGAGCCACTCGCTCGGTTTGTAGCTCTGCAAGAGATTGTCTCAAGATGGTTTCATCCATTGAGAGTAGCAGATCTAGATAGTTGTCTCTCGCTGATCAAAGCATGTCGATCGTAGCATGATGAAGAAGGGGTAATTGCATACCCTTGTCCCTGTCGTTCGAAACTATCTCTCTGATACACAGGAGCAAAACGCTCCGGCATACTTTTGATGCATACGGTCGAAGGCGATCAGTCGACTGACAGTCATCTCCTCTAGATCCTTTGTGAAGACTTGACAATACAAAGGAGCAAATTTGATCAAGCGACTTTAGCCGTTGACTTTCATGATCCATTTGCCACAGTCCTACAGAGCGAGCAAGAGTATCCTGAGCATAATCAACAGACAGTCCAAGAAACGGCTTGATAATCTCACAGAGAGCACGGCAAAGCTTGCAAACATGTTTTCTGACAGATAATCAAATGCGAGAATACATTTTCTGTGTTTCGAGCAAGCTGCATCGCATTTGATAGTTTCAAGCCACTGCTGAGTCTTGAAATCGATGAGAACACATGTCAGAGTTTCGCACTGAATATACTTCACCATAAAGCAGACGATTTCTGCACTAACGATCCGTTGATCAGCCCATGTCACCCAGCTCCAGAATAGTAATTTTCCCCAACAGAAACAAACAGTAAGTGCGATTTGAAACGATGGTGCTTTTTCCGAGGTATCATCAGTGGGAAAGAGGACCAAGTCAATCAAAGCAAGCATGTGGGACTCAATGTACGGTTTACAGATGGCCTGATCATCAGCTGGATCTGGATTCATCAACCGAACTGTCTGAAAAGAATATTCAGTGAACAAAGATTCAATAAACTTGAATCCTCACAGCATAAAGATTGAGAAAGAACGCGCAATCAAGGTGATCTCTATGTATGATCGGAGACCCCGTCATCGCATCGAAAGTGACATACTCTCCAATGATGGTTTCGAGTGCTGAAGAGAGCAGCTTATAATCATGATCACTAACGGGAATCAGGATTTAGTATGTCGATTCGATGACGCAATCGAGGGTACCTCGAGGACACTCTATCCCTGCTAAGGTCTGGTTGCATAACAAGGACACCAAATAGGAGGCGAATAATCAGCCGTTTAGCAGCGGGAGATACGTGATGCAAGGTGAGCGTGGATGTCAGATCATTCCAATGATCTGTCGTTAGTTCAACAAATGTTAAAAGACAGAGTGTACATATGGGTACCTGGTAGTTGACTCGCAGCTCTCACAGAATCAAGCTCCATCTGGTTTCTGAGAGATTGACCTGGTGTTGCATGACTCCAATTTTCATCCGAATCATTCGCTACAAGCAACACTAGAGAGCCAATCTGAGAAATAGCTTTATCAATCAAAGTGGGAGAACAAGTTCTCGAAATGATCGCATGGCCACGTAATTTGAACCGCAATGAGAGCAACTGATCTATTGTTTTGCCGGTTGCTGGTTAGAAGGAACAATGATTGAGTCTATGGTATGTTATAAGGGCATGTAGCACACCTAAGTGTTGAAAGACAAGAATAGCTCGGTGCTTCAGCCCGTGACTGTGTTCTTGCAAAAGCAAATCCAATTGTCCAACAAGAGCACTCAGTACTAGATGTTTAAACAGTCAACGCAAAGTGGTTACAGTATGATAAGAGTGCATACAATCCATGGACTGGTTATATGCCTGATCGTCATTTCCAAGAGTTTGTAGAATGGTGTCCAGCGCAAACGAGGCACTCTCACCCACACTGGGCTCAAACATCTCATCAAAATCGACCCTTGCATTATCGCTTTCCTGATCAGATTCGGTGTCGCTCATGTACGCAGCAGAAAATGTGTATGAAGGCAAGAAAAAATTCAATAATTTTGGCGGAGTTGGCCACTCGTTTCTAAGCTGTCAAGTGTCCGCTTTTGGCATTAAACCTTCAATTCCTTCCAGAAATTGCGTAATATCGTCGTTAGAAACAAGGAATTCTGTGCTCTTGGAAAAGACTGATTTAAAAGCCTCCATAGACTCATTTTCCTACAATCGATCTTGAGAAAGACATTCACTCAAGAATCAAGAACAACAAACCGCCACATCGAAAAAACGGAGCTCCTGCCACTCTTCATCCTCCTCCTCACGAATGACTCGTAACATATCTCTGCGAATCATTGAAAGGCTACCGAGGGTCGAAGTGGCGCCTTTGTCGTCAGATTTTCGGGCAGAAACCTGAACTTCTTTTCCAGGTCCTGTAGACTTCTTTTCTTTTTTCGGTGCTTCCATTGGCGATGGATCATCTGGATCTGGGGGTGGCCCATCATCGGATTCTGAGTCTGATTCACCTTGCCGCCCGCGTCTATTGCGACGCGACAATATATCAAGGTAAGTAAGGGTTGGACGGAACTGGTGTGTCTCCTTGATTGGATGGAGGTTTAACTTGCCTAGATCGTCAAAGACTGTGAGTTCGAGAGACAAAAAGTTGATCAATTGATTCCCAACCGTTTCGCATAATTCCGAGCATCTGAATACCTCGTTGAGGTACCTGTTCACTCTGCAGTCGAATTTCTCTTAAACGGGGTTCCTCTCCGTCTTTGAGTCCTTTCCGCTCTTGCCTTTTTTCTACGTCGTATTCAATCCGCGCTACCCCAAAATCCCGTGATTTGTCACCACTCCATACTTCAGGACGTGTATCTGCCGGGACGTGAAGTTCTATCCGTCGTATTCCTGGCTTGATTCGAGCGGTAATTCTTTTGCCGCTCATCTGAGCACTTGGGGGAACTTGAAGAGGACGATTTAATAGAGGAAATTGATGTAACTGGACATTGGAAGAAAGTGCATTGGTGAAATGGACTGGTAAGACAGTTATCAGCTCGTCTGCTCCTTGGCTTGGTTCCATATGATGAGATACGTATTTCAAGGATTGATGAAATATATCCCGGGAAAATCCGAATGTTGTAACTGATTCGGTCAGCTTTTATTTTTATCATCAGATGACCACTCAGAAAGGCCCTGTCATCGTCATAACAGGGACACCTGGCACTGGGAAGACCATACATGCGCAATTGCTGGCAAAAGAGTCACCAATAACACTGGAACATATCAATGTAGGTGACTGGGTCAAGGAAAAAGGGCTGTACGAGAACTACGACGATAAATGGCAGAGTTATACTGTAGATGAAGATAAGGTATGGTTCCGAATAGGAGAATCTCCTTCTGAATGTCAATTTCATCAATCTCAAGGGATGAAAAAAACAGCTATTAGACGAATTAGAGCCAATGGTTGCTCAGGGTGGAATTATCCTTGATTGGCATACCTGTGATATATATCCCGAAAGATGGCCTGATCTCGTGGTCGTACTACGATGTGACCATACATTACTCTGGGAACGGTTAGAAAAAAGGTAGGTCTCAAGTTTTCGAGGATTCATCTGGTTGTTATTCAAAAACACATATTCTTGCAAGAGGATATCCTTTGAAGAAAATACAGGAAAACAATGAAGTCGAGATTCTGCAGGTCGTGCTTGACGAAGCACGGTCATCCTATCCCGATCTTCCTGTCGTCGAGTTGCAAAGCGAAGGATCGGAGCAGCTTGAATCCAATGTTGCCAGGATCGTCGACTGGATTCAGGCCTGGAAGATTGATCACCCTGAAGAAGAATAAGGGGTAGGGTTCTTTTCATCTTTTATCTTATTCATAATTACCAAGCTTATTAGGTTGTCGTTTTGAGTCTCTGTAATCATGTATACTGTTTTATAGAAGGAATGGTGTGAGTCAAATGACTACGGTGATAATTTCATCTTTACGTTAATGTTAACAAGAGTAGGCTGGGGTCCAAAGTTGAAATGCGTTAGGATCTGGCAAGGGAATGCATCTTCTTTCTAACACGAATTAATGGATACCGCAAACAGAAATCTGTTCAGTAGCAGTTGTCCCACGAGTCGATAGTAAAAGGACAAAGAGCCTCGGCTATATACATCTATTTGTCGCCTTTAAGAAGGCTTGTTTCATGTTGACAATGCTTTCCAAATGTCGTCCGGAACCACTGACGCGAAGTATTCAGAACCAAGACAACCCTTATACGAAGCTAGTACTCAGTTTCAAAACTGGCGCTTTTCACAGGAAGGTCTGACAAAAATACGAGAGAAACTCAATGAAACTGCCGTTGCTGCGATTCGAAATACGTTCGAGGTCGATGAGGTAAAAGAAAAACACTTTGCTTTGTAGAATCCTTTCGTATATTTTTCATCTCTCGGTTTTGTTTTTCCCATTTATGATGATCGTGCTCATTAGCCAGGGTCTTCCGCTCATGTTTCATTCCTCCACGCAAATGAAGAAGTGACCCTGGTGAAGTTGTATTTGACCAAAATACCCCAATTATGCGCCATGTTTCGATTCCCGGAAGAGGTTGAGGCTACGGCTATCTCGTACCTCAAGCGATTCTATCTCAAGAATACAGTGATGGACTGGCACCCGAAGAACGTGATGTATGCGGATGCTTCTCTCGATTTTTGGTTGCAAGAGGAAACTGATTTGAGCGACAGGTTGACGGCATTGTTTCTTGCCACAAAAACCACGAACAACCCAATTTCTTTGGAAACCTACACCACGCACATACCGAAAATAGCCCCTTCGGATGTACTAGACCTCGAATTTCTGGTGGCTCAAAGCTTGAATTTTGAATTTACGGTGTGGCATACTCATCGTGCACTATGGGGAATTTGGCTGGACTTGCAGGTGAGTATTATGGGATGTCGGTTTTTTAAGAAAAATCTGATCTGTCTAGAGCCTCACGGAGGTACAGGAGCCTGTTATCTATGACACTGCGTTAAATCACATTCGAGCATCTCGGCTAACTGATGCAGAGCTACTCTATTCACCGTCACAGATAGCATTGGCGGCGTTTTCACTCGGGGCAGCCGAATTGGCAGAGAAATGGGTTCGAACAAAAGTGACAGGGGAAGCCACAGCGCAGGAATTATCTGTTAATGCGCTATTCCCAGTCTTGGAAGAGATCAGAAGAATGATACTGACAGAAGGGCATGCACCGGATGTCGAGGCGGTTCGAGAAATTGATCGACGTTTGAGGCTATGCAAAAATCCGGAAAAGATAGTTGGTAGTAAGGCATACTTGGCCAAGCAAGCGGAGGAAGAGAGGAGGGCCGAGGAGAAACGACAGAAAAAAGTACTTGAGATGCAGAAGGAACAAGGTGATCCGTTTGGAGATGAGGTGCGAGAAAGAAATCTTGTAGATTACGACGATGAGGACGATGACTAGTCAACACATGTATCCATAAAGTTGTACCTGGAGGGATCTACTCAGAGATATGCCCTCCAACGGAATATGGGATTATTTTTGGCAAGATATTGACCTCCCGGGTGTGAATGAGACACGGAAGGCTTCGAATATGCCGGAGCGCTCAAGGGGTCACAGAAAGTCATGTATTTCAGTTATCAAAAACCTGGAGCGAATTAGGACGAGAAATGGAGATGGAGGAGGAGACACACAGCATTGGCAGTCAAATGGACACAAGGGGGTATCTGGGCCGAGCGTGTAAAAAAGGGAGACGGAGGGAAGGGGCTTAGCTTACCACCCCCATGGGCTGTTATCCCAAGCTCGTCCTCCTTGTAGACATTCCAGCCCTCCTCTGTTTTGCGTCCTGGCAGGGTGGTCAGGAGGGTTGGCAGAAGAGAGAGAGGGATTCGCACTGGGACAGGTTCCACGAGAGTCCTTAAATCGCTGGAGCTGCTTTGCACGGCTGGCAGGGCGCTTCCTGGGTCGTTTCTCTGGAGGGGAAGAGACAGGCTTTTGCTTTTGCTTTTCCTTGGACGCAAAAATGGCGTCGATTTCGGACATGAGAGTGTGACGTGTGACGAGACCGTGACTTTATGGCCTCACTGCATCACCGCCAGCAGTCGTTCCTCAATGGCCTCGCCAGTGTGATGGCCAAGCGCAACACCCCGTTGCCTCCATCCCTCACAGGTGTGCCCTCACCCAACTATGACCCTGCCAATTCTCCCTGGTCCTACATCGAGCCATCCCCCCACATAGGTTCTTTCCGTCTCGCCAACCACGACGTCAGCCTTTTCAAGCTCTGGGGCCTCGTGATGCAGTATGGCGGTGCACACGCAGCACGTTTTTCTCTCGCTGCACTAGTTTTTTCCTGACCCTAACCCTAGCTCAAAACCAATAGTGCGTGGCCGCAAGTCTGCGCCGAGTTTGGCCTGCCTCAAGATTTTGGTCACGTGCAGCCCAATGGCTCCACATCCGTCGCTCACATGCTCGAGCAGATGTACAACGCCATCCTCTACCCCTTTGAGGATCTCTACAAGAAAAATATTCACGAACAACAGCGCAAAGCTCAACTCGCCTCAAAACCTCCACAACGCTCCGTCCAGAGGCCCCGTCCACCCCCTCCGGACCCCAACCTCCTCGACAGTGACATCCAGCCAATCAAGCGCAAACTCGACGTCGATGACCCCGAACCTAAGCGGACTAGACAAAAGACAGGTGCATTTCTTCAGTCCCTCTCTCTCTTTTGCTTTACTTTTTTTATAGACCCTCCTGATCCACCCCCTCAATCAGCAGCCCCAACACGCTCACGCCAGCCTCTTCGCCGCAAGATCGAGTACATCCCCTGGGCACGCCCCTTAGAAACTCATGGTGGCCGTGACCTCCGCATCATCAACCATGAGTACAACACACTCGCCCAGAAAAGGCCTCTTCGTGACATCAATGACTGGGGAATGATTGACATCGAAGCTCTCAGAATGTCCCTCTGCTCAAATCTTCCGACTGAGCTATCCTATGCCCTCACCACCCTCACCATCTTCTCAACAATGCGCGGTCAGAGTCCTGGATCCGGCTTCCCCATCTTCCAATGTCCCGATCTTTTTGACGACCTCCTCGACCTTTTGGAGCAACTTGCCTTTGCCGACGTGCCGGATCATCTCTCCACCGACGAATCCCGTCAAATCACAACTTATCGTCAACTTGTCGATGCCATCTGTGACGATCAACTCGAGCCTTTCGCTGCCTTGGCTTTCCATCAAGGTTCCAAGAATCCCATCGCCGGTCCCGTTCCCCGAACAGCAGATACCATTCTCATCATTATCAATCTTTTGCGAAATCTCTCCGTGGTTCCAGACAATTGGCAATTCCTTTCTCATCATGATAGACTCATCTATGTCATGTTACGCATATGCACTATCCGCCAAGTCGATGGTTACCCGGCTCCTGCCTCACCTGTCCTCTCCTTGTCTGATCTAGTTCAGATACGTAAAGATACCCTGTATACTCTCGTTAATCTTGCCCCCTTTATTCCCCTTCCCCCCGAGCCATCCCATTCGGTAACCATATCGAACCGTGTACTTGAACTGGTCGCATCATATCTCGTAGACCCTATTGAGGCTGTCTCCCCCTTTGCATCTGTCCAGGTTGCAGGGCAGCTCACCACTACTCCACCACCAAAGCCTTCATCTCTGGCTGACGCAGCTCTCGATGTTTTCACACGCTTCAGCCTATCCGATGCCAACCGCCAAATCCTTTCCCAAACTATTCCCAAACCATTCATCCAACAATTCTTTGAGGCCCTTGTCCATCGACTTCCTCTTACAGACACCGACCTTCAGATCTGTGCGCGAGAAACTTGGCTGAGTTATCTAGAGAAAACAGTCATGGCCCTCTATTGTCTCGCTTTTTTCTCTCCGCCCTCACTTAAACATCACTTAAAAGCGGATCGGAGGCTCGGTTTCAAAACGGTGATGTTCCGACTCGTGCACAAGTGTTTGTCAAATCCAAATCCTGAGCTGCGGTCATTATTCTCTCTATGCTGTCGCAGGGCCGTCGAGACAATGAAAGTTCTCGATGATGAAGGTGATCTATTCGATACTACTGAAGCGACCACCCCAAACTTGTCTTTCGGCATGGGCTTTGTGGATTCCAGTGAAAGTGCGACGGAAATTGGAAGTGGCCTACTTGTAGGTCAACGGGATGCCACCTGGGACATTCTTATGACGAGGGAAGTTTTTGGTGATGAGAGCATGTTCAAGGAGCTCGACAGTCTTGCGCGTGTAGAATGCCAATGAGTGTAGAGTATGTAGTTTTGTATTATTAACGTTTACACGTGACAACAGATTCCCTATGAAACGCGAGAATTAATTTCAGGCCCTGAACCTTCATGGCAGATCCGCATCCCCCTCCTATTTATTCACAACAAGATCCGACTTGTTTTGGTCAAGGAACCGCCCAAAATGAATTCCACCGTCCAGAAATTCTTATATTGCCGACTATCGACTCTGTCAATTTCCAGAAAGGTTATCTGGGTGTCGAAGAAGAACGTGCAGCTATAGAGGGAGAAATCCAAGTCAAGGGTGCTGATCAGCACCGCTGGTCAAAGCTGTAAGCAAGTCTGGTCCTTGAAAAAAAATGGAATTCCGCGCCATTTGACGCTTGCGCTAGTACTGTGTCGCTTAGGACGTATGAAGCTGCGTACGACGAGGAAATTGAGCTCAATTCGAAAGAACTTGTCTTGCGCCCCCCGAGTGCTCTAGATCCTTTCCCAACGACCTTTTCTTTTTCGATCCCTCTTCCTCCTGACACGCCACAGTCGATCCAAACACCCCATTCCTCACTTGCGCATACTTTGATGGCTTGTCTTCATCCTAATGACGACTCTGCACCTGCTGTTTCAACAAGTATCACAGTTTATACGCGGCGCTATAGTCCTCATGCACATACACTCCCCATCTCTCCTGAACTATATTTACTTGAAGACCCAACACGCGTGGAAGTTCAACTTCCTCGTTCTTCTTTCACAGCTGGAGAACTCGTACCAGTCTATGTTACCGTTCCCCCACCGCCCATGAATATTGTTATAGATAGGGGCCTTAGGCTGAGGAACTTGCGGATTGAATTGGTCAGGGTTATCAAAGTTAAGCGTGGAGTTGCAGATCAATTTGAGTTTGATCAAGAAGAGGACACAAATTTGCTCATGGTTGACGGTGGTAGGGTTCAAAATCATGTTGGGACTTCAAATAGCACCTTGGGTATGGGCATTTGTGCGCAGTCGCCGTCTGCCAAGGCCGCTTTATCCCCTTTGTTGCCAGGATCGTCGTACAAGACCGTGATTGCGCGTTCTGGTGCTTCTTGTCGCTTTCATTCATCTCGGTCTATCCGTCTTCGATTCATCCTTCATCCGCCTTTAGCCATAAGATCACCGACGGTGGTTCAAAGTAGTCTTCCGGGAAGTGATTATGCAGAAATGGGAAGTGACGCAAATATTGGATCGATAACTCAGACGACATTGCTCCATTCTGTCGCGTTCTTCTTAAATGCACACATTTCATTTCTTGATACAAAGGAGCAGTCAGAGCGCACATCCTCGCTGACCATTCCGCTCAATGTGCTTCCACCACCTGCCCGTTTACCTGAGATCTCTCAGACTTTTGACGAGGCCTATTTCAAGAAACACGATCGGCCTCCCGTCAAGACAAATCGGTACGATGAACTTGATAGGGCAACTCCTCATTACTGTGAAGGTCAAGCGGGTCCAAGTATGATCTCCACTCTTGCCCCCCCACCATTTGAGGAAAGAGATGCTCCTCCACCCTTTTTCAGTCCCACGGCAGAAGCCTCATCTTCTAGTAGATTGCCAACATTTCTTGAATCTGAGACAGAGGTTCTCCTACCAGACTCGACATTTACGTCGTCTGATCATAATTTTACATCCATGTCATTTGCAATTGAAGGAGAAGGTGTGAAATTTGGTTTTCATGCTCAAGATCAATTCGATGGACATTCAGAGGATATGCAGAGATCCATGACACCACCGCCGTCTGTAGAAATGGCCGTAGGAGGTACTGATTTGACTGTGTTGACAGAGATATCAGAGTCATCGCAAGGGTTGACGTTGGTTTTGGATCAATGCGAGGAAGATATGGCTTTGGAGGACCAACCACCACCTCCACCTCCTGCTATGGATGATCCTTCGGATCCACCACCTCTGATAGACGATTCTGGTTTTAGACGGCCCGATCCTCTTGAACGTCCTCATTCTCCTCAACCCCTCCCACCACCACCACCACCACCATCATCATCATCATCGCTGCCACCGCCACCACCACCACCATCCGGACTCACAGATAATGACCAGACTACTCCTGGTCATGCCCCTCCACCTTATCTTAATACAGAAGGACATCACGATCAAGAGAATGTCACCAGACCTCCACCTTATTATTATGTGGATTGATTTATTTCATTTCACCAGTGTCATTGCTCTCTAAGACGTGTATATTTGGAAGGATATTACAAGGACCATTGTAATGGAAATGTGATGTAAAAGCAATAATAGGACACCATCAGAGGCAACGGAAGAATGCATATGGGGGGAGGGGTACTTTGAAAAGTGTTCAACAGCTGCAAGCGTCCTTCGTCTTTGCCTGATCATCTTGCAAATTAACGTTCTCCTCTCTTGCACTGTTACCACGACCACCAGTTCCTGAACGGCCCAACGTGTTACGAGATGCGGCCAGGATGTGTTCGATCGGTATTTTCTTGGCTAAAACACTTTGGATCGTATCATTCATCCTTGATGAATATTGATTTCCCACTTACCAATCTCCGTGAAGACCTCAACGATTCCCTCTCCCGTCTTTGCACTAGTTTCAAAGAATAAGAGGCCAGCTTCCTGAGCATATGCTTGGGCTTCCTCCCTTGGAACTTGACGCAAGCTCTCAGGTTCTTCTGGGGAGCTTGAGGATTCTCCAGGAGTGGCAGGGACATCATCGGCTTCATCTTCAGAGTCGGGAGAACCAGAAGAGGGAATGGAGGGTTGTACAAGATCAACTTTATTACCAGCAAGAGCAATGACGATGTTTGGGTTGGCTTGCCGCTGTAGTTCCTTTACCCAAGACTTGGCTTTTTCTAAGCTGGTAGCTTTGGTGACATCATAGACTACAACTGCCGCTTGTGCGTTACGGTAGTACATGGGCTATAGTCGAAAAGGGATTTTTTTACCAGACGGATGGAGTGGATTTCAAGGTGAAAGACATACTGCAAGGGAATGGAAGCGTTCTTGTCCAGCAGTATCCCAAATCTCATACCGCAGGATGCGATCCTCCAAGCGGCATTTCTGGGTGAGGAAAGCGGCACCGATGGTTGGTTCTTTATTTGGTTGGAATTCATTGGAGACCTTGAAGACAGGAACCGTAGAATAAGTTATAAAAGCAGTCATTTCTCGACGACTCGACGTACAAAACGAAGGACAACTGAGGATTTCCCGACAGCTGCTTCACCTATAATGGATCAAGGTTAGCACTTTGATATGAATCAAGAATATAAAATCATGAGAGTTAGGGAAACAGGGGCGCACCTAAAAGCACAAGCTTGACTTGAACGGATCTGTCTTGGGATCCTGAAGCAGCTTCTGCCATGACTAAAGAGGAGAGGGACTAGCTATTGAGGCAGTGTGACTGCTGATGTTTGTGTCTGTGTATTGCATCACTTTGCGATATTCACTCATGTGATTGTCGCCACCTGCAAGGCACAGGTCTGTGCCGCTTAGTCATACCATAAATGTAATAGGATAAGTCTGACTACTAATTCTACACCAACTATACATCTGAATAACGCAAGGGGCACACCCTTAAATTTATCTTATGGCCAGCTGCATGGCATTTACTACATGTAGGGGCTTGTCGAGCCTGTGTCCTAGCCTCGAGTTGGCTGGGCTCTCATCTTGAGGCTAGGAGGGAGCTTTGGGCCTGTATTGGCTTGATACGCTGGTGAGGCTCAAAAAGTAATTGTGTAGCCCTGTCACATATTGAGTGCCAGTATGAATGGAGGTGGTCGAGTAGGAGGCCTCCTTGAAAACTGTCTAATATATACATGGAAGCCCATACACTTGAGCGAATGTCGCATTGACCTCTGAGTTGTAAATGCATAGCTTGTTGATACAGATAGGGCCTCTCACAACTCAAGAACCCTCAGGAGAGAGGCAGTCGGCTGGGAACGCCATGGCCATGGTCGCGTTATTCAAGTCAAGTTTGTAAATTTGTTGTGTGGAATTAAATTTGAATTTCGCCTAATAGCCAGACTTATTCTATGACTAATACATTTATGGTATGACTAAGCGGCACAGCTAGTGGGAGCCCTTGGAAGGCACTTCATTAGTCAGCTCAATTCAACCAATTGTATGTGGTGTAAAATCCAACCCCAAGGTGTGGGAACCCCCATAAAATCAAGCATTTCATTTGTCCTTGCCTCGAATTATCGTTGTCATGGCCGTACCTTTGAGTTTCACTCCTAGTCCAGCCAGTGTGCCTCCTGCCAACGTTGTCTATCGTCTAAAGGAATATCCTGATACCCCCGTTAATAGACATCCATTGGTAGACGTTTTGTCGCGTTTGCTTGTCTCATATCCTGAACCTGTGATTTACAGAATCCTCTTGACTTCATTCTGCGTGCAGCGCAAATATATCCTAACAAAGTGGCATTGGTCCACCCTGACGCTGAATACCCAGTACAGTACACGTTTTCTGTGTGGTACGTGGAGAGCTCGACATCGTACATCGTTTCTTCTCAAGAATTTATTAATAGGGCTCAGCGCATTCAAAATCTTGCATATGCTCTCATTCAGGCAGGTGTCAAGCCTGGGAATCGCGTGGTAGTGATAGCACCCAACTCGTATGTATACTTCTTAGGCCGGTTGAAACCCCTTTCACTCAAACACTGTTTTTGTCAAGTCCCTTGATCGCAGGTTAGGGGAACATAAACAAATCACTACATTAGCTCAAAGTAGCACAGATGCTCATTATGGCGTCTTGGCTGCGCGGGCAATACTGACCCCCATTAATACCCGTCTGAAGCCCTCCGAGGTTGCATATATTCTTGACCACAGCGGTTCGAACCTCATCCTCGTTGACCACGAGTATACCCATCTGGTACCTCCAGGAACGAAGGTTCCAGTCATTGTTTCAAATGATACCGGCCGATTTGGTGACCCGTACGAGGCTTTCCTCACTGAAGGTCGTAAGTTCAGCAAGGAGAAATCCTGGAGTGGCTTAGATCCTGAGAATGATGAGAATGCTGGTGCAATCCTCTGTTATACGTATAGTGTTTCCCTCTCAAATTCGTGCTTCATGTACTCACGACAACCTCTTCTAAAGATCGGGAACGACAGGAAGGGTAAGGCTTGTTCCCGATACCGATCCAAATTTGCTCAACGGAATTAAAATAGCCAAAGGGTGTCCTTACTACCCTGAGAGGTGTGTCAACAACTGTCCCTCGTGATCAACTCGTCTTGAATTGCTAATCAGGTTCTTATCTGGCTGCTATCGCAAATGCTTTCGAATGTCAGTGAGTGCAGGTTGACTGTACTGTATGTACTTTGGAGTAGCTCAATGTATTCCAGAATAAACAGGGAGTCGGCATATCTATGGTGAAGCCAGCTCGATGAAATCTGGATCAGAATCTGATTTTGAAGCGATGGGATAGGATTCTCCCAATGTTCCACGCTGCTGGTTGGACATTTCCGTGGTCCAATGTTTTTGCTTTGGCCAAACAGGTAAATGTCTGATTCTGTGTTACTAGTGGTTTTTTCTCATCGCAATTTTCAAAGATCTTACTTAGGACAGTCAACTATTCGCAGATATGGAACCATTTCCTCCATTCTGGTGTCACTCATTATTGTGGGGCACCAACAGTTCAGGTAAATCATAATGGTGGACGACGTGTATGAGGAAATCAAACAAATCGACAGATCAGTATTGTGAATGATCCGCAAGCTCGAAAATTGACACAGAGAGTGACGGCCTGTATCGGTGAGCCTGTTTCATGATTTTATCAGCAATAGGTAACAATGATTGAAAAGGTGGTGCTGCACCTACTGCCCATCTTATTTCTGAGCTCGAAAAAAATGGATTTATACCCGTCCATATCTATGGCTTAACGTCAGTGGTACTTTCATCTTTGGAGCTTACGAGCTAATTTCTCACCAAAGAGAGGTGACATCAGTGTTGGGTCCAGTATAACTAGATACTGACATCTTACAGACATACGGTCCTTTCACTAGAAACTATGATCATCCCCACTGGGTAAATTTACCTCTGGATGAGCGTGCACGTTTTATGGCTCGCCAAGGACAAGCATTTGCCACCGCAATGGGAGCTCGTGTGGTTTTTCCATCTTCAGAAAATGATAAAAACCCAGTTCTTTGTGATGTACCGCGAGACGGCAAGACAGTTGGTGAAATCGTTACCAGGGGAAACATAGTCATGAAGGAAGTAGGTTTTGATTTTCAAGTCATTATTGAGTGCACGCCAACATTCTTCTTTTTCAGTACTTTCGTGATGCAGATGCTACACGCAAAGCTTTCCGTGGTGGGGTCTTCAACACTGGAGACTTAGCCGTCATGCATCCCGATGGAACCATTGCTGTTGTAGACAGGAGTAAAGACATCATTATTTCCGGGGGAGAGGTATATTTTTTCGCTTGGTTGATGGCGGTATTCATCATCAGGTGACCACTTTGAAACAGAATGCTTCTAGCCTTGCAATCGAACAAGGTTAGATTGATTGTCAGATAATGAACATGATCTTATCATGTACACATACAGAACTAGCGAGCCACCCCGATATCTTGGAAGTCAGCGTCGTTGCACGTCCTCATCCTAAATGGGGAGAACGCCCCATGGCCTTTGTCATCCTGAATCCACAACATGCTGATAAGTGGATTGGTCGATACCATGAATTTAGTAAAAACCTCAAGGAGTACGCCCGAGCACGACTACCAGGGTTTGCTTGCCCAGAATGGGTAGAAGTTGTTCCCGAGTTGCCTGTGAGTTTTATGACAATTTTGCATGCATCCTTTATGACCTTAATACATGTTATAGAAAACGTCTACAGGGAAAATTCTCAAGACTGAGCTCCGGAAGACAGTTGCGAAACTCTGATTGAAGGCAACACTTACAATACTTGTATATGCATACAAATTCAGTCTTGAAAATTAAGTATCCAAAAATCTATGAAACCAATATGTTCTTCGAAACCAGACACAATGCCTTGAAAAGGGTTGTTAAAAAATCCAGCCTAAAATACAGTAGAGAATGAGGACACGAATGTCTGTACTAAATGACACACAATTGAGGAACTTGTGAATATGATAACAGGTACTAAAGTCTTGGTATATAAATAGTTAACATTCATTGTTGGTATCAGGACAGAGTCGAAGTATACGGAAGGATGCAGTGTTCCGTTCGCAGAAGTAAATATCGTCATCTTTTCGACCTAGGAATAGAACATCATCATTGGGATCGCAGTCAGCCTCGGCGCCGACAAGGCCTTGTGGCCCCCCTACGGATTTGTTGTTAATGCCAAGTCCAACTTTTTTGGGTGCGACTGCCTTGCCCTTGGAGGCAAATGTCGATAAAGGTGGATTAAACGGATCAATCGATGTTCCAATTCTCCAAACAAAAGGAGGTCGGCGGTTAATGGTATTCAATGGCGGATGGAAGGTAGGTAGTGTCGTCCGTGACTGATCTGCTGGTCGCAACAAGGCATCACTTAGATCGACAACCTCTAAGCCACCTCGACGCATCGCAACCAGTACTGATCGATCCTTCACATCCAGTGCTTCCAAGTGCTTCACATCACCCATTTTACTGAACGAAGTCGTCACCTCATCCTGGAACTCTTCGTTGCTCCAAACGAAACGTCCTTTGAGAATGGATCGACCACGGGCATCAACTATCGTTGTACTGTGACCTCCTCGTGACGAGAAAAAGAGGGCTGGTGGGCCAGAGCGTTTTGATTGGGACAAGAGGGAGATTGGTGGTAACAAAGGTCTGTTCGGCGAGTGATTGGGAATGGATAGTGGCAATGGTGAGCGGAAAGGATGAGCGGGATCTATGCATTGCAGTTTAAGGTCTCGAAGGAAGGTATAGTCGGTTTCTCCTTCCCGGCGGACGGGAAGGTCAGATGGCAATAGACCATCTTGATACCAAGCTTGCATGAGATTTGACGACCACGGTCCTAATCGTTCGAATTAGCGCAAAATGTGGACCTGAAATCACATCGCCTACCATGCATAACGCTCTTGGGATCTTTATAATACCAATGTGTAGGGCCTGAAGGAGTGGGCACAGGTAGTCCGGGAGGTGAGAACTGTGACGGACGATGGTCTAGGTCATGGTTCCTGCTGGCATCCTCGCCTAATTCGTGCTCACCCCGCAGACTCAAGGAATTGGGATATGTCGGGGGTATGACAAACTCATCCGCAATCGAAGCCAGGGGAAATTGAGGTGCAAATCTGAGTTGCTGGAAAGTAGTATAAGGGCCCATCTGCATAGTGACAAATTCATCTGTTGGTATTTGTGTCATGGAAGCGGACTCAGGATGCCCTACTCGAAATCCATCCTGAGCTTCGGAATGCTCACTGGCGACAAGGGGCGGAGTGGATGGTCGAGTGGATCCGTCTCTTGAAGTAACGGTAACATCAAGACTAGTGCTTGCATTGATATCATCTTCATTAGCCTCGTGATCAGCGACAGATGCTTCACCTAGCCGATTCTCGCGTGCCTGCCGGCGAGCCGCCCTTCGCTCTGCACGTCCGATACGAACTTCGTGAACTCTGACTGTTGCTGGCTCAAGACCAAATACATTCTGTGCAAAGACCAAGAATATTTCTACAAGATCGTCCCCTTGAAGCTGTAATTCCAAAGATCGGGGTGAATCCGGAAGAAGGAAAGTTCTTGATAGTCCAAGAGCAGTGCGATATGTACCTGCAAATAACTCGACCTTTTCCCCATTCTCTCCGCAGAGAATCGCGAGGAAACTGGAAACATTAGTTGAAGTTTCACAAGCGATTAAAAACTAATCACCTCTTCCGTGGTGTCTCCACAGCCTTGATCATGAGAGCACCTTTAGTGCCAGGAAACTTCACGTATTGCAATTTCGGAGGAGAAGCAAGTGGAGGGAGAGGTGCGCTCAACCATCTACTCGTGTCTGCATCTGCAGCAGAGATTGTGAGAGGCAGACGCTCATCGGATCGCCTGTTGAGTGCAGTACTGATAATTCTAGAAAAAAACCGCGGGCGAGAATTTGTGGAGGTCGATGAAGAGGGGATGATAGACGTTGGCGATGCAATCAACGGATCCGCTGATGTTGAGTGTTGTACGGTGGAAATTGGAAGGTCATCAGAATGCAATGAAGGTGGTCCTCGATATTGGGCATTTCCTTGGATTTGATCATCGTTAGCACCTGTGCTGCTGTAGCTGGATCGAGGAAGGTGGGACGAGGAAACGGCCAGCTGCTGACTCGAAGGTTGCCTCATCGAAGAGGACCCAGAAAGCATAAAGGACCAACGCCGTCGTCTAGGAGATCGATTAGTCTGTTCTATTCCAATTGAGTCATGTCCTTCAGATGAGAATGAACCAATGGTATCCTGTGGCATGTTGTAGGTCGTGTTGATCAGGATGGGTTCTTGAAGTTGCGTGGTACCTGGAGGCGGCAAGTCAGGAATACGACTCTCCATCAGCGCTTGTGCGAGACTGATCCTGCCATCGGTTTCGTCGTCGTCGTCTTCCACATCACATGGATCTGGCGACTCAGTTTCTAGATGCGATTGCCGCAAAGCTTGACGAAGAGTCAAAAGAGTAGGAGTAGGAGAGGGTTCAGAATTGGGGATACTGGCATTCCGGGTTGCGGATAGATCGAGGTTTGAAGGTCGTTGCCTCTGTAAACCAGTAGTCGAAGAATAAGGTCTAGTAGCAATTGACGAGGCATTCCGACGTGCCGAAAGTGTCGCACTCGTCCGTTCGTCAAGAGCTTGACTGCCACTGGCTGCTGCACGGATGTCAATGGCCTCATCATCACTGGATCCGGCCCAGTCATCAGATTTACGATGGTTCTCCAAGGTCAGTGCTTTATGGGCTCGAGTTGAAACTCCAGCAAGTACATAACTGACTGAATTAGCTCGTGCTCGAGCTCTCACGGAAACTGCTGAAGGCTGGCTTCGCAAGACAGGTGCTGATTGAAGATCAGCAGAATTTGTGTAAGGGGGAGGCTGACTGGAAGGTTCCACGGGGGTATAGGGAAACTGCAATGGGGAGACATGAGATTTTTTCCGATTTCGAGTGGGAGTACGCGGTGCACGGGGAACAAGAGGAGGCAGTGGGGCGGACAAGGTATGAGGTATGCTCCTGTGGGATGCCTTTTGAGGGATAGGTCCGAGATGATTGTCGGTAGTCTGGATGAAAAGGCTCGCTTTTTCCACAGATGTGCGTGCCTCGGTTCCGAGCGGGGAAGTGGTTTTCTTTGTAATCTCCCTTTGTAGACGCTCTCGCTCCCTGCGGGTCTCGACATCTATTCGCCATTCAATAACCTTTTTCACTTCTTCTAGAGCGTAGACACGAACACCATCCCGACGTCCAGCTATGGCTACTAGTATGCCCCGATACTCCATGACAACAACGCTCTTGAATGCTACTCTGCGCACCAATGAGTAGGGCTGAGATGCTGGAGGAGAGGTTAGAGGCAGAACATCCAAACCTTGGGCATGACAGAGGAGGAGATAGCGTGGAGCTAAGAAAGTACCACTGGCAGGAGGAGTAGAAAAGTGCGCGGGCGAGAGGTCAGATGTTAAGATGGACAAAGATAGGCCAAGTTCTTGGAGAGAAGGTGGAGGGAGGGGCGGCGGGAGAGATATAACTGGGGTCAATACTGGTGAAGCCGAACCGACTGCTTTATTGATATTTACTGCACTTTGGTCTTCAGCGACGGTCTCGGGAGCAGACGAAGTCGAGGGGGACTCTCGACGGATAAGATTACTGAAAAAATCAGAGAACCTATTGGAGGATCTAACCTGTGAGAGGAAACACAGGTCAGATACATTCGAATGGCTTTAGTTAGACTCGGCCCGGAAACGGTACGCACTTCGATTGCGGATCGGTGCCGCGCACGCCGCCGTAAAAGGTTCCTTCTGACGGTTCCCGACGGTGGGGAACTCTGAGTAAGAGTCAATTCAGGTCGGTTTTCAAGCCGTGGTGCGGATGGAGGAGAGGCAGCAGTAGACGGCCGTCTGACGGTTGGACGGGGAGTTTCAGTGACGAGAACTTCTGGCATGCTATGGATGCTGGCGACATCAGAGACATGGTCTGGGGCGCCCGTGCTGGATACAAGGTGGGTTGATTTCTGATTACCATGGTACTTGACGGTCTCGACGACTGCGGTATTGGTGTGGCCGGTATCTGAAGAGACTGTTGCGGGAGGAAAATGCCCGTCGACGTTTCTGTCCGCAGCATGGGCAGCCATGAGATGTGGGAATGAGGCAGACTCAGGGTAAGAGGAACATGGTGGATATGAGGAGAGGAGCGAGTTCGCACGCCTCGAGCGTCTGCCTCTGAAATGCTCGCTGCCAGGCTCACCGCCCTGCGTTTCCCACCCGGCGCTGGCAAGGCTGCGTTTGGGTCTGCGGCATCTCTGCGTCGTCTCAGTCCTGTCGCTGACCAGGACATCGCTCACTTTCTAGACATCCTTCCAGCTAGCTCAGTTCTATCTACCCTGGCCCCCATTTCGTCCTTGCCTCATGAGCTGGATCAATTCAATGCCGACTGGATGCATCGTTTCCATGGCTCCGCTACCACGGTCCTGAAACCAAAGACCACCCAGCAGATCAGCAAAATACTCAAGTGGTGCAATGACCGCAGGATCGGTGTCGTGCCCCAGGGTGGAAACACAGGGCTCGTTGGCGGCAGTGTCCCTGTCAAAGACGAGCTCATCCTTTCCTTGTCCAACATGAACAAGATACGCAAATTCGATCCCGTATCAGGTGAATACTTTCCCATTCCATGAATATACGGCTCATCTTTCCATCATAGGTATTCTTGTCGCAGATGCCGGTTGCATCCTCCAGAGCCTGACGGATTATGTCGCACCGCACAACCACATTATGCCTATCGACCTTGGCGCCAAAGGAAGGTGCGCAGTGCAACTCGACGCCGTGTGGCGACCACCCACTGACAACGATTGATCTCAGCTGTCAAATAGGCGGCAACGTCGCAACAAACGCGGGTGGCCTCCGACTTCTTCGCTATGGATCTTTGCACGCAACAGTCCTTGGACTCGAGGTCGTTCTACCCGACGGCACGGTCTTAGATCAACTCACTACCCTCCGAAAGGACAACACCGGTGGGTGGACGGCAGTCAATCGGCAAATGTCGTGTTGATTGACTTTAATCAGGCTATGACATCAAACAACTTTTCATTGGTGCCGAGGGTACTCTCGGTATCATCACCGGTGTTTCCATCCTCACGCCTCCTGCACCTCAGGCCTCCAACAATGTTATTTTAGCCCTCCCCTCCTTCCACAACGTCCTTCCGCTCTATCAGACCGTCAAGCGGCAGCTTTCTGAAATTCTTTCCGCATTTGAATTCATCGATCGTACCGCTTACGACCTGGCCGTCAAGCATGGACAAAGCCGTGCCCTGAATGATGAAGATGTTGCCGGTGCCGAGTGCTTCGTTCTCGTAGAAACAAGCGGGGGTAAGCGTGAACATGACGAAGAGGTGAACTTTCCCCGTTTGACCGTTCATGTTGGATGCTAATACAATACAGAAACTTGATACACTTCTCGAAAATCTTTTGGAATCTGAAACCCCCCTGATCAATACCGGCGTGCTTGCTCAAAGTCCCACGCAGTTTTCATCATTGTGGGCACTCCGTGAGGGTGTAACAGAAGCAGTTTCTAAAGAAGGAAAGCCATACAAATACGATATTTCTGTGCCTTTGTCTTCATTCAAGGAAGTAGTCGACAATACCAGGGAGCATCTCAGGTCCAAAGGCCTCCTCCATGAAAAGGCCGTTAAACACGTATTGGGTTACGGCCACGTTGGTGACGGCATGTAACTTATCTTGCTTGACTCCTCCATCTGCTAATGTTCGTCTCCAGGTAATTTGCATCTTAACATCGTTGCAGATTCTTATCTCCCAGAGATCCAAAACGCTCTTGAACCCTATATTTATGAGGTCGTCTGTGAGTTCAAATGAATTCTTGTACCGACCAAGACTTTCTTACTGACCGTGTTAGCATCGTACCGTGGTTCTGTATCCGCCGAGCACGGCATCGGATACCAAAAGACACATGCCCTTCATTATTCTAAGGATGATGTGAGCATTGATTTGATGAAAAAAATTAAGAACCTTTTTGACCCGAATGGAATTATGAATCCGGGAAAGGTTCTCGAGTAGATTTCAGATTTCAGTATTTGCTTTCCTAATATCAATATCACGTGGAAGGAAACCCTAACCCAAATGAGTCAACCCTAAGTTGTTCTACCCTCAACCTTAATCTCGGGGTTCAATTGCGTGTAGAGTAATCACTGAATTACGATGGTTTTTTTGGTCTTCTTGTCTAGCGATACAATCTCATTATGTCCATCCATTTTAGGTCATCTTCCAAGATGCCACCGGTCTTCCTGTGAAGTTTTTCATACAAAAAGACCTTCCACAAGAAGTCCAAGCAGAATTATGTGAAACGATCACGGTATGTATGCTTGCACGAGCACTTGACTAGCTAATAACCAAACTGTCTGCTTTTATAGGCCCTCGGGGGTCGTGTAGAGATTAAAGTCCCAAGGCAGGGTTTTGTCCTCGTGCAGCCCCACAGTTCAGAAGAAGAGCGGCTTCGGGAATGCTGGCTCACCCCGGACAGACCAAACAGATTCGTAGTACCTTATACTTACATCGAGGCTTGCAAAATTTCAGGCACGCTGTTGAAACAAATATTCATTGAAGAAGATAATCAGCCTATCCGAATGCACGTCCACGCTAGTATTGCAAATCCAAATGCTCGCAGTCTCCTGAGGTCTAGGATTATGGTGTGTAGCATTGAGAATTTCGAATTTTGCCTAACAAACTCAATTTGGATCTCACTGTAGCATTCGGGTGGATATCCAGATTCCCCCATGTGCGATTCGCGTGTGATTTTAGCAGACCCCAACACCGAAGTGTTCCAACACCTCGTCAAGACCTATCAAGGCAGATCAGGCAAACACATAGAATCATACCTCTGGGTCAAGAAATGTATAGAGAACGGGTCTCTTGTTTACACTCCTGTTGTTTACAAAAATCCAGGGGGACGTCGACCTGGAGACGAGTCAGTTCTTTTCTCGCCTTTTCAAGTCTCTCTCTTAATGACACCTGACAGGCGAAGGCAATTCACAGCAGAAGACGAGGATAATATGTGCCAGTGGATTGCTGAGAAAATTCCATATAAGGAGATAGGTGGACGAACGGGTAACAGACTTTACCAGCAACTCTGTGAACAAGTATGCTTCAAAATTGATTGTCCATTCAGCACTACCCTAACAAAAACCACCTCAGACCGAACCAGAATATGAATGGGTGACAAGGCATACGTGGCAGTCTTGGCGTGAAAGATACAAGAAACACGCCCACAGATTAGACGAAAAAATTGGACAGATTGTGGCAGATAAACGCATCGCTCAAGGGGAACAAGGACAAATTGGGTATGTACGGCAACCTGAAGAAAAACCAAAACGCGCTCGCAAGAAGCGCAGCAAGGCCGAAGACACAATAGCAGATGGTGAATCCAACAGGGCCAACGAACCTTCTCCATTATCCTTTCTCCCTATATCTGAAATACCTTCCATTGAATCAGATGTCAGCTTACCGACCCAGCCTCCTTCATTCCAGAACATACAACCTTTGTCCGGTTTTACCCTCCCACCGTCACATACACCTATCCCCTTGCCTCCAGAAACGGGGCTAGCCGTCCCTGCAAATCTTGGTTCAGGCGAGGAGGAAATGGGCGACAATGAAGAAAGTCAATGGGTTGTTCGGGAAGGGAATGAATCTCCCCCAATTTGGACGAAACGTAAGGCTGATGACGACCTAGAACATGCCAGGCCCATTAAGCGCCACAAGTCAGAGTAAGTCTCAGGAACCGTATCAGGCTTTGAGAGCTGACTTGACCCTATCAGCGGCAAAACAAGGATGGAAATTACTTCACCTGAGCGTACGACTGAGCCGTCACCAATTGTGCAGGCCACCCCGATGCAAATCAATACTTCTGCTCTCGTTGCCCTTGCGAGTATGCATGTCATCGATCAAAGTCTTCGAGAAATAGCCAAAGAATATCGCTTCACGTTGGAAGAGGTGCAAGAGTTTTACGACAAATGTGGAGAGATGGGTCGTACCAGACAGCGTTTTCAACTAATGCGCGAACTCCTCACTCAAAAATTTATCGATGATTTTTAACAACGTCAATCTCCAAGCTTGTATATATCTCCAATGTTGTTGCCCGATGTGAACACAAACAATGGATACAATTTGATTTCAAGGTATCTCATTCTCAGTCAACTGTTTATAATCAGCAGCTCGGACGGGTGCCGAGGGACTGTCGAATGCTTTTCGTCTCCTGTGGAATAAGTAAGAAATAGGTAGCTTTGCCTATAGATACAAAACACACTTCTCTCCGGCGGCCGCAGATGGGAAAGATCCAAAGAGATCAGGATGTTTGGGTAAGGGTGATTCCCTATAGCGAAATATAAGGACACAAATGGAATTTATAAGAGGGCCACTGACGTGAAATAGGGATGTTGTATCGCCTCCTCCGCAGATATTCTCTGTTCTGGATCGTATGTCAAGAAGGACATCAAGAGATCAAGACCAGTTTTCGGTAGATGAGGAAATTTAGATCGAAACGCATGCGGCTGAGGTGACGGTAATGTAATAGTCTTAGCGTTGGGTAAATCAAAGTAGTCTGGCCAGGAGTTTTTGGTAGGTGGGCCAAGAAGTTTGAAAATCATAGACAAAAGCTCGATTTCCCCCTTGGCTTGAAACAAAGGCTCTTTGAGGAGAAGTTCTGCAAAAATGCAGCCAACAGACCACATATCCACCGCAGTTGAGTATGTTTTAACGCCCATCAGGATTTCGGGAGCACTTTTTTACTATGTCAATTCTAAGCTTGATCTGATGTATAACACATCGCCTACCGGTACCACAATGTGACCACTAACTGTGTCATGCCGCCAACCCCCACTGGATCGCCGTATCGTCGAGCTAAACCAAAGTCCGCAACTTTAATTGTCCCGCGGTTGTTCATGAGTAGATTGCTGGTTTTGAGGTCACGGTGGAGTATCCAGTTGGAATGACAATGGTTTACGGCGGACAAAAGTTGTAACATAAGGGTCTTGACTTCAGATTGTAAAAACGGGGAGGGCATATTTGTGAGCAGTGTCTTGAGATCATGCTCAACAAAGTCCATTACAACAAAAACCCTTGGGACAGGTGGTACCGATTTGAGAGTTTATCGTGCGTGCGTGTGCGGTGACGAAGAAAGCAAGTATATATTGAGGCAAATCATGTGGTGATTACAATTGAACTAAGACGGGGTAAGCTTCGGCACGCACTGGGTCAATGTATCACCGACAACGACTTCCCGGATTCTCACAACATTTTCGTGTTGACAGTTCATGAGTGAGTAAATCTCGCGTAGCGCTGTAATTGGAAAACCATTCTTTTCTTCGTCAAGCTTCAGCTTTTTCAACGCAACGATATCCCCCGTTTGCTTGTCACGAGCACGGAACACGACTCCATAAGAGCCCTCTTCGATCTGATTAAGTCGTTCATAGCAGTAAACGGATCGTGAAGACTGTATAGGAGGATGTGATGTTCGAGGAGGCACATGGATGCTATGGTTTTGGTGGGAAACTGGTGGTGAAGGTGAAAGAGAAGAAGATTTTCTGTCAGCCGGTTGCGAACGGGAGGCTTTGTATTTTGCGCGCTTTTTGGGAATGTGTATATGCGTTGGTGCACTGAGGTCTTCTGTATCCTCGTCTTCATCCCACTTAGACCGTTTCCTAGTGGGAGTGTATATTTCTTGGTTATTGAGTTCAGTCGACATTGTGGTTTGAAGTTTCCAGATACTATTAAAGTCACGTGTCCAGACTACCAGGATGTAGAACTTTGTCTAAGCACTTGATCAAATGGTCATTAGTCTCCCCAATATCCCAATGTCCATATATATCTGCTATCCGTTTCTTTTTGATGAAAGGATCCACACAAACTTTTGCGATAAAAACGAACAAGTCTTTCAGTATCCAACTCAAGCGAGGACCGGTAAGTTCGATTGCAGGTTCCGCGTTGATCTCTAAAATCTTGACTTGAAACTTGTGTCTAGACGATGGCATATGTTCCACAAGAAAGTCGATCCCATACAGTTCAAAGGCATTTTCAAGGGGCTGAGATTTACCAGAATCAACAGATGACCTCCCATAAATTTATTTTTTGCCGACTTGCCTGGAAATGGACTGGAAACTGCAAGGCAGCACGGAAAGTTTCAGCAACAATGTGTGTCATTTGTTGGATGATGTTCTCGTGATCAATTTCCGTGAATAAATTGAAAACAAGAGCGTTCTCGTTCAAAATCTGGCATCCTATCAGTTCGTCGAACAATCTTATACCTTCTTCTCCTCGATCTGTTTGCAATGAGGTGTTGGTGAGATGTGCCTCAAGATTCTTTGGATATAGTTCCCCTGCTGATTTACCAATCTCTGGTGTTTTGTATGGTACCGAACAGAAAAGGGCCAAAACACGATCATAGAGATATATCTGCAAAGCTCCTGACGCCACGCAATAGGCCCTCAAATGGAACTAAGCATGGCTTTGAGGGATGCAAGATAGAAAAAACAATGAGATAAAACTGACTTTATGTCCCCGAAGATGATGGCTAGGGAGGTGAGGCATATCATCAAACGGCACTTCGCGTGGATCAAGGAGTAGAGGTGACAAGATGTACTCCTAAAACCGAAAAAGAAAGTTGGAAAGGGGTTGTAGGTAAATAAGGACGAGCCCAGTCCGACCTGAACAACAAACTGTCGAAGCTGGGAAATGACGACAGCAGTCCTGGACATAACATCAAGTTCATCTCCGGAATGGGAACTACCCTCAGCCTCCGAGTCCGATAACTCGAATTCTTGAAGTATCTCCTGTAAAGCTGTTTTGCTGTTAAATAGACGTATACCCATCCCCCGGTCTGCCATGCCACTTCCAGATGATGGGGTAAGGCAAGTGCGTGGAATGATGATAAATGAAGACTACAAACGGTTTCAGAATCCACCATATATGAGGATTGTTCTCCAGCAAGTTACCGAGATCAAATAGATCGTCCGACCATTTTTCCTCCAACTCATCGGCGAATGCGAGATCTAAATTATATGTCTGAGGAGTAGCTTTCTGGAGGATGGAAGTCGGGTTTTTAGTGAGGTAGGCATGTATCGAATGTGCAAGATGATTTTTCCTAATAATTGCTTTCCGGAACGTGTAACTAGATGCTAGAACAGACTCGCGGCGAGTATTGGTCAGCTCATGATCGATTGCATCGTAGGTGGACCATTGGATGAGGCAGTCATATTGGTTCTTGCCGAGGCTATTCACTATTTCTATCTCCCCTTGGTTTTTCTCGAGGGCATTTATCACCAGGCGATGAGTAAGAGGCGCGGAGGGCCAAGACACGAAGGCAACGGCCATGGTCAACGTAAATTCCAGAACGTGACTGACATATAGAATAACACGTGAGGTGATGGGTCGAGAGCTTACTGAACTATTTCCGTTCAGTATTGGGCAGATGATTTCCCTTCACTCCGTATGTTTGCAGTAGACCATGTCCAACAACTACCTTTTCACCTTCAAGCCCACGTTTACTCAAGGCCTTGTTCTGGGCCAGCTCTCTGTGCTTATCCTCACGGGTCTCGTCCTTCGCTATTTGTTTCTAGAGTCAACTCAATATCCTCTTGAGACGTCCTCATACCATCCTCGCGTTGACAATGATCTTCTTTCCCGAAGACTACACGCCGCTTTGGATGATAAAATGCCTGTAGACGGTGATCAGGATGCTGAACCTGCAGAATGGTTTAACATGCTGTTCAAACAGGTCAGTAAATACCCCTTTTGTTGGAAAATACTGAGTTTGTTTTCAGGTATTAGACATATACCGACTAAAAATAAGAGACGAGTTATCTGGCATTGAAGGGGATGAAATTGCTCGGAGAAAAATTGAAGAACTCGCGAATCGAGTCCGTCCGCCAGGCTTTCTGGTCAGTCCCTATCATTGGATAAATACCAAATTAAGCTATTGACTACTCAGGATGATATTAAAATTCACTCTATTGACCTAGGTGTGTCGGCGCCCCGGCTACTCAACGCGCGACATAGACCACATTCCGGGGGTACCCAGGCGGTGCGTGCACTGTCACCATTCATACACATCTCTCATACATCTCTCATGTATGACCGCATGGTCATCTAGACGGTTGAGTTCGATGTAACTTACACAGACACAATTTCTGTATCCCTTTCAACGTCCTACCTATTTAATTACCCTATGGCCTCTTTTGCACGGCTTCCTATATCTCTTACCATATCTCTATCCCAATTCAAGTCCACAGTGAGTAATATTCTACTACCCTGACACTACAAAGCAGGTCTACAATACTCATCAGATTTTTGTAACACCTCCTGCACCCGACTCAAACCCGCCTGTTCTGATACTCAGCCTATCTCCCAACTTCGTCCTTGACCTAACAACGACATCATTAATGGGAAGCCGTGCTAAGCTTGCAAATGTACCAAAACTCCACGAACTCATACAACATCAAGTACGTCGGGTCCTTGCAACAAGAGCAACCTGGAACTTTGTACTCCCGGGGCTGGAAACCGTGATGGGAGCTCAAGAAAAGGTCAAGAAGGAATACGAAGAGGAGACTGCATCCTCATGACATAGGTATCCCTGATTGCCTCTTTCTTCTCCCCCTGGTTGATGACTAGATTACTTGCTCTCAACTAGTAACTGAACCTGCGCAATCTCATCCGAGATGGTACTCATTGTGCCGCTCGTGTAGTGTCAACCACTGTACAAAAACTTTTAATGTTTACCTGCCCAATTAAAAGAACTAGATTCCTATGTCATCAAGCCAATTTTGTACATCGTTGTATGCTTGTTGTCCCTGCAGACATTTCACGACATATTTATGAACCATCAAGGCCTGTGCAAGTTGATTAGACTTCACAAGGAGATCCATACGCTCTAAGGTGGCCATAATTGCGATCGGGAAAAGGGGCTCAAAGTTGAACTCAGTCAGCCTTGTCGGAAGAATAGGCGAGCCATCTTGACTGTGGGAGGACTCCATCTCTATATTATTGAGAGGTGGTGAGAGCAAAAAGAGTCCCATCGCAGGATTAGAAGAAATATATGTTTGAGCAATGAGGCAACCAGCTGATCGGGCAAACATAACTGGAGGAAAAGACATCATATTCAGATGGATAGCAGAGCGGAGGCCTGTATGATGAAGACAGCAGCACACAATTAACGAAGCCCATGTAGATAGAAGAGCGAGACGAACCGTCTTCAAACCACTCCATGAGAGAGGACGAGTTACTGCGAGTATGAGGATCTGGTAGCGCTAGATCAATTTGCAGACAAGTAAACCCTTTCTCAGAGAGCATTGAAGAGAGTGTGGTCATCCTGCAACGGCATTTATTTGATTAACTCAGTGTCAATGATCGGGAAATTTACCCTTGACTGGAATCCTCATCCCAAGATTGGGCCGAGACAAATACGAGGGGAGTTGGACATTCCCTAGGTGCCGATTTGGGTGGCGTGCGCAGAAGACTGGAGTGGACATGGCGAGTTGTCGCGAGGAAGCGCTTGTTGCGCCAAGTGCTGGCGAGGAAACGGAACATGATAGCAACATCATGATGCAATCAACATGACCAACAGTCAGTCACTTGATATTTCTCCCTCTGCCTTTAGAAGATGGCAAACACATCCTCCAATATCGTCTTTGATGACATCTTCACCCTTAATGCAATTGACAAGGAGGGCAGGAAATTCGACCGGGGTCCGGCTCTTATTTTTCCGTAATTGTTTATCTAACCTTGGCTCCAGTTTCTCGCCTGTACGCTCATTCGAAGAATTATGATATGGACTTGACCCTTGACTACAATCTTGAGCTTTTTCCACTTCAAAATGGGGAAAGTTTCGCCCTTGCTCTTGCTTCATCACTAGATCGTGAAGGTGTCCCGTCAATGGTCACGGACGGCGAGGAAGAAGCGGACAAGGACCGTCACAAGTGGAGACCGGATGGGAAAGGAAAGCATGGCCTGGAGGAAGACTATGAATATGTGATGTATGGAAAGGTCAGCGTCATTCCAATCAGCTCCAGAACCTAAACAATTATGCGCCACTTTTTACTCAGGTGTACAAATTTGACAGTGGGACTGCGGAGATTGTGTATGTGTTGTATCGTGACAACAGATCTTGTCTGACAATGTCCAAGTACTGCCTATCTTTCCTTCGGTGGCCTCCTCATGTCATTGACTGGCTCTTTCCGTCATATGACCAGTATAGTCCTTGGAGATCCCATCTACCTTCTGGTGCGAAAATAGACGATTACTTCATGCGATCGTAAAAAGTTGAATTTAATGGACGTATGATAAAATAAGACACTAACGCTATTAGATGTATTGTACTGCTGATGTAACTCGAGCTGGTTGAGGAACATTGCCGTGATATAGGATGTAGAGTAAATTGAGGCTAGTTCGCCTTGAGACAACGTAGTTTGTCAATGGCATCACCCATTTCGACCTCCCGCATATCTTCGCCCGAGCCAAAGCGCTTCCGACTGATCATCTTGATACCGACTCTTGTTGGCTCTTCAAATGACACCGATTTCTGTGAGAAGATACTTGAAGTCGCACGATGGTGTTTGGGCTTCGCAGCCACGACAGAGGCAAGGTCCGCGTGCCTCACACCAAAGAACTCGGATAATTTCGTAATTCGTCTTCTTCGCTCCTGGAAATCGGTTCCATGCCTCGTCAATGATGGTGTATTCTCTCCTTCTGATACGCCCGTATAGCTCTCGTACGTCGTAATAGAGGGAACACAGTCAGAAGTAGATAATGCGGTGGAATTGGGACGACCGCGGTAGCGTTCACATCGATTATCTACTACTTTGACTAATTCAGGAGGAAGTTCCCGGCCAAGAAGCTAAGTATGTTAGAACCTTTGCTGGTAGCCACGCACAGATGTGCATACCTGGGTCATTTTTTTCACCCGTCTGACCTCAGCGAAATGCTGTCGCATTGCTTCAGAAGAAGATTCACTTGTTGGAAAACTGGGCGTGGTTTTTGGCCGAGGCAATCTCAGAATTGAAGGAGAGCAAGGAGCTTGGTCCTCTTTGGCATCGTCTCCAGACTGGATAAAAATCAAACTATCTTGCCTTCTGATGACTGCAGAGCGACACACTGAGCTTGGAGCACTTTCAAAAGATACTGGCGTAGTTGGCGATGTACCAATCGAAGATTTGGGAATTTTAACTTTGGAGGTAGGCATCACAATCGCATCGATAATAGATATAGGATAGGATTCTTTTGTTTCGCTGAGGGTAGAAAATGTACGTCTATGTGAGGCGACTGACTGAATGAGGGGGGTTTTCAACTTCCTCGGAGGGGCTTTCGAATCCTCGACGCTCTTCTGAAAAGTAAAATCAGAAAGGACTCGACTTGGCTTGGACGCCTTATGAAGACCCGGCCATTGGTTCAGGTCGGTCGAGTCTGAGCCGAGGTGCCCCCTGAAGTGTGGAGGATCCAAGGTCTGAGCATACGACTGTATTGGAGAGGGGACAGGCGGCTTGGAGGACTGTTTGAGCATGGCGGGATCGAAGGGGAGAAGCGGACGAGGAGGAAAAAAGGCAAGGATGAGAGTAGTGAAACGGCCACCTGCAGGCCGAGTGATAAATTTACCATGGTCTTGATACTCCAACCTGGTTGAGGATTGCGAGCTGTCGTACCTGTGCCTTCCGTCTCTTGGCAACCCTGCACGGTCCCGATATAGTACACCAAATAAATTTCAAAAATTAAAAGAAATTTTAACCTATTCCACTGCAACAAAATCGAACAATTCATTCAAAAATCTACCGAAATTCACTATGTAGTCTGCCAGCATCCGTTGATGCGGTTAGCGTCAAATGCTTGTTCATAGACAAGAAATCCAGGGTTGATGGTACTCTAACCAGGGACACATGCTTTGCACATCGTGTCTTGTTCCATTCTTCTGCTTCCTCCGCTGGACTTTCTGGAACAATGTTAATATCTTCGCCATTGAGGGTAGCACTGTAATCATTTTGTAATCTCGCTGCAAACGCAGAGTCGGTCTTCCGAATTCGCAAAGACCCATCATCATGTCTATATGACGAAAATGATCCTGAGGTGCTTGGCCGGGGAGAGTCTGGGACCCACGGCGCTACAAGAAATGGGGACTCTAATTCGGGCCAATCTGGTCCGAAGTCGATAGCGGTGTGGAACGATTCACAAATGGAGGACTCCGATTCCCGACTGTGAAGCCTCTGAGATCTCTGAGTAGGCTCTGATGACATCACATGAGGTATTGACATCTCTGGGCTGTATCGAGATTGCAGTGTTTCCTTCGCCACCTTCAAAGCAACATCCTTCACCTCCTTCCAAATGCGGTTCTCCGCAAGCATGTCATCCTGGAGAACATTCCGATGACATTGCATACGAGCAATATCTAGACGAAGCTGCGTCACAATACAAGCTCTCGTCTGAAGTGCGATTATGAGGTGATCCCGAGTTGCCTTCTGAAATGGTACTAATGTCGCAACAGTACGTATAAAGCGAATCTGCGCATCAAGGTGCCCTTGGGTTGTGATCAGTCGGTTGTCTAGATCTGAAATTTTTGCCTCGATAATTTGCGATCGCAACGGAGGATGGTCATTTAATGAAGACCCTTGCGAATGAGGACTCAAGTCTCCTGTCAGTGTCATGGGATCTACGGAGGTCAAAGTTGTGTTAGAGCCATTTCCTCTCCGTACACATCTTTCGGCTGCGAGATCAGCCTTTACTTGATCGAATGTATCCCTGAATTCGGGTGTCTTCTCAACTTCAACTGGCACAGGTCCTTCCAATTCCACTTCCTCTCGGTTTGTTCTCAATGTCACCTTCCTTTGAAAAGAAGGACGTTTCTTTCCTGGGCTGTCGCCGGAAAGCATTTCGAAAAGCGCCTGAGGTGCGTTCTCATCCCAATTTGCGAGGTCGGCGAAGGAAGAAAGGCTTTGGTTCTGGAGATCATGTAGATGAGAAGTCGCGGCAGCAACACCAGTGAGTTCCATGGTTCTTCCTGACATGCTAAGGAGCCGCATGCGAACCCCTGCTGTTTTGAAAGCACTTGCGTAATTGATTCGTGAAATCCATTCGTTCATGTCATTTTCTGATGAGGCTTTGAGCAATAGGTGACGACCATCACACAATGCCAATCGGAAAGTGAACCGATGCTATGGTCCATGTTGTCAGTTTCTGTTTTTAATATATGAGATGACATACCTTGATATACGACTTATCGAGAACAGCAATTGCACTCTTCACGGACAACAGTTCATCAATTTTCAGAATTGCTGATGACGGGAACATAACTTGATCATCGCTGTCCTCCTTTGTCTTTGAAATCAAAGTGTACATCCAAGAAGAGTCTCGAAAAAATAATAATTGGGATCCTGTCAATAACACTCCCCAGGGCTTCCATTTCTTGCTTAGGAGCTTCTTGCCATCTTCGTTAAGCTCGTCTCTGCGGTCAATGAGGCCGATTTTAGTTACCCGAAGAGTCAAGTCGCCCTCGGAATCTGAGTAAACATCGTGAAGGGTTGGATGTGTGGTTATTCGTGGATTTGATGTACTCCCAGCAGGGAGGCCGAAAAATATGGAAGATCGAATATGCTCCCTCCCCACCTCCAGAACACGAGCACTAGCAAAAGCCTGCAATAGTTCTTCTTCGTCCCATTTTTCTACAGTACCTCTCCAACTGTACGGATCTGACAAGGGTATAAAAGATTCGGTGTCAATACGCAGGGGACTAAGCAGATCCTAAAGAACTGTGATTTAGATGTGGAAGGAGACTAGCGATGAACTTACATTGCTGATCAGGTAGTAAGGGTCAATTTTGTGAGTTTTGTTAGTCAATGTTGGCCCAGCCGATGCAAGACCAGAATTTTGTGATGTGGCATCTCGGAAGACGGTTGATCGACAATTGGGGTCCGTCATAAGCCTACGTTGATCATTAGAATCCAATGGATCTTCGATATATATGAATGGCGCGAAGATGATATTGTCATAAAAATACTAAAATTGAACTTTGAGCTATCTGATGAGTAATCGTGTCGAAAATGGTTACCTCTAGTATCTCAGCCTCGACTCCAGGTAAGCTCGTATTTTTGACATAATCCGCTTTGGTCATCTTGTGTCTATTGGACTTGTTAAAAGTATCAGTATGAAGCATTATAAGACTGAACGCCAGAATATAGGGATGATCTGAACTAATTTTAGCGAAAGCCTTTGATTATGGCTGCAAAGAATTACCATCCGAAACATAAAGATCAGGATTGCATCGGATGTAACGCTTGGCAAATGCCTCCATGACACGGTCAATTTGTTGTGTTTCCTTGGGCAGCCCGATTTCTAGCAGCAGCTCACGAAGAGCAATGTCAAGAGGATGCCCTACGAAATTGAAGCGCCCAATGAAGATTTCCAATGCTGCGGCATAAAAAGGCTCAGCACTAGAGATATCTCAGAACCCAGACACAGAAGACTCGGGACGAGAAATACCTGGATGCCAAAATACTCGTGACTTCAGCTTTGCTAACAACATCCGTCAATCGACCAATGTAAATATCAGGAGACTCTTCTTCCGAAGGGCGTGGGATGATCATTGAACCACGACACGGATCGGAAGTGGAGCTTGGAAGAGGAGAGGAAGAAAAGGACGTGGGTGAAGCAGTAAGGAGGGATGGAGATGAAAACATGTTCAAGGATAAGCGGCGCAGTAATGGTGGATTTGTCTGTGAACGAAGCCTTGGTAGACGGTTCTGCTCATTTGTCCCCGAGAAACCGGGTGCCGTTGCTCTCATTGGACCTGAGGTCAAGCTACTTTTGAAGAAAGTGTGGTCTGCAGTCGGAATAGAGTTATCCGCAGTTGTCGGTCGCCGAGTAGGTGACGATGGTGGAAGAATGGAAATATCTGGACTAGCATTCGGATAATACGAGTGTGGACGTTCTGAAAAAGAATGCGAGAGAAGATCACGAGATTGCAGCTTCTGCGAAGGAGCAAGGGTCGTTAAGTTAGAAAGATTGATTTCACAAGAATCATGGAAGTCAGAAAAATCGCCTCGGACAGTGGAAGGACGAGGTTGCGAACGGCTCTTCTTTCGATTCCAAAAAGACAGTTTCCTGGTCAAAGGTTTTAGTTGCCCTGAAGCTGGTTCCTGGGCCTGCTCCTTCGTTTTTGGATCCACCTTAACATCGAAGGCACTAGTAAAACCAAAGAGAGATATCCCACGTGTGCGTCGTTCTACTTCCTTTGGAGATGTAAGATATGGTGACACACCTGGCCCGTGAGAATCCTGAGGTCGTTTGACATTCAGAAATGATTCAGATACAGGCTGGGACCGGGAGGGGGTCGGAACAAAGGCAACAGTGTTCACTTCACTTTCGTGTAACGTCGACGAACCAGACGTTCGGGATAAAACAGGTTGCGCGCATCCGAACCCAGGTAGAGACTGGGAAAGTGATGTAGTTGATGTATCTTGATACCTACTTGGTGTTGTTACTGGAGGACGAGGCGCAAAAAGTAGCAAGCCTGAGGGTGTGGGTGGAAGTTCCTTGTTGCGTTTTCTAGATGGAGCAGACTCTTCAGTCACCTCTAAGCTGCCCGCAGTCCTAGAGCGCCAAATATTTGCACCATTGGCCTTGCTCCGTTGCCTCCATGTTGGGAGCGAGAGAAAGTGTGTCGTTGTCTGAGTTGTCGTCGTGACTAGTTCGGCACGAGTGGTAGTCGTCTCAGTGACGATCAGCGGGGATTGGCCACTGTTGTGGTACTGAGAAGGAGGTCGTGATGGTGGAGTCTGATCGGTCCTTGGAGTATTCTTTCTGTTCAGAGAGAAATATCCCATGAAAAGAAAAAATCTGAAAAGAAGGGATGAAACGGGGGGTATAATTTTTCTGAAGATTGGATGCAGTATTATATCATTGCTTTACCGTCTGCACAGGGTGGCCTTTGTGCACAGAGTGTCCTTTGTGATATAAAGGTAACAGAAGATTGTAGGTGATGATGTATACTGTCACAGTTACATGTACTATCACACTACTGTGACTTGGCTTCAGATTTCCTACTCTCCTGCCTTCTCCGGGCCAGAATTGTCTTTTTCTTTGCTTCAAGGACAGATCGCTAATGGAGCAAAAGATAAAAGCTTCATCAGCTTCACTGTAAACGCTGGTCAAAATTTTCACCTCTGATTCCTTCCTCTTTTGAGAATGTTTCATCTTCTCATATAATTTTCGCTTTCTATTGCTCATCATCATTTTGTTCATATCGTCCTCGCCTTCACCCCCAGGTTTCTGTCCTTTCTTCGTCCTCTTCTTCTCGAACTTTTTGACCTCGTTCGCAAATGCATCATAATCCATTCCTGCAGTCTCGGCAACCAACTCAGCAGTGCGGAGCACTGAAGAATCGTGGGCCGCATTTTGTAAAGCTTTCTCGAGGTGATGGTTTTTCGTTTCTGCTTCGGCTCTTTCAGGTGTATCCTCCTTTTCCTTTTCATCTTCTTCCGCCTCTTCTCCTTCGGTCTCGACATGAAACCCAATAGGGTCGGCCGTAGGATCATAAGCACCTTCATATTCACCGAAGGGACTCAGATGAGGTGGCAGTGTTTGACCTTGAGCGTAGGAATCTTCCAAGAGGATTCTTCCAGAGTTGATGCAATCAACTATCCACTGGGGTTGAACATATTTTCGCATGGACCGTCGCTCCTTCTCCTCTTGAGTTTCAATCTTGGAAGAAGCAATAGGGCGGTCAATAATGACATGAGTGATTGATGGGTCATCCTCCTTAATCAGACTACCATCTCCTGAAGATGCTGGCCAGCCGACCTTGCCTCCGAAACACCGAATTAGAAATTCAAATATTGATCGTGAAGTTTCACGAGATAAGAAAAATGTGTAAGGCGTAAAAAGGATTGTGGTACTAGACCTTGGGAGAGTCTCAAGAGTCCTGAGCGTAGGCAAAGGAGCGTCGGCCTCGGAAGTTTTTCTCGATGGATAGAGGACAAAATCCTCTTCATGCGTGACATTTGTAGTTAAGGAAGGCAATGCATCAGTGGGCTCTGCATCTTCGGAAGTTACAGCGATAGCTTTGATAGTTTTCCGGACATCTTTTTCAGAGATCTTGCGGCCATCAATCTCTACAATTTTGTGTTTGGGAACGAGATCGTTTGATGAAGAACGACCAGATTCTTGCAAATTAAATGCACCGATACCTGCGGCAGCTTCCAGTTTCTTTAGGTCTAATGGCGGGGGATATACGAGGCCGACATCCGTAAATAGTTTGAAAAAGACAAACCCGAGAAGAGTTTGATAAAGATCCAGAAATGTGAGCATAACCCGCACGTCAACATCACTTGGAATCTGAACTCGAACACGTCAGGGAAAACAACCGATACCTGGAAAATATACAGACGTTCTGAGTAAACTGATACGGCACTAGCCAAGTGATTGTTTGATCCATGACTTCAGCTTGGTAATAAACGCCCTTTATGGAGAGGAATGCTTTCTGCAACAATCTAGAGTGCATGATGTAGAGCTGCCATTCGGCTGATAGCCTTGCACAATTCTCGATGAGCTCAGGGGGAAGGCGTTGGCCGGAAGGTAAGTTCGCAAACAGGAAGATCATACATAGAGCATCGTCTATATCCCTCAGGGCATCAATGAAGGTGGGATATCTGTGAGAAAGAACGTAGGCTTAGAAGTAGTGCGGTACGGCCCTTACATACCTCTCCTTGATGATATGATCGAGCCGATAAACTGGCTTGCTGTCTTCCAAGTTTTTTGCACTTTTCCATTCGCCTCGACCCAACGCTCGCGAAAGTTTTTTCGCAAAAGCCTTGTGTTCTCTCAGTTTCTTGAGGACGGGCTCGTGTGCGAGGTAGGCGATATCCTTGGTATAATAAAAGGAGGTCGGTACTGAAGAGCCTTTGTTGGCTTTCTTCCGACTTTTGGGTTCTCTTGGGAATATCCCTGAAATTTGGTTGATCTCAACAGCACTCCTGAGCAATAAAACAATGACAGTTACCCTTCAAGATGCAAAGCCGACGAAAATCAGCCAAGGAACACTGTAACTTCCTAACAGCAGAAGATCGTGTAATGTAGGCTTTTGCAGCTCCCGCCTTGCCTTTCTGCTTGATACGGCCCATATTGAGAGATAGTCAGGACTAGAGATAGTGATAAAGCGTTTCTGCTTGTTTGTTTGACTTTGTTGTCAATACCAAATAAATTCTCCAACTCAGGCCGAACCATAATCTCTAAAAATGAGGTAGGTGCAGAACCAGATGCACGGCCAGAAGCTCGCTCATAATAATACAGCCAGTATGTTCATGTTCCCAAATCAGAACTCGATGAAGCCCAACTGCGCCAATTGGAAGAACATGAAATCTCTCAGGGTCCCCTGTCGGTGCTTCAACAAGCCGTTCGAAACCACACTCAAGTCCTCATCTCCTTGCGAAACAACAAGAAACTTCTGGCTCGAGTGAAGGCATTTGATCGCCACAGTAATATGGTATTGAACTTTCGCCGAATTCCGCCAGTATCTCATCGTGATTAACCAGGTCCTCGAGAACGTGAAAGAGGCAAGTTCTTCAAAAAAGTTATTCCTCTATTCAATTGCGACCATGTTCCATTAGATGTGGACAGAAGTTCCCAAGGGAAAAAATAAAAAACCAGTTAATAAAGACCGTTTCATTAGTAAAATGTTTTTGCGGTTAGTAATTTATTTTATAAAAGTGTATATGGGACTAATCTATAACGCGACTAGTGGTGATTCTGTGATTCTGGGTACGTTAACCTTAGTATGTGCTTCCACCGCCTTTTTAACTGACGCACGCCAGTCCTTCGGAATCAGGCATAGGCAATACGAGCTGCCTCATCTTCATATCTTTTCCTGTTGGCTGCTTTATTCAAAATGCCTCTCCTTAAGTAGACAGATGATGTGAGCACGATGTACAACCAGATCACCCTCTCCTACTTCTCAAGCTTCTTAATTCCAACGCATCATGGTCTTCAATCATTTTCATCGCATCGAAAATAGCACTGAGCGCAAGCCAACCAAAGCTCTTCGCTCCAAAATTTTCTTTGGCGACCTCGACAAAGGACAACTCCCATGCCAACCAAGCGTACTTCAAGTGATCCTCGAGTGTCCTGTGTTCGTCTCCCTCGAGCTCGAACAGAATCCCCTTCACAAGCGTGTTTGACATGTCTCTCACTTTGGTCATGTACTCTTTTCGCGTTCGAGGCTGTGATGTTTTTTGTATAATCGTTCCGGCAATAACCTCTTCCTCAGTGAGCATTACACTTTTGTGAGAAAGGCTGTAATTGGCGGCAATGCTTGTCAGTTCACTAGAGAACCGTTTGAAAAGCCTGGAGACATTCTCGAAGTCTGATACCTCCCACGGGCCTGCAGTATCCAGAAACCTCCTAACATGTCGCTCAACCAAATCAAAGACAGCAGAATTAGGATCCTTCAGTTGATAAATGGATAGATGATCTTGTGTCCGTCTCGACATAGTCCTCCTTGTACGCCGTCGAGGACGGCTGGATGCAGAAACTTCATCCAGCTCAATGGCTCTAAATAATTTGCCGATTATCTTTTGACTCTGATAATAGTTGGAGGAGTCAGGGTTTATTGTTTCCGGGGCATTCCAGTCGGGCTTGACCTTGAATTTCAGCTTTGGAATGGCGCTGAGTTCTACTGCCCGACCAGATTTTGGGTAGTCTACAGCATCACTGTGCAGGTGCGCGAGCGTGATGCAATCAGTGTCGTATATTCCATCCTGACTCTGATCTGCGATAATCAGCCAGTTTATGGCGATTATCCCGACCACCTTGCGAATCATAATGAGTTCAACAAGATCGAGGACACAGACCAGTGTCTTACATCTGAAATAATATACTCCATAACAAAGTCGGCAACGTCTTTCATCGTACTATCCCGATTTAAAAGTTTTCTTTGAGTGGGCGCATACTCTGCTGGAGCATTCAATGACCTTTTCGGTTCAAACCAAGGGTGATCCACCAAGGGGATGATGTTATAGATGTCACCATCAAGATCCCCACCCCCTAGGCATGACGGAAGAGGCCGTTTTCCTTGAAAGAACATGAGCTAACCTACCTACACGCCATAGAATGGATTGCACCTTGAACACTGAAAACTACTGTATTGAACAGGGGCTCTCTCGCAAAACACGAACGTTCTGGGGGTATTCCAATTGCTCTGACCAGTTGGATATCTCCGGGGTGGATAGTAGGTGACCGTGAAATGAGAACCGGCCCTTCAAGGAAGATCACACCCTCTGTATGATGCTTGATACAAGCAAAAATTTCACCCTCTTCGAGATAGTGATGAACATCCGCAACTCCAACGAGCGTCCAGGCACCAGGGATCGGAATTCGGGCATGATGCTTGAGGTCGCGAAGAATATGGTAGACTCCGACCTTGAGAAGTCGAGTGTAAAAGGGATCATCGTATATCGAGTCAAGACCAAGTTTGGCCAGACTCTGCATTGTCGATGGTAACCTGAAAGAGGCCCCAAGACCATGTGTCTCCAGTAAACGAGCAGCCCCCGTCAACGTTGCAGTGGCACTTTTGGTATCGGAGACTGCTTTCTCCTGAAAGTTGTGAAATACATCATATGAAATCCCAAGGCCTTCTAGGAGCATGATAAGCGGACGGTTGAGATAGTATGGTGTTGGTCGGTCGAAGGCTCGTGCTATTTCAATCTCGTGTTCTCCGGAGACATCATCGGCCTCAAATTTAGTCATTGAAGGACGTAGCCCTATCGAATGCACGCCGTTAAGAGTGTAATCAATTGAGAGCATCCCTTTGGACCCTCGATAACGAACTTGATATGCATGGGGGAAATCAGACAGTTTTCCATGTCCCTTCTTCGGCTCCCGTAATTTCTTCCATATCGCACGAGCAAGATCCTTTGACATTGTCCCAACCCCGTCAGTGAAGACGTACTTGCCATCTCTCGTCGTAATGTCATCGAGTTTCAAGACTTCTTCTACTGGAACCACAGCTGCGTCAGTCGCAGTGAACGCTTGGGAGATTCGTGCGGCATATCGTGCCGGACAGCGCATTAGGTCTGGGTCGTAAGGGAGACCATGAAAGGTTCCAAGACTATCGATAATGGCAGCCGCATCGACATGGCCATAATTGGGATCTTGGAAAGCTTTGACAAACCTAAAAAAACTGTCAGAAATGCCCAATTGAGCTAACATTGAACCCCTGCGCACCATACGGAATGTTCCTTCAGCGCGGATTGTGAATATGCAAGGAATTCAAAGGCACGGCCTGCGATTGTTAGACCATTTTTGAGGAATACACCAACTCGCTCCCTAACAAATCTTGGACCGTCTACCTCACGGTCGAAACGATATTGCAAGTGATTTTCATCCCGAAAAGTAACACGCAGAAAATTTTCATGATTTTCGTTATCATATCTGCGGATGACTCGGTTTGATTGCTCGGGAAACGGTCCATTGAGGAACATAGTCGTAGGGGTGATGATTATATGCAATGACTGGTAATAGCTACCATCATCAGGAATCATAGAAATTATGTCATCCTGTTTGTTGAACTCTCGTTCCACCGAGTGAAAGCAGGTTTCAATAGTTTCATTGAAATCATCGCTATACCAGAGCCCACTGGCAACATTACAAAATTCTTTCAATAGTTTAGCGGTGTAATTTTTGCCCTTGAGATCCGAAATCTTCTTGATCCTGGGTAACAAATCAAGCAATTCGGAGGTATCAAGTATCATATTCTGGAGCAGTGATGATAACTGGAAGGCGACATTCCAGTCAAACTTAAGGAGATTTCTCTCCAGGGTGTCTAGGTTAGCAGCAGAGAACAATCCTCGTCGCTCGATAATGGCTTCATGGGCGTGAACATGTCGAATCCCAGCAGTCTCCGACAGTTTCGAAAATTTGTCTGATTCTTCCTTCGAAGTGAATACCAGGCGAAGAGCCAGACCAGTAAAAGAGATGGCGCGAGGATTATCGAGATGAGGAAATGTTGACATTCGCGAGTAGGTGACTTCCGACCCTGGATTCAAGAAGCTCGGAGCTTTGCATAGAAATGTTGGAGGCATTCCCAGTTCAAAGAACAAGACATAATTTCCGTCCATTGTTGAGTAATGTCGGGAAATTGCATAGATGGACGTGTATCGGATTGCAATGATGTTGAGATAAAGATCGTCACCTTTTGTAATAACGTGTACCTCCCGCCGACCAGGGTCAAATCGTAAATCCGCATCCAGGTTGGCTTCTGCCTCTATCGAAACCACTTCATCTCTGCATTGCCAGCAAAATTGGATAGAAGAAATGGACATAGAGGAGGAGGTTAGAACTTCGTCCCTCTCTTTCTGCTCTCGCTCCTTTATAGGGTCAATCCAAGGGGTCCGAGAAATTGTCTCGACGATGTCTGATCGTGGGCTGTGGTTACTTTTCTGAAAATAAATGAATCTATTGTTATACCGGAAACCCTTGGTACCGCCATATTCTGTTAAGAACCTAGTTCCAATAGCAGCATCAGCGACAGTGAACGTTCCCGTCTGGGCTCGTGCATTGCGTTTCTTTTGCCTGTGAAGGTGCACAGCAAAATTGATTTGCACGAAACCAAACAGCGAGGAATGAAGTAGGGATGCAAGAAGGACTTTGATTTCATCTTCTGCAAGGGGCAGAGGCAGATTGTGCATAAAAACTTCCATGACGGTATGGGAAGAGATACAAGTCACATCATAATCTTATCGGTGGGTCGGATGGGCACATGTAGAATGGCCAATGCTAGTGAGAAAAAGGGTTCGGGTGAACTACTGACAGTCTTCTAACAGGTGCAGCACTACGTTAGCTTGTACGGCTTGGGTTACTGGATGTTTTGAAACAGAGAACGCAGTAAGCGCCTTGTAGCTCGAACATTATCCTCGATAAGTGCCTAATATAATTCAAGGCCTTTTCAGCGACTGGATGTAAAATAAGCTCACAACATCCGAATTACACTTGTTTCTCTTTAATTCTCCCCGAATCCAAGCGATGGTCTCTCGTCTAGTCACGGGATCCTCGATGACTGGTAAAGTGTCATATTCAAACAAAACGAGGGGAGAGGAGGGCACCTTTGGAGGCACGAACTGCATGTCTGTAGAGATGGATGACCTCCTGTCTAATAATAAAGTATCTAAGAGTGGGCTGGAAGGGATTCATGCTCAAGGGCTTTGGCCAGGGCGGGGTTCCAAACTTGGATATTGATCATTTCAAGGCTCGCGCAACTCTGTTCTTGACTGACTCCAGCAAGCTCTGTTTTTATCCTCCTTCCACCATGTCCTCTCCACCTTCAAATTCTCCCACTCTAGACCAAGCTGGAGATGAACAGGCTGCTATCAAGGCTCTTGTTGATAAATATGCAAAATCTAATTTACACGATGCAGAGGAAGACCCAGCTAAAGTTATTCAAAAAGACCCTTCTGGACTTCGTTCAAAGCAAGTGTATACTCGCAACGAGCTCCTCTCTCTCTGTAAATCGCCTTTGGTTAAGCCACCACCCGACATGCCAGACCTCAAGCAGTGGTTCGGGTCCGTCGTTGTTACAGCTTCATTTGTGTTGCCCACCTCATTTTACAATTAGTGACAATGAAGTTACTCTATCTAAGAAGGAAAACGATACGAGCTCCAATGGCAGAGGAAGGTGAGTGTGTCGTCGGTAAATGTTTCCTCTACGCCTTTATTGATTTTCGCAACATCCAGGTTTAGGAGAGATCTTGATGATGGGGGTGAGTTGTTTTATTCTCATTTGTGGCAAAGTGTGATATAAGGAGCTTGCCCTAGATGCATCTTCTCGTCCTTCATTTCGTTCAACCCTGTCCCAACCATCACAAATGGGCAATTTCAAGCACCAATCGTTACGTTCAGGTGACCGAGAACGTGATGGAGATCGAGATAGAGATCGAGAAATACGAGACAAAGAAGGTCTTCGTCATGTAGGAATTTCACGATTTTGGCTATCCCCGGCTGACTTCAATTCGAGCTTTCTGAAAAATATGATCGTGATCGCTTTGGAATGTCACCTACTGGTACACGAGGAAAAGAACGTGAATCGGCATCCCATCTCAATTCAGGCTCATCCAATAGGACCTCATCACAAAATCAATCTTCTAGCGGTAACAGGCGATCAGAAGGTAGAGAGACCCAGAAGAAACGACAAGGTGAGACTGGTGATGATTGGCGAAGGAGTGCGTCTCTTTTTATTCTCATTGCCATCGCTGACGAGTTCCCAGACGAAACCTCACGGAATAGTCGAGATGGTGAGTTTTAGTAAGTGACCTCACACTAACCCAGCTCAAGTTTTGCTCAGACCGTGATGATCGTGAACGTCCCAGGTCGCGGGCTCGAGAGTTTTCAAGACCAAGGCGTTCCCCTTCTAGAACAAGGCGCGAACGAGACGACGATAGAGATCGACCTACAAGAAATGATCGTGAAGAGTACAGAAGAGAGGAACATAGGCGTGATACTGACCGAATTCCTGACGATGACTCCCGTCATTGGCGCGATGATGGTAAACGCGATGAACGGATAGCTGCACGGCGTGCCCTAAGAGAACGTGGCGACCACTGGGACTCATCCCACGATCGCCGCTGGATACCTGGTGATGAGAAAGATGCCCGCGACAAGCGAACTTCTGGTAGGGATAAAAAGTCGGTTAGTCATCGTGATGAGCCAAGGGATCGCGAAGACAGACGGGAGCGTGAGAGAGAAAAGGAGAAAGAGCCTGCTTGGATGGAAACTTATGTACCGACGAACACGTCTGGTATACTAGGTGGCAAAAGTGCCGATGGCGGGCTTGATGGCATTCAAGCATGGAAAAAGGGACTGAAAGAGAAGGAACTTCAAGGAAAGAATTTAGAAATCTTGTCGGAATCAGACATGCCTGCCGGTCAGGATGCGGAGGACAAGGGCCTCGACGAGATCCAAATATTCAAATTGTTGATGAAACGTGAAGAGGAGAAGAAAAAAAGCGATGGTAGCTCGTCTCCGGCACCCGACGGCAATGCAGATACCAAACCTACCATCACCGCCATTGGTAAGGCATTGCGATGTTCTTGAGTCTCCTAGATTAATCTTTCAGACCAAGGTTCTCTTTTCCCCCAGCCCCCAAGAGGCGCAGCGATAAAACCTCCCCCTTCAATGACTGTTACTACCTCAGACGGCGGCCCATCCATATTGTATCCAGAAAAATCTATTGAGTACATTCCACCTGCTGGGTCTCGATTACTTGCTTTAGGACGATCATCTGCCAAATCCCCTGTCAATCCTTTGTCAGTTACTTCGTCGGGACCTTCTAATGGTAGGCCTATGTGACAAATGCCTTGCAAAGCCATTCAAACTATACATTAGCTCTTGCTATTGAAACACTAGCCAAGCCTGGCACACCCCGGTCTCAAGGCTTCCCGCGATTTGAAGAGCAGCAACATTGTCTTGGTGAAGAGCAAACTCAAATTTCAGTGCCAGGACACCTTGAAACTGGACAGCGAGCTTCAGACAAACAATACGGTTCTGTATCTCCTCTGAACGCCCATGATGACAACAACAGCCTTACCCATACTGGTAACAAAGGCAGTCGGTTCGCCAAGTTCTTTGACAACAAGACAAAGGAAAGCATGCCTTCTGGACTCAAGCCTCAAACGCCAATGAACTTCTTATCACTCTCTTCCAACCCTCCATTGAGGCAGGAGCAAACACTATACAACGGCGGTCCATCACTGGTTCAAGAGAGAACTGTAGATGACTTATTTGCTATGCTTAACAGCTCATCACAAGTAAGTTTTGATTGTAGAATTTCAACAACTGGCGTTCATTGATTTTTGAGGCTCAACGGACGAGTTTACCCAATTATCCAACCGCTCATCAACACTTGAATAGTGGTCATTTGCTCCATCAAGCTAACGCTATGAGCAATCCTCCACTTCAATCTCAACATCTTCAGCCGAGTCGCTTAGATGCTCTTTACGACAGTCGACTTGACGATCGTTTCGTGCCTGATGGAATGGTTCCAGGTCTCCGAACCGCACCTCCCCGAAGTCGTGATAATGTAGGATCCTACCACGATGTGCCAGATGAAGCTTTGCAGCTCCATTTACAACGACTGCAACAAGCGCAGCGAGGCCCCGACCCTTTCAGTGGTCCAAATCTATCGATGTTCAATTCTCAGAGTGGCCGCAATATGGGATTGCCCTTGCAACAAGCACAATTTCGGGGTGGTCCTTCTCCAGGTATTGGCCCGCACAACCAAATGTCCAGTATTCAACATCAACGTTTACCACCTGGTCTCGCCAACCTCGGTGGTCGTCCTCCCCATGATTCCACCCAGTTTCTTGGCCTACAAGTTCCCAACGGTCCTCTACATGCTAATCTCCTTCCAAACGCGGCTCCATCCCAGCAACAGCAATTCACTAATTTCGCCGTCAACAATTTCAGTAATCCTCGTGGACCTGTTCCAAACGTGCATCAACTTCAAAACTCGGTCCCCCACCCTGGTCTTGTGCATAACATGGATCAGCGTTCGCAAAATCCCAACCAAATTCTGGGTATTGCGGGACCGGGTCTCCCTGGTCCACGAGGAGGAAACCCTTTGTATAATCTCCAGCAGGCCGGCCACCTGCAGGGTCCCCCTCTCGCTGGCCGTCAACAACTTCCATCCCATCCACCCTCGCACCTTATGGGTTCGCAATTCCAGCAAGGGGCGAGTGGTCCAAATAATGGTCACACTAGCGATCTCATTGCTCTTTTGATGGGTGGAGCTCCTCGGGAGTGAATTCTGACAGCTCCACTCTCTTTTCTATATGCCATGTCTGGTTTTCCTACCCAATTGTGTATAATGTCTTAATCATGCAGCTCTTTGAATACCTCATTGACCTTTCTTTGTTGGACTCTTAAGCACTGAATCAATTCCATCGATGAGATTTACGAGAGCTAATGGTAAAATTCCGGAAGAATTCAGAGTCGATTTAGAATATACCTTGACCTATACCCATAACAGTCAAACGGTTGTTACGCTATTGCCTACAACTCGGGGAATACGGCCATCTTGTGATTGATCATTCTGTCTGCCCAGAAGAGAGGTGGACCACAACTGCAAAAAAACTCTAACTGAAGAATAGTCAGGTACAACGATGGGTCAGGTTATCGGTATCTATCTGAGATATCACGAAGAAACCTTGATAAAAGTGTTGCCCACTCAAACTCGGCTCAGAGAATCATCGGTCAAAATTAGCAGAGAGGCTTTCTACTCCGACTCATATGGTTACTGATTCTTCGAATCGAGCGGATATCTTCAAGCCTGGTTCAAGTTCAAGACCCTTCGACATTCACTGTGTCATGTCTTGGGCATCCTTCGGAGTACCACAGGAGACCCGCAAAGTTCCGCAAGCACAGGAGATTCTCATGGATGACTACTCCCTTCGCCTCAATCAAATACTCACGTCAGATGGGCGGGATTCTAGTTGAGCACTGAGGCCCTATAAAAGGCTCTGCGAAGTCCTGGCCGAACAGCACCCGATGGGTTCTCAGTTACTTTGGGTCAAATGTCCAATGTAAAAAAAGGATTGTGATGGCAGATGGGGTAGAAGCAGGGTGATTCTTGGTAAAGTTAATAGGGTCTCGCACGAGGCAAAAGTAGATTCATATAACTGCCGCTATATCATATCAAGCGCCACTAAAGTTTGCCGACGGTTTGTTGTGTACGTTTGCAGTCGTGCTTATCGTATAAATGTTATGGTGCCTGGCCGCACATCGGAAAGCTTCCGGATTCGATATGTAGATTCCGCGGACAGCCGAGTGGGAACGAAATGCATGATCAGGGTCTATCATCGTCAAGGACACCCATAAATTTTCAAGGCGAGAGAACTCAAGGCGATACGTTGATTCTGTGAGTACCGCGCACACTCAAGAGATCAACGAACTTGCGGTGATGAGCAGGGGGATATTTGTGACTATCATTGTTTACTTGGATACCAGCCAAAATATAGTTCACTTGAATCAAAAGATGTCGGCATGCAGAATAGAATGGACAAATGGCACTCTGATTCTGATGCATTACAGATCCCTCCCGATCCCACATGACAATAGTAGAACTATCAGAAATTAATGATTCTTCCAAGTATGTGACAGAGGACTGACAAGCTGTGATTAGCCAAAACTATTGTATTATCAGGATGATGAAATAGGATATGAGCTATAAGATTAGTATACGTACAACCCTGTGCGGCGGGGGGATGTGGCTGAAGGTCACCAATAGACATATCAGAGTACGACGATAATTACATTCCCATTGATTCGGGCCGAATTGTTTCATTATAGCGAGACAAGCGTAGGTATGAGTCAGATAAGGAGTGCTAAACACACAGAACAATAGACCGGGGCTTGTTTGACTGAGACAACGACTCAAAGATATATTTTCTAGGGGGTTTCTGATACATTGAGGGAAAAATGCTTACATAACGCCAAGGATGACCTGCAGGCATGGATCGAATTACGAAGTGAGCCTGGTATTTGTAAAAAAAGGAAAAGGGTCCACGTCAAAGTGCACGCCTGTTCTTTGTCCTTGAAAAGCTGCTTCTTGTTGAGTCGACGCACCTTTTCCCTTTATCCCTCTCCAGTCGCCTCTGTGCCTCTAGCAAGTCGCTGGCTACTGAAGCTGCTTTTGGACACGCTCAATTCATTTCGAGCGTGTGCACGGCCTTCCAAACTCCGTCGTGGTCTACCCAAGCGGCGACACTCCTGGAGCGGTCTCTAACTTTCTCTCACCACAGTCATTCTTTTTTATTTCCTGTCGTATTCCAGTCGTAATTGCACTACAATTTGTGATTGCCGATAACCTTAATATCTCTGGTATTTGTAGGTGACATTTATTCTGACCAAGTGAGCGCCCACTGACGATTTCTGTTATGTTACACTGTCTCAGTTTCCAGCTTTCTTGACAATCATTCACACCTAACCCGTAAGCAGTCCTATTAACTCCAGAACATGCGTTGACAAGCTTCACAGTCCTTGGTCCGCTGTTGTATCTCAAGGTAGGTTGGATCTCCTCTCCTGCCATTGCTCGGCCTGTGTCGGATATTGAGATCTACGTCATGGAACGAGCTCGTAGAAAAACGTGGGGTCGTGGGAACGATCAGAATGACACTGCCTGAGGCAGATCCTTCCCGATCTGGAGCCGTTCAAATCGTGTGGTAGTTTCATTCCTCTCCTGGTGCGATGGTCACCAGGTGTTGATGGACAGCGTATCCAGTGTAGGCAGATAGAGAGTAATTACGGAAGGGGGCTCGAGCAGGGCATAAGATGAAATGGCGGACATGGGATGGAGATAGACCTTCCTATTCGGGAGCTGATAACCACCACTAATATTCTGGACCCGAAGTTGGCATCAATCTTGACTGGCATTTGCCAATCATTCTTTTATATTCTTCTGTTTCCCTTCTTGTCCTCTGCCGTCGTTGTGTCCGTCTCCGGCACACGTACTTTCCTCCAACTGCTCGCGCTTACGATTTCCTTAGATCACAGACCAGTAGTCGTCTTGTTCTCTTGCATGCTCATTAGCTTGCTTCATCTCCACCTTGTGAGTTTGTTTTCTCAAATTTATTTTGGGTCGATCGCAAGCCTCTGTTTGTTGTTTGGCTTGCTGGTTTCTTCTCGTTTGTCGTCGTCATTGTCCGCATCGTGCGTGGCCAGTGACAGGGCGTCCCTCCTTTTCTCCGCCCATCAGACGCCGATGATCCCTTGCAACGCAGTTGATCCCAGCGATGCTGACCCATCCCCTTCCAACAGACTTGCTTCAGACTCAACTAGCACTGACATGAAGGATATCGCTTCCTCAAATCGCCAGTCCCGTAACCCCCTCATCTACCCCAAGAAGCGCCCTCCTCCCTACGGCATCCAGAAAGCTTCCAAGTCTCCTTCACTTCTTACCTCATATGCCTGCCGTTCCCCGCGTTCAGCTAGGTTCGCTCTCATCCAGCAGCAGCAGCGTCTTCGAGGGACGCAATTCTGCAGAAAAGAGTGCGTGTTACTCGAGGAGGAGTATCGCGACGAGATCCGCTATTATATGCACGACATGGAGGTCAGTCTTTTGTCTTTCCACAATCACAATTGCCCAACCTCCTGCTAGCGTTTCACTATGTCGTCCACTCAGTCAATGGACCAGCAACCTGAGATTCGGTGGCACATGCGTCCTTGTCTAGTGGATTTTCTCGTAGAAATCCACTTTACTTTCCGTCTGCGTCCAGAGACACTCTATCTCACTCTTAACATCGTGGATCGTTATGTTTCCCGTCGCATTGTCTATATCAAGCACTACCAGCTCGTTGGCTGCGCTGCTCTATGGATTGCTGCAAAATTCGAAGATGCAAAAGAAAGGGTTCCTACCGTGCAGGATCTTGCTCAGATCTGCCGCGAGATCTACGAGGAGTCAGCGTTCATCCAGATGGAGGGTCATGTTCTCTCCACCATCCAATGGACTCTTGGTCATCCAACTGCCGAGGCCTGGCTTAGACTCATGTGCTGCGGTCCCAATGTCGAGGACACCAAAGTTCAACACGTCGCCCGCTTTTTGATGGAAATTACCCTCTTTTATCGCGAGTTTATCAAATATCCCCCCTCAACGATTGCATTGGCTTCATTAACTCTTGCTCGTTATCTATGTGACAAGCCTCGGCGCCTTTGGGAGGAAACGGACGAGTGCCTTGAGGTCATCGACTATCTCGATGCTCGATTATCCAAACATGTCAATGGCTTGTCGGAGACGCTCATCAAAAAATACTCATATGCATTCTACTCCAAAGCAGCAACCTTTGTTGTCCAATATTATTTGCAAGGTGGCCGCTTCGTTCCTCAATCCATGGCTGCCCTGGCTGCCCTGCCTGTCACTCCTAAGCGTACAACTGTATCCGCAGCTAGCACCCCTATGAGTTCGTCAGCATCACTATCAGACGTGTCGGATGATATGCCTCTCACCCCGACTACGCCGACGTTCTCCGGCGATCCTTTCTCGGGGTCTTATACGCCAGATGACAAGGAAAACCAACCGTCGCACTTTGAGCCCGTACTGAACAAGCATCGTACAGAAACTGTTCCAGAGCAATATCTCCCCCACGACTTCGTCACCTTTGGTCGATCTGCTCTCCACAATCTAAACATTTCGTCACCTCGAACAACGCTTGTTTCGTAATGGGTCCCTATCCTCTTGTATCCTCTGTCGCTTTTCTTCTTTTCTTTTGTCTAAAATGCAACAGTCTGCAAAATGTATTATCAATACACTCGTCGCATCGACCGACCGCGCCGCACATTTCATCTTCGCAATCCATCCATCAGTTTTCTAATTGTCTCGATATCATCATCCGCACCCACTATTCTATTCTGGCAAAGCCCACAACCTATCTGAGGGTAAGAGATGGACATCGGGCAGTGAGATAGAGCATCGTTGTCTCGTCAGAACTTCGAGAGGTCGTCGTCAAACAAATCATAGCATGTTTGCTTGTTGTCTGGGCTCTCCGCTCCCTTTTCCGTTCTTTCCCATGGCACTTTCTTTCCGGAGAAATAGTCTAGTATACGCGGTCTTCTTTTACACCTGCCTCAAATCATCCGACTAGCACATTCATTCTCCAATATGCATTCCACTCTTCAACCAACTCATTCTTGCAACTCAATCATCGACCCTCCATCCAAACTTCTTTTCACAAGATGGCAGTGTCTTCCTTCTTTCATTGTTCCATACCGTTTTCTTTCGTTTAAAACAGTATTTTATTCTTCACTTTATACACCTTTTCTCCTGGTTTCCCGTCGCATCTAGCGCGGATGCCAACTCTGTTTTTGACCTTATCGTCTTGCACGATTACCATCATACCGCAATCTCATATTTCACTTTCAACCGAACTTGTCTGCATTCCCATTAATCTCTAGTTATACTCCATCAACCAATACCAGGCTTGCGCCACAAGGACTTTCTCAAATTTGTCTGCCCGTACGTCAACTACAATACAAATGGCTTGTTGGACATTGTTTTGTAGCTCAGCCAGAGATTTTCGTCTTTCAAGCTGTCCCTAGTAACCAGCTCTAACCCCGGGCTGACACAGGGTGCCAATGTGTTTAATCTCGATGGGCTTCTATGCCAATTCTGCTTTGCGGCATCAGGAGTCACTGAATCAATTCTGAAATGGTATATGTAGCCCTTGTACATCAGTACAAGAGCTCCAGGAAACCGGGAGGTATACCAAGACTCGACATTGAGAACATAGATTTGACTACGAATACAAGTCAAAGCACAGACGGGATTTGTTGTCACATGATTATTCCAAAATCCACTGTTCACCACTCTTCTTGATGCTAACGGGCCTCTTCTCGTCAAGACTGATACGACCAGCGTTGAGAATGGCGGTCGTCAAGATTGTGTTTCGAATCGTAGGAAGACCGTGCTCATCGAATTTCGAAGCTGTAACCTCACCGGTGTTCACGCTGCGGGCGGCATCGATAAACTTTTCGATCGAGATATAACCATATCCATGTTGGCCATCGAAATGACCTGTTTCTGATGGAGAGTATTTCATACTGGATACAATAAATCAGCAAGCACAAAGGATGATGTTTGATAAAAAAGACAACAGGAAGTCGTCTTGATTCTCTGTCAAGGCAATTCAAAAGATTCTGTACTCACTAGAACGGGTTGTACCATGTCTTTCCTGTATCATCGACAGTGACATCGTATCCTCTGTGAGCTTGATCAACATTAATATCCCCCTGGGTGACCCGGGTTTTAGGAGAGGTGATTTCAGTAATTTGACTATGAGCATTCACCTTTTCAGCCATATAATACCAGTGTTGTCCACTATGAATGCCGGCTTTGAGTGGCGCTGTCCAACTTGCAGTGTATACACCCGTTCCTCTGTGTTTGGGACTCTTGATCGACTGCCAGTCTACAAGAAGGGTGATGGTATCCTCGGTTTCCGATACGCAGTTGTAAGGGTCACCCGTTGCGATACCCGTTGCGGCACTCGCGACCACTCGGGTTGGCACGGCAAGGTCCTGGAGGATCCAGCAGCAGATGTCGATGTGATGGGACGAAAGGTAGTAACTTTGGACCACAAAGAGATTTTTCCCGTTAGTCAAATTAAGTTCTCCCGAAACCGACGCGGTGGCAATAGGAATAGGGCCATTAGACTTTTCCAACTTACCTGATGTCAGAATCTTTGCCTGCCCAGGCCCGGAAGGTCTCGAGCTGGCTCTTGGGTTGACTCATCCAGGCATTGAAGAAATTGAATTCGCCCAAAGTTTGAGCACGCGCTTTGGCATCGCTATACACAGGATCGAAGCTAACGGATGAGATTGGATTAAGAAAACCTATTTTGACTGACAGGGAAGAGATGTTTGGAGGAATGCCCACCGCTTGTGATGCTCAACGAAGCAGACGACTTTGTGCTTTTCCGCCGCGGCGATCAGCTCGTTGTGATGAGAGAGCAGCTGAGTTGCGGGCTTGGTAATGAGAACGTGAATCCCTCGTTGGATGGCGTAAATCGCGATGCTGTAGTGAGTGTCTGTTGATATTTTGATGGTTTAATTAGTGTAACGCAAACGAAGATGAAAGGCCTACTGTCGGGAGTGAAAATAACCACTGCATCGCCTGGGTTCAACTTGTCAATGGCCTCCTTATCTGACGAATGACGAGCAGCCAATCAAGACAGAGCTAGAGTGTTGATACCTTCACTCACATGCGTCGGGGTCAACGTTGCCATTCTTTGGAAACTCTTCAAATCTGGATGTACCGGTCAGAAGACTAATTCGTGGGTGGCGAAAGTACTTGCTCGAGGTCCATATCTCGGTAGACTTGGCCAATGTTGTTCGCCAGATGTTGGCGAATGTCGGGAAACTTTTTGCCATTCACACCTACCATACCGAGTTTATCGACCTTAAAATAAGGTCAAATGCCTTGCATCGTGCAGCAACACGATTACCTTGCCCAGTCGTCGAAGGTCGAAGAGCGTTAAAGCAACAACCTTGATAAGTTGAGCATGCGAGTTTCAGCGAAAAGTGGATAGAAAACATACGCCGATCTAATTATCGTAGAGGTGAACTTGCTGATTGACAGATTTTCTAACTGGAACCCTAACCTTTTTATCCGATTTTGATGCCCCAGTACCAGTCCATCCTGTGGTGTACTCTCCCTTCACAAAGTAGGTATAATTATAATCAATCAGGACCAGTGCGATCACTCACAGTACCACCTGCCGGATAGATGCATTAGACGAGAGGATAAGTAATTGGACAACTCACACATCAAGACATTCAATTTGGGAGCTGTTGACATTGTAGACTTAGGTGCAAGAAGGTGGAGAAGAAGAGAGATTAAGGCATGGCTCTTGAGAGAGAAACTGAAGGGGATTGCGGACCGCAAAGCTTTGACGGACCGTGATTCCGGGCACCTGTTCTCACCAACAACACTCACCGGCAAAGGGGCCCTGGGCAGGGTAGGTTCACATTTTCCGGGCAATAGAGGTTTGATGACCTATTGAAGAGTATACTACATGATCAATAAACTATTCTATGCCATAGAATCTAATGTTGAATTCGTTCACGTGATTGACCACGTGGAGCACCTCGAAATATGAGTGAAGATGGACGGAGAAGGGCGACGTATTGCAAGAGGGCAAGAGGGCCGATGTACGACCGGACGGGCTGCCAGAGCAGTGGCAGAGGTGAAGATTGCGAGCGAGAAAAAAAAAAGAAAAAATAGGGAGGAGCCAAGGGGCAGGCGAATATATATGGCAAGGGGACGAAGCTAGGGTTAGCCCGGATGTGCGTTGCACAGACGGACACAGAAATCAAGCACGGTATTTGGGCATCGTGGGTGCTGTGGACGGTGGGGACTGGAAGAGGAATGTAGGAGTGGAGGGGGAGCAGAGGGCCAAGGGGCAGAGAGCGCGGTAAGTGGAGACAGGACTTGGGAGCTCGGACAAGCCACCTGGCCCTTTCTGTCCGCCCGCCATCACTCTTTCCTCCCACATTCGGTTTCTCCTTTTTACCACCCGCTTCGCCTCCGCCCCACCCATGCCCTTTTGTCGCCGCAAACGCGTCGTCCTCATAGAGCCCTCCGACGACCTCGTCCATGCTCTCCAGACAGATCCTGAACGCCAAGTCTTCTACCTGCAGGAAACCGGCGAGATCTTTGAGTCGTACGAGTGCGTCTTTTTCTCATATCCTACTCCTTTCCAGACTGTCTTTTTTTTCCAGGGCCTTCGCTGCACGCATGTCTTTCTATCGCCTCAGGCAGTTCCAGTGTGAAGTCACCGGTAAAAGTGGTTTGGACTATTTCCAGGCAGTAGAAAGTGAGCGTCAGGAGGCTCGCACCCTGCACACCCGTTTTCCCGAGCCTCTCAAGTCCCGTGTCCTCAAGGCAGTCCAGTGGCGTATGGCCTCTCCCTTTTATTGCAGAACCATCTACTCATACTCCTTCTCAAGAGGTCATGGGCCGCCTTGATCACCTTGTTGAAGCCGTATACGACCGCTTCAAGGATCGCTATTTCAAAGATGAAAGTGTGTCTACCGTCCATTATTGTGTCGTCATCGACTCATGTCCATCTCCAGAGGTCATTGTTGAGATTGAGGGTGTCAAGCAAGTTCCTCTCTGCAGCTCATGACCTTTGTACTTACTCACGTGCCTCGCAGATTCTATGGCCTCGTCATGAAGGTTTACCCTCCCCATTTCAAATCGGACGAACAGAGGAAAGACACCTACGACGATCCGTCCCTCAACCATTTGGATGAAGAAACTCATGTCGTCGGTAGTAATCTCGGCATCCCACTTACAGACGCGAACCAGAGGGACGATCCAGAACTCTACTATTACTGGATATATATCCTTGAATTCGAGAAAGAAAAGGGCGAGAAGGGAAAAAAAGAGGTTATGCCACAAGTCATTGGTAGTACCATGGAGTGTCATTGTCGAATCATGAGGTATCTCTGTCAAAGTCCTCAACATTTCTGCGACACTTACATCTGTCTAGCCGAGATCGCCTGTCTTTTTCAAAGTCAATTCTTCGTCGTTTCATTCGAGATTGTGTCGATCGTGATGCTGCCGTTGCCTCTCCATGGACTGTGAAACCTTTGATAGCCAAACATTATGGCGTGGACACCATCATGCCTGAGGCAACCCGCAAAGGTGTTGAAGACATCAAGAAGGGCGAGATTGATAAACGGAAGAAAGTATGGGAGGATAGAGAGGGACCGCCCACCAAAAAGCAGAAGAAGACGACTACAGCACAGGAGGAAAAAGGTATGCTATCCATTCTCGGGAATCACTTGTAAATCTGACGATGTATTCGTCCAGTTGGAAAGAAGGAACGTGAGGCTCATGAGAAGGCTGAAAAGGAAAGACTGGAGAAGGAAGAAGCTGAGCGTCTTGCTGCAGAAAAAAAGAAGAAGAGACCTGTTCGTTATCCCACAGAAGATCTCGATATACGACTATCAGACAAGGACAGGAAGGCTGGGGTAAGCTTGCGACGTCCAATGGCTCAACGCTCTGGCCTCCCACTGAATGAAACACCAAATACTTTCGAGGCACTGCTGCTTTGTTGGAACTTTCTAAATGCCTATGGGTAATGGTTATTCACTCTTACATCCTACCAATGAGACTCAAGATTCTTGACAGCGAGCCACTTCATGTTTGGTTATTTACTTTGGATGATCTAGCAAGCGCCTTGCAGCATACAACCCCTGACTTACCTTGTCCTCTTCTCGCCGAGATACACTCGAACCTCATCTACAATCTCCGAACCGTGGCATGCACCCGTCACAGCGCCACACTTTCGCTGTTCGGGCTCAAGCAAACTCTTGGACCTAACCATCAAGTCTATGGCATCACCATCGAAGACCTATTAAACGCTATGGATGAAGTGGGGAATAATTGGGAACGAGTGCCCTTGCGGCACGCCGAAGGTCGAGAGGGTTGGGAAGATGCATTGATTGGTTGCCTCAAAGATGTCAGTGTCTTCCTTACACTTGCTTTCTCCTTGCTCATCTCCATCATTAGCATGCCAATCTTGACAACTTTCCTCGACTAAGAGAAATTCTGACACTACTATTCTTTGCACCACCTGAAAATGCAATGGAGTCAGACTCTCCTGAAAATAAGCTTCTTACGTCTCTTGCATCCCCCGCTGAACGCTACTATTCACTTTCTTCTGAAGACAGAATCGCGATACTCTCTTTCCTCTGTAACCAAGCTATCTCCAGCAAAACAGTTCGCGCTCACATGGAAGCCTGTGAAGAGGCCTTAACAGAGTATCGCAAAACCAGAATTGACATTAATCGGCTCAAAAAGCAATAGTATGTAGTGTCATGTGATGTTAGCCTCCAGTCATCTCAGCATCCTTTTCAGCTTACAAGAGATGAGCGCTCTTGCTGTTGAGGCCGAATTGACACCGAATGCAACAAACGGCACGGGTGAAGACATCTCTATCAATGATGCCAGTGAGCTCTCGGACTCGTCTGCGATAGATAATATCTCGACAACGAAAAAGAAGGGCAAAAAACAAGACGCTCGGATTACTGCCAAAGCGCGGACTGCGGCACGTGCCAAGCAAGCACAACAAAAGCATGCACTTGCAGAGCATCGGCGGCTGGATGAGGAAATCGGCAAACTCGAAAGGCGGCTTGAGAACATTGAACGCGAATTTAGACAGCATGTTGGCGGTGTTCGTGCGAAGCCCCTTGGGAAGGATAGGTTTTACAACCGTATCTGGTGGTTTGATGGTCTTGGTTTGACAGCGACAAACAATCTGGCTCTCGGACACTATGGAACTGGTCGACTGTTCATCCAAGGTCCTAGCGAGTTTGATTTAGATATTCTCAAGAGAAGAGAGGAAAATATCGACGCAAGGCGAGTGGAAGAAGAAGGGACGGAAGGCGTACTTGGTCCTGGAGATTGGGCAGCCTATTCAACTGTCGAAGAAGTGAGGTTCATCCTGTGTCTGATTGCTGACCGCCTGATCGCATCTTTTTGCTAGCTTGAAGAGTATGTGGCATGGTTGAATACGAAAGGGCATCGTGAACTCGCTCTCAAAACGGTGCTGAGCAAGTGGTGGAGTCTCCTTACAGCAGGGATGAAGAAACGAATCACTGTCAGTAACCGGCCACCACACTCTGCGCTTTCACTCTGACGCTCCCGACCATAGGACCTCAATACCAATTTCAAAGTCCCGGATGCCCGCCGTAGTTCTCGCAACAAGATAGGATCAAGTTACGATGTTTCCCAGCAGTCATATATGCAATGGAAGAACAAAAGAGCTCTCACTCATACCCAATAATGCCTCACGGCGAGACCCTCGCTTCTCTCAACAACCCTACCAAGGATGATTTGATCTGCTTCTTTGAAGCTCTCATTTCGATGTAGGATGGTCTGCTTCGCTTTCACTTTAGATCTTTAGTGTATCTATCTTGCCAGGAGTTTTTAGTTTACATCCTCCGTCAAAGGCAGGTTGCATACCCCTGTACTGGTGTATGATTAGTTCAATAATGGCTATATGCAAAACATCGGAATATTGGAGCCTGGTCGAAACATCCGAGTGGCGCTATCGGAGTTACATTCACGAGTCGCGAGCAACTCAGGCCATGATACCGACTGGTGGGCGTTATCTTGACAGGAGAGCAGCTGCGAAATAACGGCCGGAAAAGACCCGAGTCCCTTGATCATAATGGCCAAAAGGATATATTAGATCCGTCGCAAAAAATTTCGCCAAGTTCCCCTGTCTTCCCTACGATCCTCCCTCATGACCTCTCTACCGTTGTCTATGCCGTCCAAAGTGGACTCGACACCATCCGCGGCATCTGGCATTCGCGACGTCATTGCATCATGTACATCATTCCTCCTTTTGTCCATACTACAAACTCATCGACTTCGTAGATCGTCGTGCACAGTATCTTGTTGTTGATTCTACACGTGTATCTACCAGAGCAGATGATGAAATTGTACTCTCTGATGAAGATGAAGAGGCCTTGGTCAGGCGTTTCGATGAGCATGACCAAGAAGCTCAGTGCATACCGACTCGCGCGGGACCGCCTCAAGACGAATTCGTGAGCCAATTGGAGTGGGATGAGGATTCCATTGCGTCCAACTTACTGGATCCTGCTGCCTCCCTCGGCTCGGAGCAATCACCATTGGTTATATCGGAAAGTTTCCAGGTGCATCACGCGTCATCAAAATATTCCCATAAATCGGCGTTACCCGGATTGTCGCCGGCATCTTTGCCAAAATTAGGAGAGACGACGCCTTTGTTGGCGAAGAACCCACATAAACAGACTACAAGAAGGGTGTCCATAGCAGAACATGGAGAACATCATTGCTCAAATGCACCTTGTCATGTGGTGCGACGACAATTTTCGAATGGTTCGATACCAAAGAGCGTCAAATTAACAAGTATTCGACATGGTCAGAGTACCTTTGGTCAAACGGTTAGCTGGTCTAAGCATGCGTCGAATTTGACCTGAGGTCTCATGTGTTCGTGACTAGTTGTTTAATTCGATTGCTATTCTCCTCGGTGTTGGGATGCTCTCCGAGCCACTGGCGTTTGCTTACTCGGGCTGGTTCATGGGCACTATCCTCGTCTTGATGTATGGTGCATTGGCTTGCTATACGTACGTCAAGATGGCACATTCCTTGATTCTACTCATACAACCTCATCGTTATAGAGCAAAGGTTCTTGCCCACATCATTTGCTCAGACTCACGCTTGAGGACGTATTCCGACATCGGTCGCAAGGCATTTGGTCCCCGCGCGACAGTGTTTATTAACTTTATGTTCTGCCTAGAATTGTTTGCTGTTAGGTGAGTTATAGGTATCCCCGATTGCATCAAATCGACATGGTTTTAGTGTCATCTTGGTCACTTTGTATGCTGACTCGTTACATACATTGATGCCAACCTACTCGGCTAATGTGTATAAGCTCTGGGGTCTCCCATTGTAAGTAGCTGTATCTCGAAACGACGAGAAACTTTTGATGTGAAGTACATCCACACAGATTGATCCCAACAGTGTTCTTGCCATTGTCACTGCTCTCTTACACCTCAATTCTTGGTCTCATTTCAATCATGTTCCTGATCGCAGTTGTCATTGTGGATGGTGCTTTCAAAATGGAAGCGCCTGGGAGCTTCTGGGATCCTGCCGAAACCACATTTGGTGTTGTGAGCACGAACAAGCTTGGCCTAGCATTTGGACTGTTTATGGCTGGTGTAAGTCCAATTATCTACCATGTCACCTGCAGATCACGATGAATGGAGGCATGGTATTCAGTTCGCGGGACACGCTGTCATCCCTTCATTGGCCAAGGACATGATTGATCCTTCGCAGTTTGATTATATGATCGACTGGGCTTTTGTGGTCGCGTCAGTGATCTACATGTTGATTGGTTACGCTGGCTATCTAATGTTTGGGGCCAATGTAAGCGAAGAGGTATGTTTTGCTGTGTTCACCGGTTTTTTTTCTTCCTCACAACTCAATAGATCAGCATTGATATACTCAATACACCTGGATTCAATCCCTTGCTCAATCATGCTGTGCTCTGGATGCTTGTCCTCAACCCTCTGTAAGTTTCATGATCTCTCGTTGGACTCAGTTGCTTATTTGAGCAGGTCCAAATTTGCCCTCAATACTCGACCTGTGCGCACCAAGTTTAAGTGACACTTGGCCAAGTGTTGTGCTGATTCCCATTTAGCTCATGTCGACTTTGGAAAGTCTTACGGGGTTAGACCCCCTGGATGAGAAAGAAATTGAAGCTTCAACGCCATATGGGGTCAAACGGGCCCTGCTGAAAAAGATCATCGCAACTGTACAGCGAGTCGTGGTAACCTTTGCTGCCGTAGCTGTATCTATCTATATTCCTGGATTCAGCGTGGTAATGGCGTTCTTAGGATCTTTCTCTGCATTTTTTCTTTCTATTGTGGGTCCCATAGCGGCCAAAGTGAAACTTGAAGGAACATGCGGGTTATTTGATGCTGCTGTCATGTTTGTAGGATCAGTTATGGCGGTCTGGGGTACCATTGCAGCCTTCTTGAATCTTTGATCTCGACTAGGAATCGTGTACATATTTTCATATCGTTACCTAGCATTATCATTGTTTGTGATAGATAGATAATGTATGAATCAATGTATATTGGGTCGGATGCCCGAGACAAGTTCAGGCTTTTAGAGCTGAATGCGAGATTACCTTGGCAAGCTCTGGAAATTCAGATTATTAGAGCGATTGGGGAGAGCGAATAATGAAGCGTACGTGGCAGCTTGATGTCTTCCTGTACAACAGTGGCTTCAATCTGATTATCAGAGTTTGGTGGTAAATTGACAACAGAATTAGCTGAGTCAATAGACCATCCAAGCCTGGTGACATATTCGAAGAGATCTTCCCCTAATCAGGTGTGTTAATGTCTCGCACAAGGATCACGATTACATGCCAGGCGCACCAGACAGCGCCAAGTAAGAGCCGAGTCGAACAGTGCTTATTCGCGTGAATGTAACTTTGACTGCTCGGATAACAACTCCTCGCACTGCGTTGGCGAAGCCAACTACTTCGACGGTATAATTATCGCGTAGAGTTTCGAGTTCATCCGAGCGATAGATATCCCAGAAGGCGGGGAAGCGACAGCGGAGAAGTAGATCATGGAGACTCCGAAGAACAGGGAGAAGGATTGGTAGTGGGTCTGGTTCATCCAAAGGTGCATTGATGGGCCGTTCGTCAAGCAGAGATACACAGAGATTGAAATCGGGAGAAGGGGCCGCAGTAAGTGCCTTTATGAGAATGTTTATGACTACGTCCGGATTGTACAATTCGGGGTTGAACTGATACCTGAAGCACTATCAGGTTATTTTCGCCAATTGGTCATCACACGCACAGTTTGAGAATGGCGAGGTTAGCAAGGCAATCATATTCTTCGTTGTGGATCTGGTGGTAGAGGTAGTCCTCCAGGATGCTCACGTTGTTTGGGTTGTAACGGTCTACACTGGGGTTGAGTTTTACAAGGAGAAAAAAATGGGGAAAGGGCTGACCAACGCCAGAGACAAGATTCTCAATGAGCTCTGGGCGTGCAGGAGGCGTAATCCATGAAGATGCTGTATTGTCCATTGTAACCTCTAGTTTGGGAAGAGATAGATTTTTCTGAGCACGTGCTTTCTCATTAACTATTAATCCAACTATCTCTACTTTGCCATGGATCCTACTGGAGATGTCGAAATGGAAGACACTGTTGTTTCTCCTATACCATCCAAGCCCTTGTCAGAAGATTCGGAGAGCAGACCTGAGCCAGGACTGCAAAACAAGGATCAGGCAGGTATTGACTGCCCTCAGTTCAAACTTCGGTTTCTCCTCGATGGCCACAAACGGGCTATTTCGTGTCTAAAATTCAGCCCCTGTGGTACCTATCTTGCATCAGCATGTACGTCTATGAACTTTATTCAGGTTCCGGTGGCATATGCCTGACCAACAGTGGAGGAAAGCCTCGGATAAAACCATCAAAATTTGGGAAACAGACACAGGCCATTTTATCCACACGTTTCAAGGCCATGCGGAAGGGATCTCGGATGTTTCCTGGTCCGTCGATGGAGACTATTTAGCATCGGCCTCGGACGATAAGACCATCATTGTTTGGAGCCTAGAAGATGTGGGTTTTTAGCAAGTTCTTACTCTTGGTCCAATCCTAGAATTTCACTAGCGCGAAGCATTCAAAACACTTCGTGGACATACTAACTTCGTGTTCTGTGTTAATTTTAACCCCGACACCAATTTACTCGTGTCCGGAGGTTACGACGAGACAATTCGTGTTTGGGACGTCGCACGAGGTAAGTCGTAGCCTTTTCGCGACCAGACTCCAATCAGTAATGTTGTAGGTCGACAATTGAAGGTTCTTCCTGCTCACTCCGACCCAGTGACCGCAGTGAGCTTCAATCATGATGGTTCTTTAATTGTTTCTTGCGCGATGGACGGGTTGATGTAGGTAACGATCGCTCCTCTTTTAGTGTGCTAGATCCTGATGTTGTGAAAGACGGATCTGGGACGCAGATTCTGGGCAGTGTCTCAAGACGCTGGTCGATGATGATAATCCCATCTGGTATAGAATTTGTTCTTTGTGCTCTATCACCTTGTCCTCATGGTCAGCTAGTTCTCATGCTCGCTTCTCCCCTAACTCCAAATTTGTTTTGGTATCTACGCAAGACTCGACAATCCGATTATGGAATTATTCCACTTCTCGGTGTGCGAAAACGTATGTGGGTCACGTTAACCGAACCTACTGCATCCCCGCATGTTTTCTCCTCTATGACCGGGGAAAATTTATCATCAGCGGGAGTGAAGACAATAAGGTCTATATCTGGGATATGCAAACGCGAGATGTAGTTCAATGCCTTGATGGACACCGAGGTACGAATGAGGATACGTTGTGCACAACACATTGATACTTATATTCTGGTCTAGATGCTGTTCTTTCCGTAGCGGTGCGCTGGCAGTGACAGTCATGTGAGAATTTTTGATTAACCAATGTTACAGACACATCCTTCGCGCGGTATCGTAGCCTCCGCAGGCATGGATAAGGATAAAGCTATTCGACTATGGTTTGACGAGGATATATGACATTAATAGATCTACATTTATGGACTTTGAATACACGAATCTCTATTCTATAAAGTTGCTCAACCACTGCCGCTTGCTGCTGTGACAGCACTCCCTATATTTCTTAACACATTCATGGGATCCAAACAATGGGCAGATACTCATTTCAACTGATCGTGGCTCGACGTTCACTCCATCACCATTGCCATTCAAGATTGGCGGTAACATGCCTGGCCGCGGAATGTAAGTGCTGA